>JADMIO010792719.1_pt1 | contig 67957 bp, 59 predicted proteins | sample 8958161 | NCBI WGS metagenome assembly JADMIO01 (sample SAMN16585339, study PRJNA669376) | soil metagenome | isolation source: Crop rotation soil | place: USA: Cullars Rotation, Alabama | collected 2011 | reverse complement strand
CGCGACAACTTGTCCACGTGGAATTCTAAGCTTAGGATCCCAATGTGCTGGAAAGTGATGGTGTATGAGGCCTCAGCCAAAGATGGCGAGCCGATCCATGTTGTAAAGATTCCGGTCAGCTTAGAAATGTCAACGAGTTCCGTCAAAGCATTTTTTAGTAACGCCAAACAGGGATCGGATCTTGATTGTGTAAAGGTGTTTGGGTTGACCCATACTGTTGTGGGCGGAGCGAAGGTCTGGCGGTTGGCTGTAGCCATGCATGAGCTCTTGCGGGGTCCGACGACCTTTGAGAGAACGCGTGGATATTTGACGCAGTTGCCAGAGGGCGTGCGCCAGCCCTTGATTCAAGAATGGGAAGGTGGTGTGATCGAAGCGGATTTTGATCAAAGTCTCGATCAAGGCGTTGCTGGATCGTGTCGCGTACAAGCGATTCGTGCCCAACTCGAGCAGACGTTGAAGCAGTGGGATGCTAGGACGAATGTGAGTCTTTCGATTAACGGTCAGCATGAAGGTATTCTTCAGCCATAACAGTATGATTCTCACTTCTGCATTTGTGGGCGTTACATCTGGTGCAATCATGTTGTTCCTGTCCCATCTTGCGCCGCTCTTTGGCGCAGGTAATTTTGTGCGTGACATTGATAAGCCGCGGATTTTTGGCAAAGAGGTGTTGCCTCGAGAGGCTCATTTTTTGGGGATCCTGATGCATTTGTTGGTTTCTGGATGGTTTGGTGCGATGTTTGCGGCATTAGTCGGTTGGGGGATTTTTTCAGGGTACGATCTATTGTCGATACTCGGCTGGGGCGTCGTGTTGTCCGTTTTTGTTGGCGGCGTCGTGTTGCCTCTTGAGGGACATGGTCTGTTTGGAGTAAAGGAGGATGCATGGTTTCCGGTTGACTTGTTTCTCACACATGTTGGATGGTCTGTCATTTTTTGGTGGATGTTGAATTTGTGGCATATCGTTCGATTGTAATTGGCCTCCTATGTCTTGTGGGCGGCGCGTTGATGTCCGTATCGTTCGTTATTTTTTTTGAGACGCATCTGCGTGAGACGTTTGTTGTCCCGGTTACGACAACGGCGCCAGTCGAGTCTCCTGTGGGAGGGCTATGTGGGCGCGGTTATTGTCAGCGTCCACCGGCACAAACGTCGGACTTGCCGCAACTCGCATTCACACAACCGTTGTCGCAGGGGACGACGACGGTTGCTTTTGTTGGGGATATGATGTTTGACCGAGTCGTCGCGGATCGGTCGCGGATTGCGCATACATATACATATCCATTTGTACGAATTGGAAATCTCAAACGTGCATTTGAGGCAGATGCGGTGATTGCGAATCTGGAGGGCCCGGTCGGGGCGACGCGCCGTGTGCCTGTAAAGAGCATTGATTTTTTGTTTGATCCACTGGTTATCGACGTGCTTAAACAGGAGGGGATTGATGCGGTGTCACAAGCGAATAATCATTCGTTAGATCAAGGACGACTTGGAGCAGAAGAATCGCGTGATAGATTGCAGCGAGGAGGATTGATCGTATTTGGCGATCAAGTAAACGATTATGCGACTTCGTCGTTGGCGATGTTGCAAGTGCGAGATCGTGCTCTCGCCTTGCTTGGATTTAATGTGACGGATAATCCGTTGGATCACGCAGATGCACTGCAAGCGATTACCGCAGCGCAGGCATCCGCGAGCACGACCATTGTGTTCATGCATTGGGGGCAGGAGTATCGTGACCACCCAACGGTACAACAAACAGAATTGGCGCATTGGTTTATTGATCATGGCGTGCAGGCCGTGATTGGGAGTCATCCACACTGGGTGCAGTCGGTCGAGGTGTACCAAGGTCGTCCGATCGTATATTCGTTGGGGAATTTTGTGTTTGACCAGGATTGGTCGACGGAAACGCAACAAGGATTGGTCGTCACGCTCGGAATGTCTGCGGATGCGATGATGCTTCGATTCATTCCTATTGAAGTGGTGAAGAGTCAGCCGTATATCTTGCAAGATGCGGCACGCGTGAGCCGTCTCAAACACTTGGCGTCCATCTCTGATCCTATCTTGACAGAACAGATTCTCAGCGGACAGCTTCGATTGCTACCATAGCGTTTATGCGAGTCCTCCAAGTCGCCGAATTCGTCGAAGTCGTGAACGGGATTCTTCGTGAAACCTTGAGCGGCGAGGTGTTTGCTGTTGAGGGTGAAGTCTCAGGGTATCGTGTCTCACAAGGACAGTGGGTATCCTTCGACCTGAAGGATGATAAAGCGTTGCTCAATATCTTTATGCCAGTTTGGAGTCTGAACGTGCCGGTGGAGGATGGGATGCGAGTGCGTGTGTTTGGCATGCCACGTATTTATCCAAAATACGGCAAGTTTTCGATCTCAGCGGAGCGGATTGAGTTGGCAGGGGAGGGGGCGTTGAAAAAAGCGTTGGCGTTGTTGCGTGCGCGGTTGGAAAAAGAAGGGCTGTTTGCCGCGGATCGTAAACGCACGTTGCTACGATTTCCGACGCGAATTGCGCTTGTCGCTTCACGCGAGAGCGCGGCCTACGGTGATTTTATGCGTGTGTTGCGTGAACGCTGGGGCGGCCTTGAGATTGATTTGTATCATGTGATGGTGCAGGGCGAAAAAGCTCCGAATGAAATTGTGAATGCAATCGCACAGGCACAGGAGAATGAGTATGACGCGTTGGTTATGACACGCGGTGGTGGCTCGCTCGAGGAGTTGATGGCATTCAATGATGAGCGCGTGGTACGGGCGATTCATGGATCACGGATTCCGACATTGGTGGCGATTGGTCATGAGCGTGACATCACCTTGGCAGAAGAGGCGGCGGATGTACGTGGTTCTACGCCGACCGATTGCGCGCGCCGTCTGGTCCCGGATCGGAAAGATGTGCTGTATGAGTTGGCGACGGCCATGAATACCGTCGAGACGAGTTTTCGTTCTCAACTGGAAGAGCGTCACGCATTGATTGAGCGCGCTCTGACTGTGCCTGGGTTATGGATTGCCGGACGAAGGGCGGAATTTGAGTCGGTGAGCTTACGGATTTCGTCTTCGGCTTCTATCTGGATGAAGGGGCTGACTGAGCGCTTGCAGGCGCACGTTCGTTTACTGTCCTCACTTGACCCAACGCGGGTATTATTCCGTGGGTATGCTATTCTCAAAGATGCCAAGGGTCATGGCATTGCGTCCGTGGCCGGGCTCCGGGTGGGGCAGGATGTGCAAATCGTGTTACGCGATGGCGACGCTGGATTGACCGTGAATCGTCTCGGGACAACTCCGGTGCAGCCACGTTTATTGTAGAAAATTATGCCACCAAAAAAAGAGGGAAAAGATATTGATGTTGCCAAGGGATTCTCCGAGCTCGAATCGATTGCGGCCTGGTTTGAGCAGGGCGAGACGGATTTAGATCAGGGCCTGGAAAAGTTTGAGCGTGCGATGCTGATTGCAGACACGCTCAAAAAACGCTTAGCCGAGGCGGAGAATAAAGTGAAAGAGATTAAGAAAAAGTTTAACGCAGAATAATTTTTTAGACACCTATATTATGTACTTGCTTCTTCGTTGGATCGTGTCGGCTCTGTCCGTGATGGTGGTCGCGTATATCGTGCCAGGTGTGCGCGTGGCGGGATTTTGGAGCGCATTGATTGCGGCGCTGGTTATCGGGTTGGTGAACGCGGCGATTCGACCGTTGATCATTTTGTTTACGCTGCCGGTCAATATTTTGACACTCGGTCTGTTCACGCTCGTGATTAACGCCTTGATGTTCTGGCTTGCCTCATCCGTGGTCAAAGGGTTTGAGGTGGCGGATTTTAAGGCCGCGTTTTTAGGTGCGCTGGTGTATTGGTTGGTCTCATGGTTGGCGAATGGATTATTCACGGATAGATAAGTACATAGCCCCGATGAAAACTCGGGGCATTTTTTATGAAACAACTTCCTCCCATTGTTCTGTCGGTTGGCGGTTCGATTGTGGTGCCGAGCACTGGCATCGACGTTGCGTTTCTTGAAACATTCCGAATGCTCATCCGTCAGGAGATTACGAAAGGGCACCGATTCATTATTGTGGTCGGTGGCGGGCATACGGCGCGCGAATATCAGAAAGCTGCCAACGTCGTGGTCAAGTTAGCGGCGGAAGATGTGGATTGGTTGGGGATTCACGCAACACGTTTGAATGGTCATCTCTTGCGTGCACTCTTTCGCACTGAGGCCGTACATCGTGTCGTGAAGGATCCGACAGTTCCGCTGCGTTGGCATGACTCTGTGCTGATTGCTGCGGGGTGGAAGCCGGGATGGAGCACGGACTATATCGCGGTACGGCTTGCGAAAAAATATGGTGCGTCGCGTATCATTAATCTGACAAATATTGATGCGGTGTATGATAAGGATCCGTCAAAGTATGAAGATGCGGAGCCGATCGCGCGCATCACTTGGCAAGCATTCCGCAAAATTGTCGGCTCAAAATGGGAGCCGGGGGCAAATGCGCCATTTGACCCCGTCGCCTCTAAGCTCGCAGATCGTTGGGGGATGGAAGTCGTGATCGCTAAAGGTACTGATCTCAAAAATTTGCGTGCGATTTTGGATAGAAAGAAGTTTCAAGGGACGGTGATAGACGGTAGGGGGTAATGGATGCTACGATTTTTTTATGACACTCAAAATTGGCGATAAAGCTCCGGCATTTTCATTGGCGGATCAAACAGGAAAAATTCATACGTTGAAAGAGTATCTCGGGCAATGGGTCTTGCTCTATTTTTATCCAAAGGATGATACGCCAGGATGCACCAAAGAAGCCTGCAGCCTGCGTGATAATTGGAACGGGTTTAAAAAGTTGAAGGCACAGGTGCTTGGCGCGAGTGTGGATTCAGTGAAGAAACATGCAAAGTTCGCTGAGAAATATGGCTTGCCATTTCCGCTCTTGGCCGATGAGGCGCATGAGCTTGTCGATGCGTATGGCGTTTGGGCAAAAAAGAAGTTTATGGGCCGTGAGTATATGGGAATTCTACGTACGTCGTTTTTGATCGATCCAAAGGGGAAAATCGCTAAAGTTTACGAGAGTGTGAAGCCCGAGGGCCATGCCGATGAGGTGTTGGCAGATTTGAAAGATTTGATGAAATAGAGATGAGGCGCCGGTGGAGTTCCGGCGCCTCATTCGGGTACTGCGTGCGCTAGTGGGAGCGCCGGTGCATGAGCTGATGGAATGCATCCTGCAGTCCGAGAAGCTCTCGTCCCTTGTCGCAGTTTTTGAGAGCTCCCACCTGGTAGAGCTTGTCCGGAGCTCCGCCGGTGTTGGCGACCACGATCTGTCGGCGCTGTGGATCCAGCTGCCGCATGGCTTGGACCACGTCGGACCCCTCGGTATGACGCAACCCTTGATCCATGAGGATGATGTGCGCTCCACTCGCGATCACGTCCTGGGCGATTTGTTGCGCGACACTCTCGCCTTCATTCGTCGTGTTCGGTTGGAGGTAGGGCACGAGCTCCCAGTTGACGTAGCCGATGAGCTTCAGGAACGTCTGAAGGATGTACGCGGTGCCATCGTCGACGCACAGGACCTTGATCGGTTCCCACGGTTTGGGCAGCTTCGTTTTGGTCGGCGGCTTTACGATGTGCATGTAGTTGCGTGTCATGGCGCGCCCCCGTGAGCAGAAAACTGCGTTCATGACCAGTCGTACGTCTTCTTCGGTGACGATGTTGTAGTCCCGCCGGTGGGCATCGGAACCGATTTTTGGATACTCTTTCAGAAGATCGTAGAAGTCGCCGTCCTGTCCCATTAGCGAGATTCGAGCATGCAGCTTTTGCACCTCGGTTTTATGATGTTCGTCCCAGCCGAGCGCGGCTTGCGCCAGTGGGTAGGCCCACATGGGGTCCATGGGAACGGGGGCGATGCCGGCGTAGTCCAGGCAGACGTTGAGCATCTCGTAGAGGGCCAGGATAGCGCCGCCGGGAATATAGGTGTCACGTCCCGTTCGCGCGATCTCCTCGGCCCAATCCAGCAAGCGGGCTGCATCCGCAGCGATTTTGAAGTTATCGCCAAACAAGTTATCGCCGAACGCCTCCGGAGACTCAGTCACGATGGGAAGGAGCATGGCCCCGTTTTCCTCTTTCTGTTCCCGAAGGAACATCGCAACCTAGCAAAAATAGCATGAGACGTCAATGTCTTGACGGTTTGTCTGGATTCGGCTAATCTACGGCCAACACTCATTGTCCTAAGACAGCAGGGGTCCCGATCAAAAGGGGCTTAAACACATCCCTGCCGAGGCGTGATCACGACGATTTTTGTCGAGAACACCCACGGGACGACTGTGGGTGTTGCGTATTCAAAGGTCGATAGTAGTTGGTTCATTCATAACGAGTCAATTCGTATGCCAAAAACACGACAAGAAAAGGAAGTCATCAAGGACCGCCTGCAGCAGGAGTTCAAGATGGCCAAGTCCGTGATGTTTGCGGACTATCAGGGCATGACTGTGGGCCAGGCCGACACCTTGCGCAAAAAGACGCGCGCGGCCGGTGTGAACTACATCGTAGCCAAGAAGTCGCTCTTCACCCGTGCCGCTAAGGATGCGGGAATTGAACTTGATGCCAAACAGTTTCCGGGCATGCTCGGAGCCGCCTTTGGCATGGAGGACGAGGTCGCTCCGGCCAAGGTATTGGGAGACATGTCCAAAGAGATGTCACTCAAGATCGTCGGCGGTTTGTTCGAGGGCAAGATGATCGACAAAGAAAAGGCGCTTGCCTTGTCCAAACTTCCAAGCAAGCACGAGCTCCTCGGGATGCTCGTCGGCACCATGTATGCCCCAGTCTCCGCTTTCGTCCGCGTGCTCAATGCCGTCCGCGAATCGCGTGAGACGCCTGCTGCCGCGGCTCCAGTTGTACCTGCCGCTGAACCGGCCCCTGTGGTCGAAGCCGCTCCTGCCCCGGAAGCCCCGGTCGCAGAAGCTCCGGCCGCCGCGTAAATTCATTCATAAATTATTACTACTCATATGTCAGACGAAATGAAGAACGTCGAGGTGCCGGAGAAGTTCAAGGCGCTTGTCGACACTGTCGAAAAGTTGTCCGTGCTCGACTTGGCTGAGTTGGTCAAGGTGCTTGAGGGCAAATTCGGTGTATCCGCTGCAGCTCCGGTCATGATGGCCGCCGCTGCCGGAGGTGCCGCTGCTGCTGAGGAAAAGTCTTCGTTCAACGTTGAGTTGACCGAAGCCGGTGCTAACAAGATCGGTGTTATTAAGGTGGTGCGCGAAGTCACGGGTCTGGGCTTGAAGGAAGCCAAGGACATGGTCGATGGCGCTCCGAAGGTCATCAAGGAGGGTGCCGACAAGGCCACTGCCGAGGACATCAAAAAGAAGATCGAAGAAGCGGGTGGCAAGGCGACGCTCAAATAAGTATCGACGCCACGAACAAAAAATCCCCACGTTGGGGATTTTTTGTTGTCACTTCAGATGTTCGTTTAGAATTTTTGCGATTTCACTGGCTTGCGGATGCGGAAGAATGAAATTGCTTGTTGCTCCTCGGAAGAGGATTAATACGGATTGCTTTGAGCCATTCCAGGGAGCGGATGCTTCGTATGCAGCGGTATCGGAGACGGGCTTTGGAGAGCGGGGGATTTCGATGAGGGCCGGACCGCTTTTCAGTATACGGGGCGTGTTGATTGTAAATACCTCCTTGATTGAAGAATAAGGGTGATGAATTTTTTTCCAGCCATCTAAAATCGTGAGGCCATCATCTGTAATGCGGATGCCATAAATCCCATGGAGCAAGAAACCAAGCCCGATGAGTATGAATAGAATAAAGATCGCCCAGGTGTCAGACGACGGACTCTTTCCATCGAAAAAAGGAAGGAGATTAAGCGAAGCAATAATCCAACAAAAAAGACCGAGTCCAATATTCACTGGGACGAGTGTTCTGTCGTGGAAATAGACAGTGCCTGACGTCATTGTTTGGATTGTCTGTTTACGGCAATGGCACGAGCAGGAGCTGATTCCCATCGACTACAATCATGCGCTTGTTGCTCTCGTCAACTGAGAGATCGCGGAGCTGGTGGAAGTGAGAGGAAGCGAGTTGGGATTTGAGAGTACCGGATTTGTCGAACAGGAGGACGCGTTTGTCGACCGGGTCGGTGATATACAGCAAGGTTGAATCAACCCCGGTCCAGAGATTGGAGGCAGCGCGGAGCGGTGGGTCAATGGGGTAGAGGCCAAAGCTGACCTGGCCACCTTGGAGGAATTGGATGACAGTTCCGTTGGCTTTTAAGACGTAAACGTTGCTGTCGATGGCCAACGCGACACCATCGTTAATCGGCGCGTTGGCAGCTTTGATGTAGGAGGATTCTCCGCCGAATGAACTCCCACTTTGCGAAGTGCGCCAGATTTGATCCGTGGCAGCATCAAGACTGTAGATCTTGGAATTGTAGAGTGTAATGTCGTTCGTTGAGGAAGATCTGACGTGAGACCAGTCCATTGATTTTACGAGATCTGTGGATTTATTGAGCGCTAATAGTTTATTGTTTGCAGTTGCGAACAAGATCGATTCCTTTCCTTCCGTTCCAGAGACGATGGTTGCTGTTCCGGCGGGCAGGGGAATCCGTTTGATCTCTTTGGTTGAGACGGAGATCTTTAAGACCGTGTTTGTCGATTGATCTACGATATAGGCCGTATCTTTGACGAGGACTGGAGCTGTCAGGCTGCCCGGGGCGACGGCGGCGCTGAGCGACGTCAGTTCCATTACGTTTTCGACTGTTATGACTTTTTTTAGACGCTCTTGTAGATCAGTTAGATCCTTGTTGAGCTTTGTCATCTTGAGCTGACGGTCTGGTGTATTAGTCGGCAGTTCGGCGATGATTCGTTTGGCCTGATCGATCTCGGAGCGTGCGCGCGCTTCGTTGCCATAGACAAGATCCGACTCGGCACGATTACGTTGGTCGGTTGCGGTGTCAAACGTCGTGTTCCAGGCGGCGATTTCTGCGGCGGTTTTTTTGGAATGCTGCCACCACAGCGAACCCGCGATACACAGCACAACGGTTGCGCTGATAAGGGCAATGACAAGTTTTTTCTTTTTGGTGAAGACCGTTCCGTAGCCTGCATTCATGCCGCGCAAGCTGGCGAGCGCCATGGAGTCACCTTTGGTGACTGTCTTTTTGACGCGAGCGATAAGTGCGAGTGCATGTGAGGTTATGCGCTTGGCCATGTCACCAGTTTGACTGAATGCGTTCGTGGTTTTTTTGATTTCTGTGACAGGATTGGCGGGGGAGAGTTGCTTGATTGTCTCTTCCTCTTGGCGACGCAATCGTTCGATAGATTGTGTGCTTTTATCTTTTTCTGGCTCTTCTGTTGTGAGTGCGGGTGGGGCTACTGACTTGGAAGCTTTGACTTCAATGCAGGCGATGATGGCTGCGACAAAATCGTCCGGAATGCCGCGATGTTCCAGATCTTGCTTGATTTCGAGCGCGGCGCTGACCGGCGGGAGCGACGAGAGTCGTTCTTTGACGCGAAGTTCACTACGCAGCCGTTCGAGGTTGGTTGATCCGGCCATGAGCAGGTCGCCGGGTTTGATGTCGCCACAGATGATTGAAGCGAACGGCTTAATGGGATCGGTCGGGGTGGGCTGTTCCAGGGATCCGAATAGATCAAACGAGCGGTATGAGCCGTCTTCCTGTTTTTGGAGGAAGAGATTCATAAGATGGCCAGTGCCCGTAAAGCACAGGTGGTCATCCGATAGCTCGAGTGCAAAGACGTTGATGCGATTCCAATTTAGGGGTGTGGCCTCTTGCTCCGAAAAGCCGGCGACAGCTTCATTGAGGCGCTGGACCAGTTTTTCAAATCGTCCGAGCGGATCCTGATCCATCTGCGATGCGAGATAGCGGGCTTGTTCCGCGGTGGAGTTGAGAACATCTAATAATCGTTCGTAGGCGTAGAGTGAAGACTGGATATCCGCGATAATGATGAGAGTTGGCCCTGGTTTTGTCCGGCCCTGCGTCTCAAATCGAAAAACGCCGGCGATTTTGTCATCGGTGAGGCTTTTGGCCACCTCTATCTCGGCGATCCGGAATTGTTGGGTAGATTCAGGCATTTTGCGGTGCCAATCACAGTCGGAGTATACTGGATTGGGAAGTGACACGTCTATGCTAGTCGGTCAGTGGGGAAACTGCATCAGCCCTTGTCAAGGGGTCGTGAACACGGCAGGATGTGAGTACGGGTATGCTTGAACACTTATTTGGCTCAAGGACGCGGGTCAAACTTTTGACCCTGTTTCTCCATCATCCGGAGAACGAGTTTTATGTGCGTGAGCTAACGCGTCGGATTAACACGCAAATTAATGCCGTGCGTCGTGAGATTCAAAATTTGGAAAAAATTGGATTGATTATTGGTGGTGAGGGCAAGGATGATGACTCAACAGCAAAGCGGCCGGGATTAAAGCGTAAATATTACATCGCGAACAAAACGTTTCCGCTCATGGTCGAGGTACGTTCCCTGCTCACAAAAGCCTACGTGATTTTTGAGTGGAGATTGCACGATCAGATCTCCAAGATCGGGATGGTGCGTTATCTTGGTTTTTTTGGCGTGTTTCAAGGGCAGAGCAATCAACCTGTAGATATTTTGATTGTTGGTGAAATTGATGCAGAGCGTCTGCGAGAGATTATGAAAAAAGCAGAAACAGATTTGGGATTTGAGATTAATTATACGCTGATGGCGACGCAGGAATATACGTATCGTCGTGATATGGCGGATCGTTTTTTGGAGGGGGTGCTGCAATCACCTAAGACCGTGGTGATTAATACGTTTGAGAGTCGGTAAGCTATGTGGCTGTACCTTGAGACGACGCGTCCCGATGCATTTACCGTCGGCGTGCTCGGTGGGAAGAAGGAAAAACTTTGGAAGATCCAGGGGCGCTCGCACGCTGTGATTAATCAAGTTATGAAGCGCGTTGCTTTGGAACAGCTCTCGGGGATTTGCGTGGTCTCGGGGCCCGGGTCGTTTACCTCAACGCGCACTGGCGTGGTTGTTGCAAATATATTGTCGCGTCAATTAAAGCTGCCGCTCGTTGGGGTGACGTTGGATGAGGTTGTTGATCTTGGCGCCCTCACTCAAAAGCTCCCAGGCATGGCTGCATCGTCATTTGTCGCTCCACGTTATTCTTCAGAGCCGAATATTACTGTGAAAACATGCTAAATGATCGTTTTACACGACGAGTGCTTGAGATTATTCCCGGCGCGTTGATTTGGTTGACGATCATTGCGACGTTCGTATTATCATTTGTGCGTCCGCTGTGGGTTATCTATTTCGTGATCGTGTTTGATTTGTATTGGTTATTTCGTGTCATGTATTTCATGCCGTTTTTAATCTTGTCGTGGGGCCGCTATCGCCGCGATGTCAAAAAAGATTGGCAGCCACTCGCAGCGGCGTGCGCTGGATATGAGGGAATCCGTCATCTTGTATTTTTGCCGACCTATAAAGAAGAGGCGGGCGTCATTCGTGAAACACTGGAGCGTATTGCGCAGAGCGCGTATCCGGCACAACGCATCATTGTCGTTCTGGCGGGTGAAGAGCGTGATCGCGAACGTTTTGAGAAAAATGTGGCGTTGCTTAAACCCGAATTTTCCTCGCGCTTTTTAGCATTGTTAACTACACTTCACCCTAAAGATTTACCGGAAGAGATTCCGGGCAAAGGATCCAACCTCAACTGGTCCGGTCATCAGGTGCTGCCGCAGATTCTGGCCATGGGGTTGAACCCGGATGAGGTGGTCGTATCCTCATTTGATGTTGACACGATTATTCATCAACAATATTTTTCGTGCCTGACCCATCTATATCTGACTACGCCAGAGCCAACGCGGAGCTCCTATCAACCCATTCCACTGTATAATAATAATTTGTGGGAATCGCCAGCCGCGGTGCGTGTGGCGATGTTCGGCACCACCTTTTGGTTGATGACGGAGTTGTCGCGTCCCGAGGGTATGATGACTTTTTCTTCGCACTCGATGAGTTTGCGCATGCTCATTGATGTCGATTTTTGGCAAAAGGATATTGTGAGCGAAGATTCACGTATTTTTCTTCAAGCGCTGATCAAGTACCACGGAGATTATCATGTGACGCCGATGTACATCCCGGTCTCGATGGATACCGTGATGACGGGTTCGTACACAGATGCACTTAAGGCGCTTTACAAACAGTTACGTCGTTGGGCCTGGGGTGTAGAAAATTTTCCGTTTATGGTGCGAGCGTTTTCTCGGGATACACAAATGCCGTTTGGGATTAAATTTTCTTACATTTGGAAGCAACTCGAGGGCATGTACACCTGGGCGACAGCGCCGCTGCTCATTTTTTTACTTGGTCGTTTGCCGTTTTGGCTTGCCCCAGAATCTTTTCGTGAGTTCGCCGTCTTTCAAAACACGCCTTTCACCTTGCAGTGGCTTATGCGTTTTGCCATGGTCGGCGCTTTTGTCTCCGCCGGTCTCGCGTACACGCTCTTGCCTCCGCGTCCCGCGCACATCCATCCGCGTCAAACGATCGTGGTGTCAATTTTGCAATGGCTGCTCCTGCCCATCACCTTCGTGGTTTTCGGTGCCTTTCCTGCAATTGATGCGCAAACACGACTGATGATTGGGAAGAACTTGGGGTTTAATGTGAGTCCAAAGAGGAAGAGCGGGGTAAAGTGATCTTTAAATGCCGTCCTTTCGCTTCTTCTGCCCGGACGATAAACTACCTCTTACCGTCTGTTTTCTATGCAAGAAGCAAAAATCGTAGTGATTAATGTGGTGGCGTGGAACTCCATGGCGTATTTGCCGCAGCTATTTTTGTCGTTGGATGCGCAGACATCGCAGGATTTTACGGTAACAGTGGTCGACAATGCGTCGAATGATGGAGTGGTGGCCTGGTTGCAGTCGGAGCGGCCAGATGTGACGGCGCTGCGCAATTTTCGAAATCAGGGGTGTGCACGGGCGCATAACCAAGCGGTGACCCTGGCGCTTTCACGTTGGCCAGAAGAGAGTTGGTCGCATCGTTATCTCTTGATTGCTAATCCGGATGTGGAATTTGCGTCGGATGCGATTCGGGTGTTGACCGCGTATATGGACGAGCACCCGGAGGTGATGGCTTGCGGGCCGAAGATATTGCGTGCGCGAGCGATTGCGAGTGAGGATGGAACGCGCGAGACCGACCGTCTGACCACGATTGATTCGACGGGAGTCGTAATGAGCAAAGCGCGGCGTCATCGGGATCGAGGCGCGGGTGAAGAGGATCGCGGGCAATACGATCACGTGACGGAAGTGTTTGGATTATCTGGCGCCTGTCTGATGCTGCGTGCTTCAGCTGTAGCGCCTCTCTTGCTTCATGGTGAGTTATTCGACGGAGAGATGTTTGCTTCTGAAGAAGATGTTGATCTGTTTTGGCGTATGCAGCAATTGGGGATGCGAGTGCGGTATGTACCCCAGGCTGTGGTCTGGCATCACCGACGTGGCGTGCTAACTAATCGTAGTTTTTCGGGTGTCAAGGAATTTTTCCGCAATAAGGCTTCGACACGAAGCCACGCATGGTTGATTGTGAAGAATGATGAGCTGGGTAATCTTTTGCTGCATTTGCCTTGGATTGTGCCCTATGAAGGCTTGATGACATTTATTGGTATGTTTCAACCGAGCCAATGGCGCGCATGGGTTCAGTCGCTTGGTCGTGTGCCGTTGATGATCGCGAAACGGAAGGAGCTACGGACGAGAGTAATAGTTTCTGGAAAAGCGATTCGTCAGATGTTTGTGTGATCATGTAGCTGAAAAGCGCATTTGGATAAAATGCGCTACACTTAACCATAAGAAGGTTGTAGACCGTTGCATTGCGCATGAAAGACCATAAGCCCAATTTTTTAGACAGTTTGGCTTTTCCTGAACCACCTCCTACGCCAAAGGTGCGACTTTCGCATGCGCCGATGCCAAAAGTTCATGTGGCAACCGCATCGCATACACGTCCGATGACCCCGGTGACAACCGAGTCCGCCGAGCATGCGCATACAAAACAGCGGCCGAAGCGTCGACGATTTGGTCGTTGGATTGCGTTGGGTGTGGTCGCTGCGGTGCTCGTATTGACGGTCCCGGCTGGTATCGCGTTAGCTCAAGCATATACCTCGGCACAGGCTGCTAAGGCCGCACTTGATCGTGTGGCAATTGATGTACAGAAACTCGACATGGAAGCAGCTAAGATTGAGATGGAACGCGCCCAGATGTCTTTGCGCGATGCGCGCGATGCGTTACAGCGTGTGGGTTTTTGGCGCGACATTCCAGGCATAGGCGTCCAGTTGCGTGCCTTGGAAGACGCAGCTGCGGCCGGTGCCCAGACGCTTGATGGCATGCATGATGTGATTGCCGTGATTGAGGTGGTGACCGATGCTTTGCGCGGCGGCGTGCTGGCGGCGGGATCGCTTGAGATGGGAGTTGCACCAACACGCCGATATCAGGACCTTTCTGCTCAAGAGAAGCGTGACGTGTTGGCCAAGTTTGCCAACGCGTTGCCAGAGTTACGTATTGCGCGCGATAAGATCGATTTGGCGTTGGAGTTATGGGCGCGTGTGCCACAGCAGGAGCTCGTGGCGCCGTTGCGCACTGCGTTGCAACCCGTGGCCGATATTTTGCCGCGTTTGAAGCAGGCGTTGGATGAGGGGACGCCGATCATTGAGGCGCTTGTGCCACTCGCGGGGTATCCACAGAAAATGCGATATTTGGTGTTGCTGCAAAATTCTGATGAGCTGCGTCCTGGCGGCGGATTTATCGGTACTGTTGGGACTATGACTATGGATGCGGGCGATTTGTCGGAGTTAAATTTCATCGATGTATACAACATCGACAATCCGGCCACGCCGACATGGAAAGAGACTCCACCGCAACCAATCGTAGAACGACTTGGAGTAAGAAATTGGTTTCTACGCGACGCGAACTGGTCGCCGGATTTTCCGAGCTCGGCCGAGAAGCAATTGGATTTTTTTACGCGAGAACGCGCGGCGGCAGGGGTGAAGGAGACTGATCCGCCAACAGCCGTGATTGCGATCGAGCCGGGATTTTTTAAGGCATTGCTCCATCTGACTGGACCGGTCGTTGTAGATGGTAAGACGTTCAACGAGAATAATTTTATGGAGCGGATTGAGTACGAGGTCGAGGCGGGATTTTTGAAAGAGGGGATTCCATTGGAGAAACGCAAAGACTTGATCGGTAAGATAGGTGCGGCGCTGGTCGAAAAACTGAAAGCGATTCCGACGGCGCGCTGGAATGAGATTACGGATGTGATGACGAAGGCATTGCAGCGCAAGCAGTTGATGGTGTACGCGCGTGATCCAAAGATTTTGAGCATTCTTGATACGCGCGGATGGACAGCGCGTGCTAAGCCAACCAGCGGAGATTTTTTATGGGTGATCGATGCCAATCTCGCGGCACTCAAAACTGACGGCATGATGGATAAGCAGGTGAGCTATATGCTCGATGCACGCGACCCGCAGCACCCGACCGCGACTGTGACGCTGACGTATAAAAATAATGTGCAGCACATTGACTGGCGTTACACGCGGTATCGTAGCTACACACGGGTGTACGTGCCCGAAGGGAGCCAGTTGATCTCTTCGACGGGTTCCATGAAAGACGATCGTTACAAAACCGGTGGCGTGGCTGTGGCTGGTCGAGTGGATGTTGCCAAGGAACTCGGAAAGACGGTCTTTGGTACCTTTTGGTCGATTGAGCCGGCGCATACCGGTACCCTCAGTTTTACCTATTCATTGCCACCCTCGGCACTCGCTGGGTTGGTGGACACTGGGGTCTATCACCTTGATTGGCCTAAGCAGGCCGGCGCGGATTTGACGACGTTGACGCTTGATCTCAAGTTCGGTAAAACCGTCATATCCGCTGCGCCTCCAGAAGATCGAACTATGTGGGGAGACGCGCGGTATCAACTCGAAACAGATACGCTTCAGGACAGGGTATTTGACGTGAAATTTTAACCGCTCTTCTCGTGCGCCAGACGACATGGGTCGAAGATGCTTCGGCCGAAATATATGTTTGCAAAAAAAATTGGTATTGATCTTGGAACCACCACGGTGCTTGTGTATATCCCAAAGCGGGGGATCGTTTTGAATGAGCCGTCGGTGGTGGCCATCTCATTGGCGGATAAACGCGTACTTGCAGTGGGGAAAGAAGCGAAAGAGATGTTGGGTCGTACGCCAGATACGATTGTGGCCAAACGTCCGCTTAAAGATGGTGTGATTGCGGATTATCGCACGACCGAGGCGATGCTGCGTTATTTTATTAACAAGGCGCTCGGCGGGGTGCGCTTGTTTCGTCCCGAAGTGATGGTTGCCGTTCCGGGCGGCATTACGTCGACGGAGCGTCGCGCAGTGATTGATGCTACGATTTCTGCTGGCGCGCGTGCAGCCTATATTATCAAAGAACCCGTTGTGGCAGCTATTGGTGCGGATATTCCGATTGGATCAGCTTCAGGTCATATGATTATTGATATCGGTGGCGGTACGAGTGAGATCGCTGTCATTTCATTGGGGGGTATTGTTGCGTCCTCTTCTGTGCGTATCGGTGGCAATAAGCTTGACCTTGCGATTCAGGAGCATATTCGTCGCAAGTACGGTCTGGCGGTCGGTGAACGCACGTCGGAAGAGATTAAGATTCGTATCGGTTCTGCGTTGTATCTTGAACAGAAACTTGAGATGCAGGCGAAGGGTCGTGACATGATTACGGGTTTGCCACGGATTATTACGGTCACGAGCGACGATGTGACAGATGCGATTCAGCACGAGCTGCAGGGTATTATCGAAGCCGTGAAAGATGTGTTGCACAATACGCCACCTGAGTTGAGCGCGGACGTGATGGAAAAGGGCATGGTGTTGTCCGGCGGATCTTCGCAGCTGCGGAATCTTGATCGATTATTTAGCGAGGCGACGGGTGTGCCGGTATTTGTGGCTGATACGCCGCAGCTGTGCGTGGCCAAGGGCACAGGCATTGCGCTCGAGAATTTGGAAAGTTACAAGCGTTCTATTTTTTCTTCATAGCAGGGAGCGACGCGACTCGCGTGGTATTCTACTCCTATGCGTTTGAGGAAATCGCCAGGAGGATCACTGTTGAGGGCGTTGTACATTTTTGTATTCTCGTTGCTGTGCGGCGTGTTTGGATACAGTATTGTTGTACTGGTGGTACAGGCACCCGCGAATACATTGCTTGGTCAGCTGATAGGCAAACAACCCTGTGACCAACCGATTACATATGCGCTTGGGAGTTTTGATACGCGTTTTGGCATCTCGCGAAAAATATTTTCGGATGCAGTCCTTCAAGCGGCTGACGTCTGGTCTGCGGCGGCGGGACGTGAGCTGTTTCATGCACAAGAAACCAGCGGATCGCTCAAGATACATCTTCTGTATGATTATCGTCAGGAGGCCACGCTCAAGTTGGCGAAACTGGGGATCGAGATTAAAAATGATCGTGCAACCTATGATGCGCTGATGGCCAAATACAAGGTTCTTCGGGCCACAGTCGATACAGAAACAGCGGCATTAGATGCATTGGTGTCGTTGTCTAATAGGCAAACAGATAGTCTGAATAAAACGATTGCGGAATGGAATAGCCGAGGTGGCGCGCCGCGACCCGTGTATGAGCAAATCTTGCGCGAGGAGAACCAGGCGCAGGCACGGTCCGTGCAGATCGCACAGGCCCAAGCAGATCTGAATGCGGATATCGACTCGTTGAATGTGGTTGTCTCAGCATTAAATAAACAAGCGGCATTGCTAAATTTAGCTGCAGTGAGTTATCGAAATGTTGGTCTCCCGCCGGGACAGGAGTTTGAAGAGGGTTTGTATGAATCGAATGCATCAGGGACGGCGGTGACGATTTTTCAATTCGAAGATCGTATACGATTGGTGCGCGTTCTCATCCATGAGCTTGGGCATGCATTAGGATTGGGCCATGTGGATGATCCCAAGGCAATCATGTCGCGGGTGAGTGTAGGAAGTAGTCTCGTGTTGACAGCGGCGGATTTGGCAGAACTAAAGCGCGTATGTGCTCTGAAATAACTGACCCATTTTGAAGAACGCCCGAGTGGGCGTTCGACGTGAGCGTGATGAGATTGTGCGCGTTATGCGCACAGCTGGGCGGGACGACGCTGAGAGCGCGGGACGCCATCGAGGCCGACGGTCACCGTGTAGAGATATTGATCCCTCTCGAGCTTGAAGAGGTACTGCGCGCCCAGCGGCGTGCTTTCATCTACCTCATGCGCATGTGTCAGACGCCTCGCCTGAACATACTCGCCGAAGATCGAGAGCGCATCATCATGCGGCACGAACGCGACCTCGCAGGTGATGTGTGCTGCGTGCGTGCGAAGCAAGCTCTGAACGTAGGAGCGGATGTCGCGAGGTTCGACGTCGTGTTGGACCCTGTGTCTGTAGTTGACGAGCACGAGAGCATGCTGCCCATGGACGAGCGGCAGACTCTGTTCCATGTCTTCTTCGGTGACCGCGATGCTGGTCGCGGCTTGACGGAAACGGTCATGGAATGCGTTCGGTCCGAGGTCTGCGCTGTAGGCCACGCACGTTCTTCGTCGCGTACTATACAGCCGATCGAAGATGCTCAACTGCTGGTACATAACATCCTCCTTTGCAGAAGGCTACGTCTGTCGCGGTGGAGCTGTCAATACCATATTTGCGCACGGATACGGCACAAGTGCTATACTTTTTGTCATCATCTATGATTATCGGTATTGAAGCGACGCGCGCAAACAAGGCACAGAAGACTGGAGTAGAGTGGTATGCATGGCACCTGATTCAGGAGCTAAAGGCGCAAACGTCGGGTGATGGTAATTCATGGATTTTATATTCCAATGCACCGCTCGTGAATGGGTTGGAGATGCTCCCTGAGAATTGGTATGAGATTCGTGCGAGTTGGCCGCTTCCATTCGGCTGGACACAGCTGCGACTGTCCTATGAATTAAAAAAACATCCTGTGGATGTGCTTTGGTTGCCGGGAAGCACCTTGCCACGTTATGTACCCAAGCAGACAGTGGTGACTGTGCATGATATTGGATTCCACCGTTTGCCTGCGTTGTATAAATCACGTCAGGTGCATATTCATGAACAGGCGATGAAAGAGATCGCGAAAAAGGCTGCGCGGATTTTAACGGTGTCGGAATTCTCCGGGCGCGAGATTGCGGAAGCGTATGGCATTGATCCAAAAAAAATTGCAATCACGCCACTTGGTGTGGACCACAATGTATACCGTCCAATCAAGGATGTGAATGCGATCGAGGCGCGTTTGCGTCGGTATCATATTCCGAGTCCATTTTTTATAGCCATCGGTCGTATGGAGGCAAAAAAGAATCTGGTAAATTTGATAAAAGCGTTTACACAATTTAAGACGCGTCGCGGCGTAGGTGATCCGTATCGATTGGTTCTGGCGGGTCCGCAGGGGTTTGGCTATGATGCGATCAAGCGTGAGATCGAGGGTTCAGCGGTCAAGTCCGATATTATTGAGCTTGGGTATGTGCCGGAGAGCGATATGCCATACATTTTGAATGGCGCCGAAGCACTCATTCATTCGTCGTGGTACGAGGGGTTTGGGATTCCGCAGGTGCAGGCTATGGCCTGTGGGTGTCCAGTTGCATCATCAAACGCAGCCTCTATGCCGGAAATTTTGGGAGATGCGGTGATCTATTTTTCGCCGGCTGAACCAGAGCATATGACGGCGGCGTTGAATCGTATTGCGAGTGAGCCCGGATTAAAAAGTGAGCTGCGTCTCAAGGGTGTAGCGCAGGCAGCAAAGTACACGTGGAAGTCCACGGCAGAAAAAACACTCCCGGCGTTGACGCGGTGGTGAGTGCGGTCACGGGAGCGCATATGAAAGAAGCGACGCAGCGTCTGCTTGAGCTGGGGCTGACAGACAAAGAGGCCAGCATCTATCTGGCAATGCTTGAACTTGGTCCGGCGAGTGTGCAAGAGATCGCGACCAAGTCGAACATCGTTCGAACAAGCGCATATGACTTGTTAAAAGAGCTGCAGCGGCGTGGATTGATTTCCTGTGTAGAGCAGGGAACGAAAACGGTGTATACGGCAGAGTCTCCAAAAGTATTGCAATCATTTTTAGAGCGACAGGGCAAAGAGCTGGAAGAGCGTCATCGCAAGATGGAAGAGTCGTTGCCATTTTTCATGGCGTTGTACAATTCGTTGCCCGATAAACCGCGGGTTCGTTATTTTGAAGGCACGAACGGTGTTGAGGCGATTCGCGACATCATGGCGGATTCGCAAGGAGAGTATCTGAGTTTTACGGCGATTGACGAAGAGCTGATCGCACGCGTTGCATCAGCGAATGAACCGCAGCGTCAGCGCATGGCACGCAAGATGCATGGGAAGTATATGTATGCCTTAAAGCCGGGCTGTGTTCGACCAGAGACAGATTTACGTTCTTGGGAAGTGCGCGGGATTCCCTACGAAGCCGCGCCGTTCAAAGGTGAAATCAACATTGTGGACGCGAAGGTCGGAGTCTATCTCACGACAACAGCCGTGGCCATGGGCTTTCTCGTAGAGAGCCAGGAGTTGGCGGATTTGTTTCGCGCCTTATTTATGACAGCATGGAGATCCGCGACGCCGGAGAAGATCTAAATGAAAAAGGTCACCGAGCCTGCGGATCCGCTTTTGGCGGCGGGGCTCGGTGACCGTCGAAGTGCCCTTCAGCTATGGGGTGGCCTGTGGGGCACGTGCTGTACCCCCTTCGGGGCAATGCACGACTGGCCTGAGGATCCAACACCGTCTTGACCCGCGGTGGGTGAGATTCGGGTTGACGCATACCATGGAATCTGCGGAAGCTGCGTTTCGCATTTCCGATCGTCCTCGCATTCATCATACTCATCGCCGTTTTTGCCCAGGTCCGTCGGAGACGTGCCTCCGACGGTATCGTTTTCAGCCCAGGGGTTACCTGGAAACTGGGCTAAGCGTTTTATTGCACATGCGGTTGAGGGTCCACGAGCTTCTCCTTTCCCTCTCACCACAACCTTCGTGTGTTTGATGAACTGCATCGGAACGAATGATGCGTGCAAATAAGTATACATATTTGGCTAGATTAAGCCAAGCTGTTTGATTAAATCTCTACAAAAATTGGGTTTGGATTCTATTGGGAAATAATTTAGCTGCGTTAAGCTATATTTTTGGCTTTTGGTATTTTTTGACTGTTCAATCTTAGCTTGACAAAAAGCCCATTTTATGGTATCTTTTTTGGTTCTTTTGACGGATTCCGCGTAGGATCCGTCACGGCCTCGGCTACGGCCGAGCTCGGTTCGCTATCTCGTGAAGGCTCTATGGAGGGCAAAAAGCGAGATTAGGAACGGGGGACCGGATTTTTACAAGTTCGAGATAGGTAAACCTCAGCCAAGAAGGAGGGCTTCTGATGAGCTCTTCACATTCCGTGTTTCGGGCGTTCATGGCCATCGTGGCCTCGGGTGTGGTGCTGGTGTCTGCCGCATGCGGCGGAGATGCGTCCGTCGGTCACTCCTCGAGCGGCGCAGGCGGTGATGGCGGCAGCGCGAGCGCGCCGTCGCCCTGCGATACGGTCAAGTGTGCGGATGGCCAGAGCTGCGTCGCCAAGGGCGACAAGGCCGAGTGCATCGAGGGCTCCTCGCCCTGTGATGTCGTGGCCGACTGCGGCAACGGCTTCCACTGCGAGGCGCAGGGCAACAACGCGGTCTGCACGCCGGACTCTCCGGGGACCGGCGGTGGCAACGGGTCGAGCAGCTCCTCGAGCAGCTCTTCGTCGTCCAGCACGTCCAGCTCCTCGTCCAGCAGCTCCTCGAGCAGCTCGGGCGGCGGCGCCCTGAACTGCGCGAACCTGAGCTGCCCGCCCGGCTACGGCTGCGTCGTGCAAGGCAACATGCTCGCGTGCGTGGCCGACGGCAACGGGTCGAGCAGCTCCTCGAGCAGCTCTTCGTCGTCCAGCACGTCCAGCTCCTCGTCCAGCAGCTCCTCGAGCAGCTCGGGCGGCGGCGCCCTGAACTGCGCGAACCTGAGCTGCCCGCCCGGCTACGGCTGCGTCGTGCAAGGCAACATGCTCGCCTGCGTCGCCAACCAGGCGGATGCGGGCGCGGCGGACAGCGGCAACGATGCCGGCCTCGTGGTCGGCGCGCTCGAGATCTGGGCCATGAGTCCGCTGCAGGGCAACCACGTGCTCACCATGGCGGCGCAGGACTCCGGTCCGAACGCTGCCGTCACCTGGTTCGCGCCGCAGCCGGACTTCACGTCCAATGCGGGCGTGATCCACGCTACGATCCAAAACGTGGCGGAGGGCTCAGACGTCAAGTTCCTGGTCGATATCGATCCGATCGTGGGCAGCCCCTGGGCCCACAAGCTGTGCGAGGTCGTGCCGGTCAGCGCACAGTATCCGACCGGCGCGCGTGCGCTGGCGACGGTCTGGGCGACGTGGAAGGGTAAGGGCGTGGGCAAAGTCGTGGTCAAGCCGCATGTTCCCGCCGACGGCGGGTGCGACTTCTGGATCACGGCTCACGACGCTACGACCCCCAGTGACAAGGACGGCGACGGCTACACGATCGCGGACGGCGACTGCAACGATAACGACGTCGCCCGTAGCCCCGGCCTCCTCGAGGCGTGGGACAACGTGGATCACGACTGCGACGGCTCAACGGCGCCGGCCACGGTCCGGGTCCGGCTCTACGGCCAGGCCGCGGGCATCAGCCCGGTGGTCAACTCGGGCACCCAGTCGTATCCGATGCTCTGGAACCAGGCCGGCTGGTACGAGACCGACCTGATCCTGAAGTCGGTCGATCCGATCGCGAAGGTCACCGCGCCGAGCGAGTTCTGGATCCAGTGGCAAAAGGGCCTCTCGTCGCCCTGCAGCTACTACGTCCCGGCGACGGACACCTGCTTCGACGCGTCGTACTGGGGTGGCATCTGTCACTGGGATCCCAACATGGTGAAGATGTACGACGTGAACAGCGGCACCTTCCTGCCTCACACCGTCGTGGTGGTGAACAACAGCACTTGCCACGATAGCGTGACCATCAACTAGGTTCTGAGAACCTCCGGACCTTCGGTCCTTCGACGTCGAGCCGGCTCCCCCCTCTTGGGTGAGCCGGCTCTTCTGTTTTTATTGAAAATATGTATTTTTTGAAATTCTTTTAGCAGCGTATTGACATACGCGACGGCATCTGTTAGATTCAGTCATCCCTGATTTTGGGTGTTCCGTGGGGAATCGTGTGGCAGGAGGCGCTTCGGCTTCTTGTTGCACGACGAACCTTGGACAATCTGGTAGTAACGTCTGGAGACCGGGAGGTCGACATGCGCGCGAATTGGATGCGATTGATGAGGTTCATGACGGTCGCGGGAGCCCTCATGGGGTTGCTCGGGCTGTTCGGCGCCGGCTGCGGCACCGACAAGCCGGAGGAACCGGTGGGGCAGGCCGACCAGGAGGTCGTCTGCCACATCGGCGACGGCAACTGCGGGTTCAACGGCAACCTGTGCAGCGCGGGCGCCCAAGCGGGCCTGCTGATCTGTCAGAACAACGTCTACACGACGATCTGTCAGCACGACTACTACTGCGACAAGGACAACTTCCCGCACGGATGCATCGAGCCGGGGCCGACCCCGCTCGCGTGCAACCTCGTGCTCAACGTGCTCGTCGTGGACACCTGCGGCAACAAGCTGGTGGGCCCCGGCGAGCAGTGCGACAAGGGAAGCGCCAACGGCGCGCCCGGACAGCCGTGCAACAGCAGCTGTCATCTGAAGTCGTGCGGCAACGGCATGCTCGACAACGGCGAGGAGTGCGACAACGGGGCCACGAACGGCCTCGCGGGCGACCCCTGTTCCAAGACCTGCAACCTGGTCACCTGCGGCAACGGCGTCAAGGAGCAGGGCGAGCAGTGCGACAGCGGCAACAGCAACGGCGCGCTGGGCGATCCCTGCGGGCTCGAGTGCGAGCTCGTGGCCTGCGGCAACGGGATCATCGAGCAGGGCGAGGACTGTGACAACGGTCCCGCCAACGGCACGCCCGGCAACCTGTGCAACAGCGCCTGCCTGAACGTGGGCTGCGGCAACGGCATCGTCGAGGTCGGCGAGCAGTGCGACCACGGCGGCATCAACAACGGCAAGCCGGGCGACACCTGCAACACCATGTGCATGTGGGTGGCGTGCGGCAACGGGCAGGTCGAGGCGGGCGAGCAGTGCGACAACGGCGCCAACAACGGCAAGCCGGAGAACCCCTGCGACCTGAACTGCCAGCTCCTCCCCAACTGCGGAGACGGCATCGTCGAGGTCGGCGAGCAGTGCGACAGCGGCGCCAACAACGGCATGGTCGGGAGCAACTGCGACTCGATCTGCAAGTTCGTGTCCTGCGGCAATGGGATCGTGGACCAGGGCGAGGCCTGCGACGAGGGCGCGCTCAACGGCACCTTCGGCAGCCTCTGCACCCCGGCCTGCACCCTCGCCTGCGTCGACAGCAGCTGGAAGACCTGCGCGAACGTCGTCGCCGGGGATTACGGCTGCAACGGAGCCATCAACAACTACTGCCCCAACAACGGGCTGCAGTGCCTGTGCCCCAACCCGTACGACAACATGAAGGGCACCTACTTGCCGGCCGGCACCGACTGCGCCACGGTCCAGCTCTGCTGGTCGCCGGCGTCGTGCGCGGACATCACCTGTCCGCCCGGCTTCACCTGCTCGCAGGTGGGCAACGCCTTCTCGTGCGATCCCCCCGGGAACCCCGGCGTGGGCAACATGACCTACGTCTGGAGCCCCGGCGCCAGCGGCGCGGTCGTCGACGGTGCCGTCCAGCTCATGGGCTGGTACAACGACAACGGTAACGTCCACAGCTGGGGTTCGATCTGCAACATGGCGCTGCAGCCGAACGGCGATTACATGTGCAACTTCGACATGCCGCCGGGTTCCGACTTCGTGTTCGGGCACCAGTACGCCAACAACGCCGCGCAGGGCGGCCTCTGCTGGGGCCTCGACAAGTCGCCGTTCGCGCCGTGCGGCGGCAGCGGCACCTACAAGGGGACGTCCAGCCTCTACGTCGCGGGGAATCCGAACCAGATCCCGATGATCGACGACAGCAACCTGGTCGGGCCGCAGCAGGCGCCCGGGCCCTACTACTGGAACCACACGGTCAACCCGACGCCCTGACGTCGGTCTGACCACTTCGTCCTGACAGCTCGTCGGGACACGTACGCCGAGCCGGCACCCCGCCACGTGGGGAGCCGGCTCGCTTTGTTTTTATGCCGACATGATACACTTTGCATACATGTCCTCTTTGAGGTTGCGTTTTGGAGATCCGGCGACACTGTCGTGGGGCTTGATGCTGTCACTCATGGCATTTGCTATTGCGGTAGCGGCGGGATTTTCAGCGGCGCCGATTTTAGTCTTGTTGATTGCATTGGCAGTTGCATTGGCATTCCGGTATACCTACGCCGCGTTTTATTTGAGTATTTTTTTGACACCGTTTTTGGGTATCGTGGTTTCGATTCCGACCGGTGATTTGGCATTTGGTGCTCGGGCCTTTGGCGGATCGATCGATGTGAGTTTAGCGGAGGTTGTTTTTTTCTGTGTAATAGCGGCCTGGGCATTGAAGCTTTTGTTTTTGTGGTGGCGGCGTCGCGATCAAAATTGGAAACCTCGTTGGCCACTCCTCGCGGCCTATATACCGTTGGTGGGAGCACATGCTGCGTCGATGTTTTCCGTGCTCGAACCGGATCCGTATCTGGTGATGAAGTTTACGCTGCGTCCGGTGTTGTTTGATTATATCGCCTTTATTGCCTTGCCTGTGAACCTTTTGCGCTCGCGGCGGCGCTTGGTGGTCGCGCTTGGTGCATTTGCAGCGGTGGGTACCATCGCGGCTTTAAACGGACTTGTAGCCATGTTTTTTCCTGGTGCCGATGGTTTTTTGAGTCGCGCGCATCCGTTGGATATTTTTGGCGTGCCCGCCTTGGGGGAGAACCATAATGAACTTGCTGAATTACTGGTCGCAACAACGCCATTTACACTTGCGTTGTCTCGGCTGGTGAAGTCCCCACAAGCACAACGATTGTTTATGGGGAGCGCCGTATTTCAGGGAATTATCGGGATTCTAACGTTTACGCGAACCATATGGATTGTGTTTATGCTGGAGGCGGTGTTTATGGTCTGGACAGCCTGGCGCGAGGCGGCGCGTCGTCATCTTTCATCGATTGTGCTTGGAGCCGTCGTGTTACTTCCGTTGGCTATCGGGATGGTTTTTTATTCGCTTTCAACAACGGCGCAAGGATCAAACTCGACTCGATTAATGCTCTCACAGATTGCGTTTGAGGTGTTTCAGTCGAGTCCGTTGTTTGGGGGTGGTGCGGGAACATTTTTGCCACGGATAGGTTCGACGCAGGTTTTTTTATTGGAGTATGGAACGCCGCTTGACTCGCATGGATTTATCCAAAAATTGGCAGCGGAAACTGGCATGCTTGGTTTGGTCGCATTTTTAGTGCTGCTCGTGTGGGCTGTGCATCATTCATGTCGTGTATTTGCCGCTATTCACTCCACGTCGTTGCGCGAAGTAGCTTTATTATTTATGACCGGAGCTGGTGGTGTATTCGTGTATGAACTATTCAATACATCATATTGGAATGGAAAAATGTGGTTGCCGCTTGGTCTGTTAATTGCTGGATTAGCCGTGCTACAAGAAGAGTCAAAAACTCCATGAAACCTTCGCGACCATATCATTCATTTACTGCTTATCATCGCGAGCCGGGTGGATTGCGACGGATTGACTTTTTTGTTGATCGTCTTGAGGCGTGGAGAGGTGAGCGAACGCGTAGCTCGGTCCGTGTACTCGATGTTGGATGTGGCAACGGCAATATTGCGTTGGCTTTGGCGGGCGCGGGATATACGGTTACGGGTGTTGATTATGATGAGACCTCTATTGCACGGGCTCGTCGTTCAGCCGAGGATTTGAAGCTGAATGCAGCGACGTTTGTTGCGGGGTCGTTTAACGTATTGTCCGAACAAATATTCGATGCCATCATTGCCAGCGAAGTGTTGGAGCATCAAACTGATCCGGCAAAATTTTTGGCCGAGGTCGCAACGCATCTTGCGCCAGGCGGTGTGTTGTTATTGTCTGTTCCAAATGGGAAAAGCTTGGAAGAGCGAATTCGTAAGTTCACCACTCACAACGCATTTGGCTTGTGGTTGAAAACGCATCTTAAACGAGTTATCCCGCATCAGGGAGTGCAGAGTTCGGCCTCACATCCGCACGAACAGTTTTTTTCTTTGCGTGAATTACAACAGACGCTTGTGAGCGAGGGTTGGCGTATCGAAGATCTACGTCAGGGCGCGGCAATTTTTAAGGAATTCTATTATCTTGTTGGTCGATTGTTTATGCGGCGTGGAGGCCTGATTTTTCATGCACTAGATCGTATCGACGCTGCGTTGGCATCGTATCTTCCACTGCCTATGTCCGATGGGTGGTTGATCGAGGTGCGACGTTTTGATCCGACGCGGACACGAGTCCTGCAAATTCTGCCAACATTGTCTTCTGGCGGCGCTGAACGATTTGTGTACGATCTTTCGAAACGTTTGCCCGCGCAAGGATTTGATGTGCATGTCATCTCGATTATTCGAGGGGGGCCGTTGGAGTCATTGTTTCGAGCGGCTGGACCGTTGACGATTCTTGGGGTGAAGGGGCCGTTTGGTCTGACAGCCTTTCGTGAATTGTATCGCCTCATGCGACGTGAGCGACCGGAGATTGTTCATACGCATTTATATGGTGTGGCTGATGTATGGGGGCGGATCGCAGCGAAGCTGGCTGGAGTCCCTTTGATTTTTTCTACGGAACATAACATCAATCTGGACCATGGGAGGATCAAGCGACTCGTGAAGGGGTGGTTGACGTCAATCACGACCCATTTTGTGGCGCCTGCAGCTGCAGTGAGAGAGTATATGTCGGCGTACGAATATATTCCTGCAAAAAAGGTGTCAGTGATTCCATATGGTACGGATGTGTCACGGGTGGTGGTTCGTCCAGCGCGCGGTTTTCATGATGTACCAAGATTTTTAACGGTTGGACGATTAGTTGAACAAAAAGCACAGTCGATTTTGTTGAAGGCGTTGGCGCTGGTTAAGGGTCCGTGGACTTTGGAGATCGTGGGTACGGGCGAGCTGGAAAACGAATTGCATGAATTGGCTGAACGTCTCGGCATCGCGCCGCGCATTCATTGGTTGGGGTTTCGTGCGGATGTCTCGCAGCGTCTGGCAGAGACGGACATTTTCTTTTTCCCATCGCGATGGGAGGGGCTGGGGTTGGCGTTGCTCGAGGCTGCGGCGGCGGGTGTCCCGTGTATTGCCTCTGATCTGCCTGTGTTTCATGAGTTTTTGACGCCGCAGGAGATCGTCTACGCTCCGGTGGGTGATGTACCAGCATTAGCTCAAGCTACTGAGCAGATGCTGCGTGATCCGTTTCCGGCGATCGAGCGAGTGCGCGTAGCAGGTGAGCGGTTACGTGCGACCGCCTCGGTTGACGTGGCGGCGGCGGCATATGCGGCGTTGTATCGAAAATATCTCACCCGCGTATGACTATCCTGCATGTAAACAAATTTTTTGGATTGGGGAGCGGGGTTGAGGTGTATATGCAGGCATTGATGGCCAAGCAAGCCGCGGCGGGGCATACGGTACATGTATTCTCTACGAGCTCGCCCAAAAATAGCGCATCACCGGATACAGCGCGATTTGTCGAGCGTTTTGATTATGCGCGATCCGAAGGCGTGATTCGTGACGCACAAAAAGCCATGGCGTTTTTGTGGAATAAGGAGGCTGAGCGTGCCATGGAGCAGGCGATTCAGGATTTTAAGCCGGACATGATCCATTTGCATAACATTTATCACCATCTTTCGACATCAATTTTGAAACCGATCCGGCGACATCGTATTCCGTGCGTGCAGACGCTGCATGATTACAAACTCGCGTGCCCCAATTACAAGATGTATACCGAGGATGCGATCTGTGAGCGTTGTAAAGGCGGGCGGTATTTTGAGGCGGTGAAGCATCGCTGCTTGTTTCCAAGTACGGCGGGGAATATGTTGGCCGCGCTGGAGATGGGGATGACGAAATTTACACAGTCGTATGAAAAAACGGTGGGATTGTTTCTCGCGTCGTCTGAATTTATTCGCAATAAAATGATCGAGTGGGGAGAGCCACCCTCAAAGATTGAGGTGGTAACGAATGTGACTGAGATGCCCGCAACCGTTGGACCGCGTGATGGGAATTATCTTTTAGCCGCGGCTCGTCTGTCTACAGAAAAAGGTTTTGAATATTTGATTCGTGCGGCTGCGCGTGTACCAGACATAAAAATAAAGATTGCTGGAACGGGCCCAGAGGAATCGAGATTAAAGGTTCTGGCGCAGTCGCTTGATGCGGTGAACGTTGAGTTTGTTGGTTTTCAGCGCCAAGATGAACTGAGAGAACTTCGACGACATGCGTTAGGATTCATTATTACCTCTGTTTGGTACGAAAACGCGCCTTTCGCTGTTATCGAGGCTATGGCCGATGGTCTGCCCGTCATCTCACATCGCGTAGGCGGACTGCCTGAATTAGTTGAGGATGGCTATAACGGGTTGCTCGTAGAGTCAAAAAATGTTGAGCAGTTGGCAATCGCATTGAAGCGAATGGCATTTGGCATTGAGTGTGATCCAGTGAAGATGGCAGAGAATAGCCGTACGAAAGCGATGACGAAATATCATTGGGACACACATCTCAAGATGATCGATGCTGCGTATGCGCGGGTGATGCGAAAATAGCTTTTAGATTTATACTCGTTTTTCGATGAGTTTAATCAGCTCCTCTAATCCCGTTCCTTCTGTCGCCGAGACGAAGACCGGTGTGTGCGTTTTAAATTGTGTCTTGAGCGGAGTCTTTTTTATTTTTTTGGCCGTGTCCATCTTATTGAAGACGTAGATCGAGGGTGTGTTGTCGGTGCCGAGTGTTTTGAGAATCGTCTCGACTTCGGAAATTTTTTCCAGCATGAACGGATCACCGGCGTCGATGACATGAAGGAGGAGGTCGGCTTGGACGGTTTCTTCTAGTGTCGAGCGGAAGGCACTGATGAGTTCAGGTGGAAGATCTTGGATGAAGCCGATAGTGTCGGAGAGTAGGACGGCTGTTTGTTTTTTTGGGAGCCAGAGCTTGGAGACGCGCGTGTCGAGCGTGGCAAAGAGTTCGTTGGCAACATAGGCGCCCTTGCGGGTGAGCGCGTTTAAAAGCGACGATTTGCCCGCGTTCGTGTAGCCAACGATTGAGATAGTTTTGAATCCATGGCGTTGGCGTCCGGCGCGATGTACGGCACGCGAGCGTGAGGCCGCGTCGAGATCTTTTTTGATGCGCCGCTCTTGATCCGCCAAATGGCGTTTCATGATTTCCGTGTTGGTTTCGCCCTGTCCGCGTGTGCCGATGCCTCCGCCCTGTTGCATCATCTCCATGCCCATACCAAAAATACGCGGACCCATGTGATGAATGGCTGCGAGTTTGATTTGAAGTTTTGCCTCAGCCGTTGAGGCGTGTTTTTGGAAGATTTTTAGAATCAAATCCACACGGTCCCAGACGACCATGCCGTCGCGGCGGATCATCTCGCCGATGGTGAACATCTGTTTGGGTTTGAGAAGATTGTTGATGATTAGCACTTCCACCTTTTCTTTTTTAGCGAGCGTCATGACTTCTTCGAGTTTGCCCGAGCCAATGTAGGTTTTGTAATCGGGGACGCCGCGTTTTTGCATGAGCTTCACCACAATAATCCCGCCATACGTTTTGGTGAGCGATTCAAGCTCCATCAAGCGACGCGCGGCGATCTCCTTGTCCATCTGTGGTGGGATGACATCAATCAAGATGGCGCGTGGGGTTTTGGAGATGATGGGCATGCATCACAGGGTAGCATTTATGCGTGGTAAATGCGTTTTGATTGCTCTAAGATGCGCAGATCAACTTCTTGGATAAGTATCTGTTCGTTGTGGTGATTCAGTCGCTGCATGGCTCCACACACAGGCATCACGACTTGTGAATGTCCGATGAGCGTGTCTTGCGTGCCGTTCGAGTACGTTTGGATTCCGGCGGCGTTGGCGTAGATGAGCGCACAATTCGTTTCTAGTGCTCTTGCGATGCAAAGCGCGTCGAGCTGTTCCTCTTCGGAATTCGGATTGAGACTGGCCATGGATCCCGCGACTTCCTTGTACCAGTAGCTTGGGCAGTACACGATTTCGACGCCCTGATTTTTCATACGTTGAAAGATTTCTGGAAAGAGCATATCCCAGCAAATCACAATAGCTGCTTTTCCATACGTGGTTTCGAAGACGGGTGCTTCCGTTCCAGGATTGAGAAATGTGTACTCTGATGGATGCAGATGGTTTTTGTGATAGGTTCCCAGCACTATTCCTTTGGCATCAATGTAGTAACTCGTATTGAAGTTTCCAGCCGAAGTTCCTTCCATAGACGAGCCTGTCACGATATCGATGACATATTTTTTGGCAAGTTCTTGAAATGCCTCTCTTGTCGCATGTGCTGTGTCCAATTTCGAGAGATCACCGAAAATGGAACCTGTGATGCAATCTTCAGGAAAGACGATGACGTCCGCCTGCTGTAGCTTGGCCTGCTGGATGAAATGTTTAATCCGTTCGAAATTGAGGTTTCGATCAAGATGATGAATTTGAAACTGAATCACGGCGACGCGAAAAGACATAGATACAGCAAAGAGTAATTGAGAGCATGGTTTTGTGCTAGTGATGTGTGTGTAAATTGACTTTTGCGCTCTTTTCTGCGATTTTATATACATCTATGTGGCAGAAGGTGGCGGCCTTGACCCTGTTTGCGGGGTTCGTGGTTTCGGCGATTCTGCCGGGGCCCGCTTTGGCCACGCAAGGGATCCAGGGCTCGCCACGCGTGATTAATTTATTTTTGAATTGGTGGCTGCCGGAGGAAGATCTGCCGAGACTTGCGAAGTATGACGCGCTTGTCTTTGATGCGGATCAAGCAGCGCGTTATCCGGAGCGTGTGCGCAGACTGCGCGAGTTGAATCCGAAGATTATTATTTTGGCCTACGTCACGTCCGAAGAGATCGCGGACAATCGGTTTATTGAACCGGACGATTATCCGCTCAAAAAACAATCCACAGAGATTCAGGATGCATGGTATGTGCGAGATGCACAGGGGAACCACACAGCCTTCTGGCCCAACTCATCGCTTTTAAATGTGACGGACAAGGGCCCGACGGGTCCGACAGGAGAACGTTGGAACGAGTATTTCCCGCGATTCATCCGCGATACAGTGCTTGCAAGCGGACTGTGGGATGGCGTGTTTCTTGATAATACGTTTAATAGCATTTCATATTTTGCTAAATCGCCTGTTGATCTTGATCGTGATGGCGTGGCAGATCCGCGCGATGTGGCAGATGCGGCTTGGCGCGCAGGGATGGTGAAGATGATTCGTCGGATTCGTGAATTAAATCCCGGCGCGATCATTATGGGAAATGGTGATGGAACGTATGCCTCGTTAATCAACGGTGTATTTTTTGAGCGCTTCCCCAATTGGAGCTGGGGTCCGAATTGGAAGGAGTTTCGTGAAGCGCTGACAAAAAATTTGTCGCCAAATATGGCGACAATCAACGTGAACACTATTAATCAGGATCGACCGAATGATTATCAGTTGATGCGCTATGGATTGACCAGCGCGTTGATTGCGGGTGGATGGTATTCATTTGATCGCGGTGATTATGGACATGAAGTTATTTGGTGGTATGACGAGTATGAAATGCCGCTCGGTGCAAGTCGCAGCGCACCGCGATTGATTCAGGGCGGAAAGGGAGCGGGGATCGTCCCTGGTGTGTGGCGGCGTGATTTTGAACAGGGTATTGCGCTCGTGAACAGCACGGAGGCACGGCAGATAGTTCCGCTGTCCGGCGTATTTGAAAAATTACGTGGACAGCAAGATGCAACGACAAATGATGGGTCGCTTGTCTCATCGGTCACACTCGCACCGCATGATGGCATTTTGCTTTTTCGCAGATCTTCTCCGCAGGAGATTCGTGATTCTGCATTTCAGAACGGAGCCTTTGTTCGCGTCTATACTGAGAATGGTCAGCAGTCTCAAAATGGATTTTTTGCACAGCGGACGGATGTAGCGAGCGGGGCGTCTCTCATCTCGACAGATGTAGATCGTGATGGGAGCGATGACCTGGTGACGGCGGACAAGGGCGTTGTCACGGTTCGTTTTGGGTCAGGGGTGGTAAAGAGTTTTCGTCCGTTTGGTACATCTTATGTAGGTCGGTTGTCGCTGGCGGTGCAGAACACGAATCGTGATGCAGCATGGGAGATTATTGTGGGGCGCGAAGGCGCTCCGCCCGAGGTGCGGGTTTTCTCTGGCCAAGGCGCATTGCTACAGCATTGGCTCGTTTATCACCCAAAATTTGCTGGAGGGGTGCGTGTGGCAGCAGGAGATTTGGGTGGAGATGGATTGCGTGAGATTGTAACTGGTGCAGGCCCTGGCGGCGGACCGCATATCCGCATCTGGAAAACAGATGGCGCGGTGTGGGGCGGCGGATTCTTTGCATTCAACGCATCCGAGAGTGGCGGTGTGAGTGTGGCTGTGGGTGATTTAAATGGAGATGGTAAAGGCGAAATTATTGCGGGTTCTGGGCAAGGTACGATTCCACGGGTGCGCATCTTTGACAGCCGCGGTATGCTCCAAAAGGAATTCGTGTTGGGCAATGCGCCTCTCGCACAAGGAATTTCGGTTGCGGCTTCGGATATGAATGGCGATGGGAAGGCAGAGATTGTTGTGAGCGGTCTGTCGGCTTTCTAATGATATACATATGGCATCTTCCAATTCATCACGACCAAAAACAGCGCTCGCGGCATCGCGGCGGAGTACGTTGGCGTTGCATGGCGCGAGTGTGGCGCTCGCGCCGGCACGCTCCGTGACCTCGCACGTTCGGCGCGTCTATCGTACGCGCTACGTGGGTCGTTACCGATTTTCTTGGTTGGTATTTGGATTTGATCTGTTTCTCTGCGGCGTAATGTCGGCATTGATCTTGGTGGATCTTTTTTTACTGTTTGGGATGACCACGCCGAGCGATGGTGGGCTGGCTCTTACGTTTACCGCAGCGCCACTCACGGCAGCGGATGAGGTCCCGATTTCGCTTCAATTGCGTTCTGCTGATGGCATGACGCACGAAGACGTGCGGTTGCAATGGCGTGTTCCTGATTGGGTAGAAATCGTACGCGCAGAGCCTCCATTAGCAAGAGATGGGAGTATCGTGTTTGGACGCGTGTCGCCTGGTATGACTCAGCAATCACTTGTTGTGGCGCATGTTCGCGGACGGGTGGGCGCAAAGGTTCCGTTTGATGTGGCCGTGTCTCAAAATGGCACATTCGGATTTCGTCAAACAGTCACTGGGCGTGAAGTCCGGGCAGTTGTGTCGTCGGCTGTGTCGGTGCAGATGCCGGTATCGATCACACACGTCACGCCTGGCGCATCTATCCCATTGCTCATTACAAATCATGGCGCGCAGGCTATCGATTCTCTTGCATTCCGCATTGTCGATGGTCCTGGAACGGTCGCAGGAGCGTCGAGCGTTTTTCTTGGATCGTTGGTTGCGAGCTCGACTCGAGTTATCTTTGTAGATGTTCCGAAGACGATTACGGATTCTACAGTTTTGGGTTGGCAGTTAGAGGATCAGGCGCGGATTATTTTGGCATCATCCACTCAGCTTATCGTGGATCAAGGGTTTCCATTGCGCGTGAGCCTACCGCCGGTTCGTTTTTCTGACATGGTGACGGGCGTAAGCGTGCCGTATACTGTCGAATCCGACGCAGCAAACGGATCATTATTGTTGGTCGTTCATCATTTTGATGGATCAACAATCTTGCGCCTGCTAGAGGCGCCGCGCGAACATCCGAGCGCTACTGCATTTTTCGATCTTCAAAATATTACCTCGAGCACGCGTTGGTCTGTGACGCCATTATTTGAATTGGCGGATGGGGGATGGGCTGTGGGTGTGGGATCCGCCGCCCGGGTCTCAAATAGCATTCCGTTTAGCGCAGAGGCACGATATTTTAGTGTGAGTGGTGATCAGATTGGTGTGGGACCGCTTATGCCGCAGATCGGTCAATCGACACGCTATTGGATTGTCTGGTCTGTTGATCCAGGGATTCAAGGATTGAAGGACGTAGTGCTTTCTGGAATGTTGCCGCAAGACGCAAGGGCTACTGGACAATTCGCCTCGACTGTTTCTGGACACTTTGCCGCCCGTGGCCGTTCGGTTACGTGGACTGCGCCCTTGATCGCTCCGTCTGCTGGGCAGGGGCCGGTAACGTTTGCCTTTGAGGCAGAGATTCAGCCCACTGCCGCTGCTCCGGAGGGGTATTATCCCTTTATCGCGACAAGTACGATCGAGGCGCTTGATGCAAAGACCGGTGCGGCGCTTTATGCAGAGGCGCCCGGTGATGACTCACGTTGGTTGTTAGATATAAAAGCGCTTAATTTAGCCAAAAAATCTCAATAGATCTCTCTTGGGTCTTGATAAACCAGCGTTTTTCCCGTACTCTTGGCTGACCTCGTTTCAAAGGTCAGTACGGCGCCTCCCGAATGGCGAATCTCATTGACCGATATTTTCTGTTTCGTTTGAAGACGAAACGGGATCCAGAAGCATTTGCAGGCCTCTACGATCGCTACGTTGAGGCTATTTATCGTTTTGCCGTCTTAAAATTGCCGACAATTGAAGACGCTCAGGACATTACGGCCGAAACCTTTACCCGTACCTGGCAATACCTCCAAGGACACGAAGATGTGGTCAATATTAGGGCTTTGTTATACCGAATCGCTCGGAATTTGATTGCTGATCACTATCGTCAGCAAGAATCTACTATTTCTTTGGATGCTGTAACGTTTGAGTCTTCTGAAACGTCTACTCTAGTAACGGGCTCTCTTGAGAGTGATCATGGGCGACAACGCCAGATCATTGAAGCTCGGGCCGATCTCTCGCTCGTCATCACTAAACTGGAGCGTCTAAAGGAAGATTATCGCGATGTGCTGACCTTGCGCCTCATCGACAACCTTCCCTTCTCTGTCATTGGAGATATTCTGGAGAAGAGGGTCGGGCATGTTCGCGTCATCTATCATCGAGCGTTAAAGGCATTGGGTGAGATTGATACGGCTTCATCATAAAATAATTCATGTCTCACGAACTTCTGCGAAGTCTCCGCCAGATGCGGAAGACCGAAAAGCGCATCGTCCCCGATGCGGCTTGGGTTCGTGCAACTCGTGCCACGCTGCTCATGCAGGTTAAAAATAGCCTGCCTACTGCGGAGAGCATTACGTTACAGCAACAGGTTCGTGGAACGTTTAAAGCATTTGTACCAAACAATTTCGGTGAGTGGATACGCAGGCCGTTGATTGCATTTATGTCGTTGATCACGGTCTTGGCCGGCGGCTCTATAATGTCTGTATCTGCGGCCGAGCAAGCTTTGCCCGGTGATTTGTTGTACGGCTTAAAATTAGCAACTGAGCAGGCACGGTTGGCTTTTACCCCGGTCAAAGAGGAACGACTTAAACTCAAAACAGAATTTACCTCGCGACGCGTCGATGAGTTGAAGCAGGTTGCTGATGATGGTCAACATCCGGATCGCGTGGTGCAGGTGGCGGAAATTCTGAAACGCGATTTGGACACGCTCAAACAGCAGTTGGATGAAGTCGTGCAAGAAGTGCCAGCTGCGAATGCTGCGGCGGCTGCGAAGTTGGTCGATCAAAAGTCGACTGAAGTTATCAATGCCTTACAAGGAACTAAATCTCAATTGTCACCAGAGAATATTGAAAAGGTGACGGAGGCGCAATCGGTCGCAGCTGATACGAGCGTCAAGGCGATCGAAGTGCTGGCGGAACAACATCGACAGTCGAATGATGTCGTGCCGGCCGAAGATGTGGCTAGGGCGATCAGCGATCACGTCAAGGTGGTGACAGATGTGACGAGCTCCACACCCGCGATTGTTTCAACTTCAACAAATCCGCTGATCGGTACGACGTCAACGCAGGCGCTAACGGATATTGTGACGTCATCCACCAGCTCCACGACAACATCCGCGTTGCCGATCTTGTTGGGACAAATGAAGGATGCGACAACGCAGGCATTTGCACAGCAGAAAGTCAAAGATCAGTTAGACGTTATTGCTGCAGCCTCGAGCACTGAAGCGGCGTTGTTATTGGCCAGTTCGTCGACCTTCCCCGGGGCGACGGATGCCTCGAGCACCGCACTGACCACGTCTTCAACGTTGGATGCCGTGAGCAACACATCTACCACCATGAGTTCTACGACACCGTCAACGCAGTAGAGTATTCCTCCTCCTCACAGGGTGCCCAAGCCTAGCTTGGTTGCCCTGCCGGGCGGGGGATACTCAGTGTTCCTACGTCCGCTCGTTTCACAATCATGCTCTGTCAAGCAAGGTCGATCCCGACTTCCGTTGGGAGACAGAGTCAGTCTACTCATCAAATACACAATCACATCCGATAGATTCCTACGGATCGTCGGATGTACAACAAGACCCTTACGGGTTTCTATGATTCAAACTCTGAAAAAAGTTTTTTCAGTGGTCGTGTCCCTGACAACCATCGCCTGGTCGGTCGGTGTTGGCACGTTGGTGCTTCCGAACGTTGCATCAGCTGCGACATTGTCCGCCGGTGACTTGATCAAGGCCTCAGGCCCTGCCGTGTATTACTACGCGGGTGACGGAAAGCGCTATGTTTTCCCGAACGAAAAGACATACTTCTCCTGGTTCAAGGATTTCTCGTCCGTGAAAACAATTACGGACTCGGAATTGGCAGCGATTCAGATCGCCGCTAACGTCACGGAGCGCGCGGGCACCAAGCTCGTGAAGATCACGACGGATCCGAAGACCTACGCAGTCACGCCTTGGGGTGTGTTGCACTGGATTGAGTCCGAAGCGGTTGCCAAGGCCCTCTACGGAGATGCTTGGGCGGCTCGCGTCATCGACGTGTCGGACGCTTTCTTTGTGAACTACACCGTCGGTTCATCCATTTCGACGAACGTCCACCCGGACGGCACGTTGATCAAGTACGCGGGTGACCCGACTCACTACGTTGTCTGGGGTGGTATGAAGCGCAAGTTGTCGGATGCGTCCATCGCAGCCAACAACCTTGACGTTTCGAACGCCATCATGACGACCATCGCCTATGGCAATGGTTCCGATGTCACGAGCCGCGAGTCCGTTTTGGCGGATGTTGTGGGCGCTGGCTCGATGCCGGTTGCCGGTGGCGCGTTGCAGGTTTCCTTGGCCTCGGACACCCCAGCGGGTGTCACCGTGACCAAGAACGCCTCCTCGGTTGCGTTGGTCAAGGTCAATTTGACTGCCGGCTCAGCCGCAGTGATGTTGACCGGTCTCCACTTTCACCGCGTCGGCGTTGGTTCCGTCTCTGACTTCTCCAACGTCTACTTGTATGATGGGAGCGGCAAGCGTCTCACGACGGGCCGTACGATCAACACAACGACCAACATCGTGGAGTTCAACAACTTGAACGTCACGGTTCCTGCCGGTCAGACCTGGGCAGCCTTGGTGTACGGTGACTTCTCGTCCCCGGCAAACACAGGCGGCCAGCACTCCTTTGAGCTCGTTCAGGCCGCCTCCGTTTTGGTGAGCGGTGCTTCCACGGTTTCGGGTGCCTTCCCGGTTCGCGGTAACGTGTTCACTGTCGGTACGGCGTCGTCTGCTCGTGTTGATGTCCAGAAGGGTATCCTTCCGGCCAACCCGAACATCGGCGCTCAGGATGTGGAAATCTCCAACTTCAAGGTCACTGGTAATACCAATGACGTCTCTTTGAAGCAGGTGACTCTCTACCAGGCTGGTTCAGTTTCCAACTCAGACCTGTCAAACTTCAACCTGTATCAGGGCACGACGTTGGTGGCTTCGGCCGCTTCCATCGGTGCTGATGGTCACATTGTGTTGAAGTTCACCACACCGTTTGTCATTGCTAACGGAACGACGAAAGTCTTCTCGTTGCGTGCCACGGTTGGTGGTCGCGCCGGTCGCACCATCCGCACGTACGTTGAGTACACGACGGATGTGACCGCGATTGACAACGTCTACAACGCGGGTGCCTCGATTTGTATCGAAGGTGCCTCCACTCCATGTACTGGTTCACCGGCCAACTTTGATGGCACGGGTTCTAACTACATCGAAGTGACGACCCAGGGCGGTCAACTCACGAACTCGTTCAATGGTCCGACGACCACGAACATCGCAAAGGGCCAGCTCGCTGTTCCTCTGTACAAGTTCGCGTTGACCTCACCAGACAACACGCTTGAAATCCGCAAAGTGGTCTTCACGATCGCTACGGTGACAGCTGGTTGTAAGGTCCAGGGTTCGCTCAACACCAACTACTTCCGCTCGATCAAGATCAAGAACATGGATACTGGCACGACCGTTATGGGTCCCCAGGAGTTCTCTGGCACGGGCGGTGCCACATCAAAGACCGTGACCTACACGGATTCATTCAACATCAATGCCGGTCAGACGTTGAACTTGGCATTGGTGGCTGATCTCTCCAACTCGGAAGACGCAGCGAACGAATTCTTTGGAAACGGCACCTGTCTCTACCGGGCTACGTTCTCTGCCTTTGGCTCGAGCGATGTCCGTGTCGTTTCGACGGGTGAGTTCCTTGCCACTTCGAAGATCGTTCCGAACTCCGATGTCACGGGTAACGGTTTGACCGTCAAGAGCTCGTCTCTCGATGTCAACCTGGCCTCGACGCCGGTCTCGGGTACGCTCGTGAAGAAGCAGCAGAATGTCGCGATTGCCGGTTTGACGCTCACCGCGTCAGCTCAATCCGATGTCACGGTGACCAACATCACTTTGACGGGTCAGGCGGCATTGTCGGGCTGGGCCAATGGCTTCGGCACGTCTGCTGGTAACCAGAACTTCGCACAGCGCGTGACGTCACTCGCCTTGTTCGATGGTTCGACGCAGGTTGGTTTGGCCAAGGCGCCGGACACAACCACGGGTGCAGCTCAGATCTCCAACATGAATCTCTTGATTCCGAAGGGGACGACCAAGCAGCTCACAGTGCAGGCAGCATTCTCGTCCACGGCTTCCTCAACGGCGCCGTATGACAAGATCTCTGTTGGTATCAACTTGCGCTCGGATATCCAGGCGCAGGATCAGGACTCCAACACGGTCAACCCGACCTTCTCGGGGAACGCTGCTGACACGGGCGCGGTTCACAACCAGGCTGTCGGCGCTTCGCCGTCAGTGGTTCAGACCATTCTGAACAGCGGTACCATCACCATCCAGGCTGACTCGCACCCGGTGTCCAACATCGTGATTGCGTGCAACCAGGTTGATGTGGCCAACTGCCCATGGGTTCCGTTCGCACAGTACAAGGCAACCGCTCAGTACGAAGATGTCATGATTGATCGCATCGCTGTGACCTCCACAGCTGGCGCGGCCAACGCTGACAACGCGGACTACCGCATGGTGGCCATTGCCTCCGGCGGTGCGGTTAAGGGTTCGGATCAGCTTCCTTCCGGTATCACGGGTACAAAGGATATTGACTTGACTGTCAATCCGTTGACCGTTCCGAAGGACAGCTCCATCACCTTCCAGATCTGGGTCAAACTGTCCAACGTCCAGGCGTCTGGCTCCGTTAACGGTTTGGTTAACGGTGTGGCCCGTTCGGGTCATGCTCCGGGCATGGGTTTGATGGCCAGCTCGACGGGCAGCGAGTGGAGTGCCGCCGAATACGGTTATGGCACGAAGCTCAATGTTCGCTCCACGGGTGCTGCGTCAGGTGAACGTGTCTACGCGGCTGTGGGTGCTGCTAACGGCAACTCCATGGTCTTGCGCAAGTCGGTCCCTGTCGTGACCAAGCAGTCGCTTTCGAGCACCACGCTTGCCAACTCCGATCAGGATCTTATCAAGTTCCAGGTCGCTGCTGACTCCGCTGGCTCGATTGCCTTGAAGCAGGTGGTCTTCACCTTCTCCAAGTCCTCGGGTGTGACGTTGTCTAACTTCCGTATGCGCCGCGGTTCGACGGATATTACGCCGACCAGCGCCTACGCGATTACCAACGGCACCTCGACGGCTGATCTGACAAATGGTTCGATTCCTGCTGGTGTTTCCTCGGGCTACATCGTCTTTGCGATGGCTCCTGGACAGGAAGAATCGATCTCGGGTTCTGGTAACGTCTACACGCTGCACGCGACGGTTTCCGCCACGTCCGGTGCGCAGAACGTGAGCGTCTCCTTCTTGAAGGATTCGTCCAACCCGATCGTTACGGGTTACATCAACAACTCGTACGGCTTCGGCGTCTTTGGTAGCAGCTCGAACATCTTCAACATTGACACGCAGGTGTCTCCGTCGGGTGTCAGCTCTGCCACGGGTACGTTCGTTTGGTCCGATAACTCAGAAGTGCCGCACTCGTCGGCCGCTGAGACTTCTCGCGACTGGACAAACGATGTCTACGTGCAGGATCTGTCGCAATCGCAACAGCTCTCCGGTACGTTCTAGTCCTTCGGGACTTGCCTAGCCGGATTCGTCCGGTGAAGGTACCAAGGCCGGTCCGCAAGGACTGGCCTTTTGGTATTGGGGCGGCGATGCTATTCTTTATGCCATCCAAATATGACTCGAACTGACGCTGTAAAATGGCTTAAAGCCATCGTGTATGCTGGGATTTACGGGGGCTTATTGGTGCCACTCGTGTTTATTCCAGTGGTTATTTTTCCATTTGTTTTTTCTAAGCTTATTTTTTTTCAGATATTGATTGGATTAACTTTTCCTGCCTACTTGATCCTTGCGTGGGTCGAACCAAAATACCGTCCGCGTTGGGTGCCACTGTACGTGGCCGTACTCTCGTATTTTGTTGCATTGGGATTGTCGGTGATTTTTGCTGTTGATGTATCACGCGCCTGGTGGGGGAATCAGGAGCGCATGAATGGGCTCTTCACATTGCTCCATTTTTTTGCCTGGTTCACCATGACCACAATGATGCTTACCACTTGGAAGCAGTGGCGACGGATTTTGATGTTTGAGGTTGTACTCTCCGCGATCATGGCGTGTGTCGCCTTGTTACAGATTCCATTTCCGCGATTGTTGTTATTTCCAGTCTCTGGTCGTGTTGGTGGGTTGGTAGACAACCCGATTTACATGGCCGCCTATCAAATTTTTAATTTCTTTTTTATTGGGCTGCTTTGGTTAAAGGGTGTCTCGAGACCGACGAAAGTCTGGCTTGTTGCCTTTGCTATTTTGGATCTTTTGGCGTTTATTGCGGCACAGTCACGCGGTGCGTTGGTCGGGTTATTTGCTGGTATCGTCGTGTTCGCTATCGCGTATGCGGCGATGTCTCCGAAGCGAAAGACAAAGGCATTGGTGTTAGGTGCAGCGGCTGCCTGTTTCTTGCTCTATGGTGCAATTTTTGCTCTGCGGAACACCCCGCTTGTTCACGGAACGCAGCTGGAGCGTCTGACAAACTTTCAGATTACCACTCAGACGCGTTTTATCGCCTGGAAGATTGCGTGGTCCGGCTTTCTTGAACGACCGTTGACGGGTTGGGGATTAGACGACTTTCATATCTTGTTTAATCTCAAATACAATCCAAAATCGCTCGAGTCCGGATATTATGAGACGTGGTTTGATCGCGCACATAATACGGTGTTGGATACATTGTCGATGACAGGAATTATTGGATTCGTTACCTTCTTTGCAATTTTTGGTGCATTGTTTTATAGCGTTCTACGCGCATATCGTAAGCGATGGATTGACCCGCCAATTGCAGGCATTTTGCTTGGGCTGCCTGTGGCGTACTTTGTGCAAAACTTGTTTGTGTTCGATCAACCGGCTGGTTTTACTATGAGTTTTTTTATGTTTGCTCTGGTGGCGAGCGCGACGGCTGCCCAATTTACGGGCGTGAAAGATGAAGAATCTAAAGAGACGCAGACGGCGGTTACGCACCCGATTCCGTGGTGGGCATTTGGTGTCTTAATGTTGTGTACGGTGGTGATTATCTGGCGCTTTTCTATTTTGCCTTGGAAGGCTTCAGTATTATCGATCAAATCGAATAATTATTTTTCCGCTGGAGCATATGCAGATGCGTATACGTATGCAAAACAAGCGGCGGCCATTCCGACGCCCTATAAAGATGAGCAGACGTTTCTGCAATCGCGCAATTTAATGACGCTGGTGGATTCCGGTGCGATCCAGAAGGTTCCAAATTGGAAAGAGTGGTATGAGTTGATCAAGCAGACGAACGAGGAGTATTTGCGTTATCATCCACAAAATACGAATCCGATCTTTGTCTATGCGCGGTATTTAAACAGTTTTGATAAGCTGATCCCCGAGAATAAGGTGCTGGTAGAAGCGCAGTATAAGCGCGCTATCGAGACGAGCCCGCATCGTCAGCAGCTTATCTACAGTCTGGGACGGTTTTATATCGAAAATGGTCGCAAACAGGAGGGATACGACATGTTTAAACGGGCGGTGGATGACGACCCGAACGTCGGTGAAAGTCGTTGGTATGCTGGGTTGTCGTTGATGTTTGATTTGGGGAGACGTGAAGAGGGCGCCAAGGAAATGTCCGCAGCCATGTCAGTATCCGCGCCGTATGCCTTGAAGACGGCGCAGGAAGCCGGTGCGCTGGTATTGGCATACGATATGTTGAATGATAAAGACGGCATCATCAAAGTGATTGATTTATTGCCGACTTTGCCTGCTGCAGATTTGGGTTTGTATCTCGACATCGCACGTTTGGCTGAGCATCAGGGCTTGATTGATCAACGTAATCGTATTTTGGGCGCGCTTGAGCGTGCGAATGCGACCATCGCTCTACGTCTAGCACCTCTTGTGAATGGATCCGTTACGTCGATTGATGCAAGCTTGAAAATGACAGAGGGTGTGACAGCGGTCGCTGCCACGAACACATCGCCCGTCACCGCACCAAGCGATTCAACTTCTACGACGGCGAGCGGTCCACGAATAAGGTAGCTACGAGATCCTGATTGTATGTGCGGGATTGCTGGTATCGTGACGCGACAGGGTACCCTCCCCGAAGAGGGACTGCTTCGTCGCATGTCGCAAGCAATCGCACATCGAGGGCCGGATGGTGAGGGGGTCTGGATGGATCCTGGTGTGGGTTTTGCGCATCGGCGTTTGGCAATTATTGATCTCCATCCAACAGGTCGTCAGCCCATGCGCGATACGCGACAGGAGCTAACTATCATCTTTAATGGTGAGATCTATAATTTTCGTGAGCTGCGCGCGGAGTTGGAGGCTTGTGGCGCGCGGTTTAAAACAAATTCGGATACCGAGGTTATTTTGGAGGCGTATCGCGCATGGGGGATTGATTGCCTCAAAAAATTGCGAGGTATGTTTGCCTTTGCGCTGTGGGATGCGCCTCGAAAGACGCTCTTGCTTGCGCGTGATCGCATTGGCAAAAAACCATTGTTTTACGGATTCACATCTGCACGTGATCTGGTGTTTGCGTCGGAATTGAAGGCATTGGCTCCAGTGTTGGATCTGAAGCCTGATTGGGATGCGGTGCGCCTGTTTCTTGGTTTGCAATATGTTCCTAGCCCTCGAACAGGTTTTCACGAAGTGATGCAGCTCGAGCCTGGGGAATATGGAATCTGGGATGAGAAGGGATGGAGAATGGCGAGATATCATTCGTACGATGTAGAGCCGCAATGTATTCTACCTTCCACTGACATCGATCAGAAGATTCGTTCCCTCCTCGATGATGCTGTGAAGATTCGTCAGCTTGCTGCTGATGTCTCCGTTGGTGCATTTCTTTCCGGCGGGATTGACTCTGCGACTGTGGTGGCATTTGCCACGCGACACGTATCACGGCCGCTGCAGACTTTCACCATGGGTTTTACTGGGGATCCGAGGTTTGATGAGCGCACGGAAGCACGAGCGCTTGCAGCCGCATTTCATACGGATCATCAAGAGTTTGAGGCGACGCCCGAAGATCTCCTCGCATGTATCGATGAGCTGGTTGTACATTACGATGCGCCGTACGCAGATTCTTCTGCGTTACCACTGTGGCTGCTTGCACGGGCTACGGCGAAGGAGATGAAGGTGGTTTTAACGGGTGATGGTGGTGATGAGACGTTTGGTGGATACCGCAGATACGTTGCCTATCAGCACGCGTTGCAGATGGCATCGATCCCGCTTTTGCCACGTATTGCGGCGCCTGCCAGTTTGTGGATCGGTAATTTATTTGGTGATGTTCGATTTGGGAAGATGTCCGCAGCGGTTGAGGCGGTGCGACAGGATCCTGCTCGTGCCTATGGTGAAATGTTTTGCGGTTCATATTTTGGGTCTGTCGCGTTGCGCGATGTGTTTGCATCAGATTTTTTGGAACAAACCCAACAAGCGGATGCCGTTGGGTTTGTGGCACGGAAAATGACGCAAGGTGGAGAGATTCCGCCTTTACAGGCCGCGATGCAATCCGATCTCACTTCGTATCTTCCCGATGATTTGAATGTGAAGATGGATCGCGCGACCATGCGTTGGGGACTCGAGGCACGTGCGCCATTTTTGGATCAACATGTGGTTGCTTTTGCGCGTTCGCTTCCGTTGAACCAAAAGGTGTATCGTGGTAAGACAAAAGTCGCATTGCGACGGGCGTTGCGAGACATCGTGCCAGATGCGGTGCTATCTCGTCGCAAACGAGGCTTTCAAGTTCCACTTGCAGAGTGGTTTCGTGGGCCGTTGCGCAGTCTGTTGCGTGATCGTTTAATGGATCCACATGCGTCAATCGCGCCCCTTCTCCAAACGTCATCGGTCGCGCGATTGATTGCTGAGAATGATAGAGGTGTTGATCACGGGAACCGTTTGTGGATGCTGCTTTCACTCTCAATCTGGCTTACACGTTATTCTGAGTAACTATGCCGAAAAAGACTACACAAAAGACATTAAAGAAGGTATTGGTAACTGGAGGTGCGGGTTTTGTTGGATCGCATTTATGTGATCGATTAATCTCTGAAGGTCACAGCGTGACCTGTCTCGACAATTTGTTCACCGGATCGAAAGAAAATATTAAGCATCTGCTTACCCATCCGAATTTTACATTTGTTGAACATGATGTCCAGCATCCCTTTTTTGAACCGGTAGATTGGATTTTTAATTTAGCATGTCCTGCCTCTCCGCCACGGTATCAGCATGATCCTGTCGCAACGGTCCGGACAAATGTGTTGGGGATGATGAACATGCTTGAACTTGCGAAGCAAACCAACGCACGTATTTTGCAAGCATCTACATCCGAAGTCTATGGCGACCCATTGTGTCACCCGCAAGAAGAAGCGTATTGGGGGAATGTGAATCCGATTTCTCGTCGCGCGTGTTATGACGAAGGCAAGCGCTGCGCTGAGACCCTGTGTTTCGATTATTATCGCGAGTACGGTGTGGATATCCGCGTGATCCGTATCTTCAACACCTACGGTCCGCGGATGGCGAAAGATGACGGACGCGTTGTCTCGAACTTTGTATTGCAGGCGCTCCGCGGCGAGGATCTGACGGTATACGGCGATGGATCGTATACGCGATCGTTTCAGTACATCGATGATTTGATTGAGGGCATGATGTGCATGATGCATACGGAGAATTTTACCGGCCCGGTTAATATCGGAAATCCGGGGGAGTTTACGATTTTGGAGCTAGCGAAGTTGGTGATTGAGCTCACGGGATCGTCGTCAAAGATCGTGCATCTGCCAGCGGTTGAACATGATCCAAAACAGCGTAAGGCAAATATTGATCTCGCAAAATCAAAGCTGCATTGGGAGCCAAACATCCCACTACGTGAAGGCCTCGAAAAAACGATTGCCTATTTTCGTACCGTGGTATGAATCGTCGCGTCCTGATTTTTTCCACGGCCTATTTCCCGCTGGTTGGTGGGGCGGAGGTTGCCGTGAAAGAAACGACCGATCGATTACCGGATTGGACATTCGATTTGATCTGCGCGCGCCTTCGGCCAGGCTTATTGGATACAGAAAAGATCGGGAATGTGACGGTTCATCGTGTTGGATTTGGTGTGAATTTCGACAAATTCTTGTTGCCGGTGTTGGGCGTTTGGAAGGCTCTCCGTCTTTCGGGTCCACGCGAAACGAGCATCTGGTCAATTTTGGCGAGTTATGCCGGATATGCAGCAGTGGTATACGCCTGGATACGGCCATCATCGAAGATTTTATTGACCTTGATGGAGGGCGATCCATTTGAACAATATGCTCGTCGGGCGGGTGTGTTGGCGTTTACCCGACACTGGATCTTTCGTCGAGCAAATGAAGTGCATATTCTCAGTCATTTTTTGGGGGATTGGGCCAAGCAGATGGGGTATACGGGAACGCCTGTGATCATCCCGAACGGCGTTGACGTTGCTCGATTTGCGCAACGCATCTCCTCGGAACGTCGGGCAGAATTACGTCGGACATATGGTTTCGAGCCGACGGATACTGTGGTTGTTACTGTGTCTCGTTTGTCGCTAAAGAATGCTGTCGATGATGTGATCCGCGCGTTGCCAATCCTGCCAGACAGTGTCAAATTTCTTATTGCGGGTGAGGGCGAGGATGGCGAGATGTTGCGTGCTCTAGTGAGGGAGCTCGGTGTTGTTTCGCGGGTTGTTTTTTTAGGGAAAAAACCTCATAGCGAACTTCCAGAGATTCTGCAGTCAGCGGATATATTTATTCGCGCATCATTGTCCGAAGCATTTGGCAATTCTTTTCCCGAAGCTATGGCCGCCGGGATTCCGATTATCGGCACGCCGGTCGGGGGCATCCCGGATTTTTTGATTGATGGTCAGACTGGCGTGTTTTGTCAGCCGCGTGATCCGGCATCCATTGCCAAGGCCATACTGCGTATTCAGACAGAGCCTGGACTGCATGATCGGCTCGCGCAGCAGGCGGAGAAACTTGTCCGTGAGCGCTATGACTGGAATGGTATCGCTCACGCGATGAACGATTTACTTACACGACTCACCGTATGATTTACGTGCGCAACAATGCGGCAAAGCAGTGGCTCTTAGAAGAGTTGGATCGAAGATTTGGACAGACACCTACGCGCATTTTAGATCTCGGGTGCGGCACGGCGTTTGCGTGGAAACAGTTTTTGCCTGCGCATCCGCAGATTCGGGTGATTGGTGTCGATACTGATGCTAAGGCAATTGCGGATGGTCAGGAGATGTTTCGCGGCGTGTCGAATATTGAGCTGCGTATCTCGGATGCGCAGCGTCCGTTGCCGGAACAGGCGTGTGATGCGGTAGTAGCCTTAAGTGCGATTGAACACGTGGTGGATCGCCCGGCGTTTATTAAAACCGTCTGGTCCGCGCTGAGGTCCGGCGGTATCGCATATTTGAATTATGATGCCGGCCATTTTCGCTCCCGAGATCTTAAAGAGCGATTGATGGTGCCGGTGAGTCAGCTGTTAGCGTGTGTTGGATTTGAAGGGCCGTATATGAAGCATGTGGATGATGTATTATTTCGACGGCAACTTGAGGCTCAAGGATTTGTTGTGGTCGCGTTGCGCAAGCATAATTTGTTTCCATTGAAACGATTGATGCGTACGGCGACAGATGAAACGATTGCGGAATGGTATGCGTTTGAAGAGCGTCTTGGCGTGCGATTTTCTCCTGAAGAGCTTGATCCTGCGCTTTGGTCAACCACGTGGGTCATCCAAAAACCATGAAGATCGTGATTGCGACAGGGATTTACCCGCCAGAGATTGGTGGGCCTGCGACGTTTGTTCGTGAGTTTGCGTCTGCGCTCAACGCGCGTGGAGACGAGCTCGTGGTCGTGACCTACGGCGATAGTGTCACAGAACAAAGAGAGGAGTGGCCGGTGATTGTTATTCCGCGCGTCGGTGGCGTGTTCATCCGATATGTTCGGTATGCGTGGCACGTATACGTCCAGGCTCGTACTGCAAAGGTTGTGTTTTTGCAGGGCGCTGTGTCTGAAGGTTTTCCAGGGACGATCGGTGCGATGTTGGCTGGCAAACCTACCGTGATGCGTGTGCCTGGAGACTATGCCTGGGAGATGTCGATGCAATCATCGGGGGGTGGCGAATTATTGGATGAGTTTATTGCGCATCGACATCGTGGTTGGATTCGGTTACTTGAAGCGTTGGAGCGTTGGAGTGCACGTTGGGCACGGTGCGTGATTACACCAAGCCAGTATCTTAAGCACATCGTGCAACAGTGGGGCGTATCGAAGGAACGAGTCGAAGTGATCTATAACAGCGTGCCGCCGCTGCCGGCGCCAACGATGAGTGGTGATGCACTGCGAATGAAGTATGATCTTGTGGGCAAGGCGATTTTATTTACCGTGGTACGCGCTGTGCCGTGGAAGGGCGTTGATTTTTTGATTGAAGTGTTGGCTAAGCTGCCGGAGACTGCGGTGTTGGTTTATGCCGGGGATGGTCCGATGCTTGAGACGTGGAAACGGCAGGCGGCGAAGGTTGGGTTGGCATCGCGCGTGAGATTTCTCGGTCGCGTGAATCGCTCAGAATTGTCCAATTGGTATGCGGCGGCTGACATCTTTCTGCTTGCTTCCGGTTACGAGGGGTTTCCATACGTAGTAGTTGAAGCAGTTTCGACGGGACTCGCGTGCGTGGTGAGTGATCGTGGCGGTAATCCAGAAACGCGTACGTTGTTTCCTGAGTATGTACGTGTGTCGCCATATCGCGACGTTGAGGCATGGCGAGTAGCTCTGACTGCGCCTCCTGCCAGACGTTTGCCGGCATCAAGCCAAGCCCTGGACTACTCGACCATGTTGCGTGGATATGCAACCCTGTTAGACAGGTATGCCGGATCGCCTGGAAAAAATTGAGCGAGTGCGTGTCTTGATGCTGAGCCGCGATGCCAGTGGTCTTGATTCGAATTCTGCGACGGCAGAGCGTTGGCGACTGTTGCGTGATGCGGGTGTTGAGCTCGATATCGTGGTTATATCCGTCGTCGCTACAGCCAGAACGGAGCCGGGCATCACGGTGACTGGGACGGGTGGTTCGAACGTATTTGTCCGTTTGCGGTCGATGTACCGGCTGGCACTGGCTCAGGCTCCGCTGGCGGACGTGATTACGGCGCAGGATCCAATGGAGCTTGGACTGATCGCTTTTTGTGTGGCGCGACAGGTGCGCAAAAAGTATGAAGTCCAGGATCATGGTGGGTTTTTTGATGGGCAGCCTGCAGATGAACCTTTGTGGTTTCTCCGTTCCTGTTTGGCTCGTTGGGTTGCGCGGCGCGCGAACCAGATTCGGACGGTGAGTCCAAAAAGTTTGGAAAGATTGCGTGAGAGTGGACTGAACAACGCGGCGTATTTGTTGCCCGTCGCAGCGCAGATGCGTTTTCTTTCGGTTGAAAGGGATCCAGATCCGGAATTGTGTATCACCGTAAGTCGTCTGATTCCCGTGAAGCGTGTTGATCTTCTGTTGCGTGCGTTCGTGATTGTTCGTCGCACGAGACCTGCTGCGCGACTCGTGGTGGTTGGTGATGGACCGTCGCGCGATTCTTTGGTGGTACTCGCTGCGCGACTTGGTTTATCTTCTTGTGTTGAGTTTGTCGGTGCGGGTGATCCCGCACCGTGGTTGGCAAGGGCTTCGGTTTTTGCATTGCTCTCAGCGCATGAAGGTTGGGGTGTGGCTGCGGTTGAGGCGGCGTTGGCTGGAGTCTCGGTCGTTATGTCCGATACGGGCTGCGCGCGTTGGCTTGAAGCTCGCGGTCGAGCAACGGTGGTCGGTTCACGTTCTCCGCAAGATATTGCGCAGGCCTTGCTAGCGTCCTTTGGAACCACAGGCATGCCGGGACTATTTGAAGGAGCGATTGGACAAAAAGAAACGGCGAATGCACAAGTTGCGTCTTGGCGACAACTGCAGGCTGATCAAGTGCGAATTTTGGTATGCACGCAGGCGGTTGATGCCGATGATCCGTTGTTTGGATTTTTTATCTCTTGGCTAGCCGAGGCAGCGGCCCAGTATGATCGTTTGACGGTGCTCGCCCTGCGCGTTGGCCGTTATGAACTCCCGGCGAACGTTCGTGTATTGCCGTTACGACCTCGGGTAAGTCGTTCGCGTGCGTTGGTGATATGGAATCTTTTGAGATATTCCTGGCGAGAGCGTTTTGGCTATGAGAGCGTGTATGTTCGAGGAGATGCGCAATATGTTGTGCTGGCTGGTTGGCTCTGGCACGTTTTAGGGAAGAGAATTGTCTTTTGGTACGCGCATTATTCGGCGCGTTCGTGGTGGGTGGCTGTCGCGTCGCGCCTTGCATCTATTAATGTCACCTCAGTTCGTGCAGCAGGGTATGGCCCGCATGCGCTTCCGATCGGGCAGGCGATTGAGACACGACAGTTTCCTGAGATTCATCAGCACGAGCACGCGCAGGCGACTGCCTTGGTATTTGGCCGCGTTTCTCCCGTTAAACGCATCCCATGGATACTTGAGGAGTTGGCACGTGTTGCACCAGAGTGTGCGCGTCACGTCATGATTGTTGGACGTCCAACGAACGCCGAGGAGGGCGCAAAGCTTCGGCAACATGTTGATCAACTGGGTGCTCACTGGGAAGATCGAGACGTATTAAGTGAAGATGCCCCGGCGCTGTATCAAACGGTGGATGTTTATTTGAACGCGACTCCTGGGAGTTTGGACAAAACCATTGTTGAGGCGATGTTGACCGGCTTAGTGGTGGTAGCAAGTACACCTGGTTTTGGTGAGATGCTCCCACCCGATCTCCGGTGGTTAAACCCAACTGATGCAGACTTTGGTACTGCGGCGGCGCGCGCGATGAACCTTTCCCAGTCTGAGCGGCGGCTGATCGCTTCTACGCTTCGTGTGATCGCAATGGAACTGCATGGTCAGAGTGGTCAGATTGGACGCTTGCGACGCATTTTTTTGACTGGCCATCTTTGACGAAACTGAGCCAAATTGATAGGGTAGGTCCAATGATTTCGCTGATTATTCCGGTTTTCAACGAAGAGGCGGTGCTGCCTGCGTTGTTTCAACGTTTGGAAGGGATCGCATCGGCAATCGGTCCGCATGAGGTTATTTTTATTGATGATGGGAGTCGGGACGCCACAGCAGCTATTATTACCCGCCAGATCGGCATTCATGGGGCGGTGAATCCGCTACGCCTTCTTTCGTTCTCACGAAATTTTGGTCATCAGATCGCACTGTCTGCTGGACTTGATCATGTGCAAGGGGATGCGGCGGTGATTCTTGATGGCGACCTTCAAGATCCGCCCGAGCTAGTTCAGGAATTTATGATGCGTTGGCGTGAGGGTGCGGATATCGTGTATGCGATTCGTCGTAAGCGGAAAGAATCGTTGTTTAAGCGCATTTGTTACGCGGCGTTTTATCGCGTTCAGCATAAGCTTGCGAACGTGGATATCCCGCTTGATTCTGGCGATTTTTGTTTGCTGGACCGAAAAGTCGTTGATTTTATTAAGAGCTTGCCGGAGCATCATCGATTTTTGCGCGGGCTTCGTGCCTGGAGTGGATTCTCGAGCGTTGGCGTGGAATACGAACGCGATGCGCGGGCGGCCGGAGAAACGAAATACTCGATGCGTAAGCTGGTGCGTTTGGCGTCTGATGGCATCCTTGGATTTTCGACAGTTCCGTTGAAGTTCTCGATGTACCTCGGATTTGTGATTTCTGCGATTAGTGTCATCGCGGGACTCGTATTGTTTGTCTATCACTTTGCTGGCGGAACAGCACCGCAAGGATGGACGTCTCTCATGATCGCTTTATTTTTTATGGGTGGCTTGCAGTTGTTTGTGCTGGGCATTCTTGGAGAGTATCTCGGTCGTGTTTACCTGGAAGTTCAAAACCGACCGCTCTATGTGGTGAAAAAGAAGGCAGGATTTTAATATGGATCGTTGCGTCTATACGGATCATTGGGAGCTCGAAGAGACGCATTGGTGGTTTGTTGGTCGACGCGCGATTATTCGTGCGTTGCTCCGCAAGATTCTACCGGGGGCACAGCGCATCGTTGATGTTGGGTCTGGCGGTGGGGCGATGCTGCCGGTTCTTGAAACATATGGGTCGGTTGCATCGCTCGAACCTGACATGCTTAGTGCGGAGCGGTTGCGCCAACGTTTTCAGAGTCGTTTTTCCGTCACCACTGGGAGCATCGATACGTCTGCTTTCCCAGAGCTTCGGCCTGAGGTTGTAACTATGTTTGATGTGCTTGAGCACATTGAGGACGATGATGGGGCGCTGCGACGGATTTTTGAGGTATTGCCGTCTGGCGGTCGGTTTATCTGCACGGTTCCAGCTTTTCCCTCGTTGTGGAGCAATCATGATGTGCTAAGCCATCATTTTCGTCGCTATACACGCCGAGACCTCACGCGTAAACTAGCAGCGGCGGGGTTTACCATTGAGCGCATGACATTCTTTAATAGCCTGCTGTTTTTTCCAACGGTTGGGCTACGCTGGATCTCTCGTGCGCTTGGTCGGACGGCGTCAGATTTTCAGATGCCACGTCTAGGCATGAACCGTTTGCTCTCCGCTGTCTTTGGCTCTGAACGGTGGTTGGTCGCGGTGCTCGATCTTCCGTTCGGTGTTTCACTCTTTGTGTCCGCAAAAAAACCATAATCTTCTATGTCTTCACCTCACGTTCTTGTTACGGGCAGCAGCGGCATGATCGGTACGCGGCTGTGCGAGCTGCTTGAAGAGTGCGGCATCCGTTGGACGGGGTTGGATCTGCGCCCAAACACATGGAGTGCGCACATCGATGAGCGCACGCTGCGTTTGGACGTTCGAGATATAGAGGCATGTGCGAAACAGATTCCCGAAGACATCGGGCTAATCGTGCATCTCGCGGCGCACTCACGAGTGTTTCCGATGATTCAGGATCCGACACAGGGAATAGATAATTGTCAGACGGTGTATTCGGCGCTCGAGCTTGCGCGCCGAAAAGGCATCGCGAAGATTATTTTTGCGTCTTCCCGGGAAGTATACGGCGAGGGGAGTGGCGCAGCATTTGTGGAAGGGGACGCGTCTCAGTCGACCTGCGAGAACGCTTACGCCGCATCTAAGATCATGGGCGAGGCGTTTTTATGGAGCTATCTGCGAACGTTCGGGGTTGAGTTTGCGATACTCCGATTTGGGAATGCCTATGGTCGCTACGATATGAGTGACCGCATTATACCTCGCTTGATCCGTCAATGTGTAAATGGGGAGGACGTACATATTTTTGGAAAGGATAAAATTCTAGACTTTGTTTATTTAGATGATCTTGTCGACGGGATTATCCGTACGATTGATCGTTTTGCAACGGCTAAAAATTCGGTCTATAACATTGCAAGTCAGACGGGAACGTCGCTCCTTGCTTTGGCCGAGCTAATCCATGTCGCCACCAAGAGCAAATCGTCCATTTCTGTCGAGGAGAATCGGCAAGGTGAGGTGATGAAGTGCGTGGTTGATATTTCGCGTGCGCGTTCGATGTTGGGCTATGAACCGAGCACCTCATTGGATGAAGGAATACAAAAGGCGATTGCTTGGTACACGCCATATGTTTCAAAAAAGTGACCATCGTTGGAAGTGGCTATTGAGCGCTATTCTCGTGGTGTTTGTATTATTTCGTCTTCCAGCGCTGCAACAGATCTACCATCAGGATGAGTATAAGTGGGCACAGATCGTGAAGCCGTCCTACGGGCTTGCGGGCGCATCGGTCCATCCACCCTTCACGGAAAATGTTTTTCGCGTGTGGGGCATGGTTGCTGGATTCGACCATTTGCGTGTGTTCGTGCTGCTATTTTCGATTGCGAATTTATTTTTGGCCATGGCTTTAGCCAATCGGTGGTATGGCAAACGCGCGGCAGCGTGGTGCGGAATTCTTTTAGCGACCAGCGCGGCGTCTGTGCTCGCTTCAGTGCAGATTGATATCGATGGAGCGTTTCTGCCGTTTTGGTCGCTGCTTGCATTTCATGCCGCCACAGATGTGTGGCAGAAAAGTAATCGTCGTGGATGGATGTTGCTTGTTGTCGCGTGTATCGGCGGATTTTTTTCTAAGATTTCATTCGGACTCGTTCCGGTGACGCTCGCGGTCGAGGAAGCGGTGCGTCGTGGGTTGAAGATTCCCCGAAAGGTGTTGCTCGTGGCCACTGCTGTTTGCGTGGTTCTTGGCGCATTGTGGCTGTCGCCACTGTTAGATGGCGTTGGACCCGTTCGGTACGCAAAATCATTTGGAGTATTGAATTTCTTGCATCGAGACTATTTTGAAATTCTATTGTTGACGATGAAAGTCACGGTTCTGTTTGGGCCCGTGGCACTTATGGCGTGCGTTGGACTCTTGACCCATCTTAAGAGGTATCGCGTCCTCGCGTTGTTCGTGCTGACACAATTTCTTTTTTACATTGTCATCTTTGATTTTTCACATCGAACACTTGAGCGGTATTTATTAGTATTCGTGATGCCGATTGCACTGATTGCGGGCGACGTGTTGGCGCAGGCGACGCTGCAGTGGCGTCCTTCGCGTCGCGGCCTTGCGCTGGCTGGGATCATGAGTGCGTTGCTTGCGAGCATTGTATTGATCCCGAAGGATGTGATCCCATTAATCCCCAAGGCGGAGTTTGTGCGGCGGGGGGCTCATCTCGACTTCTCTTTCCTTATTCCTATTAGTGGAGGGTCCGGACCGATTGGTTTTTTTGTGCCTGCGGATGTTACGCTGTTTGCGTTTGTCGGAATGCTTGCGTTGTGTTTGATCGCCTGGCGCAAACCGCGGCTAACCACGACGCTGTTACCGTCGATGCTGTGCCTGTTGTTCATCTACCCGTTGTTGACGACAATAGAATTTAATTTCGGAGCATTCTATGGCAATGCCTCATCCGTCGCAAAGCGTGCAATTCAGTTTGTGAATGCTTCACCAGAAATTGCCAGCGTCATCACATACAACGATATCGGAGGTTGGGAGCTTGGCGAAAGCAAAAAGTATTTTAAACGGTTTTATTTGAACCCAGAATACGCACCAACGAATGAAAAGAAGTTTGCTTCTTACGATGGGCATTATTTGGTCGTGGCCATGCCACCTCTGTCTGCAGACATGCCATCGTCAAAATATTTTACCAAATGTAAAAATTTGTATCATGATACTGACAAGAACGTGACGGCCGATGTCTACGATTGTCGGGGGGTACCGTACGGAGCGCAGTAGGATGATCGATCGGGCTTATGGTTTCCAGGCTTGGAGGATGAGCGAGAGTCCGCGGATGCGGAGGATGTTTTGAGCGGCACGAACCTGGTCAGGCTTGAGGGAAAACGTACGCATAAGCCGTCCGAGTCCGGGAAAGCAGCGGAAATCTTCGGTGATGGTAAATGTCGTAAAGCCAGCATCTCGAGCGATCATGCAGAGTGAACGTGCGGTGAGTGGGCGGACATGGGTATAGTCGTCGTAAAACATTCGTGTCAGCGCATACGGGCAATTGGGTGTCGAGATGACTACTTTTCCGCCTGGCGCCAGAATGCGACGGACCTGTTTTAAGAATTCAAGCGGCTGTTCAAGATGCTCGATGACGTGTTTTGCGTAGATACCGTGGTATGTATTTGCCGGCAAGCTACTTAACTGTGTAGACGCATTTAGATGTTGAACCGTAAAGCCGCGTGATCGCGCGATTTCCAGGCTATCTTGATCAATATCAATGCCTTCCATGTGCTCTGGATCATTGGTGATGAAGTTCCCAGTTGCGCAACCGATGTCGAGTTTACGTCCTTCGATGCCGGCAAAAAATCGTTGATAGTTGATGCGATCCAACCAGAGATCCTTGTCTGATGTTCGCACACGATACTCTTGTTCTGAATAGTGACTCATAGGTTGCGCAGGCACTCGATAAGATTTGAGCAGATTGTTTTGACGTCTTCCTCTGTCATTTGGCTGTGGCTTGGCAGGCTGATACCTCGCGCATGTAGGGCTTCACTGACAGGGTGGAGCAGCCCTTGTGCGAATTTGTGATAGGCGCCTTGAAGATGAAGTGGTTTGAATAATGGTCGCGTTTCAATGCCACGTTGTTTGAGTTCTGCAGCGACACGTGAGGGGTTAGAATCAAGGAGGATGCTGAATAGCCAAAAGACCGGCTGTTTGGAGGTTTCGGACGCGCGTTGCAGCGTGACGCCCGGAACATCTTTGAGGTGTTGGAGATAGAGCTGGCGGATGTTTTCGCGTGCGGCCAAGAATGCATCGAATCGTTCGAATTGGGCGCAGCCGATCGCAGCCTGCACATTGGTCATGCGATAGTTGTAGCCGACGATGTTGTGCTCGTACGAACCAGGCATGGTCATGCCGTGGTTTTTGAGAATGCGCATGCGTTCGAGGAGTTGTGCGTCATTGGTGACGCAGACGCCACCTTCACCCGTGGTGAGAATTTTGTTGCCGTAGAATGAAAAACAGGCGACATCACCGAACGATCCGACCGGACGATCGTTGTATCTCGCACCATGTGCTTCAGCAGCATCTTCGATAAGAAACAAGTGATGCGCTTGGCACCAGGCCTCCAGCGTTCGGTAGTCGCAGGGCATGCCGTAGATATCGACGGAGATGACGGCTTTCGTTTGTTGGGTGAGGACGCTGTCGAGTTTGGAGACATCGATGGTCCAGTCATCCGGTCGAACATCGACAAAGACGGGGATGGCGCCGCAGTGACGGACCACTGCAGCCGTCGCAGCGAAGGTGAATGTTGGAACAATGACTTCGTCACCTGGTCCAATACCTAAGCCGAGTAACGCAAGATGCAATGCGGTTGTCCCATTTGACGTAGCAGTGGCGTGAGAACGGCCAAAGCGTTTTGCTGCATGGTCTTCAAAGCGATCGAGATATGTCCCATGCGAAGAAATGCGCTGTTGATTGATGAGCGCGTCTGTCACATATGCGAGCTCATTGCCTCCTAGGTCGGGATTTGCGATAGGGATTGGCATAGCGAGTGCACGTTAGTGCCGACAGATGTTTTGTAGTATCTGCAAAAGCTGATTTGATGTGCGTTGGATGTCGAATAATTCTTGCGCCTTGCGGATGTTGGCTTCAGACATGGTTTTGATCTGGTCTGGCGGGAGCTGCATGATGCGTGTCAGCGCGCGGGCCAACGCGTTGCGATCTCCTGTTGGTGCGAGGTAGCCGTTTACGCCTTCGCTGATAGCCTCATTGATTCCTCCAGTATCATAGGCTGCAACTGGCAGACCGACTGACATGGCCTCTTTCATGGCCATGCCCATGCACTCACGTGGCGTAATGGACGGGAAGCAGAAGCAGTCCATGGCCGCATACAATTCCGCCAGCCGCTCTTCTGTGAGTCCCTGGAAGATAAAAAGTGATTCTTTTGGAAAACCAAGCTCTATAGCTTTTTGACGGAGTTCCTCCACAGGTCCCATGCCGCAGAGCGCGATGGCGATACGGTTGAGCGATTCGCGCGGAAGCTGAAGGATAGACTCGAAGAGTTGATCGTGGCCTTTGCGCATTTTGAGCGCGCCAACGGCAAAGACGAGGTATTTGTCTTGTGGAAGCCCAAATGATTCGCGGAGCGCCGATTTGGAAGACATGCGCGGCGCGTTAAAAATTGAAAAGTTTATGCCGCTATATACAATTTGAAGACGATCCTCTGTCGCTCCTGCCGCACGCGGTCCTTTGGCGCAGTGTTCGCTTGCCGGAACGATCATGGCGCATCGTTCGACGAGAAAGCGCCAGGTGGAGGCATATTTTTCAATTTCGTTTTTGCCTTCAGTATCCGGCTTAAACTGCATTTCCGCGTAGTTTTCTAATACAAGTGGAAGGCCTAGATCCTGTGCGATGACTGCAGCGCAGAGGCTTTGAGGTGCCCCGCATTCCGTCACGAGCACATTGGGATTCCATTGTTTGATTTGACGTCGTAAAATCACGCCCTTGCCGGCATAGTAGAGCGTCTCGAGATTACGTTCTGGCCACATCTTCCAAAGCATTGTGCATAGTCGAAGAAAGAGCGATGGATTGCTGCTGAACGTTTTTAGACTAAATACGATCTTGTCGAAGAGTGTCGGTTTTTTTGCGAAATCGTAAAAATAAGTGGCTCCTGCAGCAAGATCCTGCTCGTTATCATGCTTGTGATGAATGTGCATGCAGACTTCTGCGCCTTGCAGCTTCCATTCCCGCGCATGCAGCAGACAGCGTTTGATGATGCCGCCGTATGGTGGGGGTAGGCAGTCGCCGTTGGCACCCGTAATCAGAATTCTGAGCTGATTTTTCGTTTCCATATCTCGATCTTTTTTACCGTTTTTTTGCAGTTTTGTCCAGTTTTTTGGAGCTTCTGGCTTGTCTTTCTGTTGATACTTCTTTATATTCAACTACATGTTCCAAAAACGAGCTCTGATCACAGGCATTACCGGCCAAGATGGTGCCTATCTCGCCAAATTTTTGACGGAAAAGGGGTACAAGGTTTTTGGTACCTATCGTCGCTCTTCGACGCGTAACTTTTGGCGATTGCATTATCTCGATGTCAAAAAGGATATTGAACTTATCCCACTTGATTTGCTGGACCAGACGTCCATCATGCAGGCAATCAAACAGTGCGAACCAGATGAAATTTATAATCTTGCGGCGCAGAGTTTTGTAGGCGACTCCTTTTCCGAGCCCATCGCGACAGCCGAGATTTCTGGGATCGGTGCGTTGCGCATCCTTGATTCCATCCGGTTGTTGAATCCAAAGATCAAATTTTATCAGGCGTCGACAAGTGAGATGTACGGCAATTCGAGTGCGACGGCACAGAATGAAGACACACCGTTTCATCCCGCGAGTCCGTATGCAGCGGCTAAGCTGTATGCACATTGGGTGGTGCGAAACTATCGCGAGTCCTATGGGCTGTTTGCGTGCGCGGGGATTTTATTCAATCATGAATCGCCGATCCGTGGCGTGGATTTTGTGACCAAAAAGATTACGGATGCGGTAGCGCGCATTAAGCTTGGTCTGACTACTGATTTACCAATGGGCAATCTCGATGCGCGACGCGATTGGGGGTTTGCAGGCGACTATGTTAAGGCCATGTGGCTGATGTTGCAACAAAAGCAGCCGGATGAATACGTCGTAGCAACAGGGGAATGCCATACCGTGCGAGAGTTTTGTGAAAAAGCGTTTGCGGAGGCGGGAATGGATTACAAAAAATATGTTCGTTTGGATGAAAAGTTCTTGCGTCCGCGGGATGTCGTGTATTTGCAGGGAGACGCGTCAAAGGCGCAGCGTGTATTGGGATGGAACCCAAAAGAGACAAGTTTTGATGAGCTCGTAAAGATGATGGTGAAGGCAGATATGGAGAAGTATCAAAATCCTGAACGGTTCATGAAGCACTTTCTGAAGCACGTCTAAGGGTCGTCTATGCGCATCGCCTATATCCAAAACGCGAATCTTCCGACGGAGTGGGCGCATGGGTATCAAATCATGAAAACGTGCGAGGCGATGACACGCGCCGGTTTTGCATTGGATTTGATTGTGGCCGATCGACATAATCCGTTGAACGATCGGGATGTGTTTGTGTATTACGACATGAAACCGTCGTTTGCATTGCACCGTATCCCAGTAATTGATTGGGTGAATCGTGTTCCACCCGCTCTACAAGCGTTGCCGTATCTGTTGGAGCGTTGGACGTTTTTACGGGGCGTTCAACGTTTTTTGGCGACGAATACTTTTGACCTGATATACACACGTGACGTTCGGATCGCAGAAGATGTGCTTGCGCGGATGCGACTGCCGGTGATGCTCGAGCTGCATGATGATCCGCGAACGAATCGGATGCGTTGGCAGCGTGTGAAGTCGAAGGCTGCAGGATATGTCGTGATCACCGAAAGCTTGCGGAAGCTGTTGTTAGGTGAAGGGATTCCATCGGCGGCGATTTGTGTTGCGCCTGATGGATTTGATGAACAGAAATTTTCTGAACTGCTTTCGAAGTCTCAGGCTCGACAGCGTTTGCAGATTTCAGAAAATGTCCGTCTCGTGGTGTATGTTGGCCAACTGTTGCCCTGGAAAGGCGTTGATGCGTTGACACCCGTCTTTGATCAGATTCCGGAGGGATGTCAGGTGGTGTGTATTGGTGGACAGAAGGAGGACCTGGAGCGTTTGCAAACATTGGCACCTCATGCCTCACGCGTGCATTTTGTGGGGCAGGCGCCACGGACAGAGGTGCTGGTGTGGCTGGCTGCGGCGGATGCGGGTCTGTTGTCTACGTCTGCCGTGCAGGCGATCGGGAGAGAGTACACCTCACCGCTCAAACTGTTTGAATATTTGGCTGCGGGATTGCCCGTGATCGCCAGCGATGTTCCGTCGTCGCACGAAATTTTGGATTCACGTATAGCGCTTTTTTTTCAGCCTGATGATGCACGGAGTTTTCTCGAGACGCTTAACCTGTTTATGCGTTTGTCTGACGAAGAAGTCTTGCGTATGTCTGATGCCGCGCACCAGGCCTCTCGTGGTTACTCGTGGACAATGCGCGGCGAACGTATCGCAGCATGTGTTCATCAACGCGTGAGCTAATTGTATGTGTGGCATTGCTGGTTTTGCGGGATCGGGTTCTGGAGATGCACTCCGAAAAATGGCGCACGCGATTCGTCGTCGTGGACCGGATGATGAAGGATTTTATGAAGAGCCTGGTGTTGGATTCGCGTTTCGTCGTCTGTCGATTATTGATGTTGTCGGTGGTCACCAGCCGCTTTGTAATGAAGATGGAACGATTTGGGTGATGCTGAATGGTGAGATTTATGGCTATGCCGCGTTGCGAGATGTGTTGGTGACGCGTGGGCATCGTTTTGTGACCAAGTCAGATACCGAGACGATCGTGCACGCCTATGAAGAATGGGGCGATGGGTGTTTTGAAAAACTGCATGGCATGTTTGCGATCGCGATTTGGGATGGGCCGAATCAACGGCTTGTATTAGCGCGCGATCGTTTAGGAAAGAAGCCGTTGTACTGGACCGTTCATCATGAAACAGTGTGGTTTTGTTCTGAACTGAAAGGGTTGCTCGCAGCGAATGTAGTCTCTCAACAGATTGATCCACTATCGCTCGCACTTTATTTTCGGACTGATGCGGTACCAACGCCGCGCGCCATTTTTCAAGGCGTGAACAAGCTTGAGCCTGGGACAGCGATGTCCTGGACGCGTGGTGCCGTTGAAAAGACGTGGCGTTTTTGGTCGTGTCCGCCTGGAGAGATGTCGGTGGATGCTCCGTCTGCAGTGGCGGGCTTGGGTGAGCGTGTTGATCGCGCGGTTCGTGACCGGTTAGTGTCTGATGTCCCACTGGGATTATTTTTATCCGGTGGTTTGGATTCGGCTGTAGTGGCAGAGAGCGCAGCGCGTCAATCACCCGGCGCCTTAAAAGCATTCACCGTTGGTTTTGAAGAGCGCTCGCACGATGAGCGTGAGGCGGCGCGTCTTGTCGCTCAGTCGCTTGGCCTGGAACACTACGAGGATGTGTTGACGGGCGAGAAGGCGCTGGCGCTGCTCGATGACGCAGTCGCTGTGTTGGATGAACCGTTGGCAGATGCGTCGATCTTGCCGCAGCTCTATCTTTCGCGGTTTACGCGTTCGCAGCTGACAGTGGCACTGTCAGGTGACGGGGGAGACGAGTTATTGCTTGGATATCAACATATCGCGGCGCATGCATGGGTGGAAAAATTTTCTGCGTTACCAGAAAGTATTCGTCGCGTTGCGGCCGCAGGATTTTCTCGGGTTCCGGCTGGGCGAGGATATTTCAGTCCAGGTTTTAAGGCGCAGCGTTTTGCGCGTGGGTTACTAGCGCCAGACATGTGGTCGCGTGATGTGGCGTGGCGTGGTGCGTGTGATGGACCGACATTGTCACGATTGCTGCTTCCGGATGTTCAGCGTGAGGTATCAGTGACGTGCGCTGAACAGGCGTTGGCGGTCCGAGCGGCCGAAGCAGGTCCGGATGCATCGATGTGGAAGGCGTGGACCTGGGCTTATCTCCGGACTTTTTTGATGGATGAAGTCTTAGTGAAGGTTGATCGAGCGACAATGTGGTTTGCGCTTGAGGCGCGTGCGCCGTTACTGGATACGGCGGTAGTGGAATATCTCCTGTGTTTGCCGGCATCGTATAAGCTTGGCGCATGGAAAGGAAAGCGACTGTTTAAAGAATTGCTGCGCGGCCGGATTCCGGATGCGGTGCTTGATCGTCCGAAGCATGGGTTTGCGATACCCGTGGCTGATTGGTTGGCAGGACCGTTACGTTCGCGGTTAGCGGAGGTGACTTCTGATGCATTTTTACAGCGTCAAGGCTTGTTCCAGCCGGCAGTCATCGCACAATTAATGTCTGAGCAGGCACTGGGAAGGGTCGATCGACGAAAAGAACTTTGGGCTTTACTCATGTTCCAGTTATGGTACCGTTCGTGGGTTGAATCCTCCCTATGACACTGACCGAAACAGTCCGTTCCGTCTCGATCGTTGTTCCAGTGTTTAACGAGGAGGGGAGTTTGCGTCAGTTATATGCAGAGTTGAAGCAGCAGGCGGAAGCGCTTACGGCGATTACGTTTGAATTTATTTTTGTCGATGACGGTTCGCGCGATGGAAGCATCTCTCTGTTGCGTGAGTTGGCGGCGCAGGATCGTCGGGTTCGCGTGGTTATTTTTGCACGTAACTGCGGGCAAACGGCGGCTATGTCCTGTGGGATCAAGCTCGCGGCAGGGGATGTCATCATTCCCATGGATGCGGATTTACAAAATGATCCGGCGGATATCCCTAAATTTTTAGACAAGATTCGTGAGGGCTACTCGTGCGTCTCTGGGTGGCGTAAGGATCGCAAGGATGCGCTCGTGGTGCGTAAGATTCCCTCATGGATGGCCAATTGGATTATTTCAAGTCTGACCGGCGTCGTCTTGCATGATTATGGATGTAGTATGAAGGCGTATTGGAGAAATATCATTCAGGACGTCGAGTTGTATGGAGAGATGCATCGATTTATCCCTGCCTATGCTGCGTGGTCTGGTGCGCGTGTGACGGAGATTGTGGTCAACCATCGGGCCCGACAGTTCGGTGTTTCCAAGTATGGTCTGTCTCGCGTGTTCAAGGTGATGTTGGACTTAGTTGTGGTGAAATTTTTGACTAAGTATTTCAACAAGCCAATGCATTTTTTTGGCGCTGCGGGATTCATATCGCTTGGATTGGGGACGATCGCAGAGGTCGCCGCGATCGTCTTGCGTATTCAAGGAACGCATTTTGTCCAAACGCCCTTACCGACCGTTGGTGCGATGTTTGTGATTGTTGGCGTACAGTGTGTGCTGTTTGGATTGATTGCAGAAGTATTAATGCGTACGTACTATGAAGCCGCGCATCGCGCACCCTACTGCATCAAAGAAATCCTCAATCCTTCAACGAATGTATGACGATTCCTAAGGACATGACCGAGCAGGAGTTTAAGGTGTGGAACGACGGCATGGCGGAAAAATATAACCCGGATCAGTATCATCAAGGTTCAAATGCGATCGTTCGTTGGATTGAGCGGAGTCGTGTCAAGCGAATTCTTCACTATCTTCAGGCCGCGCCGGACTGTTCAGTGCTGGAGGTCGGTGTGGGGGCGGGGAATATTTTGGTCCAGGTACCGGCACGTGAAGCGTGGGGGTTGGATTTAAGTGCGCCACTTTTGGTGTTGGCGAAAAAGCGTTTGCCGGCAGCGACGTTGATCGAGGGTAATGCTGAACAGTTTCCTGAACAGCTTATTGCAAAAAAATTTGATCGCGTATTTTGTAGCGAGGTGTTGGAGCATGTCCAGCATCCACGGTTGGTGGTTGAGAATATGGCACGGGTCATCGCCCCTGGTGGCATCATCGTGATCTCTGTCCCGAACGAACGTGTGATTAATGCCTTGAAAGCTTGGCTGCAGCGCTTACGCATTTTTCGGTTGCTGTTTCCTACTATTTCCAAAAAAATGGATGACGAATGGCATCTGCACGCGTTTAACGAAGGATTGTTGCGTGAGACAGTGCAGGGGATTCTTGAGGTTGAGATCGTAACCGCCGTCCCGTTTCGTTGGTTGCCGATTCGGTTGGTGGCGCGGCTGCACGCCATCGCACGGTAGTAGTTTTTTCCATGGAACTGAATGAACACTTGGTTCAGGAGCGTGTCCAACAGCATCATTGGTGGTTTGTTGGGCGTCGTCAGCTCCTGAAAGATGTTTTTCAGAAGCTTCAGAGACAGAAGGGCGAGCAGTTTGTGACCGCATATGATGTGGGCTGTGGGGTTGGAACGAACCTGTCCGTGATTCGTTCTTTTGCGGAACGCGTGATTGGCGTCGAGTCGAGTCCGGACGCGGCAGCCTTTGCTAAGACCAAGGGATATGATGCGGTGCTGGAATCGACAGTGGAGGATCTATATAGGCATGTGTCTCCGCAGACTGCGGATGTTGTCGTCCTCATGGATGTTATGGAGCATCTGAAAGATGATGTGATCGGTGCGGAGCGTTTGGCGCATATGCTCAGACCTGGCGGGTATTTAATCGTGACGGTTCCAGCATTCATGATGCTTTGGGGCCTGCAGGATGAGGTCGGGCAGCACTATCGACGTTATCGCATCCCACAGATGTGTCAGCTATTGCAGCATGCCGGATTTCAGATCCAGCATCGGACGTACTTCAATACATTGTTGTTTTTTCCAATTTTATGTGTCCGTCAATGGTATAAACGTTTCCCACAGAAACGTTTTCAGAGCGAAAATGAGATGAACACGCCGTGGGTTAATCGGCTGCTTTCGATGTTTTTTTTGTTTGAAATGTGGTGCCTTCGTCATGGAATGCGTTTTCCATTTGGTGTGTCTGCGCTGGTGGTGGCGCGCAAATTGTGATAGATTTTTGACGATGAATTCCTTCGGAACGCGGCTGTGGCAGATGTGCGTCCGACATGCGGGTGCGTTGGTGCTTGCATGTGTTTTTGGTCTGTTGATGGTTTATCCGTTCATTCAATACCAGCATGATTTGGGGACCGCGTATCAAGGGATTCAACGTCCGATTCAGGACGATGAGCTGTTTTATTTATCAGTCATCCGCGAGGCAATGGACGGCCGTCCCGATGTCCGCAACCCATATTTTTGGGAGCAGCGTAACGTGTTGCCGCAGCAGGTTTTTTTAGGGGAATATCTTTTGGCTCAGCCGTTATTGTGGTTTCATCTTGATGTGGTTGAGGGGCGGCTGATGTATAACGTTGTGCTGCCGTTCGTTAGTTGCTTGTTGACGTATGCGATCGCATACGTCATTTCTCGATCACGGCTTCAGGCAATCCTGTCGACGATGTTGTTGCTCTTTGGTCTCTTTACGTTTGTTTTTTTGCGTCCGGTAAGCCCGCAGTTGAATTTTGTGTTTTGGCTAACGGAGTTTTTATTGCTGTATCTGTTTGCGACGCGCCCGACAAGTTTGGTGCTGACCGGCGCCAGTGCGGTGAATCTTGGCGCACTCTTTTATCTCTATCCGTACTACTGGACGCAGGATGCGGCGCTGGTTGCGATTCTTGCTTTACTGCTCTGGCGCGAACATCGACGCAAGGCGCTGCATGCGCTGGCGATTCTAGGTGGAGCGGGGATCGTCGCGAGCTACTATGTGTATACGACGATGCGAGCTGCGCACGAATCCGGTTATCTGGAAACATTGACGCGTATTGGTACAATTTTTTCACACGCTCCGGGCGCGGTGAAGATTTTTGCGCTCTCAGCAGTTTTATTAACGGTTATTGTGGTACTCGTTAAACGCCGCCGACTCTCCATCGGACCAGAATTTTTTTTCTTTGTCGCAGTCATTGTATCGGGAATGGTGGCAAGCAATCAGCAGGTCGTGTCCGGACGGATTTTTCAGTTCTCGTTGCACTATCAGATGCAGATTGTTTTTGGTGCCTTGTTTTGTTGTTTGTATCTGGTGCGTGAGGGCGTTGTTGGGGCGGCGACCCGCCGCACGTTTGCCTGTCTCGCAGTGTGTGCATTACTAGCCTTCGGACTGAGCGACGGGCACGGTTTGTGGGCATATGTCGAAAAGATACGTACAATTCCAGTCGATGATCGTTGGATTCAGCGGTATGCACCGGCGTTTGCGTGGATGCGTGCGCATGCCGCGACGGATGACGTTGTTTATGCAAATCGTTTGGCGTCAGAATTATTGCCGGTCTATACCCAGACAAAGGTATTTTTTGCGGACGCGGCAAGTGTCCTGACAATCTCGGATCAAGCCTATGAGGATCGGTATATCTTGAATCATTATGTTGATTCTTTTACGCCGGAGTATATTCGTACCAATCAACGCTCATTATTTTGTGTACGTTATTTGAATCGTGCGTCACAGAAGCGACAGCAGGATCTCCTTCGGCATGCGCTACGTTTGTCGACCACGACGGAATCGTTAGTCCCAGATGCGGCCGTGGCTCAGATTCAGGAACGGGCGCGTATGTTGCAGTCACAGCGTCTCGAGGATGGGCTTGCGCGTTATCGCGTGGATTATGTCTTGTGGGATAAGGCGCGTGATCCACATTGGTCTTTTGATGATCGACCGGCGTTTACAAAGGTGTTTGAAAATGCTGAGACTGCTATTTATCATGTTTCTCTTTCCTCTCCATCCGTATGACCGACACACAGCAACGTCAAACCAATTGGGCCTGGCAATGGGAGCACTATCGTGATCACGAAGAGTGGCTGTTTCGTGATTGGATCTTTCCGCAAACCATGGAAGATTTTCGAGGGAAGCGTGTTTTGGATGCAGGGTGTGGCGGGGGCCAGCATATGTCGTTTGTTGCACCGTATGCGGGTCAGATCATCGGCGTGGATTTGAATGCGTCTCATGTTGCGCGTGAGTATGTCAAAGCATTTCCGCATGCGTCGACGGTGGATGGCGATATTGCAAAAATTGAGTTTCCTGAAAAGTTCGATATCGTCTATTGCATTGGTGTGATCCATCACACTGATAGCCCAGATGCGACGTTTGCGCATTTGGCACAACTTACAAAGTCCCTTTCCAGCACAGTGGGATCCGAAGCTTGGAATTCACGTGACTTGAAGTCGCGGC
>JADMIO012770935.1_pt1 | contig 67970 bp, 72 predicted proteins | sample 8958161 | NCBI WGS metagenome assembly JADMIO01 (sample SAMN16585339, study PRJNA669376) | soil metagenome | isolation source: Crop rotation soil | place: USA: Cullars Rotation, Alabama | collected 2011 | reverse complement strand
ATTTATTATTGCAATTTAAATCAATATACATTATACATTATACGAAGTTATATTCGATGCGGCCGATCTAGCAGAAAGTCAAAAGCCTCCGACCGGAGGCTTTTAACTTCTGTCACCTAGGTTACGCCCCGCCCTGCCACTCATCGCAGTACTGTTGTAATTCATTAAGCATTCTGCCGACATGGAAGCCATCACAAACGGCATGATGAACCTGAATCGCCAGCGGCATCAGCACCTTGTCGCCTTGCGTATAATATTTGCCCATGGTGAAAACGGGGGCGAAGAAGTTGTCCATATTGGCCACGTTTAAATCAAAACTGGTGAAACTCACCCAGGGATTGGCTGAGACGAAAAACATATTCTCAATAAACCCTTTAGGGAAATAGGCCAGGTTTTCACCGTAACACGCCACATCTTGCGAATATATGTGTAGAAACTGCCGGAAATCGTCGTGGTATTCACTCCAGAGCGATGAAAACGTTTCAGTTTGCTCATGGAAAACGGTGTAACAAGGGTGAACACTATCCCATATCACCAGCTCACCGTCTTTCATTGCCATACGAAATTCCGGATGAGCATTCATCAGGCGGGCAAGAATGTGAATAAAGGCCGGATAAAACTTGTGCTTATTTTTCTTTACGGTCTTTAAAAAGGCCGTAATATCCAGCTGAACGGTCTGGTTATAGGTACATTGAGCAACTGACTGAAATGCCTCAAAATGTTCTTTACGATGCCATTGGGATATATCAACGGTGGTATATCCAGTGATTTTTTTCTCCATTTTAGCTTCCTTAGCTCCTGAAAATCTCGATAACTCAAAAAATACGCCCGGTAGTGATCTTATTTCATTATGGTGAAAGTTGGAACCTCTTACGTGCCGATCAGATTAAAACGAAAGGCCCAGTCTTTCGACTGAGCCTTTCGTTTTATTTGACCATGTTGGTATGATTTAAATTAATACGACTCACTATAGGGTCAGTGCGGCCGCGACTTCAAGTCACGTGAATTCCAAGCTTCGGATCCCACTGTGCTGGAAAGGACGTCATCAACCTGCTCACCACGCGGATGAACGCCGCGGCCGAGGCGGAGCGCTTCGAGGAGGCCGCGCAATTCCGCGACCAGGTGCGCGCGCTCTCGCGCGTGCAGGCGCGGCAGTACGTCGAATCCGCGGTCGGCATCGATGCCGATGTGGTGGCGTGCCGCATCGAGGGCGGCATCTCGTGCGTGAACCTGGTCATGATCCGCGCCGGCCGGCATGTCGGCGACCGCAGCTTCTTCCCGCAGAACGCGGATGCCGCGACCGAAGGCGAAGTGATTTTGGCGTTCCTCACCCAGCACTACCTCGAGCAGCCGATTCCCCCGCTGATCCTGGCCAACGCAGAGCTCGAGGGGGAGGCGCTCGAGTCGGCGCTTGCCGAGCGCGCGCAGCGGCCGGTCAGGCTGCTGACCTCGCCTCAAGGCGAACGCCGCATGTGGCTCGAGATGGCCGAGAAGAACGCGCTGCTTTCGCTCGCGAACCGGGTGCGCGAGCGCGGCACGCAGGAGGCGCGGCTGGTCGCGCTGCGCGACGCGCTCGGCCTGCCCGAAGCCGCGCAGCGCATCGAGTGCTTCGACATCAGCCACACGATGGGTGAAGCGACGGTGGCCTCGTGCGTCGTTTTCGACGGCCACAGCATGCAGCGTTCCGAATACCGGCGATTCAACATCCGCGACGTGACCCCTGGCGACGACTACGCCGCCATGCGGCAGGTGCTGGCGCGCCGCTATGGCCGGCTGTCCGCCGAGGGCGCCAAGATGCCGGACCTCGTCCTGATCGATGGCGGCAAGGGGCAGGTGTCGCAGGCGCGCAGCGCGCTGGTAGAGCTCGGCCTGAACGACGTCGGCATCGTAGGCGTCGCAAAAGGACCGGAACGCAAGCCGGGGCTCGAGGAGCTGATCGTCGAAGGCGACGGCCCGCCGGTGACGCTGCCGCCGCAGCACCCGGGGCTGCATCTCATCCAGCAAATCCGCGATGAAGCGCATCGTTTCGCGATCGTCGGGCACCGCGCCCGCCGCGGCAAGGCGCGCACGGTCTCGGAGCTGAACGAGATCCCCGGCATCGGCGACAAGCGCCGCCGGGCGCTGCTTGCCCACTTTGGCGGATTGAAGGGCGTCCAGTCCGCCGCCATGGACGACATCATGAAGGTCGAAGGCATCAGCCGCTCGATTGCACAGCGGATCTACCGGCACCTGCACGGCGAAGCCGAAGAAAAAGCGCGGACAGGCTAGGGCGAGCGCGTTAAAGTCCCCCCATGGCAAACACGCCGCACGATTCTCCAACGCACGCTCCCCCGGCCGCAGTGCCTCGCGCCAGTCCGCATGGCGTGCCGCGCAACCTGCCCAACTACGTCACCTGGTGCCGGATCCTGATGATCCCGCTGATCGTCGGCGTGTTCTACCTGCCCGAGGCCTGGCTGCAGGCGGAGAACAAGAACATCGCGGCGACGATCATCTTCATCGTCGCGGCGATCACCGACTGGCTCGATGGCTACCTCGCGCGCATGCTCGACCAGATGTCGGCCTTCGGCGCGTTTCTCGACCCGGTGGCCGACAAGCTCATGGTCGCCGGCGCGCTCGTCGTGCTGCTTCAGCTCGACCGCGTGGAGCCCCTGGTGGCGCTGATCATCATCGGCCGCGAGATCGGCATCTCGGCGCTGCGCGAATGGATGGCGCAGATCGGCCAGGCGGGCAGCGTGGCGGTGGCCTTCATCGGCAAGCTGAAGACCGTGGCGCAGATGATCGCGATCCCGATGCTCCTGTTCCACGACCCTTTCCTCGGCCTGTTCAACAGCCAGTGGATGGGCACGATCCTGATCAACGTGGCCGCGGTGCTGACCGTCATCTCGATGCTTTATTACCTGCGCAGGGCGGGGATCTCGGCCGACGGTTCGGTTTGACTGGGCGTGCCCAAGCCATTAAAATTACAGGCTGTTTCATGCGGGAGTAGCTCAGTTGGTAGAGCGCAACCTTGCCAAGGTTGAGGTCGAGAGTTCGAGACTCTTCTCCCGCTCCAGGATTGCCGAGGGAGGGCCTTTGCGGGCCCTCCCTTTTTAGTCTCATGGCGCAGCCTTCGAATACGGCGCGGTAGCAAAGCGGTTATGCAGAGGCCTGCAAAGCCTTTTAGAGCGGTTCGACTCCGCTCCGCGCCTCCAGGTTTACCGTCCAGGATCAGCGTGGCGCCTCCCTGCCCGGGTGGTGAAACTGGTAGACACAGGGGACTTAAAATCCTCTGAGGTACTATATTCCATGCGGGTTCCGGATCAATTGCGTAATCTGTGCGTAATTTCCGGGGCTTCTCACCAAGTGAGGGGCGCATGGGATCGGTTGTCGATTACGTCAAGGTCAATAAAAGTACCGGCCGCGAGGTCACGCTCCATCGAGCGCTGATTCGTCGCAAAGGGTTCGCGAGCAAGTCGAAGATCTTTGCCACGAAAGGCGAGGCGAATAAATGGATTCGCGACAACGAGGCCGAGGTCACGCTCACCAAAGCGGGCAGCGGCAAGACGCTGAAGGCCGTCATCGAGTTGTTCGTGCCCGCGCCAAAGATCCGGGGCACACGCTATTGGCGCCCTGAGCATCTCGACTTTTGGAACGCCGAGCTTGGCTCAATGAAGTTCGCCGCCATTTCGCGCGGTGACATCAACGGCGCAGTCGCAGTGCTGCGGGAAAAGCCCGCCATGCGCAGCACCCCAAGCCGCCCGATCCCCACGAAAGACAAGCTCTCGACCGCCACCGTGAACCGCTACATGGCTTCGCTGGCGAGCGTGTTCAACTTCGGAATCGAGCGGGAGCTTATTGACGAGCACCCCATGAAGGGCGGCAAGGTCAAGAAGCTCAAAGAAAGCGGTGGCCGCACGCGCATCCTCCAGGAAAAGGAAGTCGAACGCCTCTACGCCGCCGCGAAGGCTAGCACCTGGCCGTTGATGTACCTCTTCCTGCGCATGATGCTGACGACGAGCGCGCGCCGTTCCGAGGTTCAAAAGGTCAAGCGCACGCAGATCATGCTCGACCAGTCGATCGCCGTGATCGGGAAGACCAAGAACGGCAAGCCGCGAGCGTTGCCTCTTGTCGAGGACGTGCGCGACATGCTGAAAGCGGTGCTGAAAACGATGCCCGCCGAGGCTGAGTACATTTTCCACAACCCGAAGGACGTAACGCGGGTGAAGAACATCGACGACCTGTGGCGCCGTTGCAGGGAAGAGGCGGGGCTGCTCAACGACCGGGAAGACAAGCTCGATCAAGTGGTGCTCCACACGACGCGGCACACGGCCGTCACCAAGATGCTGCGCGGCGGTGCCAACCTCGCCCAAGCTGCGGCAGTATCCGGGCATCAAACGCTCGCCATGCTCAAGCGCTACGAACACCTGGCGGCGGCCGACTCGGTGGCCTTAGCCGAGAATCTCCTGGGTGGTTTGAAGAAGTAGGCTATCCCCCCCCCCCCCCCCCGGTGCACCCAACACCGGGCACCGCGAATATGGTCTCGCTTTAACCCAACCAACACACGGGTGAAGCGATGAAACACACAACGCCGCAAGAAAGCCTAACTCTTGACGATCTCTATCCGGTCGAGAAGCTCGCCGCGGACCATCCTGGGCGTCTCACTGTGGCGACGTTGCGCTGGCAGCTTCGGCACCGCGCCGACAACGGTTTGGCATCGGCTTGCGTGCGTGTCGGCCGAAAGCTCCTGATCTCGAAGACGCGCTACGAGCGCTGGCTCGGCTCACGAGTGGACGCGTGAATCGATCCAGAAAATAAATCACCCGCCGTGGTGGGCGGGTGCGAAAAAGAAAACACAGGCGATCGTGAGTTTATCTACTGCTGAAAATTTCAGCAACACCAATGCACTTGAGTATGCGCTGGCATACGCTGCGCTCGGGTGGCTCGTGCTGCCGATCAAACCTGGCACGAAGCTCCCCGAGGGCGGACAAGGTATCGAGCACGCGACAACCGACCCCGAAGTGATACGCGCTTGGTTCGCACGCTGGCCCCTCGCTGGCGTCGCCGTGTACCTCGCAGGCAGTGGGCTTTGCGCGATCGACATCGACCCACGAAACGGCGCGACGAAAACGCCCGCCAACTTCCCGCCGACGCTGACCGCGCGCACCGGGGGAGGGGGATGGCACCTCATCTACAAGGCGCCTGTAGGCGTCGCATTGCCAGGCAAGCTCGGGCCGGGCATTGACCTCAAGCACAACGGTTACGTCATCGTTGAGCCCACAGTGCACCCGAGCGGCGGTAGGTACGAATGGGAATAATGTTCGCCCCCCTCGCCGTGGATCTCGTCGGCCCGCCCACCATTTCCGAGTTCCCGATCGCGGTTCTGCACGCCGACGATGCTCGCACCGTGCCTGTGTTGGTGGAGGGCTCAATCCCCGAGGGCAGCCGTAACACATACCTCTCGGAAAAGGCATACGCGCTGCGCAAGGATGGCCTCGATGTGGCGGCGATCGAGTCGGTGCTTTTGGCTCTCAACGATGCATGCGTGCCGCCGTTGGAAGCGGCCGAAGTGAAGATGATTGCCCAAGGTAAGCGGAACGTCGCGCCCGAGCCCGGCCGTTGGGATGACCCGGCCGACGACTTCAGCGTGCTACCGGAAGAGAACCCGGTGACAGGCGCGATTTGTTATGTGGACTTCACACGCCTTGCGCATTCGCCGCCACCGGAACGCCGTTGGGTAGCGGACGAGTGGCTTCCGCGATCGACCGTGATCGCGCTTTTCGGCCCCGGTGGCGTCGGAAAGTCGGTCCTGATGCAGCAATGCGCCGTCGCCGTCGCGAACGGAAACGCCTGGCTTGGATTGCCCACCGCTCGTGGGCCGGTACTCGGGTTTTTCTGCGAAGACGACGAGAGCGAGCTACAGAGGCGCGCCGTGCGTATTTTTCAAGCAAGCGGCCTCGATCCTTCGACTGCGAGCACCGGACTGCACCTTGACGCCAGGGCGGGGAAGCCTAACGCCCTCATCACGTTCGGCACAAATCGGATCGGACGGCCAACTGCCCTCATGCACAAGCTCGAAGAGCAGTGTGCTGAGCATCGGCCGGTGATGCTGATCCTCGACAACATTGCGCAGCTTTTCACGGGGCTCGAAAACGACCGGGGCCAGGTAACGGATTTCTGTAACGTGCTCACTGGCCTCGCTCGCTCGTTCGAGTGCGCTGTGGTGATCCTCGGGCACCCGGCCAAGGCCGCCGAATCGCAGTATTCGGGCTCGACGGCGTGGGAGAACGCCGTGCGCACACGGCTCTTCCTTGAGCGCCAGGACGACGGCACGCTCGTCTTCAGGAAGGCGAAGGCCAACTACTCGGCGCTCGGCGAAATCGCCTTGGAGTACCTCAACGGGGTGTTTGTGCCCGTGGTGCGGGGCTCGGGCGACCCTCATGCCGTTGAGGATGCCAAGGCGATCGTGCTCGCCGCCGTGGCGAAACTCACGGCTCGGCAGCAACCGGCTTCGCACCTCAACACGACGCGGAACTACCTCGTGAAGCTCATGGCGCAGGAGGACTTGCTCGATGCCGTGCCCGAGAAGGTGGCGGCAAAAGCCCTTTCTGCCCTGATCGATGCCGGAGAGCTTGTTCCAAACAGCGAATTGCCGTGGAAGACGGCCAGCCGACATATGGCTCACGGGCTCGTGGTAAAGAGGCCGGGTAATGGCTGATACCTGCGGCGTTGCCGCTGCGCTGTTGCCCAATTCCTGTGCGCATAGCAAGCGCGCAACGGCGCGTAGGCTGCGGCGTTGTTCCCCCTGTAAGGGGACAACGCGCACGCCGCAGGGCGATGCGGCATTGCTCTTTGGGGGAAGCAAGAGCGCAAGGCCAAAGGGATCTAGCAAGCTGGCCTGCCGGATTCGTCCAATACAAATGCGCCACGCGCGCATGCGAAAGCCAGCGTGCGAGATGGGGATGAACTCCTGCCTTCTATGCCAAAGAGGGCGACCCCTCGGCCTCAGCAGATCAACAGTCTCGTGTGGTTCCTTGCAAATCAGTGCCTTAGGCTCTCATGCGTAAATCGCTGCGTACTCAGACACTGCAAACTGCAGTTTCGGCCACTCCGGTGCGAATCGTCGCTGGGAGGCCGTGGCAGTTGCTCTTTTCGTGGCGGGTGGTTGACACCCTGCGCGCTGATGGCGCGGTGGAGATCGGCACCTGGAGGGGCGTCTGCCGGTACTGTGACGGTCCGTTCGAAATCACCGCGCGCGTTCATCGAAATGGCCGGAACGCATCGCGAACGCTAAGAGGAACGAAGAACTGCCCCCAACACCGGGGACAGCGCGGTGTTCGCTCTTCGGACGAGCTAGCGCATGAGCTGGGTGTGGCCGACTTGTTCGGATGCGAGTGCATTCGATGCAAAGTCCAAGAGCATCGGCGGATCGGTCTCGACCTCGTGTAGTGACCAAAATGCCCACCGAAGCGCAGTTCGAGAAGTGGATTGGCTGGATATCCCTGCCGACCACACGTATTCCAGATCAGGATTTGCTAGCCGCGTACCTGCAGGATCAACTCGAAAGGGCTCGGGAACCGATCATCTTCGCGCCCCTGGAGTGCGGCGGCTGGTGCGTTGACGGCCGCTACTACCGAGGCATATGCCCGAAAGGGCTGGGATTGGCCTGGCAGGCCGTCTGCGCGTTCCAGAGCGGAGTAGCATCCCCTTTGGTCGAAGCGGGCCGAAGCCACGCGGTCGGCAAGTCCATCAAGACTGACGCGATCAAGTGGGCCAAATCCCGATGCCGCAGGCTGGTGTGTGTCTTGGAGTGCATCAGCATTGCAAGCGGCAGCGTGATCTACGACCCGCGCCCCGGCGTCCCGAAGATCATCACAAGAAGCGAGTGCCTTTCAGGTGCCTTTGTCGTTCGGCCCGAACGCCCCGATCACAATCGGGCCAACACATCTAAGGAGGTGCCCCATGCCGCAAGCAAAAGCATTCGCTGACCAGATTAGCCAAAACGAACAGCTCAAGGCTTCAGCCCGTGAGGAGCACGCCGCACTCTCGTTGAAACTGGTTGAGAACCCGACTGACAAAAGCATCTTCGACGACCTCGATGCGATCGAAAACGAGATTGTCGGCTACGACCGCTCCAACGATCGGCTTCGCGCTGCGCAAGCAGAGGCCGCACGCCGGGACTCCAAAGAAGCTCGTCGAGCGCGGTTCGAGTTGCTAAAGACCCAACGCGCTCGCATCGCCCAATCCAACACTGAAACCGAAGCGCTAGCTAAAAAGCTGGAAAGGGCGCTCGACGCAATCGGCCCTCTACTTGCGCAGTGGCAGTTGCACACAGAAGACCGCAGCGCCGATGTGCGCTCGATCATGGTTGGGACAGCGGGATCTGGCGCAAATGCGCTAAAGGGAGACAGCAACGCTGCCGACTCGATCACGCGGCTTGAGACGGGCGAGATTATCGAAGCCCTCGCGCGGCTTGTCGTCGCCACTGGCCTGGCCAGAACCGGCCCACGACTCGATCCGTTCGTTGTCATCGCCGGGCCATCGTCGATGAGCCGGAAAATGAGCCTCTGCGAAGCGGTAGGTGCTGCGAACAAGAAGCTCCTTTCAGCCGTCGATGCGCGAGTTGAGCGCGGAGCCACGCTCCTGCTCGGAGAGTCCAATGAATGATGTGGCTATCGCTTCGAGGCTCTACAACGCCCCGATCAGTTCGCCATTTGAAGCGGCGATAACAAAGCCCGACCCGACTGCGGACCTCGCGGCAGTCTTTTACGACGCGCCGACAACTGCCGCGCCGCCCGATCAGCCCACGCCAGATGACGGCATGACCGAAGACGAAAGGCGAGCCACTCAAGCCCTATACAGTCGCGAACCCGAAGACGCTGTGCCAATTCAGGTACCCGAGGCGGTCAAAGAACTGCGAAAGGGTGATTCGCCGCTCTTCGACGGTCGCCAGGCGTACTCGACCGCCATCTTGATCGACGATTTCCAGACCACGCCTGAGGAGGGAGGCAACGTCGCCGAGATTCCAGATCATGTGAAGACAGCGGCGGTCCAGGAATATCGCGCAATCTTCCACGACCTCGGCGTAGCACCGACCGAAGCACGCGAGGTAGTAACGCTCGCTCGTCAACTGGGCAAAGAGCCCCCGACAGCCGAACTCGAAGCCGACTGGGTGCGGCAAGCATCACAGCGCTTAGTCGATATGAATGGCGGAAGCATCGAGGAGGCCAACACGGCCTTGTCGCTAGCGAAAGCGCTTGTACAACGCGACCCCAGACTCAAGGCGGTATTGGAGCTAACTCGTTTGGGCTCACACCCGAGAGTCATCGAGCTGATGGTTCAGAGGGCGCGCAGCGAGAAGATGCGCGGCCGGTTGTAATTCTGATGCACTGGTCGCGATGACTGCTGACTCAGACGTGGTGATCCCGCGAGATGAACGCGGCCACTTTCTCCCTGGCGGACCCGGCGGCCCAGGCAGACCGAAGGGGTTGACCCGAGCCGAGCAAGCTGCACGGCTGCTAGAGCCGCGACGCGAGGAATTGATCGGTAAGACGATCGAATACGCGCTCGCTGGCGACGCTCAAATGATGAAGCTCGCCCTTGAGCGCATCGCGCCCATTGCTCGACCGGAAGGGGAGCGGGTGCTTGTTCCTGGCCTCGCCGAAGCGAAAACGGTCTCCGACAAGGCCCGCGCTGTGGTCGATGCAGTGGCGGCCGGAGAGATCACGGCGGAGTCAGGGCGCAGCGTTCTGCAAATGCTCGATCTACTGTCCCGGGCTGTGAAGCTCGATGAGCTGGAGCGTCGTCTTGCGGCAATAGAGCAGGGTAGGCAGGAGCGGGTCGTTAATCACAACGACGCATCGGACTTGGTATGAGCCGCGCCCTAGAAAGAAGAATTGATCGCGTAGAAACGTCTACCGAGCGTGCTGCTGCAGTGCATTGGACGCCGCTGCCTGGGCCGCAGACACTCGCCTTCGAGAGTAGTGCAGACGTAATCGGCTACGGTGGCGCGGCCGGTGGCGGGAAAACGGATTTAGCCATCGGTAAAGCGCTGATGCGGCACCAGCGCGTTGCGTTCTTTCGGCGACACTCCACGGAATCGACTGCGCTCATCGATCGTGTGGCGGAGTTGCTCGGCACGCGCGACGGGCTAAATCAGGTGCAAGGTATCTGGCGGCTGGGCGATCAAGTGCTTGAGTTTGGGTCGTGTCCAAACCTCGGCGACGAGCGTAAGTATCAGGGGCGTCCGAAAGATTTGCTCGTGCTCGATGAGGCGGCCAACTTTCTCGAAGTGCAGTTTCGATTCTTGCAAGGCTGGGTACGATCGACCGATCCAACTCAGCGCTGTCAGACTCTGCTTTGCTTCAACCCACCGACTAGCGCAGAGGGCCGCTGGATCGTGGATTACTTCGGCCCGTGGCTCGATCCCAAACACCCGAACCCGGCGCAGCCGGGAGAGCTACGCTTCTTCGCAATGATCGAAGGAAAGGAAGTGGAGCTGTCGAATGGCGACCCCTTCGAGCATTCAGGTGAGCGCATCGTGCCCTTATCGCGTACTTTTGTCCCCGCTCGTGTAGCGGACAATCCGCACCTGGCACAGTCGGGCTATATGGCGACGCTGCAAGCGCTGCCAGAACCGCTACGTTCGCAAATGCTGCATGGCGACTTCCAGGCAGGAATGGAAGACGATCCCTGGCAAGTTATACCAACTGCGTGGGTTGAGATCGCGATGCGCCGGTGGAAGAAGCCCGATCGGCTGCCGCGCATGGAGGCTGTCGGTGTGGACGTTGCTCGCGGAGGCCGTGACAGCACCGTTATCGCACGCAGGCATGTTGGGATGTGGTTCGATGAGCTGCTCCAATATCCAGGCTCTCAGACGCCCGACGGGCCGACGATAGCCGGTCTTACGATCGCCGCTGTTCGCGATCGAGCGCCCATTCATGTGGATGTGATTGGGGTAGGGGCGTCGCCGTATGACTTCTTGCGGCAAGCACGTCAGCAGGTGATAGGCGTGAACGTAGCAGAGGCCGCAATGGGCCTAGACAAATCGGGTCGGCTTCGTTTCGCGAACCAGCGCAGTGAGCTGTGGTGGCGCATGCGGGAGGTGCTAGACCCAACGAACAACACCGGCATTACTCTACCGCCCGATCGGCGCCTACTCGTCGATCTGTGCGCCCCGAAGTGGGAGTTGCGCGGCGCTGTCGTATACGTCGAAAGTCGGGATCAAATTGTTGCCCGCATTGGGCGATCCCCGGACTTTGCGAGCGCATTAATTCTCGCGGCGATTGAGACGCCCAAGATTCACGAAATGATTGGTACTCATTCAGGGGCGCAACGCGAATATGACCCGCTAAGTTACATGGATGATCGCGCTAAGAACGAATTCCACGACCCCTTTGCCCTGTTGCACTGACGAAGCATTTGGAACTGAACAAAACGACTACTCAAGTATCCATTTCCCAGTCGCGCTTTTCGTGACCTTCTCGAGTCCATAGGCCCACACCTTCTCCTGGCCATCGGCGCAGACAAAGATGTGCAGGGCAGGCACCCGCAAGTTCTTTTCACTGATGACCTTTTTGCTGTCCTTGCACGCTGTGGCCTCAGCAAGGAATCGTTCATATCGCTCTTGGGCAGTTGTTTGGTAGTCGATCCACCCCAACATTCCTAGTGATGGGCGGATCACCTGCAACCAGACGACATAAAGGAGAAACGTGGCAATCGCTAACAGAGCAATCCATACCCCGATGGCTCCCATGAGTGTGCGTGCGCGCGATGGAGGTGGCGGGGCAGGCTGCCCGAGATTTTTAAGATACAAGGGCGCTGCACTCTCGTACTTTTGCAGAAGATCGTCGCCTTTTTCGTGATACCTGCCGCCAAATTCAATGCCTTTCGATTGAAGACTCTCTTTTAGGTCCTCAAGAAAATCGGCCCAAGTAGTCCAAGCGTCGTGCTCGTTGTGTTCCTCAAACGAGCAAGCGTTGCGATCCCAGACTTTGAATATTGGCGTGGAATCCTGGCGGGATAATCTAACAAATTCGATATGCATGATTTGCGGCAGCCAAATTTGATGTTCGGAAGTAGTTAAGTCGCTTAAGCGAACGCCGCATTATGCTACTCAAAGTCTGTAGACCCAAAGTCATCAATATATCGATCCTCGAAGCCTATGACTTCGAGGCGATCTCCTCCTACCGCTCGGCAGACTTTTGCTGAAAACGTTCGACGGCTGAGAACGGAAAAGGGGATGTCGCAAGAACGGTTGGCGGAGCGATCGGACCTGCACCGAACCTATGTTGGTTCTGTGGAACGCGGCGAAAGAAACGTATCGATCGACAATATGGAGCGTTTGGCTGCCGCGCTAGGTGTGGCACTGAAAGAAATGCTTTAAGTTTTGTGCCCTCACCGGACCATCGCGGACGCTCTCGAACTCACTTCGTGCAACCGGTGACGATGAAGCTTTGCGACGAGTAAAAGTCGCAGCGGTAGCCGGAATACGAAACGTATGCGGCCACGGGGCGAAGGCACGATCCTTTTGCTGAGATTCGATCGTTTCCAATTCGCGATATAGTTTCCCGCTGCTCAGGGAGACGCAAACATGGAGATAATACGAGACGCTGCGTGGCAATTTGTCGGCGCAATACTCGCTCTTGTTGTTCCTCTACTAATTTTCTTTTGGCAGCGCGAGAGAAAAGAACTTGCAGTCGGCGCACTTTACTACGGCGTACTGCTTAGCGTATCCGACGAAATTGCAAAGAGAGTACGGATCACATTCGACGGCGTTGAAGTAGCGCATCTGATGTTCGCACTCTATGCGGTAAAAAATTCAGGCAATCGACCAATCCTTGCAAAGGATTTTACGAGAGAACTTGTCATCAACTTCGGAACGGAAATTCTTTCAGCTAGTATCGCAAGGCAAGTTCCAGTGAATCTGAACCCGAGCGTTAAATATAAGAACGACCAGGTAATCGTTCACCCTGTTCTTCTAAATCCAGGTGATTTGATCGTCTTGAAAATTCTATTTGCAGGGGACGGCTACAGTCCGCGCGCTGATACACGCATTGTTGGTGTGACCAACTTAGTGTCGGTGGAATCACGACCGAAATACGCGGAGATGCATCTAGGTGTCTTTGGTCTTTACGTATCACTCCTCGCTTTAGATTGGTTCGGAGTGTTCAATCTAAATTTTTCGATCGCCATCGAAATTGCGATGATCTCAATTGCCAGCTATAGCTTGGCGCTGTGGATAAGAGGTCGTTTGAAGCCATCACCACGCACGGTAAACATCCAAGGAATCTAGATCATCTGCGCAGATAGGATTTAGCGAATGTTCACTGGGGCATTGAATCCCGGTCGAAGTTGCTCAGTCGTGTAGCAGCGAACGCCCCCGGTGCCCACTGGCGTGTATCTAAGAACACGACCGTCTCGAATATAGAAAACGTTGTTGCATGCAGCATCACGCATAAAGCAATCAGACCCGGAGCAATTCATTGCTCGCCCGCCGTTTGCATAGTTCCAGATTTCAGTGCCGTCAGAAGTCCGCGATTTGATCACCGGGATCGTCAAAAAGATCGGGTGGCTTTCTAATGCGCTAATCGGTTGGCCAACCCATGCGTCCAAATCGCCTTGTTGCACCGTTACGCAGGCCTCCAACGATAGAGTGACGAAGATAGCCAGTAAATTTCTCATGGACGACCTCGCTAGCGTAGTTGCCAGAGTCTACTCTTTGCGTTTGTAGGCAACAATTGTGGCGGAGACGTTTCCGCAAATTACGCGGTTGAGTAAACTAGCACCATGAACATCAACACGAGCGAAGGAATGGCCGAAGCGGTCGAAGAACAGCAGGCGCGGGTTGATGCAATCGCGCCAGGTGGCCGTTGGGTTGTCCCGCGCACCGGCTCGATCTACATGCTCGATCACGAGGGCAAGCGCGTAAAGCGTGTGCTCGGTGAAAGTCCCGAGCCGACGATCACCCGCGTGTTCATCGCGATGGGGTGGACAGTCTTGGACGACTAAATTTTGTTGCTGGGGCTACTTTAGGGGGAGTCGTGAAGCTAAAAAGCGTGCGCACGAGGATGTTTCGCAACATCCTTGATTCGTCGGAAGTAAAAATTCAGCCCGATGTCACTTGCCTTGTCGGGAAAAACGAATCAGGAAAGACGGCGTTCTTGCAGGCGTTGTGGCGATTGAATCCGGCGCGCATGAACCCGAAATTTTCGGTGCCCGACCAATATCCAGCGTGGCTTGAAAAGCGCCACAGAATCGAAGGTAAGAATCTCGACGAGGTTGAACCTATTAGCGTTGAACTCGAGTGGGAGGCTGCGGACGTTAAGGCCGTCGAGAATAAATTCGGCCCCGGTGTAACCACAATCGGCTCAGTACTGACTCTCAGCAAGCACTACGATAACGGACGTTATTGGGACTGCCAGTATGACGAAGGCCAAGCCATCAAGAATTTCCTTAGCGGGCATCAAATTCCTGCGGCCGATAGCGCCGCCTACGCGGCGATCATTGATTTTGCGACCCTTGGCGAGAAGCTCGCTGAAGACATTACAAAGAGCGCCGAAATTCCCGAAGCGCTCAAGCTCTTTACTAACGCGCAAACCGCCGTAAAAACACTTTTCGGCACGAACGACAATTTCGACGACGCACTTTGGGACGTGGCGGAACTTCGGTTTCCAAAGTTTTTCTATTTCGCCGACTACAGCAAGCTCCCCTACAGCGTGAAAATCAATAGCGTGCTCACATCGGCAGACGACAAATTATCTGACCCTGAGATTACGGCTCGGGCTCTGCTCCGTCTCGGAGGCGCCGAACAGGAATACATGCTCAATCCTGACTACGAGCGCCGCAAGCGAGAGCTTGAGAATGTCGCGAACGTTCTTACTGATGACGTTAACAAGTATTGGACTCAGAACCCTGATCTTCGGGTGCAGCCCGACATCACGCAAAAGACGATTAAACAAGGTGAAGGGCACAGCGCGGTTCTAGACGAAATGAAGCTGCGTATTTGGGACAACCGCCACCAGCTATCGCTGCCGTTTACGGAACATTCGGCCGGGTTCCAATGGTTTTTTTCGTTTCTGGCCGCATTTTCCGAGTACGAGCAATCCGATCCACCCGTTGTCATCTTGCTCGACGAGCCCGCAGTTGGCCTGCATGCAAAGGCGCAGGGGGACTTTCTCCGATTTATTGAAGAGCGCCTGACGAAGCGATCCCAGGTGCTTTACACGACCCACTCGCCGTTTATGGTGCAGCCAGGCAAGTTGGAAAGAGTGAGACTTGTCGAGGATCGCGGCCGTGAGGAGGGCACGATCGTCACTTCGGACGTGCTCTCCCGAGATCGCGACACGTTGTTTCCTTTGCAGGGGGCGCTCGGATACGACTTGGTGCAGCATCTTTTCGTCGCTCAGAACAATCTGGTTGTCGAGGGCACATCCGATTATGCGTATCTAAAAATACTTTCTGACTTCCTGGCATCCAAGGGGCAAAAGCATCTTGATCCGAAGTGGAGCATCGTCCCGGTCGGCGGCGCCGATGTCGTGCCTACGTTTGTGGCGCTGCTCGGAACGCACTTGAAGATCACGGTTTTGGTGGACTCCCGAAAAGAGGGGCACCAACGGCTAGAGCGTATGGCGAAGGACGGCTATCTGGAAAAGAAGCGGATCATCACGCTGGGCGAAATTCTGGGCCGCGCCACAGGCGACATCGAGGATCTTTTTGAGGTTGACGAATATCTCACGCTTTACAACAAGGCGTTCGGCACAACGGTAAAAGCCACGGATTTGAACGGCGCCGACCCCATTGTTGCTCGCCTGGCGCGGCACGCGGGCGTCGATCGTTTCGACCACGGGCGGCCCGCTGATGTGATGCTACGAGAGCGAGAAGCAGTTTTGAACACATTGAGCGGGGAAACACTCAAGCGGTTCGAGGCGCTGTTCGATCGAGTCAACGCCACACTCTAGCGAGCAATCGTGTGACCAACTGCCGAGTCGATACCTCACTAGCCCCGATCGTTCTCGCGCTGCTCGGTGCCTGGCTCGCGCAATCGGACGAGTTTCGTCTGGGCGTGCTCGGCATCGTCACGTTCTTATTTGGCGGCATGTTGTTTGTCGTGAAGTTATTTCCGAACGAGAAAAAACCGTCGAAAAGTTAAGGGGCTCACTGACTGAGCCACCGGGATCTGTAGCATGCACGTCATGCTCACTACGATGTCCTTCGGGACTATCACCCCTGGCAAGCCGCCCGATCAACCGTGCGTGCGTTGCCGTCAATATCGGCTCGCGCCGTACGGCTCGCTCCCGCCGCTTTACGTATGCAATCTAAAGCCCGCGCGCCGTGACGTACCCTTCGTGAGCGCCTGCAAGGATTTCGAGCGCGAGCCTGGATCGGACGACGAGTAAGGCGTCGCACAGAGCGTAAGGTCGGATCGCGTGACCCTATGGGGAAGCGGCCGATGGCGCGGAAATGGAGTCGCCTCTTAGATGAGGAAGGACCACGAGCCGCTTTCGGAGGCCGCCTAACCGAACTTGAAGAAACGCATGGCAGATGATCTGAAGAACCGTGGCGAGCAGGACCGCGCCCGCATCAACGTCAACGAAGAGCACGAGGTGCGCTATTGGACGAAAGAACTCGGGGTGGACGAGGAGGAACTCAAGCGCCTCGTAGCCCAACACGGAAGCTCGGCCGACGCAGTTCGCCAAGCAGCGAGCCGTCCCGAGTAATAGGCCACGAGGAACTCGCGCTGCTTGAGGCACGAGCGCGGCCATTCACGCAAGTTGGCTGGATCTTCGAGCTTAAATACGATGGCTATCGCTGCCTCGCGCGGCGGGCCCCGATCGCACAGATGATCTCGCGCCAGGGGCGGGATATGTCGCGCGCCTTCCCCGAGTTGATCCGTGAGCTTGAGCGGCTGCCACCGGCCACAGTGCTCGACGGCGAGCTTGTGATGCTCGATGAACGCGGCCATCCGCAGTTCGACGAGTTGCTTGGCCGGTCGGCCGTTTCAAGGCCGCAGACGGTCGCGAGGGCCGCACGGGAGCGGCCCGCCACGATCGTCGCGTGGGACATCCTCATGTATGCCGGGCTCGATGTGCGGCACCTGCCCTTGATCGAGCGCAAGGTCATCCTGAAGCGCGCGTTGCGGGGGCTACATCGCGTTTGCTACGCCACGCACGTCGAAGGCCACGGTGAGGCGATGTACGAGCAGGCCGTGATCGAGGAGCTAGAGGGGATCGTCGCAAAGCGCGCCGACTCGCCGTACACGGCCGGTCGCACAAAGCATTGGATTAAGGTCAAGACCCCGAGCGGTCGCGAGCGCGAGGCAAAGAGGGTGGAGAACCGAGGGCGCTAGTCCGGCCGCTGCTGCCTCTTTTCCCAAAGTTTGATCAGTGGGTTCACATCCTTTTGCCCAGTAACCCGCTGCACCTCGTGAGGGTCAAACCCAATATCGAACAATCTATTCACCGCTTCGTGCCGTAGGTCATCAAATTTCAAATCTACGATCCCAAGGTCTCTCTTGGCCTTCGTAAATTTAGCCGAGAGCGATTTCTCATTGAAGGGAAAAATCCGCGGGCCATTCCGAGGTTGCCTTTGAACGATTTCCCATGCCTTGTCGATCAGTGGAAACTCGTGGTCAAACCCTTTTTTATAGCCAGGAGCTTTGATTCCCCGAGCGATGAGCGTTCGCTTTTTCTCATCTAGGTCAACCCATTTCAGTTGACAAATTTCTCCCGAGCGTCGCGCGGTGCTCGCGGAAAATTCCATCACATCAAGCATTTTTATCTTTGCTTTTGGGAGGCGATCGGCAAACTTGAAAAATTGAGTTAGCGTGTTCCATTCTGCTGGGGTTGGGCGCCGCTCTCTTCGTGTCGAGTTACCTACTATTTTTTCAGCCTCCAACGTTTTTGCTGCTTTTTCAAAAGCGTCTCGTGCGAGATGGCCTAGTGCAAGTCGGAGGTAAGTAAAGTCTTGTCGCACTGTTGCAGGAGAGATTTTTTCCGACCTTCGCTCTCGGCAGAGTTCGACAATTTCTTCCGCTTGAATTTTTGAAGCAGGCCGCTCTGCGATTGACAATCGCAAGAGTCGATTCAATGTATACCGATGGGTTGACCCTTCAGGAGCGGCTCCCGCCTCAATTCGCTCTCTAATCACATCTCCAACAGTGGGTTGTCTGCCGTGCCAAGTCGCCAGCAAATAGGTTGCCGTGGTTCCCGCGAGATTCACAGCAAAGTCAGCATGGCGCCATGCGGGAATGCCCCCTAATGTGCCTTTGCCGTGCGCATCACCGATCTTGTTGCGCATGGTTCCGATACCGACGACCACGAGCCTGCAACCTTCGAGAATATTGGTGAACGATTGGGCTGTGTCGGCGGTGGGCGCGATTTCAAGCGTGGCTACGGTCTTGTCGTATAGCTCGGGCAGTTGATCACGCCGCTCGTCGTAAGGCGTTCCCCCTTCCTCAAGGATTTGCTTGCAAACGGACTCAAGAAGGGTGCGAGCCAGTGTGATGGCGCCACTTGGTTCGTCGCGTCTCCTGGCAAGGGCTTTATCCCAAATTTCTTGGATATGCGGGCGGTCGAAGGAAATGCGATCGCCGCCCTTATGATCTTTTTCGGCTGCCATCTCGAGCCCCCTTGATTGGTCACGGCTGTCGGTGGGCATTGCACCGCTCGCAGGCCAAAGCCCTAAGTTGGTGCGCGGGGCGGGACTCGAACCCGCACGCCTTACGGCTTCGGATTTTAAGTCCGATATGTCTACCAATTCCATCACCCGCGCGACAGGGCAGGATGATACCGCCGTGCGTAATTCGTGCGTAACGGCTAACGCCAAGTAACTATAAACAACCACAACCCCGCTCAAACGCACACCACGAGGGCTTAGGCTTTCATAGTGCGGCGTTGCGTTAGGATGCGGTCGGTGGCGCTTGAGCTTGACTTAAAATCCCCAGACCTTAACCGGTCGTGCCGGTTCGACTCCGGCCCCGGGCACCAATCTTGAACTTTCGTTTTGCGAGAAGCCCGCGGACAGGGGCTCCTGGGTCAATTGCTATATAAGAAAATATATAACTCAAGGGACCCGGGCTAATGGCGCCGGCTGTGCCGCGCATCGTCGCGCTCGGCGACGCGGCCGTCCTCGCCGACTTTTCCGACACGCTCGACCTCGCGGTCAACGCGCGCATCCAGCAGCTTGCGGAGGCCGTCCGCCGCCGCAAGGTCGACTGGATCACCGACGTCGTGCCGGCGCTGGGCTCGCTTGCGCTGCATTTCGACCCGGAACGCTATGCGCTCCCCGTTCCGCCCCTCGATGCGGCGGCGGCGCTGGTCAAGGAATGCCTTTCGCGAAAGCTTCCTGACCTCTCGGAGCTCGCGCGCACCGTGGAAGTGCCGGTCTGCTACGACGCCGAGTTCGGACCCGACCTTGCGGAGGTCGCCGCGCGCTGCAAGATGACCAAGGAGGAGGCGATCGAGCGGCATTGCGCCTCGCCGCATCGGGTTCTCATGGTCGGGTTCGCGCCCGGCCATCCCTATATCGGCGGCCTCGACGAGCAGCTTTCGGTGCCCCGACGCACCACGCCGCGGCCGGTCGTCGTTGCAGGCTCCGTGGCCATCGCGAACACGCAGTCGGTCGTCTACCCGTTCACGATCTCCGGCGGATGGAGCATCCTCGGCCGCACGCCGCTTGCGATTTTCGATGCGCGCCGCGATCCGCCCGCGCTGATGGCGCCCGGCGACCGGGTGAAGTTCCTTTCGATCGATCGCGACGAATACGAGCGGCTGGCCGGGGCAGCCTCGCGATGAGCATCCGCATCGCGCGCGCCGGCCTGTTGACGACCGTGCAGGACTTGGGTCGGCAGGGCCTGCAGCACCTCGGCATCGTCCCGTGCGGCGCGATGGACCCGGTTTCGCACAGGCTCGCCAACGCGCTCGTCGGCAACCCGCCTTCCAGCGCGACCCTCGAATGCACGGTGCTCGGTCCCGACATCGTTTTCCTGCGCGACGCGCTCGTGTCCCTGTACGGGGCCGCATTCGATGCGCGCATCGGCGATCACGCTTTCCCGCGGAATCGCCCGGTGTTCGTCGAAAGCGGTGCGATGCTCAAGGCCGGCAAGGCCGTCCGCGGCGCTCGCGCTTATCTTGCGATCGCCGGTGGCTTCGAGGTGCCGGAAATCCTCGGCAGCCGCAGCACCTACCTGCCCGCGTCCTTCGGGGGCCATGCCGGGCGAGCGCTGAAACAGGGGGACGAACTGGTTCGCCCTTCGAACCGGGCTTCGCTTTCCGCGCTGCGATTCGGCCGCGCCTCGCGCAACGGTCTCGTCGCGAAACCCGGATTTCGCTCGGTCCGCTGGTCCGCGCCGGAGATAACGCTGCCTTATGGCGGAGCCTTCGCAGTGCGCGCAATGCCCGGGCGGCACTGGGAGCAGTTCGACGCGGCCTCGCAGGAAGCGTTTTTCGGCCAGACCTGGCGCGTCTCGCCCGATTCGAACCGCATGGGATACCGCCTTGCGGGTCCCCGGCTTACGCGCGGCGAGGCGGTCGAGATACTATCGGAGCCGACTTGCCTGGGCACGGTGCAGGTGCCGAACGACGGGACGCCGATTGCGCTGATGGCCGACCACCAGACGACCGGCGGCTATCCGAAGATCGCCGAGGTCGCCGGGGCGGACATCCCCGGGCTCGCGCAGCTCGCGCCCGGGGGCAGCGTGCATTTCGTCCGGGCGACGCTCGAAGAGGCGCAGGCTGCGCGACGCGAAGCGCGCGAGCGGTTGAGGCAGGTGGAGCAGGCGATTGCATGGGAGTGCGGGACGACATGAAAAGCATCGACCTGAATTGCGACATGGGCGAGAGCTACGGCCTCTGGAAGATGGGCGCCGACGCCGAGATCATGCCGCTCATAACGTCGGCGAACATCGCCGCGGGATTCCACGCCGGCGATCCCGCCACGATCCGAACCACCGTCAGCCTGGCTGCCGACCATGGCGTGGCCATCGGCGCGCACCCGAGCCTGCCCGACCTCGCCGGGTTCGGCCGCCGCACGATGAAGGTGTCGGCACAGGAAATCTACGACCTCGTGCTCTACCAGGCCGGCGCGGTGGAAGCTTTTGCGCGCGCGGCGGGCGCGAAGCTGCATCACGTCAAGTGTCACGGCGCCCTTTACAACATGTCCGCGATGGACGAAGAGCTGTCCGATGCCATCGCGCGCGCGGTCAAGGCGCTCGGCGGCGGCGTGCAGCTTTACGCGCTGGCCAACAGCCGGATGATGGACGCCGGGCAAAAGTCGGGAGTAAAGACCGTAGGCGAGGTGTTCGCGGATCGCGGCTACATGGACGACGGCACCCTCGCGCCGCGCGGCCAGCCGGGGGGCATGATCGAGGACCCGCAAAAATCGGTCGCGCAGGTGCTTTCGATGGTCGACGACGGCGTGGTGGTGAGCCTCTCCGGAAAACGCGTCCCGGTGTGCGCGGACACCCTCTGCCTGCATGGCGATCAGCCGGGCGCGGTCGCGTTCGCCACCGCCCTGCGCGAGACTTTCGCGCGCAGGAACATCTCCATGGCGGCGCCATGAGCCTGCATCCGAGACTGAAGCGCGCCGCCTGGTTTCTCGTCGACGCGCATGCCGAGCGGGAGCCCTTCGGCCCTTTCCCGGAGGATGCGCTGCCGCACACCGTCGAGGAGGCGTACGCGGTGCAGGACGAGTTCGTGAAACTCAAGTCGCGCGCCTGCGGGCCCGTGGCCGGCTACAAGATCGCGCTGACCACGCCCACCATGCGCGCAATGGTCGGCCTGAACGATTCGATCGGCGGCGCGTTGCACGACAAGCAGGTGGTACGCGCGCCGGCAAGCGTGCGCGCTTCGGACTACGGGCGCTTGATCGTCGAGTTCGAGGTCGCGGTCCAGCTGGGTGCGGATCTTCCCCAGGCGACAGGGCACACGCGCGAATCGGTGGCCGACTCGGTCGCCGCGCTGATGCCGGCCTTCGAGATCGCGGACGATCGCAAAGCCGACTACGCCGGGATGGCCACGCACTCGCTCGGCCTGGTCGCCGACAACGCCTGGAACGAAGGGGCGGTCCTCGGCATGCCGATCCGCGATTGGAAGGGCGTCGACCTCGAGAGCGTGCACGGCGTGGCGACCATCAACGGCGACCGGGTCGGGGAGGGGCACGGCCGCGATGCGATGGGCCATCCCTTCGAAGCGCTCGCCTGGGTGGCCAACAGCCTGGCCAAGCGCGGCAAGCAGCTGCGCGCAGGGCAGTTCGTAATCACCGGCAGCCTCGTGGCGTCGAAGTTTCCCAAGGCGGGCGACACGGTCGGCTTCGAGCTGGGCGAGCTCGGCGCGATCGAGCTCAAAGTGAATTAAAGAAGCTTCTTCAGCTCGAACTTCTGTACTTTGCCCAAGGCATTCTTGGGCAGCGATTCTGCGAAGACCACGCGCCGCGGGTGCTTGTAGCGCGCGAGCCGGTCCTTGAAAAGCGCAAGGACACCTTCTTCATCCAGGACGGCTCCGGGAGCGCGCACGACGATCGCGCAAGCGGCTTCGCCCCACCTGGCGTCCTCGACGCCGATGACGGCCGACTCGGCGATCGCCGGGCAGTCGGCGAGCACGTTCTCGAGCTCGGCCGGGTGGATGTTTTCGCCGCCCGAGATGATGAGGTCTTTCGAGCGCCCGTCGATCCAGAGGAAACCGTCGTCGTCCCAGCGTCCGAGGTCGCCGGTCCTGAACCAGCCGTCCGGGGCGAAGGCGGCCGCGGTGGCTTGCGGATTGTTCCAGTATCGCTTCATTACGTTGGGACCGCGCACCTGGACTTCACCGTCGACGATGCGTACCTCGCAGTGCAAGGCGGGCTTGCCGGCGCTGCCCGGCTTCGTGAACGCATGCTGCGCCATGAGGACGGTGGCAATCGGCGCCGTTTCGGTCGCGCCGTAGATCTGCCCGATCGGCACGCCACGCTCGAGGAACGCCCGGGTGAGCGTGTCCGGGACGATCATCGACCCGGTGTTGATCAGCCGCAAGGAGGACAAGTCGGTCTTTGCCCAGTCGGGGTGTGCAATCACGGCCTGCATCGTGGCCGGCACCAGGAGCGAGAACGTCGGCTTGCGCATGGCAACGTCCGCTAGCCATGACCCGGGCTCGAATCGCCTCTGCAAGGTGACCCTTGCGCCGGCGACCAGTGCCGGCAGCGTCTGGTTGTTCAGTCCGCCGAGGTGAAAGAGGGGCAGCGGGGAAAGCACATGATCGGACTGCGTGAGGTCGTGCGCGTGGATCGAATTGAACGCGTTCCAGATGAGTGCGGACTGGGTGAGAACCGCGCCTTTCGGTGTTCCGGTGGTGCCGGAGGTGTAGACGATCAGCGTTTCGTCGTCATCGGTCCCTGCAACGACCGGCTCCGCGTCGGGGATTGCATCGCCGAGGCGCACATGCGCAGGCGCCGACAGGCTGGCGGCATGCGACTCGAACTCAGGCTCGAAGAACAGCACCGACGGGCCGCAATCGGCGAGGATCGCGCGATGCTCGTTCGCCGTCAGGCGCCAGTTGAGCGGCACCAGCAGTGCGCCGATGCGCGCGCTGGCGAAGAGGAGCACCAGCATCTCGGGATGGTTGTAGCCGAGAAACGCGACCCGATCCCCCTTGCGCACGTCCAGCCCGGCCAGCGCGCGCGTCATGCGCTGAACTCGAGTCCATAAGTCCCCGTAAGTGCAATCCTCGCCCTGGAAATGGAGCGCCACGCGCCCCGGCGCATGCGCAGCCCAGCCCTCCATGAATCGCGAAAGATTCAATCGTCGGTTTCGCCGGGCTCGTAGAGCGCCTCGCGCCCGATGCGATCGAGGCACAGCTCCGCGGTCCACGGCAGCATCAGCGCGCCGCAGCGCGAGTCGCGATACAGGCGCTCGAGCGGCAGGCTCTTGAGCATCGATTGCCCCCCGCAGGTGCGGATCGCCAGCCGGCAGAGATCGTTGGCGTTTTCCATGATCGTGTACTGCGAAGCGTAGGCACGCAGCCTGGCATCCTTGGGCGGATCGGCGCGCGCGTCCTCGAGCATTCGCAGGAACAGCGCCCGGGTCTGCTCGAGCTTCACATGCATCTCCGCCACCGCGATCTGCTTGGTCGGGTACATGCGGCGCTTTACCGGGGGCGTGCCAGGGGCTTCGCCACGCAGGTATTTCACGGTGAACTCGTACGCGGCGATCGCTATGCCCATGTAGGTGGGCGAAAGCGTGGTGAACATGTGAGGCCAGCGGCTCGCCGCCTGGAAATACACGCCGCGCGGCATCATCGCCGCCTCGTCAGGCACGAACAGGTCCTTGAAGACCAGCGTGCGGGATACCGTGCCGCGCATGCCGAGCGGGTCCCAGTCCCCGACGATCGTGAGGCCTGGCGCGTTGCCCGGGATGGCAAGGTAAAGCGTGTCCCGCATCGTGAGGTCGGGCTTGTCCTCGCTGCACAGCACGCCGTAGTAGTTCGCAGCCCCCGAGAGCGAAGCGAAGATCTTCCTGCCGTTGACCTTCCAGCCACCGTCGACCTTGGCTGCCAGCGTCCCGAAGGGCGCCTTGCCCGCCGCGGCCGCGCTGCCCTCGGAGAAAGGCTGCGCGTAGATCGCGCCTTCGTCGACGACGCGCCGGAAATGCAGCTGCCGGTATTTTTCGTGCTCGTTCCGCTGCGATTCGGTCATCTCCAGGTCGTCCGCCAGGAGGCCGGGCCAGAGCGTCGAGCAGGCGTGCATGTTGAAGGTGAGGGCGGTGGCGCCGCAATATTTGCCCAGCGTCGCCGAAACGATCGAATAGGTGCGCAGGTCCGCGCCGCGGCCGCCGTATTTTTCCGGGACGCACAAGCCCAGCAATCCTGCTTCACGCAGCTCCGCATAATTCTCGAACGGAAAGCTCGCCTCGCGATCGTAGCGCCCGGCGCGCGCCGCGAACCCGGGGCCGAGGCTCTCGGCGATCGCCACCAGCTCCGCCTGCTTCGCGGTGAGCGGATAGCCGGAGCCGACGACGGAAAATCGCGGATCGATCGACGTTGGACTCACAGCGCGTTGCGCTTGAGGAAAGCGAGGAGCGCGTCGTTGAACGGGCCTGGCTGGTCCATCGGCCCCAGGTGGCCGCACCCCGGCAGGCAGGCGTATTCGGCGCCCGGAATCTTCTTTGCCATGCGCTCCATCATCTTGGCGGGCGCCACCAGGTCGTCGCCGCCGGATAGCACGAGGGTCGGGACCGCGATCTTCTCCAGGGCCGCCCGGCGATCGAACGTGGTCAGCATGGCCACCGCGTTTCGATAGGTTTCCGGCGGCACGCCGGCCATGACCTGCGCCGCAAGCACCAGGCCCGACGGGTCCGATGCGGCGCCATGCATGGTCGACATCAGCTTTGCGGAGATCTCGGCCATCGTGCGGCCCAGGTCGAGGGGCTTGATGCGCGCCTCGATGAACTGGCGCGTGAAATCGCTATCCGTGCCGGCGAAAGCGGGGCTGGTGAACGTGAGCGCCAGGGCGCGAAACCGGTGCGGGAAGAGGGCGTACGCTTCCTGCACGATCATCCCGCCCATGCTGTGGCCGATCGCAACCACGGTGTCGGCGCCTAGTCCATCGATGGCCTTCTCGAACGACCTTGCGACGTTCTCGAAGGAGTACGGCTCGACCATGGCCATGCCGCCGTAGCCTGGCGCGTCCCACGCATGTGCTTTGTAACCGCGCTCTTCGAAGAACGGAATCTGACGCTGCCAGGCCGCACGGCCGCCGCCGATGCCATGCAGGAACACCAGCGTGGTCAAGCGAGCTCGCCCTGCAGTACGCCGTCCTTGACCACCGGACGTCCGTCGAGCTCGACGGTGCAGTGGCGCAGGGGCAGGTCGAAATGGCCCAGCGTGTGACGTCCCGCGACTTCGTTCGCGCCGGTCGAGTAGAGAAAATTGCCCGCGAAGGCGCGCTGCTCCGTGCCGTTGCAGTCCCTGCGGTCGTACATCGCGAGGGCTTCCCAGCGGGCTCGCGGATTCATGCCCCAGCCAACGTGCGAGACCGCGTAGGCCTCCCGGTCGCCCCATGCGGCGAAGTATTCGCGCATGAGCTCGGCGTCGAGCCCCTCGCCATCGATGCGCGTGACGAAGTCGTCCTCGACCTTGAGCCGGATCGGAGACTCGACATAGCGCTTGAACGTGAGATTCAGGTCGCCAGGCGCAAGAACGAGCGTTCCATTCACCGTAGCCGATTTCGGGAACGCCAGGCACAAGCCGCCCGGCCAGTGCGAAAGCGTGCCGGGTTTTTCGGTGTAGCCCCACACGCCGCCGACCTGTGCGCCCTCGATGCGGATCGACAGGTCGGTGCCCGCGGCGGAGGTGACTTTCATGGACTTCGCCGCGCGCAACAGGCGCATCCCCGCCCTCACCTTCTGCTCGTCGGCGGAGGAGGGGGCCAGTCTTTCGAGCGCCTCCGGGTGCTCGTTGGAAATGTAGAGCACGCGCGCCCCGCCCTTGAGGATCGCGGGCAGCTCGGCCGCATGCATCAGCCCTTCGACGCTGCAGTCGGCGACGAAAGCCGAGCTCGAGAGGGCCGCGACCGCGGGGCCAAGATTCTGGAGCGCGATCGATGCGCCCGTGGAGCGGATCGGCACCGGCGCGGACTGGCGCGGCGTCGGAACGACCACGTGAAAGGGCCGTGCCTTCAACTGGACGAGCGCAAGCTCCGACAGCTGGACGTTTAGCGGGCGGGACTGCGTTTCCGAGAGGATCGCGCATGCGTCACCTTCACCCACCTTGCATCTCGCGAAGACCTCGGCGAAGAGGTCGATCCATTTGCCTTCGATGCGGTCGGCCAGCATGGCGGCGATTGTAATCGGTGTTTTCGAAACGACCCGCCCTGCACCGGGAGGCGAATGTGCCATCGAGTACACTCGGGCCATGATCGTTTATGACCTCAAGTGCGGCGCCGGCCATCGCTTCGAAGGCTGGTTTTCGTCCGCCGAGGAATTTACTGCGCAAAAGGGCCGGGCGCTGCTGAGCTGCCCGAGCTGCGCCGATGCCAGGATCGAGCGAATGCCTTCGGTGACCCGCATCAACGTGGGCGCGGCCGAAAAGCCCTCCCTGCCGGCCGAGGCCCAGGGCAAGGATGCCTTCGCGATTGCCCAGGTCCTGTATTCCAAGATGCTCGACGAGCTGCTGAGCGGCAGCGAGGACGTCGGAAAACGCTTTCCCGAGGAAGCGCGCAGGATCTTTTACCAGGAGACCGAGGCCCGCGCGATTCGCGGAATCGCCACCCAGGCCGAGCACGACGAGCTTGTGGAGGAAGGGGTGCCGGTGGCGCGGCTGCCGGTCCCGCCGGCCGACCGCCTCAATTGATCCGCGCCCACGGGGATTAAAAACGCTGTTTCGCGTGTGTACTGGCGGGACAGAAAGATAAGTCCGAAAATGCCGGCTGCTTCCCTCTTCAAGCAGCCTGATGCCCGAAAAGAACTCGTCCCGGAGCGAGCCCTGTGAGCTCTGCAACCTGCTTTTGATCGGGACGCAAAGCGTGGCGCATCCCGACCTCGTGGCCGAAGGCCACCTGACTCCGGCCAAGGAAGTGATCTACGTCTGCGGCAATTGCCGCACTAGGCTGTTCAGCAGCCGTGCTTTCTTCGGCTTTCGAAGGCGTTGGTTCAAGTGGTACGGCTGACCCGTACGGGGGGCAGGCTCGGTCCTATTGGACACAATGTGTAAAAAGGGCTGATGGCGCAATTAATCCGACTAATCACTGACCATCTCCTACACAGTAGAAGCCGCAGTCTTACATCGGGAATTTACGAATTGCCTTAGGTTCAATAACGGAACCTAATTTGAGGGGCACCCCCGATGGTTCAGAAGAAAAGCGAAAGGCCCTGCGACAACTGCGCGGTCCTACTCGATGTGCGAACCGGCCGCGAATTCTTCGCCCACGGCTCACTAGTCCGAGCAGCCAACGACGAACACCTCGCGCTCCGCAAATACCAATGCTCAGTCTGCCGCAGCGAGCTTTTTCACAACAGCATGTCCAAATACTGGTACCTCGCGCCTCCTAGCGACTGACAGCCAAGCTCTTCCAGCGTCTCAGCATCAAGCTCCATCCAGCCCCCCCGAACAGCCCAAAAGTCACCGAACGGAGCCTAGCCGTATGGACACAATGTGTATTATGTTAAATAATAAATAACGCTCAATGCCATGAGCTATAAGGATTTACAGCCACGCCCTTATTCGACCGCGCCGGCCCGCTTCAGCAGATCCACCACGCCCACCGCATTGCCCTTCCTCATCGCCAGCTTCAGGGCCGTATCGCCGCTGCTGCGGGTCTTGTAGTTCACGTCCGGATCGCCATAAAGCAGCGCCCGCGCGGCTTCCTCGTTGCCGTTGCGGGCCGCGAGCATCAAAGGCGTAAATTCGTTCGGCGCCACGGCATTCTTGTTGGCGCCTTTTTCGAGCAGGAATTCGATCATCGCGGCGCGGTTCTCGAACGCGGCGTAATGCAGCGGCGTCCAGCCCGGCGGATTGAGCTCGGCGCCGTTGGCCAACAGGACGCGGGCTACCTCTACGTGTCCCTTCAGCGCCGCGGCCATCAGGGGCGTATCTCCGTATTTATTGCGGGCGTTAACCGAGGCCTTGTTCGCCAGCAGATAGGTGACGGCCGGCACATGGCCCGAGCGGGCTGCAAGCATCAATAGCGTGCTGCCTTCCTGGTCCGAGGCGTCGGGGCTGGCGCCGCGACCGACGATGCGCTCCAGGGTGGCGACGTCGCCCTCCAGGGCGGCGCGCCAGGATTCCTCCAAAGCTTGGGCGGACACACCGCCTACGGCCGCGACAAGCGCTGCGCCCCCAAGAACCTGAAGGAGGACGCGCCGCAGGATTTTCTTCATGTCATACCTCATTAAAGCAAAACAAACCATTGTTCTTTAATAAATTAAATTCGAACCCATTGATTGGACCGCAGCTCTTTGCGGATCGTTCCCACAGCCTTATTCGCTGGGCATCCGGCCGATCAGATCGGCCGCGAAAAGCTTTGGATTCAAGGGGTGCCGCGCCGCGACGCGGTAGCGATTGGCTTCCCTTGCGAAATTGACCCAAGCGCGCGAACGGGCTTTCGATGGTTTTCCGGAGCCCTTGAAATTGAAGTAGCGCCCGACCCCCGTACCCGCGCGGAAGGCCTGGTCGAAAGCCCATTTCTGCAGGAGTTCGGCCAGCGTTTCGATCTGCTCGCGATCAGAAACCGGCCAGTTCAGGAGCAATTCCCTGGCGCCGGGCCCTTGTCGCAGGATCTTGGTGAGCTGCGCGATGCGCTCACCACGCTCGGACTCCGAATACTCCTTGGCCAGCAAGGGCGCGCCTCCGGCAAACGCGAGCCAATCTTCGGCGTCGGCGACCTGCTGGCCGCGCAACCACGCGATGGCGCTCGAGCGTTCCGGGATTCCCACCGGCAGGCTGATGCAGCGGCTGCGAATCGTCGGAAGAAGGGCTTTCGCATTATTTGAAACCATTATGAAACAGGCACCTGAAGCGGGGTCTTCCAGAGATTTAAGAAGCGAATTGGCGGCATTGGCGTTCATCGTTTCGGCCGGATGAAAGAGCGCCAGCCGGCGCTTGCCGCGGTGCGATCCAATGTTCAGGAAGTCGGCCAGCTCGCGAACCTGGTCGACCTTGATCTCATGGCTCGGCTTGGCCGTCCTGGACGCTGCCGGAGCGTCTTCGTCGGGCTCGGGCGCCTGGGCAAGAATTTCCGGCTCGATTTGGCGAAAATCCGGGTGCTGGCCGGCAACGAACCACCGGCAACCCTCGCACTTGCCGCAAGGCGTCTTCGCTCCCGGCGCTTCGCAAAGAATAAGCTGGGCGAATGTCCTGGCCAAGGCCAGCTTGCCGATTCCGCGCGGCCCGTGGATCAGCAGCGCCTGCGGCAGGTTCTCCCGCCGGGCCACGAGCTGTGTCCAGGGCTGCGCAGTCCAGGGATGCACCGTCACAAGCTCCGGGCGATGGCGACGAGCTCGTCGCGGATCGCTCCAAGCGTGCGGGTGGCGTCGATCACCCTCACCCGGCCCTGCTCCCGGCCTGCGATCGCGAGATAGGAAGCGCGAACACGCTCGAAAAAGGCCTGCCCTTCGCGCTCGAAGCGGTCCAGCGCACGGCCTGCCTTTTCCATTCGCGCCCGGCTGACTTCGTAAGGGCAGTCGAAGATCAGGGTGCAATCGGGCTGCGTCTGCGGATGGACGGTGCCGGCAAGCGAGGCGATCAAGTTCGCGTCGACACCCTTGCCCGCGCCTTGATAGGCCATCGTTGCATCGGTGAACCGGTCGCAGACCACCCACCGCCCGGATGCGAGGGCCGGCTCGATTCGCTTCCTGAGGTGGTCATCGCGCGCTGCGAACATGAGCAGCGTTTCGGTGACCGCGTTCATCGGCTCCTGCAGTACCAGCTCGCGCAGCTTTTCCGCGAGGTCCGAGCCTCCCGGCTCGCGCGTCACTTCGACTTCGTGGCCGGCCGAGCGCAGCTCGCCCGCGAACCACTCGACGTGGGTCGATTTCCCGGCGCCGTCGACGCCTTCGAAAGTGACGAATTTCCCCCGCATGGGTGGAATTATCGCTTCAACTGGTACTTGCCGACCGCGCGATTGTGCTCGTCGAGCGACTTGGAAAATTGGCTCGTGCCGTCGCCGCGCGACACGTAGTACACGGCCTGGGTGGGCGCCGGATGCATCGCGGAGCGCAACGATGCGACCCCCGGCATCGAAATCGGCGTCGGCGGCAGGCCCACGCGCGTGTAGCTGTTGTAAGGACCATCCTCGAGGAGATCGCGCTTCCTGAGGTTGCCGTCGAATCCGCTGCCGAGCCCGTAGATCACGGTGGGATCGGCCTGCAGGCGCATGCCGATCCGCAGGCGATTTACCAGCACGCCCGCAATCATGTCGCGCTCCGCGGCCGCCCCGGTTTCCTTTTCGACGATCGAAGCCATGGTGAGCGCTTCGTAGGGCGTCTTGAAAGGCACCTTCGGGTCCCGCGCCGACCACTCGGCCGCGAGCTTCCTTTGCATCGTCCGATACGCGCGGCTGAACACGTCGAAGTCGCTTGCGCCTTTGCTGAACAAGTAGGTGTCGGGAAAGAAAAGCCCTTCCGGATGCGTCTCGGTTGCGCCGATGCGCTTGAGGATCTCCTCGTCCTTCATCTCGCGCGAATCGCCGCGCAGATCGCTGGTGGCCGCCATGGCCGCGCGGAACTGGCGGAAAGTCCACCCTTCGATCAGGGTCAGCTCGCCTTGCGTCACGTCTCCACGCGTGAGCTTGTCTAGCAGCTGCAACGGGTTGGTGGCCTCGGTCAGCTCATAGCTGCCGGCCTTGATCTCGCGCGAGCGGCCGAGCGCGCGCGTGAGAACCTCGAACTGGTAGCGTCCCAGCGGCAGGCCGCTCGCCTCGATTTGCCTTGCGACCGAGCGCAACCCGCTGCCGGCGCTTACCTGGAATTCGGCTGGGTAGCTGCGCGCGGCGATCGGCGTCATCGCGTACCAGGCGCCATAGCCGGCCAGCGCGAGCATGGCAACGAACGCGAGGACGAAGAGAGTGCGGAGTAAGGAGAGCAACGGGTCGCGCGTGAGGGCGTGGCGAATGCGCGCCGATATAATAGCGGCTTCCATGGATGCCGACCTGATCTCCAGCGGCGACGCGGTATTCGCGCCGCTCCCCCAGCTTGGACTGCTCGACGTGAGCGGCGAGGATGCGCGCGCTTTCCTGCACGGCCAACTTTCCAACGACGTGGAGAGCCTGCGGCCCGGCGAAGTCCGGCGCGCCGGCTATTGCTCGCCCAAAGGGCGCCTGCTTGCGAGCTTCCTGGTCATCGCGCGGCCAGGGGGGTTCCTGTTGCAGGTTTCAGCGGACATTGCGGCGGCGATTGCGAAGCGCCTGACGATGTACGTGCTGCGCTCGAAAGTGAAGATCGCCGATGCGTCCGCCACGTGGTTGCAGTTCGGCGTGTGGGGGCGCGACGCGGCTCAGAAGATCGCGGCGGCGGGGTTCGGAACACCGGCCGCCCCAATGAGCTCGACCGAATCGCCGTGCGGCGTCCTGGTCACCCTCGGCGAGAGTCGTTTCCTGGTGCTCGGCGCCCCGCAAGCCTCGGATGCGCTCGCGGCCGGCGGGTTCGCGAGAGTCGCGCCGGAGTGGTGGACCCTGAGCGAAGTGCGCGCCGGCGTTCCGCTTGTGACCCAGCCCACGCAGGACCAATTCGTGCCGCAGATGGCCAACCTCGAGCTGATCGGCGCCATCGACTTCAAGAAAGGCTGTTATCCCGGCCAGGAGGTCGTTGCGCGCGCGCAATATCGCGGACAAGTGAAGCGCCGGATGTACCGTGGCGAAATCGAGGCCGGCGGCGCCGCACCCGCGCCCGGAGAGGATGTTTACAGTGGTGACCCGCAGCCGGTGGGCACGATCGTCAATGCCGCGCCAAGACCGGGCGGTGGCTTCGAAGTGCTCGCGGTCCTCCAGTCTTCCGCCGTCGAGCAGGGCGAGACGCTTCACGTCGGCGCACCCGAAGGCCGCGCCGCGCAAATCGCGCCCCTGCCCTACGCGCTGCCCTCGTCGAATTGAGCGCGCTCCAGTACTACGTCTACTACAAGTTCGATCCAGGGCGGATCAGCGAGCTGCGCTCCGTAGTGCAGTCGGTTTTCGACGAAGTCCGATCGGCGACCGGCATCGAAGGTCGATGGCAGCAGCGCCGCGACGACCCGAACACCTTCATGGAAACGTATCTTGAAGTGACGGACAGCGCAGCATTCGAGAGCGCCCTCGCCGCAGCCCTCGAAAAAGCCGGCTTCGGGCGCTTCGGCATCCAGCGCGTAACCGAGGTATTCCGATGTGCCTGATCGCATTGGCGCACCGGGTCCACGCAGGGTTTCCGCTGGTCGTGGCCGCAAATCGCGACGAGTTCTACGCGCGACCCACCGCGCAGGCGGCCTTTTGGGACGACCAGCCGCAAGTGCTTGCCGGGCGGGACCTCGAATGCATGGGCACCTGGCTTGGCGTAACGCGCGGCGGCCGCTTCGCGGCGGTCACCAATTATCGCGACCCGGCCGAGCGGGGATCCGGCACCGAATCAAGGGGCACGCTGGTCAAGGACTTTCTTGCCGGCAACGCCGGCAGCGGGCAATTCATGGCCGAGGTGGCCAGGCGCGGCAGCGATTTTCGCGGATTCAACCTGCTGGCATGCGACGGCGAGGCGCTCTTCTGCTATTCCAATCGCTACGGCGCACCACGCCGGCTCGAGCCCGGCATCTACGGCTTGTCGAACCATTTGCTCGATACGCCTTGGCCCAAAGTTCGCGTTGCGCGCGACCGGCTGCGCGCGGCGCTTTCGCCCGCGCCTTCGCTCGAGCCGCTTTTTTCGTTGCTCGCGGACACCGACATCCCGCCGGACGCCGAGCTCCCGGAGACCGGCGTGGGCGCCGAGCGCGAACGCATGCTTTCGGCGGCACGCATCGTGTCGCCAACGTATGGGACGCGCTGCTCGACCGTCCTCATGCAGGACGCCGGCGGTCGCATGCAATTCGCCGAGCGCAGCTTCGGCCCTGAAGGCGTCGAGCTGGACACCGCGCGCTACGAATTCAGGCTGAACGCCTAAAACCTCAGCCGCATCATCAGGTGCGGAATGCCCGCATCGAGGTACTCGCCGCCCTCCTCGACAAAGCCATGGCGGCGATAAAAGCCGATTGCATGCGTCTGCGCGGAAAGCGCAACTTCCTTGTCGCCCCGCTCGCGCGCCAGCTCCATGAGCCGCGTGAGCATGGCCGCTCCGACGCCCTGCCCGCGCGCCTCCTTGAGCACCGCCATCCGGCCGATGTGCCCGTCGGGCAGCAGGCGCCCGGTGCCGACCGCGCGACCGTCGGATCTCGCGACGACATGCACGCAAGCCGCGTCGTGCTCGTCGAGCTCCATGTCGAGCGGCACCTTCTGCTCGTCGACGAAAACCGCGAACCGGATCGGGGCGCTTTCGGGCCTCGCTTCTTCCCACGTCAGGGTCCGCAGATCGAGCATCACGGGAGTATAGAATTGCCGCCTTTCGCCCACAAATTCCCCCGATGAAGAGCCTCTGGAACGACGCCGAAGCCGCCGGATACAAGGGATCGCTCGGCCCGCGTGTCTACACCTCTCGATTGCTTGGCCGCGACAAGTCGCTCGTGCTGCATGGCGGCGGCAATACCTCGGTCAAGCTCGAGGAGAAGAACCTGTTCGGCGAGGACGAGGCGATCCTCTACGTAAAAGGCAGCGGCTGGGACCTCGAGACCATCGAGGCGGCGGGATTTTCACCGGTGCGACTCGACTACGTGCGTCGCCTCGCCGCGCTTCCGGCGCTATCCGACCCGCAGATGGTCAACGAGCTGGCCACCCACATGACCCGGGCCGGTGCCCCCGCGCCTTCCGTTGAAACGATCCTGCATGGCCTCCTGCCGGCGCGTTACGTGGACCACACGCACGCCGACGCGGTGCTGTCGCTGACGAACGCGCCCCAAGGCGAGAAGCGGATCCGCGAACTCTACGGCGATCGCGTCGTGGTGGTGCCTTACGTGATGCCAGGCTTCGATCTCGCTGCCGTGTGCGCGCGGGAGTTTCCGAAGCAGTCGACCAAAAATACGGTAGGCATGGTGCTCATGAACCACGGCATCTTCTCGTTTGGCGAGGATGCGCGCGAGGCCTACGAGCGCATGATCGCGCTGGTGAGCGAAGCCGAGCAGTACCTCGACTCGCGCAAGAGCTGGAACATTCGCTACGAGCCCCGGGCAAAGCAACCCGTCGGACGCGACGAAATCGCCAGGCTCCGGCACTCGCTTTCCGCTGCGGCCGGCGGTCCCATGATCGTAACCGTTCGCGATGACGACAAATTCGGGGCTTTCGCAGGTCACCCGGAAGTGGGCCGCATTTCGCAGCAGGGCCCGGCAACGCCCGACCACGTAATCCGCACCAAGCTCGTGCCGATGATCGGACGCGACGTGGACGCGTATGCAAAGTCTTACCGCTCATACTTCGACCGCAATGCGCCGCACGCCAAGGAAAAGAAGACCATGCTCGACCCTGCTCCGCGCATGGCGCTGGATCCTGCCTTCGGCCTTGCGGCCGCCGGCCGTACCGCGAAGGATGCCGCCATCGTCGCGGAGCTTTACGACCACAGCATCGACGTCTTCATGCGCGCCGAGGGCCTGGGCGGCTGGCACGCGCTGCCCGAGCAAAACCTCTTCGAAGTCGAATACTGGGACCTCGAGCAGGCGAAACTACGCAAGGGCGGCGCGACGCCCGTCTTCGCCGGGGAGGTGGTCGTGGTGACCGGCGCCGCGTCCGGCATCGGCAAGGCTTGCGCGGAAAGTTTCCTCAAGCGCGGCGCGGCCGTCGTCGGCCTCGACCTGAATCCGTCGGTCGAACCCCAGCTCGAGCGGGTCGACGCGCTCGGCATTTGCTGCGACCTCACGGACAGGAAGGCGGTCGAGGCGGCCCTCGAGCGCGCCACGCGAAGGTTCGGAGGCGTCGACATGCTGGTGCTCAATGCCGGCATCTTCCCCTCTTCGCAGTCGCTGCAGGACATCCCCGCGGAGACCTGGCATCGCACGATGTCGATCAATGTCGAGGCGAACCTGGCGCTGATGCAGGCCTGCCACGGCCTGCTCAAGCTTGCGCCGCGCGGCGGGCGCATCGTGGTGATCGGCTCGAAGAACGTGCCCGCGCCCGGGCCGGGCGCCGGCGCCTATTCGGCTTCGAAAGCGGCCATGAACCAGCTGGCGCGCGTCGCGGCGCTCGAGTGGGGCAAGGACGGCATCCGCATCAACTCGCTGCATCCGAACGCGGTGTACGACACGGCGCTCTGGACCGACGAGGTGCTTGCCTCGCGCGCCAAGGCCTACAACCTGACCGTCGAGCAATACAAGAAGAACAACCTCCTGAAAACCGAGGTCGCATCCAAAGACGTGGCCGAGCTCGCCGCCGAGATGTGCGGGCCGCTGTTCGCCAAGACCACCGCGTCGCAGGTGCCGGTCGACGGCGGCAACGAGCGCGTCGTCTGATGCCGGGCGGCAACGTGGAGACCCTGCGCTGGAAAGGCGATCGCCTGGAGCTCCTCGACCAACGCCGCCTGCCCGGCGAAACGGTCTACGTGACCTGCCGCACCGCCGCCGAAACCGCGGAGGCGATTCGCGACATGGTCGTTCGCGGAGCCCCGGCGATCGGCTGCGCGGCGGCGTTTGGCATTGCGCTCGACGCAAAGCGTGGCTCAAACCTGGGTGAAGCCGAAATGCGGCTCGCCGCCAGCCGGCCCACCGCGGTCAACCTGTTCTGGGCGCTCGAGCGGATCCGCGGCGCGAAGGATCCGGAAGCCGAGGCCCTGGCCATCTACGAAGAGGACCTCGCCGCGTGCCGCGCGATGGGCGCGCACGGCGCGGAGCTGATCCCGGATCGCGCGCGCATCATGACCCACTGCAATGCCGGGGCGCTGGCGACGGCCGGGCACGGCACCGCGCTTGGGGTGATCCGCTCGGCGCGCGACCAGGGAAAGGCGATCTCGGTCATCGCCAACGAAACCCGCCCTTACCTGCAGGGGGCAAGGCTCACCGCCTGGGAAATGGTCCAGGAGAAGATCCCGGTCACGCTGATCTCGGACAACATGGCCGGGCACCTCATGAGCCGCGGCGAAGTCGACCTCGTCATCGTCGGCGCCGATCGCATCGCGGCCAACGGCGATGCGGCCAACAAGATCGGCACCTACACGCTGGCGGTGCTGGCGAAACGCCACGGCCTGCCTTTCTATGTGGCGGCGCCGCTTTCCACCTTCGACCCCGCGATCGGCGACGGCTCGCAGATCCCGATCGAGGAGCGGCCGGCCGACGAAGTGACCGGTTATCGCGACCTGCGTTGGGCACCGGAAGGAGTGAAGGTGCGCAATCCCGCGTTCGATGTGACCCCCGCCGAGCTGATCGCGGCGCTCATCACCGAGCGTGGCGTGATCGAGAATCCGAGCCTCGAGCGGCTCCGCGCCCTACTGACATTTTCAGGCTGACCCCCGCGCCACTACTGGCTCTCCGGGGAACTTGCTGACATTTTCCGGTGACGAATTCCGGCCCGATCGAGACCCGGATCCCGGCGCGGCTGGATCGCCTGCCCTGGAGCCCGTTCCACTGGCGCGTGGTCATCGCACTCGGGATCACGTGGATCCTCGACGGACTCGAAGTCACGCTCAAGGGCGCGGTCAGCGCCGTCTTGCAGCTCCCCGCGACGCTCGGCCTTTCGACCGAGCAGGTCGGGCTGCTTGCTTCGGGCTACCTCGCCGGAGCCGTGCTCGGCGCATTGGGATTCGGCCGGCTGACCGACCGCTACGGGCGCAAGCGACTGTTCTTCGTCACGCTCTCGGTGTATCTGGCAGGCGTCTTCCTCAGCGCGTTTTCCTGGGACTTCGGCAGCCTGCTGGCGTGCCGCTTCCTCACCGGCTGCGGGATCGGCGGCGAATATGCCGCGATCAATTCGGCGATCGACGAGCTGATCCCCGCGCGATGGCGCGGGCGGGTCGGGCTTTGGATCAACGGCAGCTTCTGGCTTGGCGCCGCCGCCGGCTCCGGGGCGACGCTGGTGCTGCTCGATCCCGCAATCTTCGCCCCCGACCTCGGGTGGCGCCTTGGGTTCGGCATTGGCGCGGCGCTCGGGCTGGCGATCCTTTTTTTCCGCAAGTCCCTGCCGGAGAGCCCGCGGTGGCTGCTGACTCACGGCCGCGCGGAAGAAGCCGAGCGGATCGTCGCGGCAATCGAAGCGCAGGCCGGCGCCTCGCGCCCCCTGCCGGAACCGGAGGGCGCGCCGCTATGGCTGCATCCGCGTCGGTCCACGTCGCTCGCCGAGGTCGCCCGAACGCTGGTCGTGCGCTATCCCGCCCGGACCGCGCTCTGCGCGACGATGATGATGTCGCAGGCCTTCCTCTACAACGCGATCTTCTTTACCTACGCGATGGTGCTTACGCATTTCTACGCGGTGCCGGCGGAACGCACCGGGATCTACCTGCTGCCTTTCGCGCTTGGCAACTTCCTCGGCCCCCTGCTGCTGGGCGGCTGGTTCGACACGGTTGGCCGGCGCCCCATGATCGCCGCGACCTACGCGCTTTCGGCCATCCTCCTTGCGGTGACCGGCTTGTTGTTCGTGCAGGGGTTGCTGAGCGCCGCCGGGCAGACAGCGCTATGGTGCGTGATTTTTTTCTTCGCTTCGGCCGCCGCAAGCTCGGCCTACCTGAGCGCCAGCGAATTGTTTCCGCTCGAGATCCGCGCCATGGCGATCGCCATTTTCTTCGCGATAGGCACGGGCACCGGCGGCGTGCTCGCGCCATGGGTCTTCTCGATCCTCATCGAGACCGGCTCGCGGACGGCGGTGCTCTACGGCTATCTCACGGGGGCAGGCCTGATGCTGGTTGCGGTGGCCGTTGTCCTCGCCTTCGGGGTGCGCGCCGAACGCCAGTCGCTGGAAACGGTGGCGCCGCCGCTCAGCGCAGCCGACTGAGGCTTGCTGCCTCACTCGTGGATGTCGACCTCGGCATAAGGCGGGACGAGGTCGAACAGCTCGGCCACGTCCTCGTTGCGCATCCGGATGCATCCATGCGACCTGGGCTCGCCCATCGGCTCGGTATCCGCGGTGCCGTGGATGTAGACATAGCGCCGCATCGTGTCGACGCTGCCAAGGCGATTTTTTCCCGGCTCGCATCCCGAAAGCCAGAGGATGCGCGTGAGCATCCAGTCTCGATCCGGCGATTGCTCATGCAGCTCGGGCGTCCAGGTTTCGCCGGTTGGCCTGCGGCCGCGGAACACGGTGCGTAGCGGCAAGCCCGCGCCGATTTTCGCGCGCACGATGTGCCGACCGCGGGGCGTGCAGTGGCTGCCTTCCTGTTCCCCCACGCCATTGGCCGCAGTCGAAATCGAATAGCGGCGCAGGATTTTGCCTTCATCGTCCAGCAGCGTGAGCCGCTGCGCGGCCACGTCGATATCGAGCCTCATCGCCGGTTCGCGAAAAAGGCCTTGAGCATCCGGGCGCTTTCCTCCGCCATCAGGCCGGATTCGACCGTCGCGTGGTGGTTCAGCTTCGCTTCCGAAAAAACATCGACCACGCTGCCGCAGGCGCCGGTCTTGGGATCCGCCGCGGCGTAGACCACGCGAGCGATCCTCGAGTGGAGAATCGCGCCCGAGCACATCAGGCAGGGTTCCAGCGTGACGTAGATCGTCGCGCCCGGAATCCGGTAGTTGCCAAGCTTTGCGCATGCGGAACGAATCGCCTCGGTTTCCGCGTGGGAGGTCGCGTCGCCGCTGGAAATCGGGTGATTCCACCCCTCCCCGATCACTTCGCCATCCTTGACCACCACGGCGCCCACCGGGACTTCGCCGGCGGCCTCGGCGCGCTGCGCGAGCGCGAACGCCTGTTGCATGAAGCGGAGGTCCGCTGCGCCGTCCATCGCCGGATTCAGCCGAGCGCGCTGAGGTAGTCGTCGGCCTTGAAACCGACGAGGAGCTTGCCGCCATGCTCCAGTACCGGCCGCTTGATCATCGATGGCTGCGCAAGCATCAGCGCGAGGGCCTTTTTCCCGTCCAGCCCGGACTTGTCGGCATTGGGAAGCTTGCGGAACGTGGTGCCGGCGCGGTTCAGCAGGGCTTCCCAGCCGGCCTTGCGGCACCACCCTTCCAGCTTCCCGCGGTCGATGCCGGCCGCCTTGTAATCGTGGAATGAATACGCAATATCGTTGTCATCCAGCCATGCGCGCGCTTTTTTCATCGTGTCGCAGTTCCTGATGCCGTAGATCGTCGTTGCCACTCGTCCTTCCTTCCGCAGAGCCGATGCCCGAGGTTACAACAGGTCTTCACCGATGACGGTGCTTGCGGACATTGCCGCGGTCTCCGGCCGGGTGGCGGCGACACGCAGCCGGCTGGCCAAGGTCAAGGAGATCGCCGCTTTCCTGCGGTCCATCGATCCCGCGGAGATCGCCGTCGCGATTGCCTGGCTCAGCGGCGAGACGCGCCAGGGCAAGCTGGGCGTGGCCTATGCCGGGCTGCATGCGGCAAGCGGTATCGCGCCGGCCGCCGCGCCAACGCTCGAGCTGCGGGAAGTGGATGGCGCGTTCGACCGGCTCGCGTCGGAGAAAGGCGCCGGATCCGCCGAGCGCCGCAACGAGGAATTGCGGGCATTGTTTGCGCGCTCCACTGCGCTTGAGCAGGACTTCCTCGCTCGTCTTGTAACCGGCGAGCTGCGCCAGGGTGCGCTTCGCGCCCTGATGCTCGAAGCCATGGCCGCGGCTTCCGAAGTGCCGCTGGACGAGGTCCGGCGGGCGGCAATGTCGGCCGGCGGCCTGGCCGAAGTTGCGGTCGCCGTGCTCACCGAAGGACGCGAGGGCCTCGCGCGCTTTTCGATCCGCCTTATGCAACCTGTGCTGCCGATGCTTTCCCAATCGGCCGAGAGCCCGGCCGAGGCGGTAGCCGCTTTCGGTACCGCCGGGCTCGAGTGGAAGCTCGATGGTGCCCGGGTGCAGGTCCACAAGGCCGGTGATGAAGTGCGTGTCTACACAAGGAACCTGAACGACGTCACCGAGCGCGTTCCCGAGGTCGTGGCCACGGTACGCGGCTCGCGCCGCCGGGAGCTGATCCTCGATGGCGAGGTGATGGCGCTGCGTCCCGACGGCTCGCCGCTGTCCTTCCAGGTGACCATGCGGCGCTTCGGGCGCAAGCTCGACGTCGAGGCGCTGCGCGCCGAAATCCCGCTCTCGGCGTTCTTCTTCGACTGCCTCTTCGCGGAGGGCGAGGTGCTGGTCGACAAGCCCGCGAGCGAACGCTTCGCGGCACTGCAGGCCGCAGTCGACCCCTCGATGGTCATTCCGCGCATCGTGACCGCGGATGCCGTGGAGGCGGATCGTTTTTTCGAGGATGCGATCACCCGAGGCCACGAGGGCGTGGTGGCCAAGTCGCTGCGGGCGCCCTATGAAGCCGGGCGGCGCGGCGCGGGGTGGATCAAGATCAAGCGCGCCAATACGCTCGACCTCGTGGTGCTGGCGGCCGAATGGGGCAGCGGCCGGCGCAGCGGCAAGCTTTCCAACCTGCACCTCGGCGCGCGCGACCCTGCGGGTGGCTTCGTCATGCTCGGCAAGACCTTCAAGGGGCTGACCGACGAAATGCTCGAATGGCAGACCGCGAAGTTCCTCGAGCTCGAGACGCAGCGCGATGGAGTCGCCGTGCATGTAAGGCCGGAGCTCGTGGTCGAGATTGCATTCAACGAGATCCAGGCGAGCCAGCGTTACCCCGGCGGCCTTGCGCTGCGCTTCGCGAGGGTCAAGGGTTACCGGCCCGACAAGCGGCCCGAAGAAGCCGACACGATCGAATCCGTGCGCGCGCTCTATGAAGCACAGGTCCATGCCTGAAGCGCGCCGGCCTCAATCGAAGCCGGATTTCTGCCAGTCGGGCTTCTGCTCGTAGACCCAGCGGTAGTAGTCGATGCGCGCGAGGCGCGCCGCCGCCGTTTCGTCGACGATGCACTTGGCCACCGGGTGCATCTGCAGGATCGAGGCCGGGCTCATCGAGGTGACCGGGCCTTCGACGGCGGCCGCGATCGCCGCCGCTTTCTTGGTGCCGAAGGCCAGCAGCACGACTTCGCGCGCATCCATGATCGTGCCGACGCCCATCGTGATGACGTGGTACGGCACTTCGTCCGGTGTCCCGAACGCGCCGACGTTGTCGCGGCGGGTGCGCGGGGTGAGCGTCTTGATGCGGGTACGCGAGGCGAGCGAGGAAGACGGCTCGTTGAAGCCGATATGCCCGTCGGTGCCGATGCCCAGCACCTGCAAATCGATGCCGCCCGCAGCGCGGATCGAGTCCTCGTAGGCCTGGCAAAACGCGGGCACGTCCTTGGTGAGGCCATCCGGGATGTGGATGCGCGACGGGTCCACGTTCACGTGCGCGAAGAAATTCTCGCGCATGAAGGTGTGATAGCTCGCCGCATGGCCGGGGGGCAGCCCCACGTACTCGTCCAGGTTGAAGGTCGTCACGCCGCCGAAATCGAGGCCTTCGTCGCGATGCATGCGCACCAGCTCGCGGTACAGGGAGAGCGGCGTGGCGCCGGTCGCAAGGCCCAGAACGGCTTTGGGTTTCTCGCGCACGACATGCGCGATGTGCCGCGCTGCGATCAGCGATGCATCCTCGGGGGTACGCTGGACGATGATCTCCATGCCTCAGCCCTTGAAGCGGGCCAGCCGGTTCACCGCGTCGGCGCGAAACCGGTCGATGTAGCCGCTGACGTATTCGACCACATCCAGCTTCTCGTCCATCACCAGCGGCGTGAGATCCATGGCGAAGGAAATCGCCTCGCTGCGGTCGGCTCCGTGGCTCTCGAAGAAGGTCGCGTTCGCTCGGCGCCGGCCGATCACCGCGAGGTCGTAGCGCTTGCCTCCGGCGATCTGCGAATCGAACACGCCGCCGACCTGCGCGGCGAGCGCTTCGGCCCCCGTGACGTCATGCACGATCTTGTCGGTGTCGAGCATCCAGTCGAGGTCCCGCCAGACCTCGCAGCCATACACCGCCTGCGGCCGCGCCTCGCGAGGCAGCGCGCGCATCGCACGAATCGCGTTCAACCCGATCGCAACGTGGGTGTCGTGCTTGTCGGCTAGGTTGTGCGTGTAGACGGTCCTGGGTTTCGTTGCGGCCAGGATCGCCGTGAGATCCGCGCAAAGCGTTGCGCAGCCAGGGGCCTTGGCCTCGGCGCTCGGATAGTCGAGCTGGATTGCAACGCCATAACGTCCGAGCTCCGCGGCGCGGCGTTGCTCGTCCTTGCGCGCCTGCGCCATCTGCGCGTCGCTGTACTGCGCGTACTTGCCGATGCGCGAGCTTCCCGCGCCGTCGGTGCACGTGACGCCGCCGAACCAGTCGCTGGTGCTTGCATGACACGCGGCGATGCCGTGGAAGGCCATGAATTCGAGGTCGTCCTGGTGCGCGCCGATGCCGAGGTGAGTGATCCGTGCGAGCGCTTCAGCCACGGGCTTGCCGTCGGGCACGAAGACGTCGGCGCCGCGGTGCTTCAGGCGAAGTTGCGAACCGGCGGGCGCAGTCGCGTTGTCGGACTTCATAATGGCGAATAATGTCGAATCTCGGCGGATCGAAGGGGGATTGTCCATGAAGCGCGTATTCCGGGCTGTGCTGTTCGCCACAGTCGCCCTTCTCTTTGCCGGCCTGGCCGCAGCCCAAAGCTGGCCCGCGAAGCCGATCCGCATCCTTTGCCCGTTCCCGCCCGGCGGCGGCGTCGACATCACCGCCCGGGCCATCGGCCTCGAGCTGTCCCGGGCGCTCGGCCAGCCGGTGACGGTGGAGAACAAGCCCGGCGCCGGGGGCAACATCGCAGCGGCGGAGGTGGCGCGCTCGGCGCCCGACGGGTACACGCTGTTCCTCACCCTGAACAGCCTGCATTCGATCAGCCCGATGCTGTATTCCAAGCTGCCTTTCGACGCGATGAAGGACTTCGCCTTCATTACGCCGCTGGTGGCGTTCAGCAACGTGCTGATCGTCAACCCGGCCAATCCCGCCCGGTCGGCCCAGGAGCTGATCGCTCAGGCCAAGGCGCAGCCTGGCAAGCTGACCTACGCTTCCAGCGGCAACGGCACCAACGTGCACCTGGTGGGCGAGCTGTTCCGCTCGATGGCCGGCGTCGACGTGGTGCATGTGCCTTACAAGGGCAGCGCCCCGGCGCTGACCGACATGCTGGCCGGCAACGTGACGATGATGTTCGAAACGATCCCCTTTGCGATCACGCAGATCAAAGGCGGCAAGCTGAAGGCGCTCGCGGTCACCAGCGCGAAACGGCAGCCGTTGCTGCCCGATGTGCCGACGCTCGCCGAGTCCGGGCTTGCCGGATTCGACACCATCGCCTGGTACGGCCTGATCGCGCCGGCGGCGACGCCCCGCGACATTGTGACGAGGCTGAACGCCGAGGCGATCAAGGGCGCCCAATCGAAGGAATTCCGCGACCGCATGGAGCCGCTCGGCTTCGAGATCGTTACCGGCTCGCCCGAGCGAATGGCGGAGATGCTGAGGGCGGATGCAGCGCGCTGGGCGCCGGTGGTCAAGGCGGCCAATGTGAAGATCGACTAGGTCGCCCGACGTCCACCTATCGCCAGCGGTCGATCGACTCGCTCTTCAGGTAGCCGAAATCGGTGGCGAACCAGTACGCGTTCTTTTCGCCGCCGACCACCAGCACGGCGATCTTTTCCGGCTCGGCAAAGCGCGGGATTGTCCCGCCTTTGGGCACTTCGAGGTAGGAAGCGAACGGTTCCACGCCCTTTCGCGCCTGCGGCTCGATGTAGTTGATGACGAGCTGGTAGTCCCAGTACACCTCGGCCGGAACGCGCGAGTGCTCGTGGAACCACTGCGCGAGCTTCTGCTTGGAGGTGAATCCTTCGCGTTGCGCGAGCGTGCGCGCGGCGATCGGCTCGACGAGCAAGGTGAGGTTGGTGCGCGGTGTCGGCGTGAAACCGGCCACCAGGTTGAGGAATTGCTCGCGCCAGGTTTTCTCCCGCACTTCCAGCAAATGGCTGAACGTGCGGCCGCGGAAGATGCTGACCACGCTTTCTCCGGGCTTGTACCCTTTCTGCACGTGAAACGGCTCCCAGAGGCTGCGCTCCTCGTTCTCGGCGAAGCACACGCTGCTGTAGTTGAGCGGGTTGCCTTGCGAGCCAAGGTAGGTCGTCCCCGGCACTGCACCGCCGCCGAGGTTTCGCGACAAAAGCCCGTAGGCTCGGCCGATTGCGGCATTCGCATGGTTGAACGGTCCCAGCGCGCCGAGGCCCGAGTTCATGCCGATCTCGTCGCGAATCGGCCCGTTCACCGCGACCATGGCCGCAAACGAGCTGGTGGAGCTGTGCAGCGCGGTGATTTGCGAGGCGGCCAGCGCGAGGATGACCGGGAAATGCGCGGGCTTGGCGCCGGCCATTACCGCGTTCGCCGCCACCTGCTCAACGGTGTAGCTCCAGTCCTCCTGGGTTTCGGTCGGTCGCATCTTGCCGACCACTTCATCCGGCGGATGGCTTGTGCCCTCGAGCATTGCCGAAACGCGCGCTTCCGTGGGAAGGACTACGGGCAGTCCGTCGGTCCAGCCGGCTTCCAGGAACAGCGAGTGCAGCGCATCCTCCGAGGGCGCGCCCAGCAGCCGCGGCACCGGGCGCTCCATCGCGCCGGTCAGCTTCTCGGCATCGTCCAATGGCCGCGTAAGGGCGCCGACGATTTCCCCAATGACTGGCTTGCCGCCAAGCGGGCTGGGGCCCAACGCATACTCGCGCAGCATCTCCGGCGGCTTCCCGCCCACCGGATGGGGCACGAAGGTGAATCTCAGCTCGGGCATGCCCTGCTTGCGCGTTACCGCATGGACGAGGTCGATGAAGGCCGAGGTGACGAGCGGCGCCGTCGGGATGCCCATGTCCTCCAGGTGAGCGCAGTGGACCGCCACCGCGGGCGCGCAGGTGCTGCAGTGGCCGATCGCCATCACGGCGAGCGCGCCCCTGGCCTTGATCTCCGCCCACAGATCCGGATCGTCCTCGGTGTAGCCGCCGCGCTTCTGGCGAAACTCGGTTTTCACGCCGGGAAACTTCTCCGCGAACAGCTTGCGGATCTCCTCCAGGAAAACGGCGCCGTTCATGAACCGCACGTCTATGAAATAGATCGTCGCGCCCTCGAGCGTTCGCGGGCGGGGCGCCATCGGCCGCAGGTTGATCGCAGGCGGCGTGCCGAGTGGGTTGAGGACGCGAATTGGCTTGCCGGCCGGTGCGAACTCGCCGGCAGCGACCCGCTTCGCGGCGTTCTCGCCCGGAAAGGTTTCGATTTCGCACAGGCCTGCGGGAATCGGCTCGTTCATCGCGTCCTCGTCACGTGCGCGTCGAGAAATACTCTTCGTAGCTGCTGCCATTGGACACCAGGATCCCGCCGTCCACGTCGAGCGCGGTGCCGGTGCACATGGCGGCCTCGTCGCTCGCGAGGAACAGGATCGCATTCGCGACATCCTCGGCGCTAACCCAGCGTCCCAGAGGAATCCTGGCCGCCGTCGAGGCGAGGCGCTCGGGCGTGGCCTTGCCGGTCATGCCGGTAATCGTCGGGCCCGGGCAAACCGCATTGACGCGGATCTTGTAGGCACCGAGCTCGAAAGCCGCATGCCAGGTGAAGCCGACCACGCCGGCCTTGGACGCCGTGTAGTTGGCGGCACCGGCAAAGGAGACGCGCTTCCCCGCCATGGATGACACGTTGACCACCGCACCACCGCCCTGCGCACGCATCGGCGCGATCACTGCTTGCGTGCACAGCGCGGTGCCCTTGAGGTTGATGTCCATCACCCGGTCCCATTCGCCTTCGGTCATGTTCTGCAGCGTCCACTTGCCGATGACGCCGGCGCTGTTGACCAGCACGTTCACGATGCCGAACTCGGCGAGCACAGCGTCGAAGGCGGCCTTGATGGAGGCGCCGTTGCCGATGTCGGTCGTGAACCCTTTTGCGCCGGGCAGCTCCTTTTCCATGGCGCGCAGGCCGGCTTCGTTCGCGTCCAGCAGCGCAACCTTCGCACCCTCCGCGGCCAATCCGCGCGCGGTGGCCGCGCCGATGCCGCTCGCCCCGCCGGTGACCACGGCGACCTTGCCGGTGAAACGGGGTCCGCGCATCGCCTCAGTCCACCTTGATTCCGGCGGCCTTCGCGATCGGCGCCCACTGGTTGCGGTCCTCGAGCAGGACCTTGTGGAAATCCTCAGGCGTGCCGCCAGCGACTTCGAGGCCGAGGTCGTTCAAGCGCTTCGTGGTTCCTTGCTCCCGCAGTCCCTCGGTAATGGCTTTTGCGTACTGCTCGACCAGAGGCCGCGGCGTTCCCGCCTTGACGAAAAACCCGAAAGAGGTCTTGCCAACAAACTGTGGGAAGCCCAGTTCGGTGTACGAGGGCACGTCGGGGGCGAGCGAGGTACGCGCCCGGAGGCTCTGGGCCAGGATCTTCAGGCGCCCGGCGCGATGCAGCTCGAGGTAATCGGCGATCACGGACGCGCTCGCCGGCACCTGGCCGCCCAGGAGGTCCGTTAGCAGCGGGCGGCCGCCCTTGTAGGCCACCACCTGCAAATCGACCCCGAAAGTCTTCGCCATCAGGTGGGTCAGGAAAACGCCGACACCGGAAGCGCTGGGCGAGCCTACGAAGCGCATCTTCGGCTCTCGGCGGATCGCTTCGACCCAATCCTTGAAACTGGCGATGCCCGACGAGGTCGGCACCGTGAGGGCCGAGGGAATGATGGTCCCCTCGCACACCGGCGTGAGTTCCTTGTCCGGGTCGTAAGGCAGCCTGGACATCAGGAACGGGTTGAATGAGAAGAATCCCGTTGGCGAATACAGCAGGTTCGCGCCATCCGTCTCGCCACTGCGGATGAATTCCCCCGCGGCCAGCCCTGCCCCGCCCGGCTTGTAATCCAGCACGATCGGGCGATCCAGGCTGGTCTTGAGGCGCTCGGCGAGCAACCGCGCGCTCGCGTCGAGCGCTGCGCCCGGCGGCACGCTCAGGATCAGCCTGAGCGGCTTGCCGGCCTGCGCGCGAGCCATACCGGGCAAGGCCGCGGACGCAAGGGCCGCGGCCAGTGTTGCGGAGAATTCCCTTCGGCTCACTGCCATCGTCGCTCTCCCTGACTACTTGATCGCCATGCCTGCGCGCTCGACCATTTTGCGCTCTAACGCCACCGATTCCCTGGCCCATGCGGTGGCCCCGGCCGGCGTCATCGGCCAGGGATCCTTCTTCATGTTCTCGAAAAAGCGCAGCGCGTCCTTGTCTTCGAACGTCTTGCTGAACGCCTCATGCAGGCGCTGCACGATCGATTCGGGCAGGCCGCGGGGGCCGGCGACCACGGTCGGCACCGTGTAGACCATGTCCAGGCCCAGCTCGCGCGCGGTCGGCACGTCCGCCATCCAGCGCACGCGGGTTTCGCCGAACTGCACCAGCGGACGCGCCCGGCCTGAAGTTGCGTAGCCCGCGAAAGCGGCGCCGGTATCGCCGGCGATCATGATCTCGCCGCCCAGCAGCGCGCGCATGACGTCCGACCCCCCTTTGTAGGGGACATGAAGGATGCTTGCCTTCATCATCGCCGCCACCGTTTCGCCAAGAACGTGCATCGAAGTGCCCGCCCCCGGGGAGCCGAATGACAGCTTGCCGGGATTGGCTCGCGCCCACTGCATCGCATCTTCGAGCGTCCGGAACGGCGATGCCGAGGCCACGCCGATGGTCACGGCGTCGGTCGTGAGCCCGGTGATGTACGTGAAGTCGGCAATCGGGTCCCACTCGACCTTTTGCATCGAGGGATAGCGAAAGAGCGATGAAGTGACGACCGAAAGCGTGTAGCCGTCGGGACGGGTGCGTGCCATCTGCACCGGCGCAAGGGTCGCGCCGGCGCCGGGCTTGGGCTCGACCAGCACCGTCTGGCCGAGATGCCGGGTGGCCACCTCCGCGAACTTGCGCGCCATGAGCTCCGTCGGACCCGGCACGAATGGCACATACAACGTGATCGGCCGCGACGGGAAACCCTGCCCGAAGGCCGCGCCGGCAACACCCGCGAGCAGGACGGCGGCGAGCAGGTTGAGACTCATGCCGGCATCGGCGGCAGGATGCCGCGCGCCTCGGCGACCTTCCAGATCTTCTGCGCGCCGCTGGCCGCAGTGCGCATCACATGGTTCTCGTCCACCGTGAGCAGCTTGCCGTCGCGGAACACCGGCTTGCCGTGAATCATCGAGAACACCATGTCGCCGCCATTGCCCTTCCACACCAGATTCTTGACCGGGTCCCACACCGGCTGCAGGTGGGGCTTCTGCAGGTCGAAGACGAGGAGATCGGCCTTGGCGCCGGCCTCGAGGCGCCCGAGGTCGGGCCGGCCGAGCGCCTTTGCACCGTTGAGCGTTGCAGCGCGCACCAGCTCGTGCGCGCTCCCCGCATGCGCCTTGCCGGCGTACTGCTTCGACAGCAGCCCGTTGATGCGCAGCTCGCCGAGCAGATCCATGCCGATCGAGTCGGTGCCGATGCCGGTGTTGATGCCGGCTCGCGCGAAGCGTGCGTAAGGGAAATTGACCCCTTCGCGCGCGAAGCTGTAGGCGCAATTGGCCACGTGCGTTCCCCTGGCGGCAAGGGCGCCAAGCTCCTCGTCGGTAGCGCAACCAGCGTGCGCGAGGACCACGTTGCTGCCGAGAAGACCGGAGTCGCCAGCGTATTCGGCTGCGCCCATGCCGTAGCGCTTGCGCAGCAGTGCGAGTTCCTGAGGCGTCTGCGCGAAATGCGTGGTCAGCAGGCAGCCAAGCTCGTCGGCCATCTTGCGGCAGTCCCGCAGCAGCTCCGGCAGGCAGGTATCGGCGGCATGCGGGCCGATCGCCACTTGCGCCAGGCCATCGCGGCCTTCGTCGCGCGCCTTGAAGAGCGCGACGGATTTCGCCAGCTGGGCATGGCCGTCGTTGCCAAAATCCCAGACCGGGTAGCCATCCGCGCCGATGCGCGCGTTCGACGAAGACATGATGAACGGCGCGCCGACGGTACGCAGTCCGACTTCCCGCGCGACGTCGAAGAAGATTTCCTGCCCGTGGTGCCACATGTCGAGCAGCGTGGTCGTGCCGCCCCGCACGAGGTCGATCATGCCCAGGGCTGTCACTGCATGAAGCTCTTCGGCGGTCAGTTCCTTGGCCGCGAGCGCGGTCAGCGGCAGCAGGATGTTGTAGACGAGCTTGGGGACCCACGGCTCCATCTCGAGGTCGTCGGCGATGCCGCGGAACAGCCCGCCCCGAATGCAGTGCGCATGCACGTTTACGAAGCCTGGCGAGACCAGGCCATGCTCGTAGCTGATGACCGGAACTCCGGCGCCCGGTGCGTCAGGCGTGACCGCCTCGATCGAGATGCCGTCGACGTAAACGTAGTGGTCGCGAAGCAGGACCTGCGCGCCGTCCTTCATGCCGAGCACGTAGCGCCCGGCGATGACGCTCGTGGTCATGGCGGTGTCCCGCTGCCGCGCCACAAGCTGGCACGCAAAAGATCCCAGATCCTGAGCACCCCTAATCCCGAAAGATGATTGTCATCGGCATAGAGCGGCTCGAAGTGTACCTTCAGCGGGCAATTTACCTTGTCGCAGAAGTGCTCGCGCAAATCGATATATTGAAATGGCGACCCGGAGAGTTCTTTGAAGGCGTCGACCTCGACGGAATGCCATCGATCGACGCCGAGGCGCTTGATGCTGTCGGTGGTCTCGATCGCGCGTCGGTCGAGGTGATGCAGGTCCGGTACCTGGCCCAGAACGAACACGTCCGCGCTGCCGAATCCGGAAATCGTCCTTCGCATGCCTTCGACAAAGGCGCGACGCGAGGAAAGCTCGGAGGTGACTTCGCCGGATCCGGTTGCGAGGTAATGGGTTGCCCCCTGCAGCTGGCCCTCCCTTTTCCAGCCTCGCAGGTAGAGGGTCCAGCGGCCAGTCAGCACGACCTTTGACGGATTCAGCGACTTCACATAGCTCGCGTAATTGGCGAGGGTGTCCTTGGATGAGCAGTTTGCCGCGTTGCCGATCTTGTCGGTCCGCACCACGCCTTCGATCGGCGGGCATCCGGTGTGGGCAATGATCATCAGCCGGATGTCGCCTGACACGAAACGCTTTGGGATCGCTTTGCGCAGCGCCAGCGCGTGCGAATCTCCCCACACCACGACCAGGTTCCCGCCACTGCCGTAGGCCCTGCAATCGGCGTCCCCTTCTGCGGCGCGAAACCCTTCGCACGGCGTCCCCGAAAGCAGGTCGCCTCTCTTGAGGGTGCCATCGACGGCACGCACCATCGGTCCGCTGGGAGCAGTCCCGTCCACCCGATAAGTCTTGTAGCCGAAATATCCCACCGTAAACATCAGCAGGACGAGGAAGGGGGTCGTGGCTGCTGTGGGGTTGCCAAAGCGTATCGGGCGCTCGAGCAGCATGTAGGTCAGCCATGCGAGGGAAATCGACAAGGCGACGCAAGCGACACGGATTTCGCTCCCGGGGGCTTCCGTCTCGATGATGCGTGCAAACGCCAGCAGGGGCCAATGCCAAAGGTACAGCGGGTAGCTGATCGTGCCGAACCAGATCGCAACGCGATTCGACAACAGCGTGCGATTGACCAATGCCTGCGGGCCGGAAACCAGGAGCAATACCGTGCCAGCGACCGGCAGGATCGCCCACGCGCCCGGAAAGCCGAGTTCCTTGCTGAACTGGAAAAAACCGAAAACGAGCATCGTCAGCCCGGCGATGGATGATGCATTGCGAAGCGCCCGTTTGACCGCTTCCCGATTTTTGCTGTCCTGTAAGGAAGGCAGCCAGGGACCAAGCGTCTGTCCGAGCGCCGCGCAGACTCGCGCCTTGTTCAGCGTCACCCAAGCAAGCAGGCTTCCGCACAGCAACTCCCAGATTCGGGTTTGCGGCGAATAGAACGTAGCCGTGGGGTCTTTCTCTATGCCCGTGAGATTGAGATAAAGCGACACCGCCATGATGAGGAGCGTGATCGCAAGGAAATTCAGCCTCCATCGCCAGGCCAGCCAAAGAACCACGGGCCACACGACATAGAATTGCTCCTCAATTCCGAGGCTCCACAAGTGCAGCAAAGGCTTTGCCAGCTCCGATTTGTCGAAGTAGCCGGCCTCCCTCCAGAGCACGAAGTTCGAAGCAAAGCCGGCGCCCGCCGCGACGTGTTTGCCGAGGTGCTCGTACTCTTCTTCAAGCAGCGCGAACCAGCCGAAGGCATGGCACGCGGCCAGCACGACGAATAGCGCAGGAAAGATGCGCTTGATGCGCCGCGCGTAAAACTCCCTGATGCTGAACGTGCCCCGGTCCAGGTTTTCCAGCAGGATGGTGGAGATCAGGTAGCCGGAAATCACGAAGAAGACATCGACGCCGATGAACCCGCCGCTGACCCACCCCGGAAAGGCGTGGAAAACCACGACCGGGATGACGGCCACTGCCCTCAGCCCGTCGATGTCCTCGCGATACTTGGGATGCGATAGGTGGGCGGAGGACATGATGGATGACACATTGTGCCAGTCCGCCGCACCACGAAAAACGGGTTTTGCCTATTCCGGAACCATGCCTGCAGCCTTGGTGAGGCTGCGCCAGACTTCGGTTTGCTCGCGGGCGAGCGTGCCCATCGCATCGGCCGGCAGGAAGCCAACGTCCATGGCCTGCCGCTCGATCTGCTCGCGCACTTCGGGCTTCTGAAGTACTGCGGCGAGCTCGCGAGACAGCCTGTCGACGACTTCCTTCGGCAGCTTCGCCGGTCCGAAGAACCCCATGTAGGGGACCGCAGGAAAAGGCTGCATGCCGGCTTCGCGCATCGACGGGAGGTCCGGCAAGGTCTTGCTGCGGTAGCTGTGCAGCGTGGCCAGCCCGCGCGCGCGCCCGTCGCGCACATGCTGCGCGAGCGTCCCGGTGATCAGCATGACCTGGATGCGGCCGCTGATGAGGTCGTTCAGCGCGGTGGTCTCGCTCTTGTACGGGATCACCTGCAATTGAAAACGCTCGGCGTTGGCGAGCATCGTGGGGCCGATGGTCGCGGTGGCGCTCGAGCTGCCGGCGTTCAGCTTGCCGGGATTGGCGCGCCCGTACTCGCCCAGTTCCCTGAGAGTGCGCACCGGCAGGCTCGGATGCACCGCCCAGAAGAAGCTGAAGTTGCCGATGCCGGCGATCGGGGTGAAATCCGCAAGCGGGTCGAAGGGCACGCTCTTGCGCAGCGACGGCAGCGCCGAAATCTGCGTCGAGGTCGCGAAGAACACCGTGTAGCCATCGGGCGCAGCCTTGGCGACCTGCTCGCCGGCGACGATGCCGTCGGCGCCCGGGCGGTTGTCGATCACCACCGGCTGGCCCAGCGACTGCGAGAGCGCGGCTGCGATGATGCGCGCGATCACATCCGTGGCGCCGCCGGTGCCGAAAGCGACCACGGCCCGGATCGGCTTGGCGGGATAGGCTTGCGCGTTCGCACACAGGGGTGCGCCAAGCACAAGCACCACCGCCAGGGTCAGCGCATAAATTCGACTGAAATTCGGTACTTTCATTTTCGTAGAACCCCTGTTTTCGGGCCTCTCAGGCCAATTCGTATCCTAGAACTGGGATAACCTTCAGTCCCACCGGAGGGAACGCTGCCGGGGCTCTCGACGCGCCTTGTCTTCCCGGTCGAAGACTGTCCGCCCGCCGTGCGCACGCGAATTGCGCTTTTCCCATTCAACCGCCGCGTCGAACTCCGCAGATGGCTTGAGCGACTTCTCCACGCTTCGGGTCAGGTGATCGAGGCGCTTGAGGCCGGCCGCCTTTTCCGCATGCCCGAGGCGGGATGCTTGCAGCGATCGCCGCAGCACGTCGAGCGACGCATCGTAAACTTTCGTTGGAACCGGAAATGGGTGCCCGTCCTTGCCGCCGTGGGCGAAGGAAAACCGCGCCGGATCGGAAAACCGGCTTGGCGTGCCGTGCACGACCTCCGCGACCAGCGCCAGCGACTGGAGCGTCCGCGGCCCGAGTCCCTCGACCAGCAGCAGCGAGGCGAAATCGCGCAAGGGTTTTTCGTGCGCCACGGCGAGCACGGCCCCGAGGCGTTTGAGGTCGACGTCGCCGGCAAGCACTTCATGATGCGCCGGCATCGTCAGCCTTCGCGCTTCGGCCAGCGTCGTGCCCACCGGTTGCAGCGCAAGTTCGACGAGCGCGGTCCGCGCCGGGCCCGCGCGGGCGTCGACAAGGTTCACGATCGTGCCCTGGTTGGCGCCGACGATTGCCGAGTGCGGCGCCTCGACGAAATCGCGCACCGCGGGCGAATGCCAGTGATAGCGCCGCGCCGACCGGACCGCGGGATTCATGCCCTGCTGCACCACGGCCCATTCTCCCGCGCGCGTGACGATGAAAGAGTGCAGGTACAGCTGGAACCCGTCGGCAATGGCGTTGTTGTCGATGCGGGCCGTCAGCCGGCTGGTGCGTGCAAGCTCGTCGCCGTTCAGGCCCGTCCTCATCCCGAACGAGCAAAGCTCCGCCGGCGTTGCGCGGGAATGGCGCCCTCGCCCACCGCATACAAGCAGCCCGAGGTCGGCGAAGCGCGGATTCAGGCCCCGCTTCAGGGCGCCCATCACCGAGGTGGTAATGCCCGAGGAATGCCAGTCCATGCCCATCACCGCGCCGAAAGCCTGGAACCAGAACGGGTCGCTGAGCCGGCTGAGGAACCCGCTGGTGCCGTACTCGAGGACAACGTGCTCGGCGATGGCCGCACCCAGCCGCGTCATGCGCTCGGCGAGCCAGAGCGGCACGCGTCCGCCGTGGAGGGGAAGATCGGCTGTGCCCGAACGTTTCATGCCGAAGGGAAGCTACCGCGGCGAGGAATGACGAGCCGCTTAGTCACTCCCACTCGATCGTCGCCGGCGGCTTGGATGAAATGTCGTACGCCACGCGATTGATGCCGCGCACCTCGTTGATGATGCGGCTCGACACGCGGGCGAGCAGCTCGTGCGGCAGCGGCGCCCAGTCAGCGGTCATGAAGTCGGAGGTCTGCACGGCACGCAGCGCAACGACGTATTCGTAGGTGCGCCCGTCGCCCATCACGCCTACCGATTTCACCGGAAGGAACACCGCAAAAGCCTGCGCAGTCTTGTCGTACCAGGACACGCCGTCGGCGTCGCCCGCCTTGCGCAGCTCTTCGATGAAAATCGCGTCCGCCCGGCGCAGCAACTCCGCGTACTCTTTTTTCACTTCGCCGAGGATGCGCACGCCCAGCCCCGGCCCAGGGAACGGATGGCGGAAGACCATCTCGCGCGGCAGGCCGAGCGCCAGGCCGAGTTCCCTCACCTCGTCCTTGAACAGTTCGCGCAGGGGCTCGAGCAGCTTGAGGTGCAGCGTTTCCGGCAGGCCGCCGACGTTGTGGTGGGACTTGATCGTGGTGGCCTTGCCGGTCTTGGTGCCGGCCGACTCGATCACGTCTGGATAAATGGTGCCCTGCGCCAGCCACTTGGCATTTCGTATCTTTGCCGACTCTCTTTGGAAGACTTCGACGAATTCCTTGCCGATGATCTTGCGCTTGGCCTCCGGGTCGGCGACGCCGGCCAGCTTGCCCATGAACTCGGCGCTCGCATCGACGTGGATCACCTTGACGCCGAGATGCTCGGCGAAGGTCGCCATGACCTGCCTGGCTTCGTCGAGGCGCAGCAATCCATGGTCGACGAACACGCAAGTAAGCTGCTTGCCGATCGCCTTGTGGATCAGGGCGGCGGCCACCGAGGAGTCGACGCCCCCCGACAGGCCGAGGATCACCTCTTCGTTCCCGACCTGCCCGCGAATCTTCGCCACCGCCTCGGTTACGTAGTCCGGCATGTTCCAGTCGGTGCCGCAGCCGCAGATCTCGTGCACGAAGCGGTTGAGGATCGCCTTGCCCTGCCGCGTATGCGTGACTTCCGGATGAAACTGGACGCCGTAGAACTTTCGCGCCTCGTCGGCCATTCCGGCGATCGGGCAGGATTCGGTGGAGGCCATCAGCTTGAATCCGGGCGGCATGGCGGTGACCTTGTCGCCATGGCTCATCCAGACCTTGAGCATGCCGTGGCCTTCAGGCGTTGCGAAATCCTGGATGCCATCGAATAGCTTGGTGTGGCCGCGCGCGCGCACTTCGGCGTAGCCGAACTCACGCTTGGCGCTGGGCTCGACCAGTCCGTTGAGCTGCACGGCCATGGTGAACATGCCGTAGCAGATGCCGAGCACCGGCACGCCGAGCTCGTAGACCGCTTTTGGCGCGCGAAGCTCGTGCGCCTCGTACGTGCTCGCATGGCTGCCGGACAGGATGACGCCCTTAGCGCCGAAGCTGCGCACGAAGTCGTCGGACACGTCGCAGGCGTGTATTTCGCAGTAGACCTTCGCCTCGCGCACGCGCCGCGCGATGAGCTGCGTGACTTGCGAGCCGAAATCGAGGATGAGGATCCTGTCGTGCACGAACTACCTACTCCACACGGTAGTTCGGCGCCTCTTTGACGATCTGCACGTCGTGGACATGCGATTCGCGCATGCCCGCGGAAGTGATCTCCACGAACTCGGCCTTCTTGCGCATCTCGTCGATCGACGCGCAGCCGCAGTAGCCCATGCTGGCGCGCAGGCCGCCTACAAGCTGGTAGATGATCGACAGGACGCTGCCCTTGTACGGCACGCGTCCCTCGATGCCTTCGGGCACGAGCTTGTCAATGTTGTTGGTCGGATCCTGGAAGTAGCGGTCGGCGGCGCCATCCTGCATCGCGCCGAGCGAGCCCATGCCGCGATACGACTTGTAGGAGCGTCCCTGGTAGAGGATGGTTTCGCCGGGCGCTTCTTCGGTCCCGGCAAACACGCTGCCCATCATCACTGCGGTGGCGCCGGCGGCGATGGCCTTGGCCACGTCCCCCGAGTAGCGCACCCCGCCGTCGGCGATGAATGGCACGCCGGCGTCTTCCAGGGCCTGGCGCACGTTGTCGATGGCCGTGATCTGCGGCACGCCGACACCGGCGACCACGCGCGTGGTGCAGATCGAGCCCGGGCCGATGCCTACTTTCACCCCGTCGGCGCCGGCCTCGACCAGGGCTTTCGCCCCGGCCTTGGTGGCCACATTGCCGCCGACGACCTCCATCTTCGGATGGCGCTTCTTGATCCACTGCACGCGGTCGAGCACGCCCTGCGCGTGTCCATGGGCCGTGTCCACGACGATCAGGTCAACGCCGGCCTCGACCAGCCTGTCGACCCGGTCCTCGGTGCCCTCGCCGACGCCCACGGCGGCGCCCACGCGCAGCTTGCCCTGCTCGTCCTTGCACGCATTGGGGTGCTCGGTCGACTTGAGGATGTCCTTGACCGTGATGAGCCCGCGCAGCCTGAACTGCTCGTTGACCACGAGGACGCGCTCCAGGCGATGCTTGTGCAGCAGCGCCTTCGCTTCATCGGGGTCCGCCTTCTCGTTGACGTAGATCAGGCGGTCTTTCGGGGTCATGATCGAGCTGACCGGGGCGTCGAGGTTCGTCTCGAACCGGTAGTCGCGGTTGGTGACCATGCCGACCACGCGGCCCTTGTCCACCACCGGAAAGCCGGACACCCTGTGCTTTTGCGTGAGCGCGAGCAGCTCGCGCACCGTCAGGTCGGGGGCGACGGTGACCGGGTCGCGCAGCACGCCGGACTCGAATCGCTTGACCTTGGCGGCTTCGGCCGCCTGCGCCTGCGGATCCAGATTCTTGTGAATGATCCCCAGGCCGCCTTCCTGCGCGATCGCGATTGCGAGGCGCGATTCGGTCACGGTGTCCATCGCCGCGGAGATCAGCGGGATGTTGAGGGCGAGCTTTTTGGTAAGGCGGGTTTTCAGGGAAACGTCGCGCGGCAGGACGCGCGAGTGGGCGGGGAGTAGGAGTACGTCGTCGAAAGTGAGCGCCCGTTGAATCACGCGCATGGAGGCTGCCTTCCTCGCAAATGCGTATTATACGCGCAGGTCAGCCGATTTTCCCGTGGCGCGTTATGCGGGAAACGGAACAGGAGGCAATGCAAATGAGGATCGCAACTTTCACTTTTGCAACGGTGCTCGCGCTCGCGTGCGGACTTGCGCAGGCACAGGCATACCGCTGGGTCGACAAGGACGGTAAGGTCCGCTACGGCGACACTCCTCCACCCGGAGTGAAGGCCACGCCGATGAAGGGGATGTCGGGCGCGCCTGCACCGGCGCCCGGTGCCGGCGGAGGCGGAGGCGCGGGCTCAGGCGCCGCCAAGGATGCCGCCAAGGATGCCAAGAAAGGACCGCTGACCCCGGCCCAGCAGGAGCAGGCCTATCGCGAGCGCCAGCTCAAGGCCAAGGAAGCGAGCGAAAAATTGGCGAAGGAGCAGGCCGAGGCCGAGCAGCTGCGCCAGTCTTGCCAATCCTCGCAGGAAACGCTTCGCTCGCTCGAGCGCGGCTCGCGGATCTCGACCATCAACGCCGCCGGGGAAACCGTAATCCTAGAGGACGACCAGCGCGCCGTGCGCATCGCGCAGGCAAAAAAAGCCATTGCCGACACCTGCAAGTAGCTAGCGCTTGAGGCGCCGCCGCGCGGAGACCTTGGCGCGGCGGGCTTCCTTGGGATCGATCGCCAACGGCCGGTAGACTTCCAGCCGGTCGCCGTCCTTGAGGCGCGTTCCAGGCGCCACGCGCTGTCCGAAAATGCCGAGGAGCGGCTCCGCGGACCGGGATTCGGGCAGGCCGCTTGCGCGCAGCGCGTCGATCGCGGTCGCCCCTTCGTCCAGTTCGAGCGGAACGATCGACTGCGCGCCCCGTGACGCGCTTATCACCTCAATTTTGAGGCGGCCCATAAACCGTTCGCGCGCGACGATGGAAGGCTTCGACCATGGTGTCGGCGATGTGGTCGAACAAGGGGCCGAGGACCTTTGCCACCAGCCCGGCCGAGAGCTGGTAATTCATCGAGAACTCGATCTTCGCCGCGTGCTCGCCGAGCGGCTCGAATTTCCAGGAGGCAACGAACTTCCTGAACGGCCCTTCGACCAGGCGCATCTGGATCGATGCGGCGGGCCGGTTGGAATTTTCGGTGGTGAACGACTGCTGGATGCCTTTCAGCCCTACGGAAAGCTTCGCGGTGACCGAGTCGGCCGTGCGCCCGAGCACGGCGCTCGATCGGCACCACGGCAGGAATTGCGGGTATGCCTCGATGTCATCCACCAATGCGAACATCTGCTCGGCGCTATAGCCGACGATGGCAGAGCGGACGATCGCGGCCATGCTGCTACAATTCCTGCGCGCGCAATGCCATCCCGCAATCCTCGGCGCGCATCCTTCCAGCCCCATGTCCATCATCCAGAACCGCAAGGCGTTCCACGACTATTTCGTCGAGGAGCGCTTCGAGGCCGGCCTCATGCTCGAAGGCTGGGAGGTGAAGTCGGTGCGCGCCGGCCGCGCGCAGATCACCGAAGGCTACGTGGTGGTGCGCAATGCCGCGCTCTGGCTGCTCGGCGCCCATATCAGCCCGTTGCCCACCGCCTCTGCGCACGTCACCCCCGACCCGACCCGCACGCGCAAGCTCCTCATGCATGCAGAGGAGATCCGCAAGCTGATCGGCAAGGTCGAGCAGCGCGGGTACACGCTGATTCCGATCGACCTGCATTACAAGGGCGGCCGCATCAAGCTCGAGATCGGCCTTGCGAAGGGCAAGCAGCAGCATGACAAGCGCGCCACCGAACGCGACAAGCAGTGGCAGCGCGACAAGCAGAGGCTGATCCGCAACCGTTGAGCGCTGCGGCGCTTCAGCCGGCCGCCGCGCTGCGCGGCGCATCCTGGGCCAAGGGTGGCGGCTCCGCCAGCGAGCGCCAGGCCGAGACCACGGTGTCGGGATTGAGCGAAAGACTGCCGATCCCCTCCTCCATCAGCCATCGCGCGAAATCCGGGTGGTCCGAGGGCCCCTGCCCGCAGATGCCGACGTACTTGGCCTGCTTGATGCAGGCGCGGATCGCCAGCCTGAGCAGGGCGAGCACGGCCGGGTCGCGCTCATCGAACGAGCCGGCCACGAGACCGGAGTCGCGGTCCAGGCCCAGGGTCAGCTGGGTGAGGTCGTTCGAGCCGATCGAGAAGCCGTCGAAGTACTGCAGGAATTCGTCGGCCAGGATCGCATTGGAAGGCAGCTCGCACATCATGATCAGGCGCAAGCCGTTCTCGCCGCGCTTCAGACCATTGGCGGCGAGCAGGTCGATCGTGCGCCTGCATTCGTCGAGCGTGCGCACGAAAGGCACCATGATCTCGACGTTGGCTAGGCCGAGTTCGTCGCGCACCTTGCGCATCGCGGCGCATTCGAGCTCGAAGCACTCGCGGAATTCGGGCGCAATGTAGCGCGAGGCGCCGCGAAAGCCCAGCATCGGGTTTTCCTCGTCGGGCTCGTAGCGCTCGCCGCCGACGAGCTTCTTGTATTCGTTCGACTTGAAGTCCGACAGGCGGACGATGACCGGCCGGGGCCAAAATGCGGCGGCGATGGTGGCCACGCCCTCGACCACCTTTTCGCGGAAGAACGTCTTCGGGTCTGCATAGCCCCTCGCGGCTTCCTCGACTTTTTCCTTCAGCGCGGCGGGCAGGTTCGGGTACTCCACGCAGGCGCGTGGATGCACGGCGATGATGTTGTTGATGATGAATTCCAGCCTGGCGAGCCCCACGCCGGCATTTGGCAGCTGCGCGAACTCGAAGGCGAGCTGGGGATTGCCGATATTCATGGCGATCTTGACCGGGATCTCGGGCATCTCTCCGAGCTCGGTCTTTTGCACGTCGGTTTCGAGCAGGCCTTCGTAGACAAAGCCTGTGTCGCCCTCTGCGCATGAAACCGTGACCGGCGCTGCGTTCCTGAGCTTGTCGGTTGCGTCGCCACAACCCACGACTGCCGGGATCCCGAGCTCGCGGGCGATGATCGCGGCGTGACAGGTTCGCCCGCCGCGGTTGGTGACGATCGCGCTCGCAAGCTTCATCACCGGCTCCCAATTGGGATCGGTCATGTCGGTGACCAGGACGTCGCCTTGCCTTACGCTCGACATCCTGGAGGCGTCCGCGACGAGGCGCACCGTGCCGCTGCCGATCTTCTGCCCGATGGCACGGCCGCTCGCCAGCACTGCGCTGCGCCGCTTGAGCGTGAACCGCTCCTGTGCGTCGGGCTGCTTGCGCGACTTCACGGTTTCGGGGCGCGCCTGCAGCACATAGATCCTGCCGTCGTTGCCGTCCTTGCCCCATTCGATGTCCATCGGGCGTCCGTAGTGCTTTTCGATCGCCACGGCGTGGCGGGCGAGCTCGAGCACCTCGGGGTCGGCGAGCGAAAAGGAATTGCGCTGCGCCTTGGGCACATCCACCGTGCGCACCGAGCGTCCGGCCGAGGTGGCGTCGGCAAAGACCATCTTCTGCGCCTTGGAGCCCAGGCTGCGCCGGATCACCGCCGGGCGGCCGGCCGCAAGCATCGGCTTGTGGACGTAGAACTCGTCCGGGTTGACTGCACCCTGCACGACAAGCTCGCCCAGGCCGTAGGCGGAAGTGATGAATACCGCATCGCGGAAACCGGATTCGGTATCGAGCGTGAACATCACTCCGGCCGCGCCCAGGTCGCTGCGCACCATCTGCTGGACCGCGGCCGAAAGCGCAACCTCGCTGTGCTCGAAGCCCTGGTGGACCCGGTAGGAAATGGCACGGTCGTTGTAAAGCGAGGCGAAAACCTGCCGGATGGCCGCCAGCACGTTGTCGACGCCGCGGATATTGAGGAACGTTTCCTGCTGGCCGGCGAATGAGGCGTCCGGCAGGTCTTCAGCGGTTGCGCTGGAACGCACCGCGAATGACATTTCGCTTGAGGAAGTGTCCGTAAGCTCTTGGTAGTATGACTTTATCTCTTCTTCGATCGGCGTCGGAAAGGGCGACGTCTCGATCCATGCACGAATTTCCGCGCCGCAGCGGGCCAGCGCTTCGACATCGTTGGGATCGAGTTCGGCAAGGCGGCCGGAGATCCTTTTTTCGAGCCCCGATGCGGCAAGGAACTCCCTGTAGGCCTCGGCCGTGGTCGCAAACCCGCCCGGGACGCGGATGCCGGATTGGGCAAGACCGCCGATCATTTCGCCGAGGGAGGCGTTCTTGCCGCCGACCTTTTCCAGGTCCGACAGGCGCAGATCGCGCAGCCACGCTACATACTTGCTTGCCGCCATTCCCATCCTCGGTTGCCGTGCAACAGCAAAGCCAATATTGTATCGGCTCGCTTATTGTTGCGCAGCGCAACACCCCTCTCCCAGCGTGCCCGATGACCCCCAGACGCACCGTGCTCTTCGTCTCAGACGGCACCGGAATCACGGTGCAAATGCTCGGCCACAGCCTGCTCACCCAGTTCGAGGGACTGGAGTTCAAGGAGGTCACGCTGCCGTTCATCGACAGCCAACAGAAGGCCGAGGAAGAATGCATGCCGCGGATCCGCGAGGTGCTGGCCGCCGGCAACGGCGCGCCGATCGTTTTCTCGACGCTGGTGAATCCGGAGGCGCGCGACGTGATCCGCAACTCCGGCGCGCTGGTGTTCGACTTCTTCGAGACCTTCATCGACCCGCTCGAGGCGGGCCTGGGCATCAAGTCGAACCATACGATCGGGCGCTCGCACAGCTCGGCCGACAAGCAGCAATACCAGGCGCGCATCGAGGCGATCAATTTCTCGATGGCGCACGACGACGGCGCCTCGCACCGCGACCTCGCGGAAGCCGACGTCATCCTCGTGGGCGTCTCGCGCAGCGGCAAGACGCCCACCAGCCTCTACCTGGCGATGCAGTTCGGCGTGAAGGCCGCCAACTACCCTCTGATCCCCGAGGATTTCGAGCGGCGTGCGCTGCCCGAGGTGTTGAAGAACTATCGCGCGAAGCTATACGGGCTGTCGATCTCCCCTGAACGGCTGCGCGAGATCCGCCAGGAACGGCGTCCCGACAGCAAGTACGCCGACCTGGCCAACTGCCGCTACGAAGTCGAGCAGGCCGAACTCATGATGCGACGCGAAAGCATCCACTGGATCAACTCGACCACCAAGTCGATCGAGGAGATCGCCACCACGATCCTGCGCGACATCAGGATCGAGCGGCACGTGTATTGATTCGAGTGCTGAGCTGGCGCTGGCGCTCGTAGAAGCAGATCGCGGCGCTTGCCGCCACGTTCAGCGATTCGGCCCCGCCCGGGGTAGGTATGGTTACCTTGACGCCGGTGGCTTCGGCGACGACCCGGGACACGCCGTGCGCTTCGCTGCCGAATACCCAGCCGACCCGGCCGGCCAGCTCGATCGCATGGAGGGCATCGCCGCCATGCGCCGCGGTGCAAATGGCCTTGCCATCGAACTTGCGCACTTCGGCAGCAAGGTTCGCCGTGGCCGCGATGCGCAGGAAAAAGTGGCCGCCCATCCCGGCGCGCAGGGCCTTGGGGGACCACGGGTCGGCGCAGCCGGGCCCGACCACGACATCGGCAATCCCGAAGGCCGCGGCGCTGCGCAGGAGGGTGCCGACGTTGCCCGCGTCCTGGATCCCGTCCAGAAACACGCAGTGCTCGCTCAGCGATACGTCCACGGCTTGTTTTGGGATCTCGATTTCGGCCGCGACCCCGGAGGGCGTTTGCGCATCCGAAATGAGCTTGAAAAGGTTTTCCGCCAGGACGACAGGCGCGAGACCGGCCCGGGAGATCAACGGCCCGATTTCCCGGTCCTCCATCGCCGCCTCGCTCGCGATCAGGCCGATCGGAATGCCGCCGCGCTGCAGATAGGTTTCGAGAAGGTGCACGCCCTCGATCAGCGCCATGCCTTGATTGCGACGCTCGCGAGGCGCGTCCGCGAGGCGCATCCAGGCCTTGACGCGCGCATTGTCGCGCGAGCGGATCACGCTCATTTGCTTGCGAGGCGGACCGGGGCGAAGGATTGCCGGTAAATTTCGCAGACGCCGTGGACCTTGATCGCGGCGAGATGCTCGGCGGTGGAATAGCCCTTGTGCCGGTCGAGGCCATAGTGCGGGTAGAGGGCATGGAGCCTCACCATTTCGGCGTCGCGCGCGGTCTTGGCCAGGATCGAGGCGGCCGCGATGCAGGCGTGCAGCCGGTCGCCGTCGACGACGGCGACCACGGGGACGCTGAGCTTCGGCGGCCGGTTGCCGTCGACCCAGGCCACGTCCGGGACGATCGGCAGGCCGGCGACGGCGCGCTCCATCGCCAGCAGCGAGGCCTGGAGGATGTTGAGGCGATCGATTTCCTCGACGGTGGCGAACGCGATGGACCAGGCCAGGGCCGTCGATTTGATCATTGGCAGCAGCGTGTCACGCTTTTCCGCCGTCAGCAGCTTCGAGTCGCGCAGCCCGCGAATGCGCTTGGCCGGATCGAGGATCACGGCCGCCGCGTAAACAGGCCCGGCCAATGGGCCGCGCCCCGCTTCGTCGACGCCGCAGACGTTCATGCCGAGGCCCTTGCGCCGGGCCGCGCATTCGCTGCATCGAGCACTTCGAGCACCGCTTCGGCAGCCTTGGCGGCATTGTCCTGCCGAAGCAAATGGTGGATATCGACGAAACGATCGACCTGGCGCTTCTGGCGGGGCGAGTCGCGCATCAAGCCAAGCAGCGCGGTGGACAGTGCTTCGGGCGTTGCGGCGTCCTGGAGGAGCTCGTCCACCAGGAACTCGCCGGCCAGAATGTTTGGAAGTCCCACATAAGGAAGGTACAGCATGCGCCGCATGATCCGCCAGGTCAGCGGTGACATCTTGTAGGCGATCACCATGGGCGTCTTGAACAGCGCGGTCTCGAGGGTGGCGGTGCCACTGGCCACGAGCGCCAGGTCCGAGGCGGCGAGCGCCTCGTGCGAATGCCCGAACAGGAGCGTCAGCGGCAGCTCGGTCGCCTCGTTGCGATGGATGGCTTCATTCATCAAATCCCGAGTCGGCCGCGACGCGGTCGGGCAGACGAAGTGGACATCGCCCACCTCGGCGTGAAATCGCTTGGCCGCTTGCACGAAGGCGTCGGCCATGTAGCGCAGCTCGGACTGGCGGCTTCCCGGCAGCAGCGCAATCACCAACTTTCCGGCCGGCAGGCGCAGCTGCTCGCGCGCGGCCGCCTTGTCGACCGCGATGGGGATGGTGTCGGCCACCGGATGGCCAACGAAAGTCACCGGGACGCCGGCCTCCTTGTAGATCGCGGTTTCGAAAGGAAAGAGCACCAGCATGTGCGACACCGAGCGCGCGATGCGCCGGATGCGCCACCGTCGCCACGCCCAGACCGAAGGGCTCACATAGTGGATGGCCGGGATGCCCTCCGACTTGAGGCGATACTCGAGGTCCAGGTTGAAGTCCGGCGCGTCGATTCCGATGAACAGCCGTGGCCGTTCTTCGAGCAGGCGCGACATCAGGGAGCGCCGGATGCCCATGATCTCGCGGTAGTGGCGAAGCACCTCCACGTAGCCGCGCACCGAGAGCTTTTCCATCGGGAAATGGCTCTCGAATCCGAGCGAAGTCATGCGCGGGCCGCCGATGCCGTGGAACTCGAGGTCCGGCCGGTGCGCCTGCAGCGACGCGAGCATGTGCCCGCCAAGCAAATCTCCGGAGGCCTCCCCGGCGACCAGGGCAATGCGGGTCGGCATGAGCTTTTGCCCTAGCGAACGATTCCGCGCGTGGATGCGCCGAGAAACTCGAGCATCAATGCGACTTCTGGGCATCCTGCCGCCTGCACCTGAAGCTCGGCCTTGGCTTCCTCGAGCGAGAGGCTGGAGCGGTAGAGCGTCCGATAGGCACGCTTCAGCGCGTTAAGCGCTTCAGGCGCAAACCCGCGCCTGCGCAGGCCTTCGTTGTTGATGCCATAAGGTTTCGCGGTATTCCCGGCTGCGGTGACGTAAGGAGGAAGATCCTGCTGGAGGAAGGTTCCCATGGCCGTGAAGCTGTGCGCGCCGATCTTCACGAACTGGTGCACCAGGGTCGTGGCTCCCAGGATCGCCCAGTCGCCCACGTGGACATGGCCGGCCAGCTGGCACGCGTTGGCGAAGATCGCGTGGCTGCCCACTTGGCAATCATGCGCGAAGTGAACATACGCCATGATCCAGTTGTCGTCGCCGATGCGCGTGACCCCGGCGTCCTGGGCGGTTCCGCGATTGATGGTCACGTATTCGCGGATCGTATTGTCGTCGCCTATCTCGACCTCGGTCGGCTCGTCGCGGTACTTCTTGTCCTGGGGGGGCCCGCCTATGGAGGCAAATTGGTAGATGCGGTTCCGGCGGCCGATGCGCGTGCGTCCGTCGAGGACCACGTGCGGTCCGATCCAGCAGCCTTCGCCGATCGAAACGCTTTCTCCGACCATCGAGTAGGGGCCTATCTCGACGCCGGCAGCCACTTCGGCCCGCGGATGCACGATTGCGGTGGGATGGATCGGCATCTCCGCGTCAGTCCCCGGCCGCCTTGCGCACCGAGCAGAGCATTTCGGCTTCACAGACCACGCCGCCGTCCACCGACGCCTGGCAACGGAATTTCCAGACTCCGCGCAGGCCGCGCTCGATCGATACCTCGAGCTCGAGCTGGTCGCCGGGAACGACCGGCCGCTTGAACCGCGCCTTGTCGATGCCTGCCAGGTAGTAAACGGAGCCGGGCTCGGGCTTGGTGCCCTGGGTACGGAACACGAGGATGCCGGCCGCCTGGGCCATTGCCTCGAGGATCAGCACGCCCGGCATGATGGGGCGGCCCGGGAAATGGCCCTGGAAGAACGGCTCGTTGATGGTCACGTTCTTGAGCGCGACGATGCGCTTGCCCGGCTCGACTTCCTTGATCCTGTCGACGAGCAGGAACGGGTACCGGTGCGGAAGGTGCGCCAGCACCTCGGCGATATCCATCGCGGAATCAGTCATCCTTGCTCTCCTTTGCCGAGCCGCGCTTTTCGAGCGACTTGACGCGATCGGCCAGCTGCGAAAGGTGGCGCGCCCAGGCCGTGTTCTTCGCCCACGAGGCATTGTCGTCGAAGGGATACATGCCGGTATAGGTGCCGGCCTTCGCGATCGAGCGCGAGATGACGGTGGCCGCCGAGACGTGGACATCGTCGGCTATCGACAGGTGGCCGAGGATGATCGCCCCGGCGCCGATGGTGCAGTGGCGGCCTATCCTTGCGCTGCCGGCGACGGCCACGCAGCCGGCCATCGCGGTGTGCGCGCCGACAAGGCAGTTGTGGCCGATCTGGATCTGGTTGTCGAGCTTGACGCCTTCCTCGATCACGGTGTCGTCGATCGCCCCGCGGTCGATGGTCGTGTTCGCGCCGATCTCGACGTCATCGCCGATCACTACGGCACCGATCTGCGGAATCTTGATCCAGCGCCCGGATTCCTTTGCGATGCCGAAGCCGTCTGCGCCGATCACGACCCCCGAGTGAAGGATGGAGCGCGCACCGATCTTGCAGCCGTGGTACACGACCACCGACGGATAGAGCATGCCGTTCGCACCGATTTGCGCGCCTTCGCCGACATGGCAGCCGGAGCCGATCCAGGTGTTTTCGCCGATCACTGCGCCTGCCGCTATGACCGCACCCGCGTCCACCCTGGCCGAAGCGGCAACGCTTGCGTCGCCCAGGATGACCGCGCCGGCCTGGATCCCCGCTTCCATTTGCGGCAACGGGTTGAGCATGCGCGACACGCCGGCGAAATAGGCGTAAGGGTTTTCAGCGACGATTCGCGGCCGCGAGGTGAGGTTTTCCGCCGATGGCGCCAGCACCACCGCGGCGGCTCGCGTATCGCGAAGCTTCGCCTTGTAGCGCGGATTGGAAAAGAACGCGATCTGGCCCGGCCCCGCGTTCTCCAGCGAGCCGACCTGCGAAATGAGCGTGTTTCCGTCCCCGGCCAGCCGGCCCCCGAGCCTTTCGACGATGGCCGCGAGCGAGAGGGAAACTGCCCTGCCCGGGTTGGCGCGCATCTGTTTGCGCGGCGGTCAGCGCGCCGGGGGCTTGCCTTCGAGCGTCTTGATCACCTTGTCGGTGATGTCGATGCGCGGGTTTGCGTAGACGGCGTCCTGGAAAATGATGTCGTACTTCTCGGCCTCGGCGATCTGGCGGATCACGCGGTTGGCCTGCTCGACCACTTGCGCGAGCTCCTCGTTGCGGCGTGAATTGAGGTCCTCGCGGAATTCACGCTGCTTGCGCTGGAATTCGCGGTTGATGTCGGCGAACTCGCGCTCCTTGTTGCGTCGCTGGGACTCGGCCATCGTGACGCTGTTCTTTTCGAGCTCGTCCTGCAGGCGCTTGAGCTGGTCGGCCATCTTCGACAGCTCCTGGTCGCGTTTGGCGAATTCCGCCTCGATCTTCTTCTGCGCGCGCTGGGCCGGGATGGCGTCGCGCAGGATGCGCTCTGTATTTACGAAGCCGATCCGGCCTTCGGCCTGGGCGGAAGCCGGAGTTGCGATCACTCCACCGGCCGCGACTGCCAGCGCCAAGATTAATTTGTTGCTTTGCATAAGGGTCACGCCGATCAGAATCCCGTCTTTCCAGCACATTGGGATCCTAAGCTTAGAATTCCACGTGGACAAGTTGTCGC
>JADMIO011210299.1_pt1 | contig 67970 bp, 70 predicted proteins | sample 8958161 | NCBI WGS metagenome assembly JADMIO01 (sample SAMN16585339, study PRJNA669376) | soil metagenome | isolation source: Crop rotation soil | place: USA: Cullars Rotation, Alabama | collected 2011 | reverse complement strand
CGCGACAACTTGTCCACGTGGAATTCTAAGCTTAGGATCCCAATGTGCTGGAAAGAACGGCGTCACCATCGACGCCGATCTGTCGCTCGAGTTCCTCCGCGTCGTGGAGCAGGCCGCCATCGCCTGCGCGCACACGATGGGGCAGGGCGATCGCCACAAGTCGGACCAGGTGGCGGTCGAAGTGATGCGCCACGAGATGGACACCGTGCCCATCGACGGTACGGTCGTCATCGGCGAGGGCGAGCGCGACGAAGCGCCGATGCTCTACATCGGCGAGAAGGTGGGCTGCGCCGCGCACGAAACCAACGGCCACAAGTACCCGGAGGTCGACATTGCCGTCGATCCGCTCGAGGGGACCAACCTGTGCGCCCTCGGAGCGCCGAACGCCATTGCCGTCCTCGCTGCCTCCGACCACGGAGGGCTTCTGCATGCACCCGACCTCTACATGGAAAAGCTCGTCGTCGGGCCGAGCTCGCGCGACGTGGTCGACCTCGATGCGCCGGTGCGCTTCAACCTGCGGGCGATCGCGCAGTCGCTGGGACGCCGCGTCGAAGACCTGGTCGTGATCGTCCTCGACCGGCCGCGCCACGAGAAGCTCATCGCGGAGATTCGCGCAACCGGCGCCCGCATTCGACTGATTCCCGACGGCGACCTCTCGGCCGGCATCACCGCCGCGGTCATCGGGAGCGGTGTCCACGCCGTCATGGGCACCGGCGGCGCTCCGGAAGGCGTGCTGACCGCCGCCGCCATGCGTTGTCTTGGTGGCGAGATCTACTCGCGGCTGGTCGTGAGCACACCCGAGCACGAAGAGCGCTGCCGCGCGATGGGCATCACCGACTTCAAGCGAATCTACCGGTCGCGTGACATGGCGTCGGGCCAGAACATCATCTTCGCCGCCACCGGCGTCACCGAAGGCACGCTCATGAAGGGCGTCCGCTTTTTCGGCGACGGGATCCGGACGACGTCGCTCATCATGCAGACCAATCCCCATCGCATCCGTTTCATCGACAGCATTCACGTGCAGCCGGGAAAAGACGGGTCGGCGAAGATTCGGTTCTAGGGACCGGGGTCAGGGATCAGGGATCGGGGATCGGGGATCAATCGAGGATGCTGGATCCGGGATCCGTGGCGTCCTGGCATCGCAATCAAATCGCCGTCACGGCGGCCGCGTTCGTCGGCTTCACCGGCTTCACGCTGGTGATGCCCTTTCTCCCGCTCTACATGCGCGAGCTCGGCGTCACCAACGACGCCGAAGTCGCGCTCTGGACTGGCCTTTCGCTTGGCGTGACCCCCGCCGTCACAGCGCTGTGCGGCCCGCTTTGGGGGCGCGTCGGCGACCGGTTCGGCGACAAGCTGCTGGTGCAGCGGTCGCTCCTCGGCTGCGTCTGCGTGATGGCGGCAATGGCCTACGCCACGGAGGCGTGGCACGTGTTCGCGTTGCGTGCCGCGCAAGGCCTCGTCGCGGGCTACGGTCCCTTGACGATTTCGATGGCCGCGCTGTCGGCCCCGCGCGAGCGGATGGCGCAGGCCATCGGCTACGTGCAGACGGCGCAGCGGCTCGGACCGACCATCGGGCCGGTGATCGGTGGCATCCTCGCGCCGCTTGCCGGCATCCGCAACGCATTCTTCGTCTCGGCGTCGGTCTACGCGGTTTCGCTGGTGCTCTTGACGATTCTCTACAAGCAGACGTCGCAGCCGTCGGCGGTTCAGGGCGCGGATCGCGGCCGCGTGACGTTCAGCAACATCCTGGCACTCGAGAATTTCTTGCTGCTGATGGTCGTGATCTTCAGCCTGCAGATCGTCGACCGCAGCTTCGGACCGGTGCTGCCGCTCTACCTCGGCCAGCGCGGCTTCTCCGAAGTCGAGCTGCCGATTCTTGCCGGAACGCTCTTCTCCGTTCTGGCGCTGGCCGGAGCCGTTGGCCATCACGTGGCCGCGCGGCTGCTGAGATCGATGACACCGCGCGCCATCATCGCGACGACGAGTGTGGCGGGCGCAGCCGCGATGCTCACGTTTGCAATGGCGAGCGCGTTCTGGATCCTCGTCGCCGCGATCGCGGTGGCCGGCCTCGGCATCGGCGTGAGCATGACGACCGCCTTCACCGCCGCCGGCTCCGTCATTCCCCGCGAGGCGCACGGAACCGCCTTCGGGTTCCTCACGAGCGCATCGCTTGCGGGTGTCGCCGTCAGCCCGGTGCTCAGCGGTCTGGTGGGAGCCCGCAGCATCCGTGTCGTGTTTGCCGTGGGCGTCGTCGTCCTGATCGCGCTCGCGATCGTTGTCCGCAAGGTGATGGTCGAACGGAATCTGGCCGTTGAACCGCCACCGGCCGTGGAGGAGTCATAGCGAGGTGGTACGATAGGACATACATGGCAGAAGAACGGGCGGCGCTCGTTGGCCTCGTGAGCGGGTCGGCCCGGCGGGTGGAAGCCGAACACTCGATGGAAGAGCTCGCCGGCCTGGCCGATGCGGCCGGTGCCACCGTCGTGCTGCGCATGTTGCAGGACCGGCCACGGCCGGATCCCGCGACGTTCATCGGGAGCGGCAAGGTGTCGAGCCTGGCTGCGGCGTGTGCCGAGGCCGACGTCGACATCGTCATCTTCGACAACGAGCTGACGCCGGCGCAGTTGCGGCAACTCGAGGAGAAGCTCGAGCGCAAGGTGATCGACCGGACGCAACTGATTCTGGACATTTTCGCCCGCCGCGCGCGGACGCGCGAGGGCAAGTGGCAGGTCGAGCTCGCGCAGCTCAAATACCTCCTGCCTCGCCTCGTCGGAGCCGGCACGGCCCTCTCACGCCTCGGCGGCGGCATCGGCACGCGTGGGCCCGGTGAAACGAAGCTCGAAACCGATCGCCGGCGCATTCGTGTGCGGATCCAATCCATCCAGCGCGAGATCGACCAGGTGCGCCAGCGGCGCGCCCAGCTTCGCGAACGCCGGCAGAAGCAGTCAGTGCCCACCGTCGCGCTGGTCGGTTACACGAATGCGGGCAAGACGACGCTCTTCAACCGGCTGACCAACGCCGACTCTGTCGCGTCCAACGCGCTGTTCGTGACGCTCGATCCGCTCGTGCGCCAGGTGAAGCTGCCGGACCAGCGCGAGCTGCTGTTGTCCGATACGGTCGGGTTCATCGACCGGCTCCCGCATGCGCTCGTCGCCGCCTTTCGCGCGACGCTCGAGGAGGTGGCCGAAGCCGATCTCGCGTTGCACGTCATCGATTCGTCGAGCGCAGAACGCGAGCGGCAAATGACCGCCGTGCGCCGCGTGCTCGAGGAGGTCGGCGCCGCGGACGTGCCGATTATCGAGGTGTACAACAAGATTGACGCGATCACGCCGGACGAGCGGCGCCGGTTGCGGGAGGCCGATCCCGCCGCTGCGCTCATCAGCGCGACGGCTGGTGACGGTGTCGACGAGCTCCTCCAGATGATCGCGTCGCGTGTCGCGCTGGACACACGGCGGATCACGATCACGTTCGACAGCGGCAAGGACTTCGATCGACAGCAGATCGTCCGGCTCTACCGCGTCGCGCGCGTGATCAGCCACGTCGCCACCAACGGACGCGTGGTGATCGAGGCGGATGTTCCTCGTCGGTTCATTGAACGGTTGACGACACCGGCCCCCGAAGAGGCTCATGATGCGGTGTAGACCTGCGGCGCGGACCTTTATGGTCCGCGAATCTGCGATCTTTCTTCTCCTGCTGCTCGCCGCTGCCTGCGCTCCCCGAATCGCACCGCCCACGCTCCCGGCCGTGCTCAAGTATGCCGACTTCATCTACCCGGAAGTTCCCCAGGATCTGCAGCGGACGCCCGGCGCCGACCGCGTCGATCTCGGATGGCGCTTCCTCCAGAACGACGACCTGCGCAGTGCCGATCGCGAATTTGCCGCCGCGCTCAAGCGGTCGCCGGCGCTGTATCCGGCGCAGACCGGTGCGGCCTACGTTCACATGGCGCGAAGCGAGTACGACCGTGCGCTGACGTCGTTTGACGCGGCACTGCGCACGGCGCCCCGCTACGTGCCGGCACTCCTGGGACGCGGGCAGACGCTGCTCGAGTTGAAGCGTACCGATGAGGCCCTGACGACGTTCGAGACAGCGCTGGCCGTCGACCGAACGATTCCTGACCTGCTGCGTCGAATCGAAGTGCTGCGCTTCCGCGGCGTGCAGGACTTGATCGCGGCCGCTCGCGCGGCCGCAGCAGCCGGTCGGACCGCCGATGCGCGAACGGCCTACGCGCGCGCCCTGCAGGCCACGCCCGACACGCCGTTTTTGCACCGCGAGCTGGCGTTGCTGGAGCGCAAGGCCGGGAACGCACCCGTGGCGCTCGACAACTTCCGTCGCGCGTCCGAGCTCGATCCGAGCGACAGCGTGTCGCTCGTGCAGATAGCCGAGATACTCGAGCAGCAACAGGATCTGGTGGCCGCGGAGGCGGCGTACCGCAAAGCGGCGGCGATCGATTCCTCGCCGGAGCTGACGGCGAAGGTAGCGGTCCTCGCGGAACGGAATCGCGAAGCGCGTCTCCCCGCCGAGTTCCGGGCGATCCTGTCGTCTCCTGAGATTACCCGCGGAGAGCTGGCGGCCCTGATTGGCGTGCGTCTCGAGGCGTTGCTGCAGAACGTGCCGCTGCGCCAGGAGGTCTTGACTGACGTCGCCGGTCACTGGGCGGCGCCCTGGATCGACCAGGTCGTGCGTGCCGATGTCATTACCGCATTCGAGAACCACACGTTCCAGCCGGGCGCCCGGGTGCGACGTGGCGATCTCGCCGCTGCGGTGAACAGGCTGGTCTCGCTCGTCGCGGCCAACTCACCCGATCTCCGCGTACGACTCGGCCGACGGCCGGCGATCTCGGACATGAGTCCCGCTCACCTCAGCTATCCCGCCGCGTCGGTGGCCGTCGCCTCAGGCGTGCTGCCGCTGCTGCCCGGCGACCAATTCCAGGTCGGGCGCGCGGTGACCGGGGCAGAGGCCGTGGAGGCGATCGAGCGCATCCGCACGCTTGTGAGAACAGCTCGATAGCACTGTGCGCAACCTGACGCTGGCGAACCAGCTGACGATCCTGCGGATCATGCTGATCCCGGCGTTCGTGCTGCTCGTCGTCTACGGATACCTCGGCGCAGCGCTCCTGACGTTCATCGTGGCCGGCGTCACCGATGCACTCGATGGCTTCCTGGCGCGGCACGCGGGCCAGCGCACCAGCCTCGGCGCGTGGCTCGACCCGATGGCCGACAAACTGTTGCTGGTGACCACGTTCATCGTTCTGACGTTGCCTGAAATCCCGCTCACCAACCACTTGCCGCTGTGGCTGACGGTGCTCATCATCAGCCGCGACGTCGTCATCGTCGCCGTCGTCGCCATCGTCAATCTTGCCGTCGGGTCGCGGACGTTCCGGCCGTCGATCTGGGGCAAGCTGGCGACGGCCGCGTTCATCGTGACCAGTGTCGTGGTGATGTTCTACAACTGGCGGCGTGAGATGTCGGTCGTGATCGATGTCTTCGTCTGGATCTCGCTGGGGTTGACGATCGTTTCGAGCGGTCACTACTTCTTCAAGCTGCGCCGCCTGATCAACGAGCCGCAACCTTCTTCTTGAAGTAGTCCACCGTCTTCAGTAGGCCTTCGTCGAGACCGACTTTCGGCTCCCAGTCGAGCAGCGTGCGCGCGCGCGTGATGTCCGGCCGGCGCTGCTTCGGATCGTCGACGGGCAAGGGACGGTAGACGATCTGGCTGCGTGATCCGACCAGACGGATGATGGTGCGCGCGATCTCCTCGATCGTCACCTCGTGGGGGTTGCCGATGTTCACCGGATCGTTGGTGTCCGCCAGCATCAGCCGCAGGATGCCGTCGACGAGGTCCGTGACATAGCAGAAGCTCCGCGTCTGCGTGCCGTCGCCGAAGACGGTGACGTCCTCGTCCCTGAGCGCCTGCGACATGAACGCGGGGACGGCCCGGCCGTCGCGGAGTCGCATGCGCGGACCGTAGGTGTTGAAGATACGCACGATCTTCGTGTTGAGTCCGTGGTACCGGTGATAGGCGAGCGTGAGCGCCTCGGAGAATCGTTTGGCTTCGTCGTACACGCCGCGGGGGCCGATCGGATTCACATGGCCCCAGTACGTCTCCTTCTGCGGGTGTTCGAGCGGATCGCCGTAGACCTCGGACGTCGACGCGAGCATGAATCCCGCACCCTTCGCTTTGGCGAGGCCGAGCGCGTTGTGGGTCCCCAGCGACCCCACTTTCATCGTCTGGATCGGCAGCTCGAGGTAGTCGATCGGGCTGGCCGGGCTCGCCCAATGCAGCACGAAGTCGACGTGTCCGTCCACGTCGATATAGCGCGTCACGTTGTGGCGGATGAACTCGAACTCGCGATCGCGCAGGTGCGCGATGTTCGACATGTCGCCGGTGAGCAGGTTGTCGATGCCGACGACGGAGTGACCGCGCTCGAGGAGCGCATCGGAGAGATGGGAGCCGATGAAGCCCGCGGCGCCTGTGACGACAATTCGCATGGAATGGAAATTCAGCCCGTGGAAATTCAGCCTGGCGCAATTTTACGAAAAGCGAACAATGAAGCCCGGCGTCATGTTCAGTAGGCGCGCTGGAAGAGACCGCGGACGATGGTGAGCCACATGATTTTCAGATCGAGCGACACCGACCAGTTTTCGATGTAGTAGAGGTCGTATTCGATGCGCTTCTCCAGCGACGTGTTGCCGCGCCACCCGTTCACCTGCGCCCACCCGGTGATGCCGGCCTTCACCTTGTGACGAAGCATGTACTGCGGGATGCGGTGCTTGAACTGCTGCACGAAGAACGGCCGCTCCGGCCGCGGGCCGACGATGGACATTTCTCCCTTGAGCACGTTCCAGAACTGCGGCAGCTCGTCGAGATCGAAGCGGCGCAGCCAGCGGCCGACGGGCGTCGCGCGCGGGTCGTCCTCACGTGCCCACACGGGTCCGGTGTCGTCCTCGGCATTCTGATACATCGAACGGAACTTGTAGACGCTGAACCCGCGGCCGTCGAGCCCCATGCGTTCCTGCTCGTAGAACACGGGGCCGGGAGAGGTCCACTTGACCAGCGCGGCGATGATGCCGAGCGGGATGGCGAGCACGATCAACGCGGCGGTCGACAGGGCGATGTCGATACCCCGTTTCACCCACGAGTTGAAGCCCTGCAGCGGCACATCGTTGACGTTGATGATCGGCAGGCCATCGAGGTCCTCGAGCCGCGCCCGCAGGGCGATGAACTGCAGCAGGTCCGGTACGACCTTGACGTCGATGAACTCGCGGCTGGCGACCTCCATCAGATCCAGGAGCTTCGCGTGTTCGTCGAGCGACAGCGCCACGTACAGGTGATCAATCCGCTCGCGCTGCGCGATCTCGCCGACCTCGGCCAGCGTCCCGAGCAGTGGCAGTCCGCGGTAGCCGATGTGGTCGCCGCCGGCGCGATCGTCGACGAAGCCGATGACCTGATAGCCGAGCTCGCGGTGCTGGAGGATGCGATCCGCCACCAGGCGTCCCAGGTCTCCGGCGCCGGCGATGAGAATTCGTTTCAGGCCGATGCCCGCACGCCACCGGCGCTCGAGCAGTTCGCGCACCGCCTCGCGTGACGCGTAGGTGAACAGGACGTTGAGTGAGAGGAAGAGTCCCCAGACGAGCTGAGACACTTCGTACGCGCCGCGGGAGCGGGCCACTTCCGACGCGTAGTAGGCCTGGAAGTACAGCGTGCCGATGAGGCCGAGCACCACGGCGAGGATGCTGCCGATGAGCACCGCGAAGAAGTCGTCCACGCGCGAACGCCCGCGACGCAGTCGATAGATGCCCTGCAGTTGAAACGCAAGCGGCGTCAGGACGCCGATGAACGGCATCACGTTGAAGTACTGCTCGATCGGCGGATAACCGCGCGTGACGGGGATGAGGCCGCTCTCGAAGCGGATCGCGTACGCGAGGATGAAGGCCCACATCGCGAGCAGAGCGTCCGTGATCACGTAGAAGGCGACGAGCAGGCGGTTGTACCGTCTTACCATCGCGTCCCGGCGGGGGCACTCATCGTGTCCGCGATGAGCGCGCGCATCTGTTCCCGATGGCGGTCGCGCGAGTAGCGCTCCGCGTGGCGCCGCAGCCGGTCGCCGTCGAATGATGTCTTCGCCGCCCGGTCGAGCGCGGCCGCAAGCGTCTCGACGTCGGCCCTGTCGAACAGAACACCCGTTTCGCCGTCGATCACCGTTTCCAGGGCACCTCCACGCGCCAGCGCCACGACGGGGCGGCCGCACGCCTGCGCTTCCACGGGCACGATCCCGAAGTCCTCTTCCCCCGGCAGGATGACGGCCGTGGCGTGGCGATACTCCTCGCGGATCGCCTCGTCGCTCAACCACCCCAGGAATTCCACGTGAGTGCCAGCCTGCCGCTCGAGCCGCTCGCGGTCGGGACCCGTGCCCACGATACGAAGGTGCGCCCCGACGCGGGCGCAGGCTGCCATGGCAAGCTCGATCCGCTTGTAGGGCACCAGCGCGGAAACCATCAGGAAGTGGCTGCCTGGAGCGACGTCGGCGGGGTGATAGAAGACCGTGTCGACGGGTGGATACACGATGTCGGCCACGCGATTATAGTATCGGCGGATGCGATCTGCGACATGGCTCGAGTTGGCGACGAAGCGGTCCACGCGACCCGCCGTCGCCGCATCCCACCGCGCCAGCCGCGCGAGCACCGGCCGGTAGAACCACCGGCTGGCCGCCGCCCCCACGCGCGCCGGCCCGAAATACGCGTCGAACTGATCCCACGCATAGCGCATCGGCGAGTGGCAATACGAAATGTGCCGCGCCCGCCCCGGGGGCACCGCCGACTTTGCCGCGCAGTGACTCGAGCTGAGCACGAGGTCGTACCTATCCAGGTCGAACTGCTCGATGGCGATGGGGAAGAGCGGAAGGTAGGTGCGGTACTTCGACCGTGCAAACGGCAGCCACTGGACAAACGAGGTCTCGATGCGGTGACGCTCGATGGCCGCAGAGACGGAGCCGCGGTTGTGGAGCAGGGTAAAGATGCGCGCGTCGGGGTGCAGCTCGCACAGGACTTCGAGCACCTTCTCGCCCCCGCGCATGCCCGTCAGCCAGTCGTGGACCAGGGCGACTCTCAAGGCCTGCCTGCAACCTCTTTGTACAGCTCACACGTTCGCGCCACCGAGCGCTCCCAGGAAAACTCGCGCGCACGCACGAGACCCTTCATGCGGAGCTGCTGTGCGAGCGCCGGATCCGTCAGCACGCGCTGGACACCCTGCACGATGGAGCCGACGTCGTAAGGATCGACGAGCACCGCGGCATCGCCGGCGACCTCGGGCAACGATGAGACGTTCGACGTGACCACCGGTGTTCCGCTCGCCATCGCCTCCAGCGGGGGCAGCCCGAAGCCTTCGTACAGCGACGGAAAGACGAACACGGCCGCCAGCCGGTAGAGGATGGCCAGCGTGTCGTCGGGAAGGTAGCCCAGAAAGCGGACGTGCTTGTGCAACTTGTGGCTGTGCACCGCCCGCCGCAGCGCCGGCAGCCTGCTGATCTCGTCGCCGATGATGAGCAGCTTCAGCTCGTCGAAGCCGCCGTGCTTCCGCAACTCGTCGAACGCCTCGATCAGCCGTACCAGATTCTTGTGCGGCTTGATGTTGCCGACGTAGAGCACGAAGCCGTGATCGAGCTGATAGCGCTCCCGTACGCGCGCCACGTCCTCTTCGCGGGGCGCGTTCCAGAAACGCTCGTCGATCGCGTTGTAGACGACAACGATCTTCTCCGGCGGCACGTTGAAGAAATGGAGGATGTCGCGCTTGGAGGCCTCCGACACCGTCAGGATGCGGTGCGACCGCTTGGCGGCGTTCCACATCGAGGCCTTGGCGTAGGCGTAGGCCGCGCGGTTCGGCAGGTATTGCGGAAACATCAGATGGATGCAGTCGTGGATGGTCACCACCGATCGGCAGGCCACGGCGGGAGGCAGCACGTAGTGCGGGGCGTGGAAGACATCCGGCTTCTCGCGATGCAGGACCCAGGGCACGTGAAACTGCTCGCGCAGCGAGTAGTTCGGCGACGGCTCGAGGACCGTTCTGAAGTTGGGCCCGAGCTGCTCGGCCACTCCCAGATCCGGCTCGTGGCACAGCAGGACGTACTCGTTCAGCTCATCGATCCGCGAGAGGTGCCGGAGCAGGTTGCGAATGTAGGTCCCGATGCCGAAGTCGTGCAGCTTCCGGGCATCGATGGCGACGCGCATCTGCGAGCCATTATATCGGTGCGACTCACTAGCGATTGTCGGTGCGAGTTGGCTTCGCGGTTGGTGCGAGTTGGCTTCGCGGTCAGTGCGAGCCTGCTTCGCCGTCGGTGCCACGCACAACCAGCGTTAGCGGCTCGCTCCGCCCGGCGTCAGTGGATCGCACCGACGAGCGTCAGTGGATCGCAGCGACCAGCGTCAGCGCTTACTGATCCCAGCCTGGCCAATCGAGCCGGTGTTGGCGACGTGCGTCGCGCAGTACGCCGGGGAACACGCCGGCGCGTCGAGCGGCTTCGTTGGCGTCGCGGATGGCTCGACCGACGTCTCGGGCGGTCAACGTAATCGTCTCAAGCCACTCGCGGCAGTCGAGACGTGTGTTGGTGGCGAGACGGACACCGTTGGTTTCGAGCGCTGCAAGCCAGCGGCGATCGCCCACATTGACCGCTGTGCTCACGCACGAGGACGCGTAGCGGTCCCAGTACGCGTCCGTCTGCTCGGCGCGTTGCATGGCGGCGGCAAGCGTGCGTGTGTACTGCTGCTGACCCTGCGCACGCGTGTCGTCGGCGGTGGAGCCGCTGCCCGGTCGGAGCAGCGCGTCGAGCCCTGCAGCGGGCGCCGCGCCGGCAAGGCGGGCAGGGACCTGTCCGTTGAGCAGCGCCGCGGCGTGATCGACCGCGACGGCAAAGCCGATCGATTCCGCGCCCGCCACCGCTTTCATGGTGTTGATGCCGACGACCTGCCCCTCGCGATCGATCAACGGTCCGCCGCTGTTGCCGGGATTGATCGCCGCATCGGTCTGCAGCAGGGTAATGTCACCCGATCGCCGCATGGCGCTGACGATGCCGCGCGTCACCGTGTTCGAGAGCACGCCGAGGGCGGATCCGATTGCGATCACTTCCTGACCGACGCGAGCGTGCTGAACCGATCCGAGCGCCAGCGTCGCCTGATTCGCACTCGCGTTCGCGACCTGCAGAACCGCGAGATCGCTCGGCGCCGACACGGTGACCACGCGCGCCGTGTACTTCGCGCCGTTCACGTGGAGTTCCACCGATGACTGTCCGTTGACGACGTGGGCGTTGGTCAGCACGGTGTCGCGGCGGACGAAGAATCCTGTGCCGCGGGCCTGTCCAGCCTGGATGGCCGCGACCGCCGGGATCACGCGGGCAACGACGTCTTCGAGCGCCGGAGCCGTCGCCGCCGCCGCCGGTGCAATGGTTGGCAGGCGGTCGGGTGCGGCCGCCGCTGGCGCGACAGGCAATGACGCGGGCTCGAGCAGCTCGGCCACAGCGGGAACCGCGGCAGGCGCTGACGCCGTTTGCGTGACGGGAGCAGGTACCGGGGCGGCGCCCGGCGTCAGCCAGGCACGAAGAGGAATCGTTGCCAGAACGGCGACCAGGGCGAGCAGTAGCCAGACGCGGAGCGTAAAGGTCCGCGTGTCGCTTACAGTTTCGACACCCGGCTGACGAAATCCGCACCGGCAGCTCGGAACGGTGCGCGGCACCCGCCGGCCGCACCCGGTGCAGACCCACACGAATTGTTTGGATGTTTCCATTGTCGCCGGCGAGGCCGACCTAGTTCCCGGGCATTCGGCCGCGCAGCCGGAGGTAGAAACGCAAGAACGGCGCCCAGCCGGGATGATGTTTCCCGTAAAAGGCCAGCTGGCTGCGCCGATAGGCGGCATTTGTGGCACGGGGGGCGCTGGCAGCCGACCGTCCGCGGAGGTGGGTGATCTGGGCCGCTGGCGTGAAGAGAACGCGGCGGCCCCGCGCGCGGATCGCGGCGCAGAAATCAACGTCCTCGGTGTACATGAAATAGCGTTCGTCGAGGAGGCCAACCGCGTCGGCGTCGGCACGCCGCACCAGCAGACACGCCCCGCTGACCCAGTCGACCACGTGCGCGACGCGCGTGGCCCGTTCGACGTATCCGGAAATGCCGGGCAGGCGACGCGCGTGGCCGAGGACCAGCAGCTTCTGCCGCAGCTCAGCCAGCGGCGATATCATCCGCCCGAACGACAGTTCCGCCCGGCCGTCGGCGTCAACCAGCCGCGGTCCCGCAATCGCCGCATCCGGCCGGGCGTCGAGGGCCGCCACGAGCGTATCGAGCGCGCCGGCGGGGACGAGCGTATCCGGGTTCAGCAGCAGCACGAGCTCGCCGAGGGTGGCGCGGATGCCGATGTTGTTCGCGGCGGCGAACCCGATGTTGCCGCCCGCGTCGAGCACGCGCACGGCTGGCCACCGCTGGCGGACCGAGGCCGCCGTGCCGTCGTGTGAGGCATTGTCGACGACGACGATCTCGTGATCGACCGCCGGGCGGTGGCGCAGGATCGACTGCAGGCAGCGGTCGACGTCCTCCCGCGAGTTGTAGGTCACGATGACTATCGACAGCCGCGGCACGTCCAAAGACGGCTCGACGCGATCAGCCGCCACAGGTCACCAGTGTCTGCAACGTGCGGCGGGCGCTCTCGAGCCATGAATACCGGGGCAGCAGCGCGGCGGCGGCCGCCAGCATGCGCGCGCGTTCAGCCTCGTCGAAGAGCGCACGTTCGAGCGCGGCGTCGATGGCGGCGGGATCCGGCCGCTCGACCGCGATCGCCGCGGCCCCGTAGATCTCGCGTGCCACCGGCGTGTCGAGCACCACGATCGGCACGCCCGCCGCGAGGGCCTCGAGCGGTGTGAGACCGAATCCTTCGTAGTCCGACAGGAATGCCATCGTGCGCGCACGGCCGTAGAGCACGGCAAGCGCTTCGTCAGAGATGTAACTGCGTAGCCCGATGCGGTCTCCGACGCCTGACGTTCGCGCCAGCGCCTCGAGATCGAGGCGGGGCGTCGTCCGATTGTCACCCACGATCTCGAGGCGGGCGTCAGGATGACGCCGTGCGAGGCGCGAGAAGCCGTCAATCAACTCCGGAACATGACGGCGGTTGAACACGGAGCCGACATACAGGATCAGGGGTTCGCGGGCCATAAAGGCCCGCGCTTCAGGTCCCTGTGCGCTGTAGGGCGGACCTTCTCCATCACTGCGGGGCGGACCTTTATGGTCTGCCAACGAACTCACACCCGGATAGATAACCTCGACCTTGCCCGGCGCGACGCCGAGATGCTCGACGATCTCCGATTTCGAAAACTCGGAAATGGTGATGACCCGTGACGCCCGCTGCGCCGACCACCGCGTGAGCAGGCGCCGCCGAATGCCTTCGCGCGGCGAAAACCACTCGGGGTGCGCGCTGAACGAGACGTCGTGCACAGCCAGGACCATCGGCACCGGGCAGCGCAGCGGCCCGGTGTAGCCAGGCGCAAAAAACACGTCAGCCCCTGCGCGGCGAATCAGGCCAGGCAGCGTGAGTTGTTCCCACCGCGTTCCGGCACTCTCTCCCTCCGGCGCGCACAACACCACGTCGTGCGTTGCGGCCTCTGGCAGCGCCTTCCATGCGGCGAGGGTCTGCGACAAGTATCTGCCGACGCCGGTGGGCTGACCTCGGAGCTCTCGCGCGTCGACCGCGATCCTCAATGACGTCTCCGGGCCACTGCGTCCACGTACGCCTGCCGCAGGGTGGCCGCTGTCTGTGACCACGTGAACGCCCTGGCGCGAAGCAAGCCCGCCCGTGCCCGCTCCAGCGCCGCCCCATCGTCGTCGATGATGCGGTGAAGTGCCGCCGCCAGGGCCTCGACGTCGAGCGGATCGACGAGCACGCCGGCGTTGCCGACGACCTCCGGCAGCGATCCGCGATTGGACGCGATCACCGGCACCCCCGCCGACATCGCCTCGAGAGCCGGCAGCCCGAAGCCCTCGTTCAGCGACGGCAGCACCAGGACGCGCGATACAGACAGCAGGCGTTCCCGCTCATCCTGGGGCACGTAGCCGAGATGGGTGACACGACCGGCCAGCGGCGGGCGGGCGACGCGCTGCAGCCACTCGGCGGCGTCGATGGTGGCGCGGCCCGCCAGCACCAGCGGTGGCATGTCGGCGTGCCGTTGAAGCAGCAAGGTGTAGGCATCGAGCAGGACGCCGACGTTCTTTCTCGGCTCCAGCGTGCCGAGGAACAGGATGCTGCCGTCAGCCGGCACGCGAGGCGCATCGCCAAGATGTGTCCAGGACGGGGCGCCTGGCGGACACACGTAGACGCGCTCGGCCGCCACCCCAAGCTGCCTGACGACAAGGTCTTTCCCGTACTCGGTCGACGTGACCACGGCCTCGGCGCGGCGCGCGTGGCGGGCGGCCAGGGGCACGTAATCACGGCGGATTTCGGCACGTGTTCGCCCGGGCTCGGCGAGGAAAAACAGGTCGTGAATCGTGATGACCCGCGCCGCGGTACGTGACGGAATCAGCAGCGGATGCGCCGCGTGGACGACGTCGGTCTCGCCGGCGAGCCATTCAACCGGCGGCCACTCGAGCCGATGCCACGCGTAGTTCAGCGCTCGCACCGGCACCCGGCGGTCGACGACCCGGACCCCCAATTCGGCGGCCACGCCGTCGGCCGGACGATCCTTCCAGGAACTGGTAAAGATCGTCACGTCGTCCCGGTGCGCCGCGGTGTACGCGCGTACGAGCTGGTGGATGTATTCGCCGACGCCGGTGCGCTCCCGCAGGGCGGGCCGGTAGTCGACGAGGATGCGCATGTACGCCGTTATGATAGGACACCAATGAAAATCGCGGTGGTCGGGACAGGATACGTAGGCCTGGTGGCTGGGGCCTGCTTTGCCGAGAGCGGAAACGATGTCGTGTGCGTGGACAAGGATGCGGCGAAGATCCGCACACTGACGCGCGGCAAGATGCCCATTTACGAGCCGGGTCTCGAGGAGCTCGTGCGACGAAACCGGGAGGAAGGCCGGTTGACGTTTACGACGACGCTGACCAAGGCCGTACGCGACTCGGCGATCATTTTCGTCGCCGTGGGTACCCCGCAGGGTGAGGACGGCTCGGCCGACCTGCAGCACGTGCTCGACGTGGCGCGCGACATTGCCAGGGCGATGAACGGCTACAAGGTGATCGTCGACAAGAGCACGGTGCCCGTCGGCACGAGCGACAAGGTCCGCGAGGTCGTCCGCCGCGAGACGACCCATCCCTTCAGCGTCGTGAGCAATCCGGAATTCCTCAAGCAGGGCGCGGCGATCGAGGACTTCATGAAGCCGGATCGCGTGGTGATCGGCGCCGAGGACCCTCGCGCGACCGAGCTCATGCTGGAGCTCTACTCGCCCTTCACCCGCACCGGCGCGCCAATCATGGTGATGGACTGCGCCAGCGCGGAGCTCACCAAGTACGCGGCCAATGCCATGCTGGCGACGCGCATCTCGTTCATGAACGAGGTTGCCAACGTGTGCGAGCTGGTGGGCGCCGATGTCGACCACGTGCGCAAGGCGATCGGCGCGGACAAACGGATTGGATCGTCGTTCCTGTTCCCCGGCGTCGGCTACGGCGGCAGTTGCTTCCCCAAGGACGTGAAGGCGATGATTCACTTCGCCGCGGAGAAGAAGTACGAGTTCCGCGTGCTGCAGGCCGTCGAAGAGGTCAACGCGTTTCAGAAGACGCGGTTGTTCACGAAGATGAAGACGCATTTCGGCGCGCTCAAGGGCAAGACCGTGGCGGTGTGGGGCCTGGCCTTCAAGCCGAAGACCGACGATATGCGCGAGGCGCCCTCGATTCCGTTGATCGAGGCGCTGCTGGCGGCCGGCGCCACCGTCCAGGCCTACGATCCCGAGGCCGCCAAGGTCGCCAAGGGCCTCTTCGGCGCACGCGTCTCGTACGCGACGAAGAACTACGAGGCGCTGAAGGGCGCCGATTGCCTGGCGATCGTCACCGAGTGGAACGAGTTCCGCCGGCCCGATTTCGGACGCATGCGGAAACTGATGCGATCGCCGGTCGTCTTCGACGGCCGCAATCTGTTCACGACCGAGCAGATGAAGCAGAACGGTTTCACCTATTACTCCATTGGCCGGCAGTAGCGCGACCACCGTCCTCGTCACCGGTGGCGCCGGCTACATCGGCAGCCATGCCGCCAAGGCTCTGCGGCAGGCTGGCCATCGTGTGGTCATCTTCGACAATTTCTCCGCCGGCCACCGCGAGGCGGCGCTCGGCGCGCCCATCATCGAGGGCGACATTCGCGACACCGACGCGGTGCGGCGGGCGCTCCGGGAGACCGGCGCCAAGGCGGTCATGCACTTCGCCGCCTGGCTCAACGTCGGGGACTCCGTCGCGGATCCGGCCGGCTATTACCGGAACAATGTCGCTGGCACGCTCGGCACGCTGGAAGCGATGGCGGCCGAAGGGTGCCGGCAGTTCGTGTTCTCCTCGACGTGCGCGGTGTACGGCGAGGCCAGCGAGGTGCCGTTGCGCGAAACGTCCACGACCGCTCCAGTGAATGCGTACGGCCAGACGAAGCTGGCCATCGAGCACGCGCTGCCGCACTACGACCGCGCGTATGGCCTGCGGTCGATCCGCCTGCGCTACTTCAACGCGGCAGGCGCGGACCCGGAGGGCGAGCTGGGCGAGGATCATTCGCCGGAGGTTCACGTGATCCCGCGGGCGATCGCGGCCGCCGTCGGCGGGCAGCCGATCGACGTCTTTGGCGAGGATTACCCAACGCCGGACGGCACGTGCCTGCGCGACTACATCCATGTGACCGATCTCGCCGACGCGCACGTGCGTGCGCTTGCGCGGCTCGAGCAGGGAGGCGCGTCGGCGACCTACAACGTGGGCACTGAACAGCCGTCATCGGTTCGCGACGTCCTGGCCGCCGTGGAGCGCATTACGGGCAGGCCCGTCGCATGGCGCCCCGCCCCGCGGCGCCCGGGCGATCCTCCCGCGCTCTATGCATCAGCGCAGCGCATTCGCGAGGAGCTTGGCTGGGTGCCGCAGCGGGCGGACCTCGACACGATCGTCGGGGACGCCTGGCGGTGGCATTCGACGCACCCCCACGGGTTCGCGGGGGAGACGCGCTGATGTCACGGTTGCGAGGCGTGCTCACCAATCCGCTGCTGTCGGTCGTGATGCCGGCGTTCAACGAGAAGGACACGATCGAAGAGATCATCCGCCGCGTGCTCGCGGTGAACCTTCGCACGCAGTTGATCGTCGTCGACGATTGTTCGACTGACGGCACACGCGACATCCTGCAACGGCTGCAGGCTGAGCTCGGGTTCACGCTGCTCCTGCAGCCCGTGAACATGGGGAAGGGATCCGCGTTGCGGCGGGGGTTTACCGCGGTGGAGGGGGATCTCGTCGTGATCCAGGACGCCGACCTCGAGTACTCACCGGAGGAATTCCCCGACCTCATCGAGCTCATCTGTCAAGGCCGTGCCGACGTCGTCTACGGGTCCCGCTTCCTCGGGCGGCACAGAGTCTTTCTCTTCACCCACTACGCGGGAAACCTGCTGCTGACGTTTCTCACCAACGTTCTCTACAACACGATGCTGAGCGATATGGAGACCTGCTACAAGGTGATGCGGACCGAGGTGTTGCGGTCCATGCAGCTCAACTCGAACGGGTTCGGCATCGAGCCGGAGCTCACCGCAAAGATCTTCAAGCGCGGCTACCGTGTATACGAAGTTCCGATCACGTACGATGGGCGCGGCTACGATGAAGGGAAGAAGATCAACTGGCGCGACGGGGTGGTCGCACTGTGGGTGCTGCTGAGGTACCGGTTCAGCGAGTGAACGCGTTTCGCCGCCTGATCGAATACGCGCGCCCGTACCGCGCGCGGCTGGCCGCGGCCCTGGCCGCGATGTTGTTGTACGGCGGCGCATCGGCGGCACTGGCGGCGCTCATCCAACCCATCTTCGACGAGGTCCTTCCCAACCGGCAGAACCTGCTTCCGATCACGATCGCCATCCTGGTGGTCTACCTGGTCAAAGGCATCGCCTCGTACCTCTCCGGCTACCTGATGACGGACGTGGGGCAGCGCGTCGTCCGCGATCTCCGCAACGTCCTGTTTCGGCACATCCTCGGCCAGTCGGCCGCGTTCTTCTCGCTCCAGACGACGGGGCGGCTGATGTCACGCATCACCAACGACGTCGGCCAGGTGCAGCGCGCCGTCTCGGACACACTTGGCGACCTGACGCGCGAGTCGCTCGCCCTCGTCGGCTTCACGGTGCTGTTGTTCTATTACGACCCGCGGCTGGCAACCGTGTGCCTCACCGGCGCGCCGCTCGTCGTCTACCCCCTGGTGCGGCTGGGCCAGCGCGTGCGGCGCACGACCAAGCGCAGCCAGGAGGCGCTCGAGCACATGTCGCACGTGAGCGCGGAAGCGTTCACCGGCCACCGCATCGTCAAGGCCTTCGGCGCCGAGTCGCGCGAAACCGGTAAGTTCGAGCAGACGTCGCATCACTTCTACCGCACCAACATGAAGGTGACCGGCGTGATGGCGATCCTGCCGCCGGTGATGGAGTTCATCGGCGGCATCGCGTTCGTTGCCGCGCTGTGGTACGGCAGCCAGGAGATCAGCGCCGGCCGATTGACGACGGGGGAGTTCACCGCGTTCATCGCCGCGCTGTTCATGATGTACGGTCCGGCGAAAAAGCTGAGCCGGGTGAATGCCGATCTGCAGCAGGCGATGGCCGCCGCGGAGCGCATCTTCGAGATGCTCGACACGCACAGCGAGGTGGCGGAGCGCCGGGACGCCGTCGCGCTGCCGCCGTTTTCTCGAACGATCGCTTTCGAGAACGTGCAGTTTGCGTATGCCGGCGCTGAAGCGGCGACGCTGCGCGGCGTGAGCTTTTCGGTGGGGGCAGGCCAGACGTTGGCCGTCGTCGGACGGAGTGGCGCGGGCAAGACGACGCTCGTGAACCTCATCCCGCGGTTCTATGACGTCACCGGCGGCGTCATCCGCATCGACGGCCACGATATCCGTGACGTGACGCTCACGTCGCTGCGATCCCAGATTGGGATCGTGACGCAGGAGACGGTGCTTTTCGACGACACCATCGCGGCCAACATCGCCTACGGTCGCCCCGGCGCGACCCGCGCCGAGATCGAGGGGGCGGCGCGCGCGGCCCATGCCCACGAGTTCGTGTCGCGGCTCGAGCGCGGATACCAGACCATGATCGGCGAGCGCGGGCAGCGCCTGTCGGGTGGACAACGGCAGCGGCTCGCCATTGCCCGTGCCATCCTGCGCGACTCGCCGATCCTCATCCTCGATGAGGCGACCTCGTCGCTCGATGCCGAGTCAGAGATGCTCGTGCAGGACGCGCTGTCGACGCTGATGCTGAACCGGACGTCCTTCGTCATCGCACACCGTTTGTCGACGGTGCGGCGCGCCGATGCGATCGTCGTGCTGGAGCGCGGACGCATCGTCGAGGCGGGGACGCACGAGGATCTGCTGGCGCAGGGCGGGGCCTATGCGAAGCTGTACGAGCTGCAGCTCCAGGAGGAGCCGTCGGAGATCGAAACCTAATGCATTCCCGGTCCGAAGCCCATGATTAAGTCGATGACCGGCTTCGCCTCGCTGACGCACGAGGATGATCGCGCGACGATCGGTGTCACGCTGCGCGCGGTGAACCACCGCTTCCTGGATGTCCAGCTGCGCATGCCGCAGGCCCTGGGCGACCTCGAGCCGCGAGTGCGCAGCTTGCTGCAGAAGCGGCTCGCCCGCGGCCGCGTCGAGGTGGCGATTTCGCTGCAGCAGCGGATCACCGCGACGCCCACGGTCGAGTTGAACGAAGAGTTCGCCAACGCGCTGGCCGCTGCCATCGAGCAGGCGCGCGAGCGCGGGCTCGTGGCAGGCTCTCTTACGCCTGGCGACCTGCTGCGGCTGCCGCAGGCGATCACGGTCCGCGAGCGCCAGGTAGATGCCGACCCGGCCGTAGAAGCGCAGCTGGCCGCCAGCGTCGAGGCGGCTCTCGTGCAGGCGCTGGCGGATCTCGACTCGATGCGCGTCCGCGAAGGCGACCACCTTCGCGCGGACTTGGACGGGCGGCGTCAATTGCTGGCCGACGTCATCGAACACCTGAAGGCGGCGGCCGAAGAGGGACGGGTCGACGTCGAGTCGCGTCTTCGCGAACGGGTGGCTGAGATCAACCGTGAGCTTCCCGCCGATCAGGCGATGATCGCGCAGGAGATCGTCCGCGCGGCGGCGCGGTCCGACATCAGCGAAGAGGTCACGCGGTTCCGCGCTCATCTGGCGCACTGGAGCGCGCTGGCCGACAGCGACGAGCCGTGCGGCCGCAAGCTCGATTTCCTGCTCCAGGAAATGAACCGGGAGATCAACACCATCGGATCGAAGGCCGACGGCCTTCGGATCTCGGAGTTGATCATCACGGCGAAGGCGGAGCTCGAGAAGATGCGGGAGCAGGTGCAGAATGTCGAGTAGCGGGGCTGAGAGCAAGCGCGGCCTGCTGTTCATCGTCTCGGCGCCATCGGGTACGGGAAAAACCACCCTTGTCGAGCGGTTGGTTCAGATTCTGCCCGACTTGTGCATGTCCCGGTCCTACACGTCGCGCGTCGCCCGGCCGGGGGAGCACGACGGAGTCGACTATAATTTCATCAGCCGCGAACGATTCCAGGAGATGGTCGGCGGGAGCGAGTTTCTCGAATGGGCCGACGTGTTCGGGAATTACTACGGGACGGGCGCGGCCGATACGGAGCGCTCGCTCGCGGCCGGGAAGGACGTCGTGCTGGTGATTGACGTCCAGGGCGCCCGCCAGGTCCGGAGCCGCGGCATCGAGACCATCGGCGTCTTCGTGCTGCCACCGTCGGCAGCCATCCTCGAACAGCGGCTGCGCGGCCGCAGCAAGGACAGCGAAGATCAGATTCGGCGCCGGCTCGAGGTTGCGCGCCGGGAGGTCGATGAGTTCGAGCAGTACGACTACGTCGTGATCAACGAGCAGCTGGAGGCCGCGGTCGATCGGTTGCGCGCCATCGTGCTGGCCGAGCGGAGTCGAGTGAAATCCCAGCGTCCGGTGGCGGAAGGTGTGATTCGCACGTTTGAAAAGGAAGAGAAGATTGGAAAGAACACCTAAAGAAAACAGGTTTGAGTTCGTCGTCCTGGCCGGCAAACGCGCCCGGCAGCTCCTCGCGGGTTCCGTTCCGCGCGAGACCGGCGAAAAGAAGATCACCATCGCGCAGCGCGAGATCCTGCGCCGCAAGGTGGTGAAGGTGGAAGACGAGAACATCTGACAACTCCCAACTCCCAACTCCCAAGGCTTGGGAGTTGGCTCGAGCGTCGGGGGTTGGGAATCGGGAGTTCACGTGAGTTTGATCGCCCTCGGAGTCACCGGCGGCATCGGCGCCTATAAGGCCGTCGAAGTGTGCCGCGGGCTCCAGAAGCGCGGTCACGACGTGGTTGCGGTCATGACCCGATCCGCGACGCGATTCGTGGGGCCGGTGACCTTCGAGGCGATCACCAGGCGGCCGGTCATCACGTCGCAATGGAAGCCGGGGATGAACGCGGACATCGAGCACATCGCGATTGCCGACGGCATCGGGTTGCTGCTCGTGGCGCCGTGCACCGCCAATGTCATCGGCAAGTTCGCCAACGGCATTGCCGACGACTTCCTGACGTCGTTGTATCTCGCCACCAAGGCGCCGGTCCTGCTGGCACCGGCGATGAACACCAACATGCTCGCCCACCCGGCGGTGCGCCGGAATCTCGAGGCGCTCGAGTCGCGCGGCGTCCATTTGGTGGAGCCGGGCGAGGGATACCTCGCCTGCGGGTGGATCGGGAAAGGCCGGCTCGCCGAGCCCGAGGCGATCGTCGAGGCGGCGGTGGGGATGCTGGCGCCGCCGGATTCGCTGCTGCGCGGCAGACGCGTGGTCGTCAGCGCCGGACCCACCTACGAGGACATCGACCCGGTGCGCTACGTCGGCAACCGGTCGAGCGGCCGCATGGGGTTTGCCATTGCGGCCGAGGCGATGCGCCGCGGGGCGCACGTTTCCCTTATCGCGGGCCCGACGCGTGTAGAGCCGCCTGCCGCGAACGACGTCGTCCGCGTCCGCACCGCGGCTGAGATGCACGCCGCCGTCATGGCGGCAGCTGCACGCGCCGACGTCGTGGTGATGGCCGCCGCCGTCGCCGACTACACGCCCTCGCAGCCCGCCGATTGGAAGATTGCGAAGTCCGAGGGCCCGATGACGCTCACGTTGCAACGCACGCGCGACATCCTCGCGGACCTTGGATCTCGGCGATCCGAGACATCTCCGCTCCTCGTCGGCTTTGCCGCCGAGACCGGCGACGCGCTGACGAAAGCGCGCGACAAACGCGTGCGCAAGAACGTCGACCTGATGGTCGCCAACGACGTGTCGGCGCCGGGTGCGGGTTTCGATGGCGACACCAATGCCGTCACCATTGTTGGTGCCGAGGGTGAGGAGGTCGTGCCGGTGCAGACCAAGGCGCGGGTCGCCGCCATCATCCTCGACCGCGTGGAGCGGTTGCTCACGGCGCGGACCGCGCCCGCTCCCGCGCGCGCGTAGTCCATGGACGATCGGCTCAGAGCCCACCTCGACTTTTTTGGCGAGCTTGGCGTGGACGGCATGCGGCGCGAACCGGAATGGCGTTCGCGTGAACGATCCGAACGTCCCGAACGATCCGAAACCGTCGCCTTCTTCGCATCCCCTGCCGCGGCGCTCGCCGAGATCCGTGACGACATCGGCGATTGCACGCGCTGCAAGCTGCACAAGCTGGGGCGAAAGCAGATCGTCTTTGGCGTGGGCAACCCCGACGCCGACCTGATGTTCGTGGGAGAAGCTCCGGGGGCCGACGAAGACATCCAGGGCGAGCCCTTTGTCGGGCGTGCCGGTCAGCTCCTGACGAAGATTATCGAAGCGATTGGCCTCAAACGCGAAGACGTCTACATCGCCAACGTGATCAAGTGCCGCCCGCCTCAGAATCGGAACCCGGAGCAGGACGAAGTCGATCAGTGCGAGCCGTTCCTGTTTCGGCAGATCGATCGCATCAAGCCCAAGGTGATCGTCGCGCTTGGCAAGTTCGCAGCGCAGTCGCTGCTCAGGACGAATGACCCGATCACGCGCCTGCGCGGACGGGAGTTCAAGTATCGCGACGCTATCCTGATGCCGACCTACCACCCGGCGTATCTGTTGCGCACCCCATCCGCGAAACGAGAGGTCTGGCAGGACATGAAGCGCGTCCGCGACATCCTGAACGAATCGTAAATCGTGAAGTCATTGGTCGCCGTCGCGGTTCCGATTCCGTTCCTCGACCTTCTTACCTATAGCGTTCCTGCGTCATCCCCGCTGCCGCCGATCGGCGCACGCGTGCGTGTGCCGGTCGGATCGCGCGTGGTCACCGGCGTGATTGCGGCGCACGACGCGACGCTCGACGCCGGAACAGAGCCCAAAGATGTGGTCGAGGTGCTCGATCGTGAGCCCTTCCTGCCGCCCTTCATCGTCGAGCTGTGCGCGTGGGTGGCGGAGTACTACATGGCGGGCATCGGCGACGCTATCGGCGTCGCGCTGCCGCCCGGCGCGCGCACGCGCGTTTCGGGGTTCAAGACGCAGCGAGTGGTATCGGCGACGGCCCACGGGCTGGAGGCCCCCCGTACCCTCACGGTCAAGCAACGCGCCGCGCTGGACGTCCTGGCGGCAGTGCCCGCCGGCATCCCCACGTCGAACCTTCGTGAGCGCGGCATCGCCGCCGACGTCATCAGCAGGCTGGTCAAGCACGGCTACGCCTCGGTCCGCGAGGAGCGGGACGAGCGCGACCCGTTCGAGCGTTCGGTCATGGCCGAGGTGACGCCCGATGCCGTGCGCGTGCTGACGGACGAGCAGCAAACAGCCTTCGACGAGCTGGCCGGCCTCGCCGACCAGGGGCAGTTCCGCGTCGCCTTGCTGCACGGCGTCACCGGCAGCGGCAAGAGCGAGGTGTACCTGCGGCTGGCGGATCGCGTGTGCCGCGCTGACCGCCAGGTGCTGATGCTGGTGCCGGAGATCGCGTTGACGCCGTCGATCGGCGCCCTGTTTCGCGGCGCTTTTGGTGCGCGTGTCGCCATCCAGCACAGCGCGCTCTCCGACGGTGAGCGCCACGATCAGTGGCAGCGGATCCGTCGCGGGGAAGTCGACCTCGTGATCGGCACGCGTTCGGCCGTCTTCGCGCCGCTCGATCGTCTGGGCCTGGTCATCGTGGACGAAGAGCACGACGGCTCGTACAAGCAGGAGGAATCGCCGCGGTACCACGGGCGGGACGTCGCGATCGTGCGCGCCAGCCGCGAAGGCGCGCTGGTCGTGCTCGGCTCCGCGACGCCGTCGATGGAGACCTACCAGAACGCGGTCACCGGCAAGTACGCCCGCGTCGTGCTGACGCGGCGGGTGCTCGATCGGCCGCTCGCCGACGTCCGCATCGTGAACATGCGTGACGAATACGCCGCGGAAGGTCCCGACGTCGTGATCAGCCGCGACCTCTCGGCGGCCATCGAAGATCGTCTCGCACGGCGCGAGCAGGTGCTCGTGCTGCTGAACCGTCGCGGGTACGCGACGGCGGTGTTCTGCCGGCAGTGCGGGGACACATTCGAGTGCCCGAACTGCAGCCTGTCGCTGACAGTCCACCGCGCGCGTGCGGGATGGCGCGCACGGTGCCATTACTGCAACTACTCGACGATGGTGCCGAAGGCCTGTCGGAAGTGTGCGGCCCCGTATCTCGAGCAGACCGGGTTCGGCACTGAGAAGGTCGAGCAGCACTTGCGCGATCGCTTCCCGGACGCACGTATCGGTCGCGTCGACCGCGACTCGGTTCGCCGGAAGGGTGCGCTGACCGCGCTCCTGTCGGCATTCGCGGCCGGCCAGCTCGACATCCTGGTGGGAACGCAAATGATTGCCAAGGGGCACGACTTCCCGCGCGTGACCCTTGTCGGCGTCATCTCTGCCGACGTTGGCCTCGGCATCGCTGACTTCAGAGCGGGGGAGCGAACGTTCCAGCTGCTGACGCAGGTGGCGGGGCGTGCGGGTCGCGGCGAGTGCGTCGGCGAAGCCGTCGTGCAGACGCTGTACCCGGAGCACTCCAGCATTCGGTTGGCGTGCCGGCAGGACTATCCGGCATTCTTCGAGCACGAGCTCGCGTACCGCCGCGGCTTGCGCTATCCGCCGTTTGTCGCCCTGACCAATGGCGTCGTGCGCGGCAGGACCTTCGACGAGGCCTTCAGCGCCGCCAGCGACGTCGTCCGGCGGCTGGAGCCAGCGGCCTCCATTGCTGGAATGACCGTGCTTGGACCGGCGCCGGCACCGCTCGTGCGGCTGCGCGGCGAGCATCGCGTGCAGTTCTTCCTGAAGGGGACACGCCGCGCCGAGATGCGGGCGGCATTGAAAGCGGTGATCGCGGAGATGCCGGAGATTCGCCGGCGCCTGACGATCGACGTCGACCCGATCAGCGTGTTGTGACGATCGTGCGCTAGACCGCCGCGACTTCCGCGGCAGCCCCCGGCCAGCCTTCCGGCACGTCCGTCTGCTGTTCTTCGAGCTCGGCAATCGCGCGCCGCAGCTCGGGAATCGTGAACGGCTTCGGCAGAATGCCGTCGAAGCCGTGTTCCTTGTAGCGCGCCAGGACCGAGTCGTCGGCGTAGCCGCTGCTGACGATGATGGCGACGTTGGAGCGCAGCTCGCGGATGTACTTGACGGCCTCTGCGCCGCCCATGCCGCCCGGCACCGTCAGGTCGAGCACGACGAGATCGAAAGGCTCGCCCGTCTGTTCCGCGTCGCTGAACATGCGGATCGCTTCGTCGCCGTTGCAGGCGCGCTTCGTCGTATAACCCAGGCTCTCGATCATTTCGCCCGAGACCTCGGCGACCATGTCCTCGTCGTCCATGATCAGGACGCGTCCGGTGCGGCCACGGCTGATCTCGTGGCGCGGCTGCACGGGCGCGGCCGCCTGGCCCGTCGATGCAGGCAGATACACCGTAAAGCAGGAGCCGATCCCGAGCTCGGATTCCACCGTGATCGTTCCGCCGTGCGATTGGACGATCGAGTAGGAGATGGCCAGGCCGAGGCCAGATCCCTTTTCCTTGGTCGAGAAGTACGGATCGAAGATGCGGGCCAGCAGTTCCGGAGGGATGCCGGTGCCGCTGTCCTGAACCTTGAGGCGCACGAAGCGGCCGGGCTCCATGGGGGCGCTTGCCGGGATCGCTGCGGCGTCGAGCTCCACGTTGTCGAGCGACACTTCGAGGACGCCGCCGCGCGGCATCGCCTGCATCGCGTTCAACACGAGGTTCTGCACGACCTGGCCAATCTGCGACGCGTCGACTTCCGCGGCCCACAGCTCTGGATCGACGTCGAACGCCGGCGCCACCGGCGATCCGCTGAGCGCGAACCGGGTGCACTCGGTGACGAGCTCGCGGACCGAGGCCGTCTTCTTCACGGGCGCGCCGCCCTTTGAGAACGTCAGCAGCTGGTTCGTGACACCCCGCGCGCGAGCGCAGGCGGCGGAGGCATTGGTCAGGCGCGCGAGCAGCGCTTCCTGGTCGGGCGACACCATCGCCTGGGCCAGCGACAGGTTCCCGGTCACGCCCATCAGAATGTTGTTGAAGTCGTGCGCGAGGCCGCCAGCCAGCACGCCGAGCGATTCGAGACGCGCCGACTTCGTCCGTTCGTGCTCGATGAGCGCCTGGTCGGTGATGTCGCGAAGGACCCACACCCCGCCGGCGATGTGACCGTCCACGTCGCGCGTGGGAGTGCCAGTGACTTCAACCAGCCGCTGTCCGGTGCCGGTCTCTGAGCCGTCGTTGCGGAGGCGGATCGCCGCACCTTCTTCGAGCACGCGGTGCAAGGACTCGCTGCTCTGCTGCTCGGTGAATCCGAGGGCGACGAGGATCAGGCTGACGTTGCGGTCAGCGGCTTCCTCGGGCGTCAGCCCGGCCAGCTTCTGCGCGCCCTCGTTGAGCAGGATGATCGATCCCTTGGGATCGACCGTGACGACGCCGTCGCTAATCGTGCGCAGCGTGGCGCCCAGGCGTCCGCTGATGAGCGCGAGCTGTTCCTTTTCGGCCGCCAGCGCCGCTTCCGACTCCGTTGCGCGGGCCAGCGCCTGCTGCGTCGTCGCGATCATGCCCGCCAGCTCCTGCGCGTGGCGGCGTTCCTCTTCGATGCGGCGTACCGACATGCGATACGCGCGATACGAGAGATAGAGCGGCGTCGCCGACAGCGGAAGCAGAATGTAGTACTCGTGGACGATCGCGACGGCCGCGATTCCGCCAACCGCTGCCGAGAGGAAGTAGGCGGGCGCGCTCCAGAAGAACTCGCGGTTCCATTCGCGGACGGCGGACACGCCGCTCGACAACGCGATGGCGACCGCAACGAGGAGCGTGTTGACGGCGAAGTAGGAAATCGCCGCGGCTGACAGCGGGATCGCCAGCGCGTAGACGCTGCCGCCGAGCACTGTGCCGCCGAGCGCGCGCCAGGCGAGACCCGCCGCGTAAACCGCGACCACCACCGAGGCGACACTGAAGGCCGTGCGATACAGCGGTTGCTGCTTCTTGACGCGCACGGTGCACTGCACGGTTGCGCCGGCGGCGGCAATCACCATCGCCAGTTCCGGACCGGCGACGACGAGCGCCGCGAAATCGACGGCGTAGGCCATCGACATCGTCGAACTGCCGCGGCCGAGGGGCAGGCGAAGCTTGAAGACGGAGAGAACCAGCGTCAGTACGAGCAGCGTGATGGCGAGAAACGGCTGCGGATAGGTCCTCGGCGCAAATTGAACGAGAAGGGCAGCGCCGGTGAGGATCACACCTCCGACGTACAGGCTCATGGCCGCTGAGCGCGTGACGCGCTCAGCCCCACGATCTAGCCCGAGCCACTTTCGTGGAACGGCGCACGCCTGGCGGAAGCTGAACATCGGAATTTGTGCAAACGGCAAAGCAGGCGCCAGCGAATTCCTTGAGCTTTTGTTTGGAACTCGTCCGGAAGCGTCGCTTAACCGACCATCAAGTCAGTCACCGCGGGGAAACCGGCCAGCCTTCTCTGGCGCATTTAACGGTTTTGCCCCGGTTTTTCTCGAGAAACGGCCAGGTCCCGCGATGTCGGAACTCCGTCCGTGTGAGCCGACTTTCTGACACCTCAGATGTCCTCTCAACATCTGTTATGTCGTATAGACGAACATATCTGTTTCTAGTGAGCGAAGTTGGGCACTGCGTCGGCGCCTTCTAGGCTCCGACGGCGACGGCTTCCTCTGTTGCGGCGGCCGCCGTCTCTTCGATCTCGGGGACAGGCGCCTCGTCGTCGTCTGGAACCGCCGCCTCCTCGACCGAGGGAAGGGCATCAACCGCAAGCGCCGCCGCTTCAACCGGCTTCGGCGCCGTGTCCATCTCGGTCGCCGCTTCCACCTCGTCGTCGAGCTCGTCGTCGAGTTCGACGGCTGCCCTGGGCGCAACCTGCGCGCACAACGCGCCAATCTTTTCGCGCATCGTTTCCACGGTGAATGGCTTGAGGATGTAACCGTTGACGCCCAGCTCGAGCGCGTGCTGAATGTCATCGCTCGCGGCGTTTGCCGTGACGATCACGATTGGGATGTGGCTCGTGGTCGGCGTCGTCCGCAGCGCTTTCACGAAATCGAGCCCGTTCATCTCGGGCATGTACCAGTCGGTGACGACGATGTCGACGGGCTCTCCCGCCAAACGGTCGAGCGCCTCGCGACCGTTGGACGCCTGGACGACGTCCGGGTATCCCAGGCGAACCAGGATATTGGAGATAATCCGACGCATGGTGACAGAGTCGTCGATCACAAGAAAACGCATACCTGCGTTCCCTGACGATCCGTCCATCCTGAAATCGACGCTCGTATCCATTCCGGAGCCCCCAGAAGTCGCATACTAAGAAGCTGGCTCGGGTGAATGAGCCATCTGGGAAATCGGCAATGGAGGAGGAAGGTTTAGATCGTGGATGAATCAACGCTGCCCGAGCGCGATGTGCTCGTTGCCCTGAACCGGTCGGCCACGTCCGCTCGCCTGATGGCAGGCGTGATTCACGAGGTCAACAACGTCCTGCAGGTGATTTCGGGGACCGTTGAGCTGCTGCAGACCCGTCCGGATGTGCCCCCCTCCATGCTGCCGGCGCTCGAACGTCTGAGCAAGCAATCGGCACGCGCCGCGGCGATCTTCTCCGAGGCGATGGTGTTCACGCGCGGGTCGGTGGCCGAGACCGGCAAAGTCAACATGCGCGAGGTCGCCGAGCACTCGCTGGCGCTGCGGGCGTTCTTCATCAAGCGGGCGAGCCTCACGTCGAAGCTGGTCGCCCCTGAGAACCTGCGCTTCAACGTGATGGGCAACCGCGCGAAGCTCCAGCAGGCCTTGATCAATCTGATCATGAACGCCGAGCAGGCGAGCGCCGGCACCAAGGGCGAAATCGTCGTGGAGCTCGATACGGCCAACGGAGCGGTGACGACGCGCGTCATCGACGCCGGGCCGGGCATGCCGGCAGAGACTCGCGACCGCGCGTTCGACGCGTTCGTCACGACGCGCGATCCGTGGGAAGGCGCCGGGCTCGGGCTCTGGGCGGCGCGCGTCATTGCCTCCGAGTACGGCGGGGAAGTAGTCGTCGAGGATCGGCCGACAGGCGGCGCCCTCGCGATGAAGATCCCGGCGGCGACTGATTAAGTTTTCAAGTCCAAAGTTCCCAAGTTCCAAGTAACTTTCGAACCTACTTCGAACGTGGAACCTGGAACCTGGAACGTGGAACCTGGAACGTGGAACCTGGAACTTGGAACGTGGAACTTGGAACGTGGAACTTGGATGCGTCGCCCCTAAGCCACGTCCTCGACATTCAGCCGCTGCAGCTTGTCGATGAAGGTCGTACGGCTCAGATTGAGCAGGCGCGCGGCCTGGCGCTTGTTGCCGCCGGTCTTCTCGAGGCAGCGCAGGATCAGCTCCCGCTCGAGCTGTGAGACGACCGACGTGAAGTTGATCCCTTCGTCGGGGATCGAGACCGTCGGCACGACGGCCGGGCCCGAACGCGTCCGCACTTCTTCCGGCAGCGATTCGGGGCCGATCTCGCTGGCCGTGAGACTCATCGCCACGGCGTGCTCGATCGCGTTCTCGAACTGGCGGATATTGCCGGGCCATTCGTAGGCCATCAGCACGCGCAACGCTTCCTGCGTGATCGGCTTCACGGCAACGCCGTTGTCCTGGCAGGACTTCTTGATGAAGTGCTGCGCCAGCAGCGGGACGTCCTCACGGCGTGCGCGCAGCGGCGGCAGGCGGACCGGAATCACGTTCAAGCGGTAGAAGAGGTCTTCGCGGAACGAGCCTTCCTTCACCATTTGCCGCAGGTCGGTGTTGGTCGCCGCGACGACGCGGATGTCGAGCTTCATCGGCTTGGAGTCGCCCACACGCTCCACCTCGCGCTCCTGCAGCGCGCGAAGCAGCTTGGCCTGCAGAGGCAGCGACATCGAGGCCACCTCGTCGATGAACAGCGTCCCCCGATGCGCGAGCTCGAAGCGGCCGACCCGGTTGGACACGGCGCCGGTAAACGCGCCCTTCACGTGGCCGAAGAGCTCCGCTTCCGCCAGCGACTCGGGAATCGCGGCCGAGTTGAACGCGACGAATTTCTGATCCGCGCGTGGCGAGTGATGGTGAATCGTGCGCGCGATGAGCTCTTTACCTGTGCCGGTCTCGCCATGGATCAGCACGGTGCTGTTCATGGGTGCGATCAGCTCGAGCGTAGAGAAGAGCTGCTGCATCGTGCTGTCGCGGCCGATGATGTTGTCGAACCTGAAGCGGTCGCGCAGCTGAGCCCGCAACTCGGCATTTTCTTCCTTCAACCGCATCTGATCGATTGAGGCCGAGAGGATGCGTGAAAGCTGTTGGAGCTGAAACGGCTTGATGAGGAAGTCGATGGCGCCGCGCTTCATCGCCGTCACGGCCTCGGCCACGCCGCCAAAGCCGGTCACGACCACGGCGCGAATCTCGGGATAGCGGGTGATCGCCTCGTCCAGCACTTCCATACCGTTTGCGTCCGGCAGGTGCAGGTCGATCACGATGGCATCGTAGGCAAACGCCTTCAGGCGCTCGATGGCATCCATCGCGTCGGGCGACTGAGCCGCGGCAAAGCCGGCGGACTCGAGTGATTCGCTGACGGTGCGTCGAAGATCGACGTCGTCTTCGACGACCAGGACCGAGGGCTGTCGGCTTTGAGTCATAGGAATGTCGGTTGACCGTCCACGTGCCGGATTATCGACACGTCAACGCGAAACCTTTAGCCGATCCAGATTAAAGCTCTCGGCTTTTATGACGATTGGTCCCTTACGGGTGAGTCCGAAGTCGGAACCCATCAAACCATATGCCACTGAACTCGTCAGAAGAGTCTCTTGAGGTGCTGCTCGTCGACGACGAACTCTCCACGCGAGAGATCCTGGAGCAGTTCTGCCGTAGCCGGAACCTCGCCGTCACCGTCGCGTCTGACGGCCGTGCGGCGATTACCGCGCTCGAGCGGAATCCGTCGCGCTTCACGATGGTGCTCACTGACATCAACATGCCCGGCGCCGATGGCTTCGAGGTGCTGAAGGCGGCGCGCGCGGCGAACCGGTCGTGCTACGTCGTCATGATCACGGGCTACGCGACGCTCGACAGCGCGCTGCGCGCGGTGCGCGAGGGCGCCTACGACTACCTGGCCAAGCCGTTCTCCCTCGGGCAGCTCGACGTGATGATGGCGCGCATCAAGGACCGCATCGCGCTCGAGCGCGAGAATCGCGACCTGCGGCGCCGTTTGCAAGGGGTCCGGGGCGGCGTGGCGGCGGGCGCATCAGTCCTGCAGTCATCCGTGCTCCCCCAGCAGCCGGCAGCGCCTGCGCCAGCCGCTGCGCCCGCGACGTATACACCTCCCGCACCCGCTCGGCCGCAGCCGGCGCCGGCAGCCCCGGCGGCCGCCGTCGATCAGCGCGTCGCGACGATGGAAGAACGGCTCGCGCGGATGGAAGAACTGCTGCGCGCCGCGGTCGGCGGTACTCGGTAAGCCGGCCACGTGCCGGCTTCTCGTCCCCGCCTGTCGGCCGGTCGGCCCCTCCACTTTCGCTAACCCTTAGAACTACAAGCAATTCAGCGCACTGTGCAACGGTGCGATGCGGGCATTGGTCTTGCCTCGTCTGCTACCGGTCCACCCCGCATTCGAAGAATCGTCACCCGCCGTCATGGCTTGAATGCGGTAGAGGAGAGGCAGGCATCGTGAGCAACAAGATTAGTGATTCGGCGGTCATCGACGCGCTGCGCCGTCAAATGACCATCGCGGTCGCCAAGCAGGTCGCATCGTCGGGCAACCTCGCCAACGTCGATACGCCTGGCTACAAGGCGAAGGAAGTCACGTTCTCCGACGCGCTCAAGAGCAAGCTGGCTCCGGCCACCAATTCCACCTTCCCCTCCGGTCGCTCCGCGTCGCAGTCGGGTCTCGACATCTCGACGAAGGACGCCGAAGGGTTGCCCGCGCGCCGAGACGGCAACAACGTGAGCCTCGATCGCGAGTTGCTGAACATGGGTAAGGCCGCGGGCGATTTCTCCGCCGCGCAGACCGCGCTGGCCGCGAAGTTCCGCCTCGTTCGCTACGCCATCAACGAAGGCAAGTAAGCATGTCCACTCTTGCTGCCGCCATTACCGCCAGCGCGTCCGCGCTCAACGCCGAGCGGACGCGCATCGAAGTGGCCGTGTCGAACATGGCCAACGCCGAGTCGACGCGCAGTACCGACGGCCAGCCGTACCGCCGCCGCGATGTGCTGCTCTCGGCCGACCCGGTCAACACGTTCGACGACGCGCTCGGTCAGGCCAGCGCGACCGGCGTGAAGGTCGCGGGTGTCGTTCAGGACCAGGCACCGTTTCGCCGGCGGTACGAGCCGTCGCATCCCGACGCCGACGCGGAAGGCTTCGTGTCGCTGCCCAACGTGGACGCCTCGGAAGAAATGGTCGACATGCTGGGTGCGGCGCGCGCGTACCAGGCAAACCTCGCCGCCATCGGCCTGATCAAGGACATGGTCGCCAAGGCCCTCGAGCTCGGAAGGTAACGGTTCATGCCCATCGATCTCTCCAAACTGACAGGTGTCGGCGGCAACGCGCTCACGCGCGCCGCCAAGACCGCGGCCACCGGCGGCGCCGACGCCAGCGGCTTCGCCGACCAGCTCGGCAAGCTCGTCGACGGCGTCGAAGAAGCCGGCGCCGAAGCCAACGAAGCGGTCTCCGGCATGATCGACAAGACCGGCGATGTCCACGACGCGATGATCGCCCTTCAGCGCGCGGAAATGACGCTGCAGCTCACGGTGCAGATCCGCAACAAGCTGGTCAACGCCTACAACGACATCATGCGGATGCCCATCTAGGGCTGCTTAACCCAGTAACAGAAACAGGGCCGGCTCAAACGTGGATCCTCAGCAGCTGCTTTCGCGCCTGCGTGCGCTGACCTCGAACTTCACTACCACGCAGCTCGTGACGCTGGCGGGCGCTTTCGCGGTCGTCGTCGGCGTCATTGCGGGTTCGACCTGGTACCTCAACGCCGAGGACAGCGTGCTCCTGTTCTCCGACATGGATCAGGAGTCGACGGCTCAGGTCGTCACGCGCCTCAAGACCATGAAGGTGCCCTACGAGCTCGACGAGGGCGGCGGCGGGATCCGTGTGCCCAAGAGCCGGGTCGACGAGCTGCGGCTCGAGCTCTCGGCGGCGAACCTGCCGGCATCGGGCCGCATCGGCTTCGAGATCTTCGATCGCACGCAGTTCGGCGCCACGCAGTTCCTCGAGCAGGTCAACTACCGCCGCGCCCTCGAAGGCGAGATCGCGCGCACCATCGCCACCCTGTCCGAGGTGTCGAGCGCGCGCGTGCACATCGCGATGGGGAAGGACTCGCTCTTCGGCGACCCGCGGCCGGCAAAGGCCTCAGTGGTCCTGAAGCTGAAGGGAGCGCGTCAGCTCTCGACCTCCAGCGTCAACGGCATCAGCAACCTCATTGCGGCGAGCGTCGAAGGCCTGCGTCCGGAAGCGGTCGTGATTCTCGACAGCTTCGGCCGCCCGCTGGCGCGTCCCGAGGGTGACGAGAACGACCCGCTCGGCGCCGCGCAGATGGAGCGCCAGCAGCGTATCGAGCGCGAGATGGCGCAGCGCGTCGTGGCGCTGCTCGAGCCGGTCGTCGGCCCGGATCGCGTTCGCGTGAACGTCGCCGTCCGGCTCGACGCCAAGTCGAGTGAGGAAACCGAGGAGCGCTGGGATCCCAATAGCGTGGTCCGCAGCCGTCAGCTCACCAACGATCAGGTCAACGGCGGCAACGCCGCGGCCGTCGCCGGCGCGCGCGGCAACGTGGCTCCGCCGCCGCCGGATCCGAAGAACCCGACGCCGCCGGCGCAGGTGCAGCAGGCCTCAACCGGCCCGGCCTCGTCGCGAAGCGCCGAGACCACCAATTACGAAGTGAGCCGCACGACGCGGCACGTGATCCAGCCGCCGGGCGACGTCGCGCGCCTCTCGGTGGCGGTCATCCTCGACGACGAGCAGGCGGCCAAGAAGAATTCGGACGGCAGCACCTCGCTCGTGCGGAAGCCGCGTGACCGTCAGGAGCTCCAGAAGATTCAGGCGCTCGTCTCGGCCGCGGTCGGCCTCGACAGCATGCGCGGCGACAAGCTCACGGTCGAGAACGTCTCGTTCGACGAGCCCGTGCACGAGGAAGGCCCGCCGCCGGGCATCCTCGAGAAATACAAGCCGGAGATCTGGGAGGGTAGTCGTATCGGCGCCGTGGTACTGCTTGGCCTGTTCACGCTGCTGTTCATCGTGCGGCCGCTGATCCGCCGGTCGGGCGTCAAGCCGCAGGAGCAGCTGCCGGCCGGACTCGCTCCGGGTGAAATTCCGGCGGCGGCGATGCCGGCCCCGGGCCAGGCCCCGAAGACGGTTGCCGACCTTGAAAGCGAGATCGACGCGGAGCTGAATGCGATGACCGCACAGTATGCCGAGAACCGCCGCCTGCCCGTGCTGACGCGCCGGGTCAGCTCGGTCACCGTCAACGAGCCTGAGAACGTGGCGAAGCTGCTGCGCTCCTGGATCCAGGACGAGGGACGCTAATGCCGGCTCCGCAAGTTCAGACCGCGCTCTCGGGCCTGCGCAAGGCCGCGATCGTCACGCTCCTGCTGGGCGAAGACGCGACCTCGGAAGTGTTCCGCTTCCTCTCGGAAGAGGAGATCGAGCGGCTGGCGCGCGAGATGGCGCAGCTCGGTCAGGTGCCGACCAACACCAGCGAGACGGTACTCGAAGAGTTCCACCACACGCTCATCGCCAACGAGTTCATCACCAAGGGTGACTTGAACAACGCGCGGCGGCTGCTGGTGCGGACGCTCGGCGAAGAGAGCGCCCGCCGGGTCATCGATCGCATCCTGCGCTCGATGAACTCGACGGCAGGCTTTGCCTCGCTCGAAAAGGCCGACCCCGAACAGCTCTCGAAGTTCATCCTCGGCGAGCACCCGCAGACGATCGCGCTCATCCTCGCTCACCTGAATCCGGGCAGCGCGGCGGAGTTGATCACGCTGCTGCCCGACGAGCTCCGCGTCGACGTCGTGACCCGCATGGCGGTGCTCGACGACATCGCACCCGACGTCGTCTCGCGAATCTCGACCGTCATCGAACAGCGTCTGAGCACCCTCGGCGGCCCGAGTCGCGAACAGCACGGCGGCGTGCGCGCGGTGGCGGAGCTGTTCAACCGCCTCGAACGGACGGTCAGCGCGCCCGTGCTCGAATCGATCGAGACGCGGCGGCCCGACCTCGCCGTGTCGATTCGCAACCTCATGTTCGTCTTCGACGACCTGGCCGGCGTCGACGACAGCGGCATCCGCGAGATCGTGCAGCGGGCCGACAAGAAGGGCCTCACGCTCGCGCTCAAGGGCGCCAGCGAGGAGATCCGCCAGCGTTTCTTCAACAACATGTCCAAGCGCGCCGCCGACATGTTGAAGGAAGAGATGGAGGTGCTCGGCGCCGTCCGCCTGCGCGACGTCGAAAAGGCGCAGCAGGACATCGTGGCCATCGCGCGCAAGCTGGAGGAAGAGGGCCTGATCGTGACGGGCGCCGCCGCCGGAGAAGCGTATGTCGTCTAGGGCGAAACGCGTCTCGGGCACCGCCGAGATCGTCCCGTTCCACTGGGGCACGGAGGCGCAGGCGCAGGGGCAGGCGCAGGCCACGCCGGCGCAGACGCAGGAACCGCCGGTCGAGCCTCCGCCGAACCACGACGTCCACCTTGCCGCCCTCGAGCGGGAAGCGTTCGCCAAGGGGTTCGCGCAGGGCGAGCAGGCCGGCGCCGACCAGGCGAGCCAGCGCGGCGAGGCGATGCTCTATCGCCTGATGCAGACCATCGAAGAGTTGACGCAGGTGCGGGCGCAGATGATCCAGCAGACCGAGCGCCAGATGGTGCAGCTCGCGCTGGCCGTGGCGCGGCGCGTCATCCACCGCGAGGTCTCGCTCGATCCGGATCTGCTCATCGCCATGGCGCGCGTGGCGCTCGAGCGTCTCGGCGAGACGGCACAGGTCAAGGTGCGCCTGCACCCCGAGGACTACGCCGCCGCCGGCGCCGAGCGCGTCGCGCAGCAGGCGGGCAGCAACGTCACCGTCGTCGCCGACGCGCATTTGAGCCGCGGCGGCTGCCGCATCGACTCGGACATGGGCATCCTCGACGCCGGCGTCGACGCGCAGCTGCAGGAAATCGCCCGGGCTCTCCTCGGCGGCGAGGAGGACACGCAGAGCGCCGCCATGCGTGCGATCGAGCGGGGCGTCGATGGCTGACGGGTTCTCCCTCCAGCCCTACATCGACCGACTCGCTGACCTCGACACCATGCCGCCCTACGGGCGAGTGATCCGCACCGTCGGGCTCCTGATCGAGTCGACAGGTCCCCGCGTGAGCGTGGGATCGATGTGCCACATCCTCGGCGCGCCCGGCGCCGAGCCGCTGCCGGTGCAGGTCGTCGGCTTCCGCGACAACATCGTCCTCTCGGTGCCGCTTGGCGATACCGTCGGTGTGCGCTCCGGCGATCGCATCGTCACGCGCGCAGGTGCCCTGTCGGTTGGCGTCGGCGAAGCGCTGCTCGGACGCGTCATCGATGCGTTTGGCAAGCCTCTCGACGGCGGCCCGGCGATTCGCACCACGGAGCAATACCCGCTGTATCCGCCGCCGCTCAACCCGATGGCGCGCGACCCTGTCGCCGAGCCGCTGCCCACTGGCGTCCGCGCGATGGACGCGCTGCTCACCTGCGGGCGCGGGCAGCGTATCGGCCTGTTCGGCGGATCGGGCGTCGGGAAGAGCACGCTCATGGGCATGCTCACGCGAGGCACCGCGGCCGATGTCGTCGTCATGGCGCTGGTCGGGGAACGTGGCCGCGAGGTTCGCAGCTTCATCGAGCACGATCTCGGACCCGAGGGCGTGAAGCGATCCGTTGTCGTCGTCTCGACGTCCGACAATCCGCCACTGTTGCGGCTGCGCGCCGCCTACACGGCGACGTCGGTCGCCGAATACTTTCGAGACCAGGGGCTCAACGTCCTGCTGCTGATGGATTCGGTCACCCGTTTCGCGATGGCGCAGCGCGAGGTCGGCCTCGCCGCCGGCGAGCCGCCGACGACGAAAGGCTATCCGCCGTCGGTGTTTGCGCTCTTGCCGACGCTCCTCGAGCGCGCCGGCGCCGTGCGCGACAAGGGCAGCATCACCGCGATGTATACCGTGCTCGTCGACGGCGACGATCACAACGAGCCGATTGCCGACGCCGTGCGCTCGATTCTCGACGGTCACGTCGTGCTCTCGCGCGATCTGGCGGCGCGTCATCACTATCCGCCGATTGACATCCTTCAGAGCGTGAGTCGAACCATGCCGGATGTCACCGAAGACGATCATCGCAAGGCAGCAGCGCGCGTGCGCGGCTGGATGGCGGCGATCCGCGACAGCGAAGATCTGGTGAGCGTCGGCGCATACGTGGCGGGGAGCAATCCGAAGATCGATGAAGCGCGCGCCAAGCGCGAGGCGATCGAAGCGTTCCTCTGCCAGTCCTCCGACACGCTGTGCGGATTTCCCGACGCTGTGTCGGCGCTCGGGTCGCTGTAGTGGCGTTCCGGTTTCGCGCGCAGGCGGCGCTCGATCTGCGCACGCGCGAACTGCAGGACGCACAGCGAGAACTCGCACGTTTACAGGCGGATCGTGACGCGGCGCGGCTTCGCTTGACGCAGGCGGAGCAGGCACTGATCGACGCCCGCACGCAGGCGGGAGACGCGCAGCGCACTGTCACGGATTGCACGGCTCTGCAGTGGTACCGGTTTTGGATTCTGAGATTGGACCACGAACGCAAAGCCCACGTGGCCGCTCTCGCCGCACGCGAGGAGGCGGTGCAGCGGGCGACCGCCGCCTGCGTGCGCGCGGAGCAGCGGCGCGAGTCGCTGGATCGGTTTCGTGAGAAGGCGCGGCTCGCCTACGACGGCAAGCAGGCGGAAGCCGAGCGCAAATTGATCGACGAGCTTGCGACACGCCGGTACGCGGCAACACGTCAATCGACCGGATTTCAGAATTCTTGAGGGAGCACACGTGGCAGTAGGTGCAGTCGGCAGCAATAGCGGGGTTTCGTCGGTGGAGAACGCCGAGCTTCTGAAGAAGAAGGAGCTTGGCAAGGATGCGTTCCTGAACCTGCTGGTCACCCAGTTGACGCATCAGGACCCGACCAAGCCCCAGGCGGATACCGAGTTCATCGCGCAGTTGGCGACGTTCAGCTCGCTCGAGAAGCTGACGACGATGGGCACGACCTTGACCAAGATTGGAACTGCGCTCGGCGTTCCCGCCGACGACGCGGAGACGACAACGGCCGGCGACGACGCGGCCAAGACGACGACGGACACCAAGAAGGCGTAAGGACCGCGGTGGCAGGGACGCCGCCGCGCAAGGAGCACACACAATGGCAGTCGGTTCTTTTTCGGCGGGTCTTTCGGGTCTGAATGCGAACGGCGCGTATCTCAGCGTGATCGGGAACAACCTGGCCAACATCAACACCGTCGGCTTCAAGTCGAGCTCGGTGACCTTCCAGGATCTCGTCAGCCAGACCGTCGGCGGTTCCAGCGTCAACCCGATGCAGGTCGGCCTCGGCGTGACCACCGGCGCGATTTCGCCCGTGTTCAGCCAGGGCGCGATCGAGAACACGCGGGAAGCGACCAACGTCGCCATCCAGGGCAACGGGTTCTTCATCGTGCGCGGCGTCGGCGGCAACTCGTATACCCGCGCCGGCAACTTCAGCTTCGACAGCAGCGGCAAGCTGCAGACGCCCGACGGGCAGAAAGTCCAGGGCTACACCTCGATCAACACGACCACCGGCGCCATCAACACCAACGGCGCGCCGACCGATATCACGGTGCCCCCAGGCGTGCTGCGCGCGCCCGTCGCCACCACGTCGATGTTCACGCAGTCGAACCTGGACGCGAACGCCGCAATTGGCGCCACGCACACTGCCGCCGTGCAGATCTATGACTCGCTCGGCAAGGCGCACGTGGCGACGATCAACTACACGAAGACGGCCGCCAATTCGTGGAGCTACGAAGTGACCGTGCCCGCCACGGAAGCGACCGGTACCGCAGGCACGACCGCCGGCACCGTGCGCCTCGGACCCGTTGGAACCGTGACCTTCAACGGCCTCGGCGCCATGACCCTGCCGGCCGCCGACGTCACGCTGCCGGGCCCGACGACGTGGACCAACGGTGCCACCGTCAACGCGATCACGTGGGACCTGCTCGACGCCAACAACACGCCGTCGCTCAGCGGCTTCACCGCCGCTTCGAGCAACTCGTCCATCAGCCAGAACGGCTCGGCCGCCGGCCAGATCGACAACGTCACCATCACGTCGGACGGCACCATCATGGCGACCTTCGGCGCCGGACAGAGCGTGGCGGTGGCGCAGCTCGCCGTGGCGACGTTCAACAACCCCAAGGGACTGCAGAAGCTCGGTTCGAGCCGCTTCGGTGAGAGCCAGGCGGCGGGCATCGCCAACGTCGGCGTTGCCGGCGCCGGCGGCCGCGGCACGCTGATCGGTTCGGCGCTCGAGGGGTCGAACGTCGACATCGCGCAGGAGTTCACCAACATGATCCTCGCGCAGCGCGGCTACCAGGCGAACTCCAAGACGATCACCACGTCCGACGAGCTCCTGGTCGAGACTCTCTCGCTGAAGCGGTAATCGCTCATGTTCATGGGAATCGTATCGGCGGCGGGGGCGACCCCGCTGCCGGATCCCTCGTCGTCGGCCCTCGCGCCGGCGGCGGGAGACGATCAACAGTTCGACGCCGCGCTCACGGCCAACCTGCAGGGCGGTCAGCCCGCGCACGCCGGCGCCGTGGCCCGCGCGGAAGAAGGCCCCTCGCGTCTCTTCGCGGATCCGCTCGCACTGGCCGAGTGGCTGCTCATCGGCACGCCGGCGCAGACCGACGAGGCGGCAGCAGCCGCGACGTCTACCGCAGAGACATCGGAAGACGACCAGGCGACGCCATCGGCCAAGGTGGACGGCGACGCGCTGTGGGAGATTCCGGTGGACGGGCTGCTGGCCATTCCGCCGGCCGTTCCCGAAGTGACCCTGCCGACCGTCAGCGTTGCGGGCGAGGTCGTCGCGGCGACGTCGACGCTCAATGCGCCGATGAGCGACGCGTCAGCCGCGAACACCACGGCAACGAGCAAATCGGCGGCGCGGCCGCAGGCGGCCTTGAGCCAGAGCATGGAAACGCCTGCAGCTTCCGATGGGAATCAGCCGGCGGTGAACGCGACCGATGCGACCACGCCAGCTCAGGCAGCCCCTGCTGAGGCGAATGCCGCAGCTCAGGCGAATGCGTTGCCCACCGACAAGAACAGCTCGGCCGACAAGTCGGCGGCGAAGGTCAACAACGGTGCCGTTACGACAACTGTCGAGTCCAGGCGCGTGCGCGCGCAGGCTCGATCGACGCACGAGGGGACAAAAGCGGCGGAGCCGCAGCCGGCCCCCTCGAAGACCGAGGAGGTCGCACCCAAGGCGGCTGATGCGAGCGCGGAGGCGTCCGTGGCCGAGAACGCCCCGGTAGCGGGCAAGGCCGCGGCGAAAGCGAACGCGCCTCAAACGCCTCAGGCGAAGGCGGCCGTGGTCCAGCAGACAGCCGTGCCTGCCAGCACGACGACGAAGGCTGACACCACGGTGGTCTCAGCGGTGCTGTCGACACCTGAGCAGGATCTGCGCGAGACCTCGGCTCCGGCTGTACGTCAGCATGCGTTCACCCCTGTGGTTCAACAGTTGGAACCGCAAATGAATGGCGGCAGCGACACGCCGGCGTTCGGCGAGGCCGACGGGCGGCGATCCGCCGCGGCGGCCCGGCTGGCGGCCGCGCTGTCGATGGGAGGCTCGACGGAAAAGGCTGACGGCGCCTCGGCGCCGGCCTTCACGATGCCGGCCGCGCCGGCTCCGGCGGCGGCGGTGGCGTCCGCGGCACCGGTCGTGCCGACGGCGCCCATGACGGGCGCCAGCATGACGCCTGACGCGGAGAACATCACCAAGCTCGTGGAAGCGATGCGTGTCACCGCCAAATCTGGCGGGTGGGAGGCCACGGTTCGGCTGAAGCCCCACCACCTCGGCGAGGTCTCGATCGCGCTGCGCGTCGAGGGCAACACCGTGTCGGCAGTGGTGAACGCGGAAGCGGCAGGCGTGCGGCAGTGGTTGCAGTCGCAAGAAGACGCCGTGCGCTCGGGTATGGCCGAGCACGGGCTGCATCTCGAGCGTTTCCAGGTCACGCGCGACGGCCAGCGCCGTGACGCGCAACAGCAGGAACAGGAGCCGCAGCGGCGGCGCCAGCCTCGCCGCTCGACGGTGGGCGCGAAGGAGCGGTTCGAGATCGTCGTTTAAGTCGGTCAGGGGTTGACGGAGGACCGGCCGGTGTCGGTCCTCCGTCCCCGTTTAGGCGGCCCACACGTCTATTCAGGCCGAAATTTACTAGTAATCGGCAGAACCCGCGGGCACTTCAATTGCTCCTCGTGGAGGCATCCCACTTTCCATGGTGACCTCCAACGATGTCTGACGCACCTGCTCCTGCGAAGAAGTCCAAGAAGGGCTTCATGATGATCGTCATCCTCCTGCTCGTGGCCGCGGGCGGCGGGGGCGGCGCCTACTTCTTCTATTTCAAAGCGCCCAAGGCACACGCCAAGGCGGCTGAGCCCGAGCCCGAGCCGGAACCGGAAGCGCCCACGGGCATCGTGCCCATGGCGCCGTTCGTGGTGAACCTGGCCGACGCCGGCGCGACCCGCTTCCTCCGGGCGAACCTCTCGCTCGTCGTCTCCGACGAGGAGCACGCGAAAGAGCTCGAGGAGAACGCGGTCGACAAGGCGCGTATCCGCTCGGCCATCCTCGAACTCCTCGCGCAGCAGCAGGCAGACAAGCTCGTGACGCCGGAAGGCAAGGACGAGCTCAAGAAAACCATCGCGGAGCGCGTCGCGCACGCCGTTCACGAACTGAAGGTTCTCGATGTTCTCTTCTCCGAATTCGTCATCCAGTTCTGAGCCGGCGGTCGCCGATGGCCTCAGCGCGCTGTACGACGTGATGTGCAGCGTCGACGTCGTGCTGGGCACTTCATCGATGACCGTGCGGGAGTGCCTCAGCATGAAGCGGCACTCGCTCATCCGCCTGAATCAGTCGGCCGGCGGTGACATGCAGATCGTCGTCAACGGCGTTCCGATCGCCAACGGCGAAGTCGTGATCATCGACAACAGCACCGCGCTCCGTCTGACCGACATCCTGCCGCCGCCGAGCAGCGAGGGCAATTCGTGACCGGTCTCGGCTTTCAGAGCTTCTTCGCCGTGCTGGTCGTGCTCGCGCTCGTGGCCGCGCTGGCGTGGCTGCTGCGCCGCGGCGCCTTCAAGACGCTGCGCCAGGGCAACCGCGCGATGACCGTGGAAACGGCGATGCCGATTGGCGAGCGCCGGTCGCTCATCATCGTGGCCGTCGAAGGGCGGCGGCTGCTCCTCGGCCTCACGCCGGGGCAGATTTCGATGGTGACGGAGCTCGGTCCGGCGGCTCCGGCCGACACGGCGCAGGGCAGCGGCGAGAGCCGTCCGATGTCCTTCGAGCAGCAGTTGCTGGCCAAGGCGAAGGACGCGATTACGCGGACCATGAAGGTCCGGGCCACGCGGGAACAACAGTCGTCCTGCGACATTCTGCAGTTGAACGCGTAAGGAATCATGAATCCAGGGGCCATGAACATTCAGCTCGACGGCATCGGCGCGGTCTCGGCGCCGCTGCAGATCGTCCTGCTGCTCACGTTGATTTCGTTTCTGCCCGCCATCCTCGTGACGATGACGTCGTTCACGCGGATCGCGATCGTGTTCCACTTCCTGCGCCAGGCGCTCGGCACGCAGGAAATGCCGTCGAACCAGATCCTGATCGGATTGGCGCTCTTCCTGACCATGTTCATCATGGCTCCGGTCGGCGCCCAGATTAACCAGCTCGCCGTGGAACCTGCGCTCGCCGGCAAGGTCACGATGACCGAGGCGATTTCGCGGGGGACGCCGCCCCTGCGCACGTTCATGCTGAAGCAGACGCGGGAAGCCGACCTCGGCCTGTTCATGGATCTCGGGCACGTCAAGGCGAAGAACGCGTCGGAGCTGCCCATGACCGTGGTCATGCCGGCCTACGTCATCTCGGAGCTCAAGACCGGCTTCCAGATGGGCTTCTTCCTCTTCGTGCCGTTCCTGCTCATCGACCTCGTCGTCTCCACCACGCTGCTGTCGATGGGCATGCTGCAGCTGCCGCCGGCGATGGTGTCGCTGCCGTTCAAGATTCTGCTGTTCGTGATGATCGATGGCTGGAACCTGCTCGTGGGGTCGATCGTGAGGAGTTTTGCGTAGCAGGCCGCCGGCAGCGGGCCGCAGGCAGTCACTGCCGGCCGCCTGCTGCCTGCCGCCAGCTTCGGAGATCACATATGTCTGAAGCCCTTGTTGTCGGCGTCGTCCGACAGGCGATTGAGACCGCGATCGCGGTGAGCCTGCCGATGCTGCTCGCCGGGCTCGTGGCCGGCGTGCTCGTGAGCATCTTTCAGACCGTGACGTCCATTCAGGACAGCGTGCTCTCGTTCCTCCCGCGCGCGGCCGCGATCTTCGCTGCCTTCGCGCTGACGTTCCCGTGGATGCTGCGCGTGCTCAGCGGGTTCTCGAGCGACCTGATCCGTCGGCTTCCCGAGTTCATTCGGTGATCGATCTCGCGGTTGTCGAGCGATTCGCGCTGCTGCTGGTGCGGCCGGGCATGCTGGTGATGCTTGCGCCGGGACTCGGCGGTCAGCACATTCCCGCGCCGGTGAAGATCGCGCTGACGGCCCTCATTGCGCTCGGCCTGCTGCCGTCGGTGACGGTGCCGCGGGCGCTGCCGGAAATGGCGATGGCGCTGGTCGTGGCGCGCGAGGTAGCCATCGGGATGTCGCTCGCGATCGTGCTGCGGGCGCTGATTGTCGGCGCCGAGTTCGCGGGGCACCTGAGCGGCCAGCAGATGGGCTTCAACTACGGGGCGACCATCGACCCGCAGAGCGGCGTGCGCAACAACATGCTGGCGATCCTCTACGGATCGCTCGCGACCCTGGGGTTCCTGGCCATCAACGGCCATCACGCTCTGCTCCGGGCGCTGGCGCAATCGTACTCGGCGCTGCCGATCGGCATCGGACACGTGGCGCCGTCGCTGCTGAAGTCGGTCAACGAAATCTTCGCTCTGGTGTTCATCGTCGGCCTGCGGCTGGCGGCGCCCATCGTCATCGTCCTGCTCGTCGTCGAGCTGGCCGTGGGTCTCATCTCTCGTGCGTCGCCGTCGCTGAGCACCATGGTGATCGGCTATCCGATCCGGATCCTCCTCGGCATGACGCTGCTGGCCGCGCTGGTGGGGACGATTCCGGCGGTCACCAACTCCCTGCTCGACTCGGTGCTGATGACGGCGGCAAACACGGCGCGGGCCTTCAGGTAGGCGATGGCGGACGACAACCGCACAGAAAAACCGACAGGCAAGCGACTCGGGGAAGAACGGAAAAAGGGCAACTTCGCCCGCAGCCGTGAACTCGGTGTCGCGGCCGCGTCGGTGGCGGGCACGATTGCGCTGGGGAAGCTCGGCGGCGCGTTGATGAGCGGGCTTGGCGACCGGCTCTCGGCCGACCTCGCGCACCTCGGTGACGCACCGCTCCAGGAAGTCAGCTCGGGAGACCTCGTCTCGATCGTGATCAGTTCGGCGCGTTTGATCGCCGTTCTCGTCGGGCCAATCGCGCTGGCGACGATGGTGGCAGGCATCGCGTTGCAAGGGGTGCAAGGCGGGTTTCGCTTCGCCACCGAGGCGTTGACGCCTGACCTCAACCGCCTGAACCCCGTGAACGGGTTCAAGCGACTGGCGCCGATGAGCGCCGGCGTCGAGACGCTGAAGACGTTCCTTGCCGTCGCCGTGATTGCGTGGATCGCCTGGCTGATCGTCGACGCGATGATGCTGGAGGGGCTCAGCCTGGCGTGGATGGCGCCCGCCGATGCAGCGCGCAGCGGCTGGGCCCACGCGGAATCGCTGCTCTGGCGCGTCGCATGGGGCCTGGTGGCACTGGCGGCCGCCGACTACGGGTATCAGAAATACCGCTTCCTGCAGCAAATGAAGATGACGAAGCAGGAAGTCAAGGACGAGGCGAAGCAGAACGAAAACCCCGAAATCAAGGGGCGCGTCCGGAAAGTGCAGCGCGAGATGGCGCGCCGCCGGATGCTCGAGAACGTGAAGAAAGCGACCGTCGTGATCACGAACCCGACGCACTTCGCGATCGCGCTCGAGTACCGCCGCGGGGAGATGCCGGCGCCGGTGGTGCTGGCGAAGGGGGCGGACCACATCGCGTTCCAGATTCGCGATCGCGCGCGGCAAGCCGGCGTGCCGATCGTGGAAAACAAACCGCTCGCGCAGGCGCTGTTCAAGACGGCGGAAGTGGGCGAAACGATTCCGGGCACGCTCTTCTCGGCCGTCGCCGAGGTGCTGGCGCAGTTGATTCGACTGAAGCAGTTGGTGATGTAGATGTCCACATTGGTCAAGAAGGGAAACGCGAGCCACCTCCTGGCACCGGCCGCCGTCATGGCGGTAGTGCTGTTGATGGTCGTCCCGCTGCACCCGTTCATCCTCGACCTGCTCCTCTCGGTGGACATCGGGCTCGCCGTGGTGCTGTTGCTGACGACGATTTACGTCAAGCAGCCGGTCGAGTTCTCGGTCTTCCCGTCGTTGCTGCTGTTGCTGACGTTGATCCGGCTGTCGCTCAACGTCGCCTCGACGCGGCTCGTGCTGATGCACGGGCAGGACGGCGTCGAAGCCGCCGGCCACGTCATCATGGCCTTCGGCCAGTTCGTCGTCGGCGGCAACTTCGTCGTCGGGGTGGTGGTCTTCCTCGTCCTCATCGCCATCCAGTTCATCGTCATCAACCACGGCGCGGTGCGTATCTCGGAAGTCACGGCCCGTTTCACCCTCGACGCGTTGCCCGGCCGCCAGATGGCGATCGACGCCGACCTCAACGCCGGCGCGATCGACGAGAAGGAAGCGCGCGAGCGCCGCGACCGGGTCCGCCGCGAAGCTGACTTCTACGGCTCGATGGACGGAGCCATCCGCTTCACGCAGCGCGATGCGATGGCTGCTGTGCTGATCACCGGCGTCAACATCGTCGCCGGCCTCATCATCGGCGTGGTGCAGCACGGGCTTGACCTGGCCACCGCTGCGCAGACCTACACGATTCTGACCGTGGGTGAAGGCCTCGTCACGGCGATCCCGGCGTTGCTGGTGTCGATGGCCGGCGCGCTGATCACCACGCGTGCGGCCTCCGAGTCGCACCTTGGTGAAGAGGTCGCGACCCAGTTGCTCGCACGTCCCAAGCCGCTCGCGGTTGCCGCCGCGGCGCTGGTCTTTCTCGCGATGATTCCCGGGCTGCCCAAGGTGGCCTTCCTCAGCGTGGCCACCGTCCTCGGCTTCGCGGCCTACTCGCTGCGCACCCAGGAGATGGAGGCGGCCGCCGCCGAGGAAGAGGGCGAGGCCGCGCCAGTCTCGGACAATCCGGACGTGGTGACCGCCGTCGATCCGCTGTCGATCGAAGTCGGCTACGCGCTGGTCGGGCTCGTCGACGAGAAGCAGGGCGGCTCGCTCCTGACGCGTGTGCGCGCAATCCGCCGTCAAATCGCGCAGGAGACCGGCGTCGTGGTGGCCGCGGTGCGCATCGCCGACAACCTGCAGCTCGGTCCGCGCGGTTACAGCATTTTGATCAAGGGCGTTGAAGTGGCTCGCGGCGAGCTCTATGCGGAGCGGCTCCTGGCCATCAACCCCGGGTCCGCGACGCGGCCGCTCGAGGGCGTGCCCACGCAGGAACCCGCCTTCGGGCTGCCGGCGGTCTGGATTCAGCAGGAGCTGCGCGACGCGGCGAGCTCGTCCGGCTACACCGTGGTGGATCCGACGACGGCGCTGTCGACGCACCTGTCGGAGACGATTCGCACGTTCCTGCCCGATCTGCTGAGCCGTCAGCAGGTGAAGGAGATGGTCGATGCGGTCTCGCAGCACGCGCCGAAGCTGGTCGAGGACCTGGTCCCGAAGATCGCCTCGCTCGGCGAGATTCAGCGCGTCCTGCGGCAGCTGCTGCGTGAGCGCGTGCCGGTCCGCGACCTCGTCACGATTCTGGAAGCCATCGCTGACGCCGCCTCCGTGACCAAGGACGTGGATGCAATCACCGAGGCCGTCCGGGCCGCCATCGGTCGAGCCATCTGCAAGAGCTATCAGAACGAAAAGGGCGAGCTCGCCGTTATCGGGGTTGCGCCTGTGCTCGAGGAACGGCTGATGTCGTCGCTCGTCCGGACCGAGCAGGGCGCTGTGCTCGCGCTCGACCCTCAACAGGCCCAGTCGATCGCCAGCCGTATCGCCCGAGCTGTGGAGCAGGCGATGGCACAACCCGTGCTCCTATGTTCTCCAGCGCTGCGGCCGCACCTGTGGCGGTTGTTCGCGCGGGTGCTCCCGCACCTAGGCGTGTTGTCGCATGCCGAGGTGCCCGCACACATTCACGTCGTTCCGGTAGCCACACTCGACTGACATGCATTTGAAGCGATACAGGCGGGAAACCGTCAAGGACGCCCTTCGGGCGGTGCGCGAGGACCTCGGTCCTAACGCCCTCGTTCTGTCTACGCGGCTGGTCGCCGCGCCGGGCATGAAGGGGTGGTTCGGACGCCGTGTCGTCGAGGTGACAGCGGCGGCCGAACGGCCAAGCCTGTCGGATGCCCGACATGTCGAAGAACCGGTCGCCAGCAAGGCCGACCGCGCCACCGATCAGCTCGTGGCGCGGCTGCAGGCGGCGGGCCTCGACCCCGCGCTCGCGCGCGACGTCGCGCGCTCGCTGCCGGCCAGCAAGCGCCGCGGCGCCACGCTGCAGACGATTCGCGAGACGCTCGAGCTCCAGCTCGCGGCCATCACCGCGGTCGACGAGGACTTCGCGCCCATCGAGGTGTTCGTTGGACCTCCAGGCGTCGGCAAGACCACGACGATCGCCAAGCTCGCGGCGCAGGAGCGCGCCCTGCACGGCAAGCGCGTGGGCCTGGTGGCCGCCGACGGCTTCCGCGTGGGCGCGGTCGAACAGCTTCGTCTCTTCGCCGACATCCTCGGCTCGCCGCTCACCGTGGCGCGCACGGCCGGCGAGCTCGAACAGGCGCTGCGCGGCGCCAAGCGTCCGCTGCTGCTCGACACCGCCGGCCGTTCGCCGTCCGACGACGTGTCGCGCGAGATGCTGCGCGTGCTGGCCGGTCGCAAGGACGTCCGCACGCACCTCGTGATGGCGGCCAACACGCCGTACACGACCGCGCGCAAGACGCTCGAGCGGTTCGAAGACGCCCGTCCGTCGCGCCTCGTGCTGACCAAGCTCGATGAGGCCGAGTCGCTGGCGCCGCTGGTGTCGCTCCTGCGCGAACGGCAGCTGCCTATTTCGTATCTGGGGACGGGCCAGAGCATTCCCGAAGATCTTCAGCGCGCGACGGCGCCCGCGCTCGCGTCGTGGATTGCCGGCGACGTGCGGACGGGAGCGGTCGCGTGAGAACGCAGCGCACTGCAACCGTGATGGCCGTGGCCAGCGGCAAGGGCGGGGTCGGCAAGACCAACGTCGCCGTGAACCTGTCGGTCGCGCTGACGCGCTTGAACAACCGCGTCGGCCTGCTCGACGCCGACTTCGGCCTCGGCAACGTCGACGTGTTCCTCGGCCTCGCGCCGGAGCGTCACATCGGCCACCTCCTTGCAGGAGAGGCGACGCTCAACGACATCGTCATTCAGGGGCCCGGCGGCGTGCGCATCGTTCCGGCGAGCTCGGGGCTGCAGTCGCTGACGTCGCTGTCGGTGGCGCAGCGCAACGTGCTCGCGGCGGCGTTCGAGACGCTCTGCGGGGAGCTCGACTTTCTGCTCATCGACACGGCGTCGGGGATCTCCGACAACGTGATCGACACGATGCTGCTGGCCGGCCGCGTGCTGATCGTGACGTCGATCGAGCCGGCCGCGATCGTCGACGCCTATGCGACGGCCAAGGTGCTGACCGCGGCGTCGCCGGCGACGGAGATCGGCATCATCGTCAACAACGCCCGCTCGGCCGAAGAGGCGAACCTCACGTACCGGCAGCTGGACGTGGCGGCGAACCGCTTCCTGGGCCGCGGGCTCGAGTACTACGGATTCGTGCACGAAGACGCGTCGGTGCGTGATGCCGTGCTCATTCAACGTCCTATCGTCGATCACTTGCCGCAGTCGCCCGCGAGCCGCTGCTTCCGGATCTTGGCCTCCCGCGTGGCTGGCCTCGACCCGGCGCAGGGCAGGAACTTGAGGCTCGCCACGGATGCAGGACGGACCATTCCTGCTGCAGAGGTACCGCAATGCGCGTAGCCACCGCACGCACCGCCACGGCGCGCGGCGCCGCCAAATCCGCCCCCGCCGAGAGCGCCACCGAGGCGCGCGATCGGCTCGTGATGGAGCACGTGGGGCTCGTCAAGACCCTGGCCCAGCGCCTCGCGATGCGGCTGCCGTCGCAAGTCGAGGTGTCGGACCTGGTGAGCGTCGGGGTGCTCGGCCTCATCGACGCCGCCGGCCGCTACAAGCCGACGCTCGGCGTGCCGTTCGACGCCTTCGCCCGCCGCCGCGTGCAGGGCGCGATGCTCGACTCGCTGCGCGATCTCGATTGGGCGCCCCGCTCGCTGCGCCGCATGCGCCGCGACGTCGACGGCGCGATGGCCAACGTGCGCCGTCGTCTCGGCCGCGAACCGGAGGAATCGGAGATCGCCGCCGAGATGGGCATGTCGGTGGCCGACTACGAGAAGACCATCGAGCAGCTGCGCACGCTGGACATCGGCGCCATCCGCTCGCTCGACGCGCCGACCGAGGACGGCACGTCGCGTCTCGAGCTCTGCGTCGACCCGACCGAAGGCGTCTTCACGCAGCTCGAACGCAAGGAGCTGCGCGTGCACCTGGCCAAGGCCATCGAGCAGTTGCCGGAGCGCGAACGCCAGATTCTGGCGCTGTATTTCGAAGAGGAGCTGACGCTGGCGGAAATCGGTCAGGTCATCGGCGTCGGTGAATCACGCGTGTCGCAGCTGCGCTCGCTCGCGCTGGCACGCCTGCGGACGTTGTTGCGGGAATCGCTCGGGCTGGAGCCCCTCGAATCGTGAACAGAATTCTCTCGCAGGAAGAAATCGACGCGCTGATCCAGGCTGCGTCAGGAAAGGCTCGCGCCGAGGACCGCCGTGCGGCCTCGGTCGACAGCATCCTGACCTACAACTTCCGCCGCCCGGATCGCGTCTCGAAGGAGCAGCTGCGCTCGCTGCACTTCCTGCACGACCGCTTCGCGAAGAACCTGTCGACGTCGCTGTCGGCGTTCCTTCGCGCGATGACCGACGTCAGCCTCGTCTCGGTGGAGCAGTTCGCCTACTCCGAGTTCCTGATGTCGCTGCCCGACCCGACGGCGTTCTACTCGGTGGCGATGCCGCCGCTCGACGGCGTCGGCGCGCTCGAACTGAATCCGTCGGTCGCGTTCGCGATGGTCGACCGCATGCTCGGCGGCACCGGTGACACGCCGGCGCCGAACCGCGCGCTGACCGAGATCGAGCAGAACGTGCTCGACGCGGTGGTGAAGCTGATTCTCGAGCACCTGACGGAAACGTGGCGCGCCATCACCGACGTCCGCTTCCGCATCCAGGGACGCGAGACGCGGCCCCAGATGCTCCAGGTGACCGGCCCCAACGAGGTCGTGATCCTACTCGCGTTCGATCTGTCAGTCGGCAGCAGTCGCGGAATGTTGAGTGTGTCGATTCCCGCGGCCGCCATCGAGACGATGGAAGAGAAGGTGACGCAGGGGTGGAATCGCACCCATCGCCAGCCGACGTCGGTGGAGCGGGCGCGCCTCCACGCCAATCTCGGGCGCGTGCACCTGCCCGTCACGTCGTCGCTGGGGACGCGCATCGGCACGCGCGAACTGCTCTCGCTGCGGCCCGGCGACGTGCTGGCGCTCGGCCACTCGGCCAACGCGCCGGTCGACGTGCAGGTCGGCGGCATCCGCCGCTTCAGCGGGCGGCTGACGGCCGAGGGCCGGAGCGCGGCGGTGCTGATTGAGCAGGCAAGCAACTCGGGAATGCAGTGCACTGAGCTTGCGGTGATCGAAGACGAGTCCAAGGTAATGGTAGGAGCCGACGCATGAGTGAGATGAACCAGGACGTGCAGCAGGCGGAGCAGGCCCAGGGCCACGCCGCGATCGATCCCTCGCGTATCGACGTCATTCTCGACATCGATCTGCCTGTCGTCGTGCGCTTCGGCCGCACGGACCTGCCGCTGCGGACGCTGACCCGCCTGGGTCCCGGCTCCGTGATCGACCTCGGACGGTCGCCGGACGAACCGGTCGAAGTGATGGTGAGCAACCGCGTCGTCGCGCGCGGTGAAGTCGTGATCGTCGGCGGGAACTATGGGATCCGCATCATCGACGTGGTGAGCCCGTCGGAGCGGATGCCCTGGGTGGAGGCGTAACGTGGACATGATGTTGATGGCGGTGGGAGGAGCGACGCTCCTCATTCTGGGCGGTCTGGTCTGGATGCACGTGCAGCAGCAGGCCGCGATCGAGCGCCTCGACGACCGAGTGGCGCACCTGCTGGCCGGCGTCTCGCTCCTCACGGATACGACCGAGGGCGCACTGCGCGACGTCGCCGCCGAGATCAACCGCCTGGCGGGAATCACGGACGCGAACAAGAGCCGTCCCCGTGCGGTGACGCAGCGGCGCATCGCCGCCTCGGCGCGTCGCGGCCGGACGGTGCAGGACATTGCGGCCACCGAGCAGATCTCGGAAGGCGAAGTGAGACTCCGGTTGCAGCTGGAGAACGCGCGTAAGGAGCGGGCCCATGCCTCGGTGCGCTGACTTCACCTGCGGCCGCTGGCGCCCCGAGCGCCTCGCCCCGAAGTGGGCGGCAGGCCTCCGCTTCAACGGCCACTGGTATTGCTCGCGTGAGTGCGTGGAGCACGCCGCGCGGGTCGGTCTCGACACGCCGGCGATCCCGGCGGCCTCGGCGGCGGCGCTGCCGCCGCTGAAGCTCGGTGTGCTGCTGCGCCACCTCGGCGCGATCACCGAGCAGACGCTCGAACGGGCGCTCGAGTCGCAGCGCGCCACCGGCCGCCGGCTCGGCGCCGAACTGCAGGCCCTCGGCCTGGCCCCGGCGGATCAGGTCCTCAAGGCCCTGGCCGCGCAGGGCAACGTGAGCTATCTGCCGTCGTTCGACGTGGCCCGCGTCCAGCAGGGACCGTCGTGGATGCCGGCGGAGACCGTGCGCGCTCTCGGTCTGGTGCCCTTCGAAGCCGACGAGACGCTGAAGCGCGTGCGCGTCGTCTGCGCGGCGCCTGTGCCCAAGGCCGCGATGCGTGCGCTGCTGAAGCTGACGGGATGGACGGCGGAACCGTATCTCGTCGAGGACGAGACGTGGCAGCAGGCGCTGCGCATGTATCGCCCGGCGACGCTCGCCACCGGACTGCGCCGCGAGGCCGTGACCGTGGATGGTGCCGCCGCTGCTGCGGCGCGCGTCGCGGACAGCGCGCTCATCGACCGGTCGGTGACGATGCGCGCGGCCAACTGCGACCAGTACACGTGGGTTCGTGTTGAAGGGGCCCGGCAGGTCTCGGACCTGATTATTCCCACGACGGAGGAGCCATGTCAGGTGGCGCGTATAGCGCGCTGAGCGGGATGCGGACGCGGCTCGAGGAGCTCGACCGCATCGCCGCAGACCTCGCCAACGTCAGCACGGTCGGCTACAAGACCGAGCGTCGGGCCAACTTCGCGTCGGATCGCGACAACTTCAGCGCCGAGCTCGACTCGGCGGTGGACGTCGTGATGGGCGGCAGCAAGATCGACTTCAAGCCGGGTCTGATCGCCAACACGGGGCGCGACCTCGACGTGGCGATCGATGGCAGCGGCTTCTTCGTCGTGCAGACCGAGCGCGGCGACCGGTATACGCGCGCGGGCAGCTTCCGGAAGAACGCCGACGGCCTGCTGACGACGGCCGAGGGCGAGCCGGTGCTCGGCGAGAACGGCGAGATCAGGCTGCCGAACGGGCCGGTCAGCATCGCCGAGGACGGCACGGTTCGCAGCGGCGCCACCATGCTGGGTCGTTTGCAAGTCGTGGAGTTCGGGTCCGAGAGGGACCTAATCAGGGAATCGGGATCGCGCTTCAGAGCTTTACCGGGCTCGGCGCCCCCGGTCGCGGTTGACGCGAAGGTGGTGAGCGGGGCCCTCGAGCAGTCGAACATCTCGGTCGTGGACCGGATGGCGAAGCTGACCGAAGTCTCGCGGAACTTCGAAGCACTGAACAAGGGCATCACGACGCTGATGACCGAGCTGGATGGACGGGCGATCGCTGAACTCGCGAAGCGGTAAGGACGAAGACACCAATGATTCGAGCTTTGTATACGGCCGCCAGCGGCATGAACGCCCAGCAGGCCAACATCGACAACGTCGCCCACAACCTGGCCAACGTGAACACGGCCGGCTTCAAGAAGAGCCGCGTCGAGTTCGAGGACCTCGTCTACCAGCAGATGAAGGCGCCCGGCACGCCGACGTCGCAGGAAGGCGAAGCGCCGGTGGGGCTGGAAGCCGGCCTGGGCGCGCGCGTCGTCGCCAGCGCCCGCAACTTCGGCTCCGGGAACCTGCGCAGCACGAGCGGTCCGCTCGATATGGCGATCGAGGGCCAGGGGTTCTTCCAGCTGACGCTGCCGGGCGGCGAGACCGGATACACGCGCGCCGGAGAGTTTCACCTGAACGGGCAGGGACAGCTGGTCACCAATGAGGGCATCGCCCTGGAGCCGGCGATCACGATTCCCGCGGGCGCCAGCGCCGTCAGCATCTCGAAGGACGGCATCGTCTCCGCGGTGGTCCCGGGCCAGACCGATCCGCAGCAGCTCGGCACGATTGAGCTTGCCAACTTCCAGAACCCGGCCGGTCTGTCTGCGCGCGGCGGCAACGTGTTCGTCGCAACGATCGCGTCTGGCGACGCGGTCACCGCGGTTCCCGGAGCCGACGGCATGGGCACGATCGCTCAGGGCATGCTCGAGGACTCGAACGTGAGCGTCGTCGAGGAAATGGTGAACATGATTCTCGGGCAGCGCGCCTACGAGGCGAACTCCCGCGTGATTCGTGCGGCCGACGAAATGCTGCAGCAGGTCAACAACCTGCCACGGTAATTCGATGAACGACACTCTCACGGAAGTCTACGGCCGGGTGATCCTCGGCGTGTTCGTGGTCGCGGTACTCCTGACGATCGCGCGGGCGGCCTTCGCGGCGCCCGCGACGATCACGCCCGTGACGGCGATCGCGCAGTCGGTGGCGAGCCGGCTCGGCGCGGATGCCCAGGTGACCGTCGCGACGATTGCGACCAGCGTCAAGCCGGAACCGGGGCTGCAGGCGCTGCCCGAGCCGGGCGCGCGCGTAGGACAGGCGGTGCGCTTCGTCCTCACGGCAGGTCGCCTGCGCCGCGGTGTCGCGGTGGCGACCGTGAAGGTGAGCGGGCCACACGCGCGAGCGGCGCAGCCGATTGCGCGCGACGCGGCGCTGGTGGCAGGCGATATCGAAGTGATCGACGGCGAATGGCCGTCGGTGCCCTTCACGCGGCTGCCCGCCGAAGAGGAACTGGTCGGATTGACCGCCCGCCGCGACATCGCGAAGGGCGAGCCGTTGACCAACACCGTGCTGGACGTGCCGGCGCTCATTCGCGCCGGCGACGTGGTGACGGTGACGGCGCGGGTCGGGCGCGTCGAGGCCACCGGCCAGGCCACGGCGTCGACGAGCGGCCATCGCGGCGATGTTATTCGGGTCACGCCGCGTCCCAACGGACGCAGCGTGCGGGCGAGGATTACGGGTCAGGCGGCCGTCGAGGTGGTTCAGTGACAAGGCACAAGGCACAAGGCACAAGGCTCAAGGCGCAATTCATTCTGTGGTTCGTCGCCGTAGCTGTGGCCGCGACGGCGACGATGGGCGTGGCGCACGCCGCCGAGAAGGAAAAGTTGACCAAGGCCGAAAAGAAGGCCGCCCGCGAAGCCGAGAAGAAGATCAAGGACGCGGAGAAGGCCGACAAGAAGGCCAAGGACGCCGAGAAGGACGCGAAGAAGGACCTCGACGCGGAAACGCGAAAGGCGTCGGAGAACTACGACGAGCTGTTCCGGCAGTACCTGGCGACGGCGCGTGCCACGGCGCAGGCGCCGCAGACCGCCGACTCGCTGTGGATGGCGGGACTTGCCGACGATCTTCGCGCGCACCGGCTGAACGACCTCGTGACCGTGCGCGTGGTCGAGCTCGTGACGGCGCAGGGATCGGCCGACTCGGCGCTGGACAAGGACAGCAGCGCGGCGGCGTCGGTGACCAGTCTGTTCGGCCTCGAGTCGAAGCTCCCGGGCTTCATCGATCCGTCGGCGCTGGCCGCGGCCAGTGCCAACACGACGTTCAAAGGCAGCGGCACGACGGGCCGCTCCGGATCGTTGACGGCGGTCATGACGGCGCGTGTGGCCGAAGTGCTGCCCAACGGCGACCTCGCGCTCGAAGGCGTGCGCGAGATTGAGATCAACGGCGACCGCCAGATCATCGTGCTCACCGGCGTCGTGCGGCCGGTGGACATTGCTCAGGGCAACGTGGTGCCGTCGACGTCGATCGGGCAGATGCGGATCCGCTACTTCGGCCGCGGCCTGATCAAAGACAACCTGCAGCCGGGGCTGCTCGTCCGGGTTCTGAACAAGATTTTCTAGGGTGATGAGTTTTATGAGTTCACGTACACACCGAGGCGCCGAGGCACCGAGGAATTTCCTGCATATCGTTCTCACTGCCTCAGTGTCTCGGTGTGTCGTCCTCCTCGCGTCGATGGCGCTGGCGGCGACGCCCGCGGCCGCGCAGACCGATCCCTCGCTCGGCGCCGCGCGCCTCAAGGATGTCGTGTCCGTGCAGGGCGCCGCGCAGACGCCGCTCATCGGCTACGGCCTGATCGTCGGTCTGAACAAGACTGGCGATCGCCGGCAGACCATCTTCTCCGCGCAGACGTTGACCAACATGCTGCAGCGCTTCGGCATCGCGGTGTCGCCCGGCGACATCAAGATCGAGAACGTGGCGGCCGTGATGGTCACCGCGCAGATGAGCCCCTACGCGCAGACGGGTGGCCGCCTCGATGTCACGGCGTCGTCGATCGGCGACGCGCGCAGCCTCCAGGGCGGCACGCTTCTGCCGACGCCGATGCGCGGCCCCGATGGTCGCGTGATGGCGCTGGCGCAGGGTCCGCTGTCGGTGGGTGGTTTCGGTGCGGGAAATGGCGCCAACAGCGTGCAGGTGAATCACCTGACCGTCGGACGCGTGCCTGGCGGCGGTCTCGTGCAGGAAGCGCGCGCCTGGACACCGCTCTCGACCGACGTGCTGCGATTGTCGTTGAACGACCCTGATTTCGTCTCGGCCGCCCGCATCGCCCGCGCGATCAACATGGAGCTCGGCGCCGATGCCGCGCACGTCGTGGACGCCGGTTCGGTGGCGGTGCAGGTGCCGGAGCCGTTCCGTGCGGCGCTGCCCGACCTCATCGCCCGACTCGAGCCGCTTCCCGTGTCACTCGACGTGGCGGCGCGCGTCGTCATCAACGAGCGCACCGGCACGGTGGTGATGGGAGGCGACGTGCGCCTCGGTCCCGCGGCCGTGGCTCACGGCAACCTGTCGGTCCGCATCCAGACGCAGCTGGAAGTCTCGCAGCCGGCGCCGCTCTCGGGCGGTCAGACCACGGTGGTGCCGCAGACGGATGTGAACGTGAACGAGGGTGACGCCAAGCTGATGACGCTCGAAGCGGGCGTCACGCTGAGCGAGGTCGTGCGGGCGCTGAACCTGCTCGGCGTCTCGCCGCGCGACATCATCTCGGTCATGCAGGCGCTCAAGGCCGCCGGGGCCCTGCGCGCGGAGATTGTGATCCTGTGAGCATGGACGTCGCGGCCATCGTCGAGCGCGCCACGATTGCCGCCACCGAGGCGCGCAAGGACGGCGAGATCTCGACCAACGACCGCGAAAAGCTCAAGCGCGTCGCGGCGGAGTTCGAGTCGATGCTGCTCCTCCAGATGCTGCGCGACATGCGCAAGTCCGGCTCGTGGGACGACGGCGAGAGCGAGAAGGACTCGCTCGGCGCCGAGTCGCTCTTTGAAACGCTCGACGTGGAGCTCGCCTCGCACCTGGCCAAGGCCAAGAGCCTCGGTCTCTCGAACGAGCTGCTGGGTGCGTTCGATCGGATGCAGCCGGCAGGGACGCCTGTGGCGCCCACCACGGAATCGGCAGCCCCGGTCTCGACTGTAGCGCGGACCTTCACGGTCCGCGACGCCGTGGCGCCAGTGGCGGACCATAAAGGTCCGCCCCGCGCTGAGGCAGTGGCGCCGGCCTATAGCGCGGCAGCGGCGGCGCGGACCTTTATGGTCCGCGACATTGAGACCGCCACGGCTGAGGCGATGGTCAAGCCGGTCAGCGGGGCCGTGACCTCATCGTTTGGGTGGCGCCGCGACCCGTTTACGAACCGGTTGAAGTTCCACCAGGGCGTGGACATGGCGGCGGCCTATGGCCAGGACGTCAAGGCCGCGGGCGCAGGTCGCGTGGTGTTCAGCGGCAACGCGGGGGGCTACGGCACCAGCATCGTGATCGAGCACCAAGATGGCACCAGGACGCGTTACGCGCACCTCTCGGCCACGCTGGTGGAGAAGGGTGCTGCGGTCGGTGCCGGTGAGCCAGTCGGCCGGGCGGGCCACAGCGGCCGCGCAACCGGCACACATTTGCACTTCGAAGTGATTGGCCGCGATGGAAAGCGGATGGAGCCCGAGCAGTGGGCGAAGGCTGATGTGAACGGCCGAGCTTTGCCCAGTATGGACGAGCGGAGGACAGAACGGTCAGGCGATTAAAGGTCGCACGGCGAATGCCGATTACCCACGGGACGTAGACTGCCCTGAGGGATTCAGGCGCATAGCCGGGAGCATGAGATGAAGATCGACGGAAATCGTTTGCCACAGGACGCTGAAGCCACCAAGGCCACCGAGGCCGCGCAGAAGCTCGCCGAAAAGCGGATCGCGAAGAAGAGCGATCTGCCCGGCGCTGCCGGCACCGACAAGGTCGAGGTGTCGTCAGACGCCAAGCTGATGGCCGCCGCACTCAAGGCGTCCACCGAGCCGACGCCCGTGCGGGCTGACGTGGTCGAAGCGATGAAGAAGAAGCTCGCCGCCGGCGAGGTCGGGAACGACGCTGGTCGTCTCGCGGATCGCATCATCGACGATCTGCTGAAGGAATGATATGAACACATCCCCTCAGGGGAATCTGGCGGCCGTCGCGCGGCTTCGTACCGCGCTCGAGGACACCGCGGCGGCGCTCGCCGAGGCCGACCTCGCTCGCCTCCTGGCATCGGACACAGCGCTGCAGAGCGCGCTGAGTGCGATGTCCGGGCTGGCGAAGGCCGATCCCTCAGATCGTCTGCAGTTCCGGCGTGAGCTCGAGGGCACGGCAGCCGCGTTGCTGCGGTGCCGCCGCCTGGGCGCTGGTCTTTCCGATTTCGTGCGCATCAGCCTCGGCGCGCGCGGCGAGCAGCTCGGATACGAGCCCTCCCGCGAGGCGGCCGCTGCGCTGACCGGCCGCGGCTTCAGCAAGAGGGTGTAGCCGTGGGCGATCTGTTTTCCAGTCTCACGTCGGCCTCGCGATCCCTCGACGCCCAGCGCTACGGGCTCGACGTCGCCGGCCAGAACATCGCCAACGTCAACACGCCCGGCTACGCCCGGCGGACGATCGATCTCGGCGCCATGGGGCCCAGCACGCCTGGTTCCGCCGGCGCCGGGGTGAGCGTCATCGGCGTGCGCGCGCTCCGCGACCGCCTGCTCGAGACGCGTGTGCAGCAGGAAGTGCCCGCCGAGCAGAAGCAAGCGGCGATGTTTTCTTCGTTGAGCATGGTGGAAGCGGCCCTGGGAGACCCCGGATCGTCAATCGACAAGTCTCTCCAGAACTTCTTCGACGGGTTTTCCCGGCTGGCGGATTCCCCCGTGTCGGCGACGGCCCGCCAAGACGCCCTGCTCCAGGCCGACGGCCTGGCCGGGGCCTTCCGCAACATGGCCTCGCGCCTCGATTCGGCGCGCCGCGACGCGGACCGGCAGGTGCGCAGCACCGCCGAGGAAGTCAACAGCCTGGCCGATCAGATCGCCGCGCTCAATCGCAGCATCGGGTCGGCGTCGCCGGACTCGACGCTGCATCTCCGTGACGACCAGGCCCAGTTGGTGCGTCGTCTCGCCGAGATCGTGGATATCCACACGCTCGACCGGCCCGACGGCGGTATTGACATCAGCATCGGCAACAGCCGTCCCCTCGTGGTCGGCCAGACGTCCTACGCCCTCACGGTCTCGAACACGCCGCCATCGGGCTACGCCGCCCTCCGCGTGAACGGTACCGCCGTGACGTCGGAGATCACGGGCGGCAGGCTCGGTGGCCTGTTGCAGGTCCGCGACGTCAGCATCCCGAATTACCAGGGAAGTCTCGACGATCTCGCGTTCGAGGTGGCGACGCAGGTCAACACGATCCACGCGGCCGGCTACGACCAGACGGGTGCGGCTGCCGGAAACCTCTTCGCGTTCTCGACGCCGCCGGTGGGAACGGCGGGCGCGGCCGCGGCACTGATTGTCGATCCGGCGGTGGCCGCGGATTCGCGACTGCTCTCGGCCGCGGCAGTCGCCAACGGTGGCGACAACCAGAACGCCCGCGCCATCGCGGGGCTGCGCGAGCAGCGCATCCTCAACGGCAACACGGCCACGCTCGCCGACGCGTGGGGTGAGCTCGTCTACAGCGTGGCGCGCGACACGAAGGCGGCCAAGGACGAGAGCGCCAGCCGCAGGGAAATCGTGACGCAGGTCGACGCGCTTCGCGACGAGGTCTCAGGCGTCTCGCTCGACGAGGAAGCGATGCACCTGCTCAAGTTCCAGCGCGCCTACGAGGCGAACGCGCGCTTTTTCAGCGTCGTCGATCAGACGATCGAGATGATGCTGCAGTACTTGGCGAGCTAATCATGCGAATCACGTTCAGTAGCCAGTTCAGAGACGGTGCCGCGGGCATCCAGCGGGCGTCGGAGCAGCTCCTCGAGGCGCAGCGCCAGGTGTCGACCGGCAAGCGCCTCGACAAGATCAGCGTCGATCCAGCGGCCTCGGCCACGGCGGTGGCCGAGCGCAATGCGCTCGGGGCGGTGGAGCAGTACGAGGCGACGGCGGACTCGGCCGCGTCGCGGCTCAAGGTGATCGACACGGTCCTGTCCGACATCGTCGACAAGTTGTCGAAGGCGCAGACCTCTGCCATGGCCGGGCAGGGCACCACGAAGACGACTGTGCAGCGTGACTCAGCGGCGCAGGAGCTGCGCGGGCTCAAGACATCGCTGCTCGACGACCTCAACACGATGTTTCACGGCACGTACGTGTTTTCCGGCATCAACTCGACGACCAAGCCGTACACCGCGGGCGGCGGCGGCGTGGTCGGAGCCTACGCCGGCAGCGCCACGGACATGTCGGTCGACGTGGGCGACGGGCGCTCGGTGAAAGTGGCGATGGATGGCAGCGCCATCGCGCAGGGGGGCGCCTCACAGCACCTGTTCGACACGTTCGACGATCTGATCACCGCCGTCTCGACCGGCAACGACGCGGGCATCACCACTGGCATCCGGGAACTGCAGGACGCGTTCACGCGCGCGACGGGCGCCCAGAGCCGGCTGGGCACGGATCTGGCGGAAATCGACGCGCAGAAGCTGCGCTTGTCGCAGGTCAAAATCTCGACGACCGAACGCCTCTCGAAGCTGGAAGAGGCAAACATGGCTGAAGCTATCACCCAAATGTCCAACGCTGACGCCGCCTACCGCGCTGCCCTCGGCGCGGTGAGCACGTCAACCCGAGTTTCACTGCTGGATTACCTGAAATGACACCACTTGCACGAATGATCGCGTCCGTCGACAACGAAATGCCGCATCTGCAGGAGATTTCGCCCGCCATCGCGCGCGACGTCATCCGCTTCCCGAACGGGCTTCCCGGGTTCGAGGGGTGCCGCGGCTTCCTCCTCATGATGTCGGAGTCCCTGGGCCCGATTCAGTGCCTGAAGGCGATCGAAGGGCCGACGGCGTCGTTCCTCGTGATCGATCCGCGGCGCGTCATGCCGGACTACCGGTGCGAATTGAGCGCCGGCGATCGGCATCGCCTCAGCGTCGGCGACAACGACGCGTTGTTGTGGCTGGTGCTGCTCACCATCGAGCTCGACGGCACGATCACCGCGAACCTTCGCGCGCCGATCGTGATCAATCCCGAGCGCATGGTCGGGCAGCAGGTCGTGCCGCACAACACGGTATACCCGATCCGTCACGTCGTTGCCGCGCCTGGTGAATAGTCATGCTCGTGTTCACCCGGCGGAAGCGGGAAACGATCATGATCGGCGACGGCATCTCGATCGAGGTGCTGCGCATCGGTCGTGACGGGGTACGGCTCGGCGTGATTGCGCCGCCAGAAGTACCGGTACACCGCAAGGAAATCTACGACCAGATCCGTGAAGCGAACCAGAAGGCCGCGGCCGCGCCCGACCTCGACACGCTCGCGGCACAACTGAAGCACGGCGCATGATCCTCCGCGACTGGCGCGGGGCGGATACCGCCATCATGAGCGAATGCTACGACCGCGAACGCCGTCACTGGCAGGACGCGTTGGGGTGGGACACCGCCTGGACGTGGAAGACGGTGGAGCAGGCGCGGCTCGCGTGCGCACTGCCCGGCGTCCTGGCCCTGAACCGGTTCGACCGCGTCGAGGGCTGGGCGTTCTACATGATGGAGGATGCCATCCTTCACATCGGCGGGCTCGTGGCCGATGACGCCACCGCCACGGCGGCGCTGCTCGACATCGTGTTGCGGGACGCCAAAGCGGCGGCCATGAAGGCGGAAGCCTGTTTCATTCTCGACCGCGCGAATGGTCTGGAGTCGATCCTGGCGGCGCGCGGCTTCGACGTCGAGCGATTCCACTATCTGTCGTTGGACCTGGGGTCGGAGTCGGGGTCAGAGCTGGGGTCAGAGCTGGGGTCGGAGTCGGGGTCAGAGTCGGGGTCAGAGCTGGGGTCGGAGTCGGGGTCGGAGTCGGAGTCGGGCCCCGCCGGCAATCCGGACCACTGGCGGGATGGCGATGCCACCGCCGCGGCGGCGCTGCTCGGCGCGTCCTATACGCCTTCTGACGGAATCCACTTCGCGCCCACCGGCGATTGGAACCGTTACGTGTCCGGCCTCGTGAACCAATGCGGATGCGGGATGTTCGACACGCGCGTCTCGCGCGTGGTTCGCGGCCCCCGCCGCCTCGATGCCGTCGTGATGGCGACGATGCTGTCGGCCGAGACCGCGCACATCGCGCAGGTGGCCGTCCACCCCGCGAGCCGGCGCCGCGGGCTGGCGTCGACGCTGGTGCGCGACGTCGCCACCGCGGCTGCGCGGAGCGGCAAGCGTCGCCTGACGCTGCTCGTCGGCGATCGCAACCAGCCCGCCCGCCGCCTCTACGCGGCCATGGGATTTCAACCTCGCGCCACGTTCGTGGCCGCCAGACGCGAAATGACGCGCGCGCGGCGCGTCAGCTCGATCGCATAACGGAGCACGTTAGGATCCATGTCTTCCCACCCCAGGCTCAGCGTCTGCCTCATCGTCAAGAACGAAGAGACTTACCTTCGGCAGTGTCTCGAGTCGGTGCGCGACCTGTGGGACGAGCTCATCGTCGTCGACACGGGGAGCACCGATCGCACGGTGGAGATCGCGCGGGAATTCGGAGCGCGCGTGTTCGACTTCACCTGGCAGGACGATTTCGGCCTGGCGCGGAACTACTGCATCGACCAGGCGACCGGCGACTGGATCCTCTCGCTCGATGCCGACGAGACCATCTCGGCTCGCGATCACGCCGCCATCCGTGCGGACATGCAACGGGACGACGTCGACACGTTGACGGTCCGTCAGCGCCACTACATGGCAAGCACCGTGATCGGCTGGAAGCCGGGATCTGGCGGCTACGCCGAGGGCGAACCTTACTCCGGCTATCTCGACGTGGATTGCCGCCGCCTCTTCCGCCGCCAGCCCTGGCTGCGCTGGCGCAACCGCGTCCATGAAGTGCTCGTGTCGACCGATCCGTCCACGCCGCTGACGCATGCGCCCGGATCGTGGGTGATCCACCACTTCGGCAAGGTTGGCGATCGCGACGTGCTCAAGGGCAAGGGCGAACACTACCTGCGCATCCTGCTCAAGAAGGTCAAGGAGCACCCGAAGGATCCGCAGGCCCTGCACGAGCTCGGCGTCCAGTACGGGGAGTTGCAACGGCACGACGAGGCGCGAGCTACCTTTGAGCGCCTGATGACGCTGTCGCCGAATTACAGTGACACGCTGCTGCACCTGGGCATCGCGTACATCGCGCTGAAGCAGCACAAGAGGGCGTTCGACACGTTGCGGAAGGCTCGCAAACAGCTGCCGTCGCACGCGGCCGAGATTGCGCTCGTCGAAGGGAACCTCCATCGCGACGAGGGGAACGTGGCTGCGGCGGAGAACGCGTTTCGACGCGGGCTCACCGCGGTGCCTGGATTCTCGGGCCTCAGTCACAACCTCGCCCTGCTTTATCAGTCGAACGGGCGTCATGCCGAGGCGGTCGCGTGCGTCAAGACAGCGTTGACGCACAACCCGAACAATGCCGACCTCGCGCAGCTGCTCGTCCAGGTCCATCGCGGCCACGCGCGCGCGTTGACGCGGGAGCGGCGGTTCGAGGAGGCGCGCACGTCGCTCGAAGCCATGTCGCAGGCGACCGACGCAGACGCCGAGGGCCTTCGCGGCGCCGTGGCTCTGGGCCTGCGCGAGCTCGACGCGGCGATCGGCCATCTTCGCGCCAGCCTCGCGCTGCAGCGCACGCAGGAAGCCGCGGTGAACCTGTCAATCGCCCTCGACGCCCGCGGTGATCGGACCGGCGCGCTCGCCGCCGCGGCAACGGCTGTTGCGCTGGCACCCAACGATGCCGCCACGACGCAGCGCTTCGCGCGTCTCGTGGGCGATACGCTGCGCCAACGGAAGGATCCGTCGGCCGATCGCTTGACCCTGTTCTTTTCCCAGCAGGCATCGGTGGACTTCGACGGCCGCACACCCTACCAGCGTCCGCTCGGCGGCACCGAGAGCGCGTTGGTCTATCTTGCGCGCGCGCTCGCGCAACTCGGCCATCGCGTCGTCGTGTTCAACGAGTGCAAAGAACCGGGCGTCTACGACGGCGTCGAGTATGCGCGGTGGAGCACGATGATCGAACGGTGCCTCACCGACCGTCCCGACGTGCTGACGTCCGTGCGCTTCTTCGAGCTCGTTGGCCGCGCGCGCCTCGCGCCGGTCCAGATCTTCTGGACGGGCGACGCCGCCGACCAGCCGTACGTCCAGGCCCTTGCTGATCGTGCCGCGCGGACCGAGATCGACTTCTTCATGCTGCAGAGCGACTGGCAGGCGGAAACGTTCCAGGCGCTGCATGGCATTCCCGCGTGGCAGGTGCTGCGCACGAACCTTGGCGCGGCGGGTTCCGCGGTGGAGCCGCCGCTGCGTCCTGAGAAGACCGCTCCCCGCGCACGCCGTCTCGCGTACGCGAGCACGCCCTTCCGGGGCCTCGACGTCCTGCTGGATCTGTTCCCGCGCATTCGTGCGGCCTGCCCCGACGCCGAGCTCGACGTGTTCAGCAGCATGAAGGTCTACGGCTTCTCCGAGGCCGACGACCAGAAGCAGTTCGGAGCCATCTACGCGAAGGCGAAGCAGCCCGGCGTGAACCTCGTCGGCTCAATCGACCAGCGAGCGCTCGCGCAACGGCTGCAGAAATCGCGAATTCTTGCGTACCCCAACCATTTTGCCGAGACGTTCTGTATTGCTGCGATCGAAGCCGAGGCGGCCGGATGCGCGGTTGTCACCTCCGCCCTGGGCGCGCTTCCACAAACGGTGGGCAACGGCGGTATCTGTATTCCCGGTGACACGCGGAGCGCCGCGTATCAGGACGCCTTCGTGCAAGCCTGCGTGACTCTGCTGAATGACGATGCGCGGTGGCTCCAGATGACCGAGGCGGCGCTCGAGCGGACGTGGAGCGAGTACACCTGGGCCGCAGTGGCCGGGCAGTGGGACCGCAACCTGACTGCAGCGTTAGCCCTTGCGCCGTCCGTCATCGAGCGCGTGGGCGTCCATCTCGCGGCCGGGCGAGCGGTGCTTGCTCAGAAGATGCTGGGCCGCGACGGTGCCCCAGAAGGCGTTTCTGGGGCCGCCTGGGAGGCGCTGCGGGCATTCGTCGCGTGGCGCGCGGGCAGCGGTGCGGCGCCAGGCGACGATGCGCTCAGGCTCATCGGGCTGCACTTCCGCGCGCTCGGCCGGCTCCTCGCGACACTCGACCTGTCTCGAGCGGCGTAGTCTAGCGGCACGCCGATTGAACTCACGCCAGGCGTGAGGATGTCTTTCCTCGTCATCCTTCAGGTCTCGCTGCTCGTCTGCAGTTGCTCGAGCGTTCCGCAGCCGCCCCAGGACGCGGTGCAGCAGGCGTCACACGAGGTCAGCTCTACGCTGCTCGAGACGTCGGTGCTCGAAACCACTCGAGGTCTGGCGTCCTACTACGCGAGGATGCTGCACGGGCGTCTCACCGCGAGCGGCGCCACGCTGAATCTCGACGAGCTCGTCGCGGCGCATCCCACCTACCCGTTTGGCACCCTCGTCCGCGTCACCAACCTCGCCAATCAACACGTCGTCAACGTCAGCATCGTCGATCGCGGTCCGGCGAAGGGCCCGCGCGCCGAAGGGGTCATCATCGATCTCTCCCGCGCCGCCGCCAGGCAGCTGGGGCTGCTCGAAGACGGACGCGGGAGTGTCATTCTCGAAGTGTTGAAGTGGGGCGAGGAGGAGACGGCGACAACGGGGACGAAGTGAGAGTGCGAATCCACTGACGCTTGTCGGTGCGAATCCTCTGACGTGGGCGGTGCGATCCTTCTAACGCCGTCGGTGCGATCCTGCTGACGACAGTCAGTGCGAAGTCGCCGACGCGGGCGCGTAGGGCAGCGCGGCGTGTCAAAAGCAGGCCGCAGTCAATCCATTCAACGCGTGTCAGTATCGAAGCGTGAACGAGGCTGGCGAAAGGCGACCGATTGACGCAGGCTTGTGTCGCTCGTGCCAACACGCGCGCGTAGTCACGTCGTCGCGTGGATCCCTCTTTTATCTCTGCCAGTTGTCCTTCAGCGACCCGCGATTTCCACGTTATCCGCCGTTGCCCGTTCTGTCGTGCGCAGGGTACGTTTCAGCCGACGACTCGGACACGCGCGCGCACACCGACGAACGTCAGTAGGTTCGCACCGACCGCGTGATCGGGTCCGGCGACCGCCTATCCTTTTCGATTGACCAGATTGGAGCCGCCGAGCGGCGGGGCGACGACGCGGCGGTAGGCGGCGAGCGTGCTCTCGCCTTGGCCGAGCGACTGGGCGGCGAAGCGGCGGGCGAGCTCGGCTTCCTTGAGCGCCTCGAGCGAGTTGTGGTCCTGGGTCACGATCCGTTCGACCATGGCGGCCGCCTCGCGGTGGAGGGCCGCCACGCTCTGGAACTCGTGCACGTCGTCGAGCGCCTTGCGGTATTCGAGCAGCGCCATCCGGATCGGCTTCAGCTCGTGCTCGATCGTCACGAGGCCGGCCATGACGCGGTCGCGCTGATCGGAGAAGTTGGCAAAGCCTTCCAGATCGCCCTTCTCGCTGGTGTCGCGCTGACGGGCGGCGAGCCAGTCGAGACGGTGGAGCAGCGTCATCTCCGCCTCGAGTCCGGCGCGATACTGCGCCACGAGCGGCGGGAGGTCCTGTGGGGTCATCGAGTGGGCACGGCCGGAGGATGAGCCGCCTGCGACCAGGCCTCACGAAGTGTCGTGAACAGCTTGTACAGCTCGTCCGCGGCGGCGGCATCCCCACGCGTCACCTCGGTGATCCGCGTGCTCATATAGGTGTAGAGACGATCGAGCTCACGTGCGATGTCGCCGCCTTCGTTCATGTTCAGCGTGTTCTGCAGCTCCGCGACGATGTTGAGCGTCTTGCGCGTCGCCTCGGTGCGGGCGTGCACGTCGTTGCGCGCAATCGCCTGCCGCGCCTCACCCATGAAGCGGATGGCGCCGTCGTACAGCATCACGACGAGCTCGATGGGCGAGCGGGTTTCTGCTTCCATGCGGCGGTAGGCTTCGGCGCCGCGTGACCCTTTGACCACGAATTCCCCCTAAAACCCTAGAACAACTTGTAGCCGCCGCCGACCGATCCGAGCGCCTTTCCAGCACAGTGGGATCCGAAGCTTGGAATTCACGTGACTTGAAGTCGCGGC
>JADMIO010888867.1_pt1 | contig 67972 bp, 42 predicted proteins | sample 8958161 | NCBI WGS metagenome assembly JADMIO01 (sample SAMN16585339, study PRJNA669376) | soil metagenome | isolation source: Crop rotation soil | place: USA: Cullars Rotation, Alabama | collected 2011 | reverse complement strand
CGCGACAACTTGTCCACGTGGAATTCTAAGCTTAGGATCCCAATGTGCTGGAAAGTAGCAACCGTTTTCAATTTCACGCCCCACGCGTGCCATCAGGAAATTGCTGTGGGCTTCATTTCCAAAACTGCCAGCACCCCTCGTATGCGCGCGGTCAAATCACAAGCTTTTGGTTCCATCGGCCATCGAGTCATGCGCCGCACCATTCCCGTCGCCCGCAAGCGCAAATGGCAGGCGGCCATACACGAGGAAGTCGCTTTTTGGAACGAGTACATTTCCACCCGCGGAAATGGGCGTTGGGAAAAGGAGCTCGAATTTCGCCTGCGTCCCGACACCGACCTTCAGGCCTATGTCACGATGGACCTGGATATTCCACCAGGCGGCACGCTCAGGTTGCTAGACGTGGGCGCCGGTCCAATTTCATTCCTGGGCAAACGCTGGACAGACCGCACAGTCTTGCTCACCGCAGTCGATCCGCTCGCGGAATATTACAATGAAATCCTCAATCGCTGCGGGCTGAAACCGCCGGTCGCCACCGAATTGGCGGCTGGTGAAACGCTCACGAGCCGTTTCGCGCTTAATCATTTTGACGTCGTGCACGCCCGCAACTGCATCGATCACAGTCTCGATGCACCGCAGACGGTCGATCAAATGCTCGCGATCACCAAGGTGGGCGGCTGGGTCAAGCTCGAGCACGGAATTTGCGAAGCCACTGCCAACAACCAATGCGGGCTTCACAGTTGGAATTTTTTGACTGACGGGGGCGACTTTATCATCGAAGCTCCCGGAGGCGAACGGGTGAACGTGACACAGCGCTATGCCGGCCTTGCCGAAATTACTTGCGAAGTCGTCCCGGAAAAGAACTGGCTCTCGGTTCGCATGAAAAAACTCGTGCCTACCCTCGCAGCGCAGTCTCGCCCCGTGGTATCGGTGGTGGTCCCTTGTTACAACCAGGCGCAATACCTTCCCGACGCAGTTGACAGCGTCGCTGCACAAACGTACCGCGATTTCGAAATCATTATCGTGGACGACGGCAGCCCGGACGATACCGCCGAAGTCGCGCGACAACTGGCTGCTCGTCACGCCGATTGCCAGATCACCATCATCAATCAGCCGAACGGAGGCCTTGCCGCCGCCCGTAATGCCGGCATTCGTTTGGCCCGCGGCAAATACATCCTGCCGCTCGATTGCGATGACAAAATCTCTCCCGACCATCTGGCCAAGACGGTCGGGTTTCTGGAAGCCAACCCGCAGGTGCGCATCGTCGGCACGTTCCGCGAGGATTTCGGCGCGGCAACTGGTGTGGTGCAAGCAGTGCCTTACACGCTGGCAGAAATCCTGCAGAGCAATCGCAACAGCTACTGCTCGCTCTATCACCGTGAAGTTTGGGAAGCCGTGGGCGGGTATCGCACCGACATGGTGCCGGCCGGATATGAGGACTGGGATTTCTGGATTGGCTGCGCCGAACACGGCTGGCTGGCGAGCATATTGCCCGAGCCGCTGTTTCACTATCGCGTCAAGGCCGCGAGCATGTTTACGGAAGCCGTCGAACACGACGCCGAATTGCGAGCCCAGATTATCCTGAATCATCCGCGGCTCTTCTCCGCAGAGCAAATCGACACGGCCCGCCGGTGTCTGGCCGGTATGGCCACCTCGCTGGACTCTGCATCGGTTCAGGCCAGCGAACTTACCATCCTTTATGCCGAGGCCGCCAAGTGCATGGAGCAGCAGGCGTGGGTGCAGGGTGCCCAGGCGTGCCAGAAGATTTTGAAGTTCACGCCGGATGACACCAACACGCTCCTGTGCATGGCCCGCTGCTTTTTCGAAACTGGCGATCGCCAGACCACGGCGCTGATCTCGCACCACGTGCTGTCCCTCGATCCTATGAACGACATCGCGTCGGAAAATCTCAAATTGCTGGGTGAGTCGCCCCGTCCGCAAACTACCACCGACCCCAAACTTCTGGCGGCCCGGCTGGGTGATGAAGCCAAAAAGCTCGCCGGCGAAGGTCGTTGGCAGGAAGCCATGGCCATCTGCCAGCAGGTTTTGGCAGTTAACCCCAAGGATTGTGACACCCGCGCCATTCTTGGCCGCTGCTATTGGGAAGCCGGTTCCACCACGACGGCGGAACTGATGTTCGAAGAAGTGCTGGCTGCCGATCCGCAGAACGCGCTGATCCGGGCGTGGATGGGTGGCGGTGAAGCTGTTGCTCCAGCGACGTCAGACAGCACGGCGTTGGTCTCGGTAATTGTCCCAACTTATTATCGACCGGAATGGTTGCCCGAAACGCTTCAAAGCATCCTCGCCCAAACCTACCGTCATTTTGAAATTATCGTCGTAAACGATGCCGGCCCGGATATTTCCAAAATCGTGGAACCACTCAATGCCGAAGGGCGTATTCGAGTCGTCACGCATGAGAAAAACAAAGGCCTGGCGGCCGCTCGCAACACGGGCATTCGCGCGGCCCAGGGGAAATACATCGCCTATTTGGATGATGACGACATCTTCCATCCCAACCATCTGGCGACCCTGGTCAACTATCTGGAAACGTCCGATGATGTCGTTGCCTACACCGATTCCCAGCGAGCTATTCAAAGAAAATCGGGAGATCAATACGTGGTGGTGGAGCGCGATTTGCCGTATTCCTCCGATTGGGACAACGACCGGGTATTGGTGGAGAATTTTGTGCCGGTGCTCTGTTTCATGCACCGCAAGGAATGCATCGAAAAGGCGGGCTGGTTTGATGAGACGCTGACTACTCACGAAGACTGGGATTTATGGATCCGCATGTCCCGCCACTATCGCTTTCACCACATCAAGCAGGTCACCAGCGAATTTCGCTGGCGAGACGATGGCTCCTCCATGTCGAGCCAGCGGCGCGCGGATTTCCTGCGCACCGCGGATGTCATCTATCGCAAATATCAAGAAGCGGTTGGCGGTCGCCACGACCTGGCATTTCGGCGCCAGCAATTTTTGCTTTCCCTAAGCCGTTCGGCAGGGCCCTTGGCGGTCAAGTTCCTCCCGGAATCCCTGCTAGTCTCGATTGTCATTCCCGTCTTTAACCGGCTCGACATGACGCGGCCTTGCATTGAGGCGATTCATCGCGAAACGGCAGCGGGCACCTTTGAAATCATTGTCGTGGACAATGCTTCCAGTGATGGCACCGCAGAGTTTCTCGCGACTGAAGAAGCCGCCGGGCGCGTGCGTTGCATACGCAATGAACAGAATCTCGGCTTTGCCAAGGCCACCAATCAAGGGATCCGCGCGGCGCGGGGCGGACTGATTTTGTTGCTCAATAACGACACCGTGCCTCAACCCGTCTGGCTCGAGGCCATGCTGGATGAAATGCATGTGCACCCCCAGGTCGGTGCAGTCGGCAGTTGCCTGCTTTATCCTGGTGGCGAATTGATCCAGCACGCCGGCGTCGTCATTGGCGCGGGTGGTGGCTCAATACATCCTTATCACCCGTGGCGTTTGCAACGGCTGGATGCTGTCCCGGAAGCTCGTGAGTCCCGCGACCGACAGGTCGTCACGGCAGCGTGCGTACTCACGCGCAGGGCGGTGCTGGATCACGTGGGATTGCTCGACGAGGGCTTCATCAATGGCTTCGAAGATGTGGACCTTTGCTTTCGCATCGGCCAGGCCGGTTATCGCCTGCGTTATTGCGCAACGAGCCGCGTGATTCATCACGAGTCGATGACGCCGGGACGCAGCGCTCACGAACAGGCCAACTATCAGCGCCTGAACGAACGCTGGAAAAAGATTATCAAGCCGGATGAGATTGCTGAATTAACCGCATTAAACGGCCAGGAAATCCAGTGCCGCGAACGGCTGATCAGTGAGCCGGACAATGCGGCTGCGCTCCTCACGCTGTCCCGCCTTTGCCAGCAACGCGGTGACTCCAAGCAGGCGGCAGAGTTTCAAGCGCGAGCCCGGGCCTTGAAGGAAGGCGGCAAGTCTTATCCTATTTCGGTGTCCATCATTATCCCGGTGTTGAACAACCTGGAACTGACGAAACAGTGTCTTAATGCGATCGAGCATGCGGGTGGTCTTACAATGACAGAAATCATCGTCGTGGATAACGCTTCGCACGACGGCACTCCGGCGTTTTTGCGGGAAGCCCAGCGCAAAGGTGAATTGAGCTTCATCCGCAATGAAAAAAACCACGGTTTCGCCCATGCCTGCAACCAGGGCGCAGCCATGGCTCGTGGCAAATTTGTTTTGTTCCTCAACAACGATACGGTCGTAACGGTAGGTTGGCTAGATGCGTTGTGGAATACCGCCCGCAAGCCGGACGTGGGTGTCGTGGGCGCGAAGCTGTTATATCCTGACGGCACCATTCAGCACGCGGGAATCGGTTGGATCAATGGCGTGCCCGATCATCCAGGCCGGCATTCCAATCCCATGGCACCCGAGGTCAACACACCGCGGGAACTGGACATGGTTACCGGCGCGTGTTTGGTAATGCCGCGCGATCTGTTCGTCGAGCTGGGAGGCTTTGATCAAGTTTATCGAAATGGCGTCGAGGACGTGGATCTTTGCCTGCGCGTGCGAGCCATGGGTCGCAAAGTCTGCTATCAACCGCTGGCGGTAGTTTTTCATTTGGAAGGCAAAAGCGCTGGTCGTTTCGATCACGTCACCGACAACTTGAAAGTATTCTTCAAGCGCTGGCAGGGGTGGTTTGATTCAAATCACACGTTCAAGGTCCCGCAAGGGCCGCGCCTGATTCCTGCGGAGCGAAGTTTGTTCCGTCCAACCGTCGCTGGGGAGTCTCCTACAGTTGCGTGGCAAGGTTCGTTCCTCGACTACGGCAGCCTTTCGCACGTGAATCGCGCGCTCACCGATGCTTTGTCAAAACAGGGCGGCTTAAGATTGACTCGTGTGCAGTCTACCAAGCCGGAGGGTGATTTGCCGAAGGCGTTGCGCCGCTACCGAAATGAAGTTACGACCACTCCTGCTGCAAATCCGACGGTGACCGTGCGTCATTCCTGGCCGCCAAATTGGACCGCGCCGCAAAATGGAGCCTGGGTGCAAATTCAACCCTGGGAGTTTGGCGCGCTGCCGGTGGAGTGGGTGCAACACAGCGCCCAGGTGGATGAATTTTGGGTGTACACGGAGTACGTCCGGCGAGTCTACGTCGATTCCGGTGTCGCTCCCGACAAGGTGAAAATTGTGCCGCTGGGTATTGATCCGCAGAAGTTTCATCCCGCCGTTGCCCCGCTGAAGCTGAACACGAAGAAATCCTTCAAGTTCCTTTTCGTCGGCGGCACCATACGTCGCAAGGGGCCTGATCTGCTGTTGCAGGCGTACCTCGATACGTTCACCGCCGCGGATGATGTCTGTCTAGTTATTAAGGATTTTGGTGGCCATGGAGTCTATGCCGGCCAAACGTTTGCCGAGCAGATTCGCGCGGCGCGGGCCAAGCCTGACGCCCCCGAGATTTTGTACTTGAATCAAGATCTAGCGCCGGAAGCCGTCGCCGGTCTTTACACCGCGTGCGATTGCCTTGTCCATCCGTATCGTGGTGAAGGATTCGGATTACCGGTCCTCGAAGCCATGGCATGCGGGTTGCCAGTCGTGGTCACTGGTGGCGGCGCCACGGATGATTTTGCGACAGATGAGTATGCCTATCGACTCCCTTCGCGCCGTGAATCCCTAGGGATGAGCGTCGGTGGGTTCCAACTCGTCAGTCCCGGCTGGCTGTTGGAACCGGATCTCAAGGCGCTTGCCGAGCAACTCCGCTGGGTGGCCACACATCCGGCAGAAGCCACCGAAAAGGGCCAGGCGGCAAGTGAGTATGTTCGTCGTGAATGGACTTGGGAGAATTCAGCAAAGATCGCGGCGCAACGGCTTCAACGACTGCTTGCTCCCGGGAAAATGACTTCGGAAGCCCTGGCGCCAGCGCCCAATCCGGTAAAGCGCGAGACTCCGCCCGTTGTATTCGTAGGCGCGTTGAACGAAGCCCGCGCATCGCTAGCGAAGGGGGAACTTCTCGGTGCGTGGAACGCCACGCTGGGCGCGTTGCAACAACGCCCGTTTCATCCCGAAGCATTTTTGTTGCTCGGCGAGATTGCCTCCATGTCTGGCGACAACACTCTGGCGCGCCGCTGCGCCGAGCGTTCTCGTGACCTCGCTCCGCAGTGGAAAGCGGCGAAACAATTTCTCAAATCGCTCCCCGGTGGAAACGGAAAACCTTCGATCACCTTGCCGCCGTTGCCTGAACCGCGCAAGTCGCCATCGCTGACAGTCTGCATGATTGTCCGCAACGAGGAGAAGTTCCTCCGCCGTAGCCTGGAATCGGTTCGTGACATCGCCAATCAGATTGTCGTCGTTGACACAGGCTCTACCGATCGCACGGTTGAGATTGCAAAGGAATTTGGAGCCGAGATTCATCATTTCACCTGGTGTGATGATTTCAGTGCAGCTCGCAATGTCGCGCTCGAACACGCCACCGGAGATTGGGTGCTTAGCCTGGATGCCGACGAAGAATTATTGCTCGAAAGCAAAGAAGTGTTACGCCGGGAAATAAACGCGGCATCCGTGATCGCCTATCGCCTCCCAATCGCTGATGCCGGCCGCGAGACAGATGGCGTGAATTACGTACCCCGATTGTTCCGGAACGCTCCGGGCCTGCATTTCGTGGGCCGCATCCATGAACAAGTCTTTGCCAGCGTTGATGCGCTTCGCAAGGCGTTGGGGTTGGAAAATCAACTCGGCAAAACGAAGCTGCTACATCACGGATACACGGCTGAAGTCAGCAAGAGTCGACGCAAGAACGAACGCAATTTGCGTTTGTTGGAGCAATCGCTCGCGGAATCGCCCCGCGATGTCAATCTGTTGATGAATCATGGCCTTGAACTGGTGAAGTCGGGTGAATTGAAAACCGGCCTTGCGAGTTATTTCAAAGCTTTGGATACCCTCGGGGAAGATGGAAGTGAAGCGGCGCCGGAATTGAGGGAAAGCCTGCTGACACAACTGTGCACACATTTGCTTTCGGCCCGGGATTACGATCAAATCGTTACGGTTCTCAAGTCACCGCTCGCGATCAAAGGTGGACTGACCGCCTCCCAACATTTCCTTGCGGGCCTCGCATTAATAGAACTCCGCCAATTCGGAACGGCTGCCGACCACATGCGCCAATGTGTCGCCAAGCGAAACGAGCACTCGTTTACGCCTGTCCACGCTGAGATCCGTGGCGCGGGGCCGCAACACTGCCTGGCAAAATGCCTGGTTGAATTAAAGCAAACCGATGCTGCCGATGCCGCATTCAAGGCGGCGATCCTTGACGATCCCCAGGCCCGCGCTCCACGCCTTGACTGGGCTCATCATCAGTGGAGAGAGGGGCGTCCCGTGGAAGCACTGAACGTCCTTCACCAACTTGTCGCTGAGAAACCTGAAGATGTTTCTGTATGGCAGCTGGGCGGTGAAATTAGTCTCAGCAATCCCGATTTTCTGGAGTTCGCGGGGGATTGGACCTCCGAAGCGTGCCGGCACGTACAAAATGATGCCGGTGTTCACGTGCAACGCGCCGAGGTTTTGCTGTTGAGCCAGGATCTGGATGGGGCTCTGCCGCTGTGGCGCCGATATCACGATCCATCGAACCGCCGGCACCAGGCTGCTTTAATTGTGTGCGAATTGGCTTGCCGCAACTCGCCAAAGCGGGTTTCGGCGACGGTTGAAAAAGCAGTCAGCCACGAGTTCTTCCAATGGTATCGCCAATTGATCAACTGCCATGCCGAGAAGATCATTGGTCAACTGAATGAATCCATTGATTCGCTGCAACAGGTTCTTCCTACCGCTGCGGAAATCCTCAAAACCGCCGTGAGCGTGGCTGAACAACCGGCGGCACCCGCCTGAGTTTTGTTTCGTACTTGGATTTTCTGATCAGAACTACTACGTTCCGCGACGAATTTTTGGCACTCGCGTATCCCGCATGGGACCGAGTGTCATGAAGTAATGAGCCATTCGACACAACGAGTTAGCGACGGAGTTCCCGCGGAGAAATTGCGGGTATTATTCGTCGAGGATAACGCCAATGATGTGGAGTTAAGTCTCATCGCGTTGCATAAGGACGGCTTTTCCGTTGATTACGATGTGGTAAAAACGCCGGGGGAATTTGACCGGTTGCTGAACGAGAAAGAGTACGATGTCCTGGTGTCAGATTTTTTCCTCGGTCCATGGGATGGACTTCGAGCACTTGAACACTTGCAAAAAGGTGCGCGGGAAATCCCCTTTATCCTTGTTACCGGAACTTTAGGAGAGGAAAAGGCAGTGGAATGCCTCCGAGCGGGTGTTTCCGACTACCTGCTCAAGGACAGTCTCTCGCGACTTCCCTCGGTAATTCGGCGTGTATTGGCGGATAAGGCCCGGGCAATCGAGCACCGCCAGGGGCAGGAGCAACTCCGGCGCAGTGAAGAATATTTCCGCTCCTTGATCGAAAACATTTCTGACATCATTTCCATAGTCGATCCCGCGGGAACGTTTTTGTACTTCAGTCCGTCGGTGGAATCGATCCTTGGGTATCGTCCGATCGACCTGGTGGGCCAACATGCTTCGTCACTGGTGAGGCCGGATGATCTGGATTCGTTGAGTCGTTTAATCGGAGGCGGTGAGCACCAGGTAGGAAAGGGTGAGCCTGTCGAATTCTATTTTCGACATAGTGATGGCACCTGGCGCTTGCTTGAATCCAAGGCCAGCAGCCCCCGGCCCGACGCGGGGCTTACAGGAGTCATCGTCACCAGCCGCGACATTACCGAGCAGAGGCGTGGTGAACTAGAGTTGAGGGAAAGCGAAGAGCGCTTTCGCGCGACCTTCGAGCAGGCGGCGGTAGGCATGGCCCACCTCGGAGTTGATGGCCAATGGCTGCGGGTAAATCGCAGACTCTGCGAAATCGTCGGCTACACCAGTGCTGAACTGCTGCAAAAGACCGAACAGGAAATCACCCATCCGGATGATCTCACGATTGAGTCAGAGCACGCACGCGATATTCTTGCTGGCGAAATTGGCACTTACGCTCGGCAAAAGCGGTTCATTCGAAAGAACGGCACGACCGCCTGGGTCAATGTGACCACTTCGTTGGTGGCGAGTGCCACGGGTACGGCGAAATATTTTATTGGAGTGATTGAGGACATCACGGAACGCCGCAAGGTTGAGGCGGCCGTTGTGGAATCTGAAGCGCGATTCCGGCAGCTGGCCGAAAACGTCCAGGAAGTATTCTGGCTGGCGAACCTTGATAAATCGGAGATTATCTATGCGAGCCCGGCGTTTGAAAAGATCTGGGGGATTCCAAGTGAAACACTTTATACGCAACCGCAAACCTGGCTGGAATCCATTCACCAGGATGACCGAGAGAGGGTAAAACAATCATTCGCGCGGCGGCGAATTGGAGACAATTACGACGACGAATATCGAATTCATCGACAGGATGGTTCGGTGTGCTGGATTCGGGAGCGAGCCTTCCCGATCCGTGATTCCGAAGGCAGATTCTATCGTTTGGCGGGGATTGCCGAAGACATTACCAAGAACAAGCAATTGGAAGCGCAATTTCTGCAGGCACAAAAAATGGAAAGTGTGGGACGGCTGGCCGGTGGAGTTGCGCACGATTTTAATAATCTATTGACCGCCATTGGAAGTTTCGCGCGCCTGGCCATGGAGACAATTCCCCCTGAGAGCCAGGCGCACGGAGATCTCGAGCAAGTGCTCAAGGCGACGGATCGAGCTGCCGGAGTTACCCGCCAGTTGTTGACGTTTGCGCGCCAACAGATCTTCCAACCGGTCATCGTCGACCCCAACAAGATAATAGCGAACCTGGAAAAAATGCTACGGCGATTGGTTCGCGAAGATATTGAGTTGGTCTTCCGCTCCTCGGCTGATGTCGGTTTGGTTCGCGCTGACCCGGGGCAACTGGACCAAGTGATCCTGAATCTCGTTGTCAATGCGACGGACGCCATGCCCGACGGCGGTCGCCTCGTGATTGAAACAGGTATTGCTTACCTTTCTCGCAATGACATCCAGTCACCGTTCGAAGCCACTTCCGGAAAGTTTGTGATGCTGAGCGTGGCCGACACGGGCATCGGCATGAGCGAAGAGAACCAGGCACGGTTGTTCGAGCCTTTTTTTACAACCAAGCCGGTGGGAAAGGGGACTGGCCTGGGGCTGGCGACGGTCTATGGTATCGTGACACAGGCTGGCGGGCACATGAGAGTTTCGAGTCGGCTTGGTGATGGGACGACATTCAGGATCTATCTGCCTGCTGTCGAAGAAACGGTGTCAACGCTTGGCAGCCCGGCGACCCATTACGGTTTTCAACAAGGCTCCGAGACGATTCTGCTGGTCGAGGACCAGGACGATGTTCGCAAGTTGGTGTGCCAGATTCTGAAGACGGCTGGCTACTCAGTCCTTGAGGCTGAAAATGGGGAACGCGCACTGGAAATGATGGAAGGACGAGCAGATTTGAAAATCGACTTGCTCGCATCTGACGTTATCATGCCCAGGCTGGGAGGCAAAGCATTGGCGGAGCAAATGCGACGCGAACGCCCCAGGTTGAAGGTCTTATATATTTCGGGTTATGCGGATCCCAATTTTGGAGAGGAAGGCGTGCTCGATGCGAATTCCTCCTTTCTACATAAGCCGTTTGTGCCAGCGGCGCTTCTCGCCAAAGTTCGTGAAGTATTGGATACGCCGGAAGTTTTCTGAGGGCAAGTCAGTTCCCGGTCGTTCAATTTAGCTCTTTTTCAAGGGCCTTAATAAACTCTTCCAGGCGGGGAATCTCAGTGCGATAGAAACCAACCCAGTTTCCGAGGCCGGCGAGTTCGGAGCTGCGGAATTTGAAATCGCGCAACACTTTCTCCACCTTGGCTGTGTCAAAGGATTCTCCAAGTGCACTCAAATATTGATCGACAATGTTCCCGGAGTTTTGGGCGCCGGCGCTTTTGGTTTCCCAATCCTTAACGGACTTTTGATACTGATTCAGGTTTGTGCGAAAGAACTCGATATTCTTCGTGATATTCTGACGTTCCTGTTCCTTTGAGTAGAGCACCCAGGCGTTGCTTTCGGGATCCCATTGCAGGGGGGCCCACATGTAACGGCTGTCGTTGTAAAGGAAACCGCCGGAGAAACTGGATTTATTGGCGAACAGCAGCTTCCAAACTCGTGTAGCGGCCTGTTTGTTGTCGGGTGCAGTTTCCGGATATTGAACGGCTCCTCCAGTTTCCACTTTGAAGACTAGTTTCGTTCCGCTTTTGGCCTTGGCTGATTCATCTGGCGTGACTGCCACGTAGACGGGGCCGGGGCGATAGTCAATTCGCCGGTACTTGCCGTCCGCTTCCCGTTCGGGGAGATTGGGTTTTCCAAGGTTCGGTGTGAGGAATTGCATCAAGTGTTCCTGCAGCGCAACACGGTATTCCGGGGATTGCGGTGCTAGTTTTATGGCCTTGGCATAACAAAACGCGACGCGAAATGGGGCGCGCCAGTATTCTTTTTCGTTCAGCGCGCGATGCCATTGGGCGGCAGATGCAAAATCTTCCGCTTTTGGATTCTTGGCGATGAGCGCCAGCCACCCTTCGGATTTGGCTTCATTGGGAAAAAAGCGTTCCGTGGGATGCTCGCTCTTAAGAAAGATTTGATAAAATTCCTCGTCGAGGGGATGCGCGCGAAGAAAGGTATCGTAGACCTTGCGGCTGGCTTGGGCAGAGCCTTGGGCGCGCAGGAGTTCATCGGCTTTCTTCCCTAGCGCGATAAAGCCGTCCCGGTTTTCTGGCGAAAGCCGAGGCATTTCGGAAAGAATGGCTTCCTGATGGGTGTCGCGGAGCTCACGGTTAAGCTCAGAGGTGACGTCCTTAGTGTGACCGCCGGTGGCCTGTTGGGACTTGATTGACTCGGCCAGGGCCCACCAGACGGTAGGGTCTTTTTTCTGAACGGCCTCGTTACGCTTCTTGAAATACTCGTCCTTCACTTCCTTGAGTGTGGCGGCGGGAGTCGACGCCGTAAGGGAAATGACAAGAAAACCGACGAAGCCTGATTTGAGTCTCCGGTTCAGTTTCATGGCCTATCACCAATACCTTATCGGCTCTCTTTCGAGAAGCTGAAACCAGCGATATCCGCTTGACGCATGCATGCTCAACCTTTTTCAATGGCCCCATGCCTTTGCATCAACTTCGCGCCGGGGTTATTGGAACTGGGTTCATTGGGCCGGTACATATTGAAGCGCTCAAGCGTTTAGGAGTACAGGTGGCCGCGATTTGCGGCTCGACGAAAAATGCGCAGGCCACGGCGGCGACTTGGGGGATTCCCGAAGTGTATGGCGATTACGATTACGAGGCGATGTATCGCTCGCCCAACGTGGATGTGGTGCATATCACGTCGCCGAACAAGGTGCACGTGGAGCAATGTCTCGCGGCGCTGAAGGCAGGGAAGCATGTGGTTTGCGAGAAGCCATTGGGGATGACGTCAAAGGAAACGGCGAAGGTCGTGGCGGCGGTCAAGCGCAAGGATTCGCCAATCTTTGCAGTAAACTACATGTGCCGATTTTTCCCAGCGGTGCTGCAAATGCGGGCGATGGTGCAGCGCGGTGATTTGGGCGAGATCATTCACGTGCAGGGACATTTTTTCCAGGACTGGTTGCTTCAGGCCACGGATTACAACTGGCGCTTGCTCGCGAGCGAAGGCGGAAAACTGCGTGCGGTAGGCGATATTGGCACGCATTGGATCGATGCAGTGTCGTTTATTTTAGGCGCGCGAGCGACGGCGGTCTTCGCGCATTTGGAGACGTTTCACAAGACGAGGTATCGTCCGAAAGGCGAGGTGCAAACGTTTGCGAAAGTCGATCCCAAAACCATGATCCCGTACCAATGCGATACGGAGGATTTTGGAAGTGTGTTGCTGAAGTTCGGCAAGGCATCGCACGGCTTTGTAAATGGGACGCATGCCAATGCTTCGATTTCGCAAGTGGCGGCCGGATGGAAATGCAGTCTGTATATGGGGATATACGGGACCAAAGGCAGTGTGCAATGGGACTTGCAGCAGCCGAATGAAATCACGGTAGGGCGGCGCGATGAGCCGAATCAAGTCCTGCAACGCGGAACAGCGGGATTTAGCGCGGATGTCGCTGGATTTACAGACTATCCGGGCGGGCACCCCGAAGGATTTCCGGATAGTCACAAGATGCATTACCGCGCGGTGTATCAGCACATTGTTGGGGATAGAAAAGAGGCGCCGCTCTTTGCGACAGCGGCGGACGGACATCACGAAGTGCAATTGTGCGAGGCGATCTTGAAGAGCAGCCGCGCAAAGAAATGGGTGAATGTATGAAACTAGGATTTGTCTCAGCGATTCTTCCCGACCTTAACCTCGATCAGGTACTGGCGTTTGCAGCAGACGAGCGCTTCTCGTGCATTGAGGTAATGTGCTGGCCTGTTGGCAAGGCAGAGCGCAAGTATGCCGGCATCACGCACATCGACGTGGATGGTTTCACCAGCGCGAAGGCGGAAGAAGTACATGCGCAGTGCATGAAGTATGGCGTGTCGCTGAGCGGGCTTGGGTATTATCCCAATCCGCTGGATCCGAATCCCGAAGTGTCGCGCGTGGCTGTGAATCATTTGAAGAAGGTGATCAAGGCGGCGTCGGTGCTTGGACTCAAAAACGTGAATACGTTTGTGGGAAGGGATTGGACCAGGAGTGTGGACGATAACTGGCCACGCTTCCTAAAGACGTGGAAACCGTTGATCAAATTTGCCGAGGACAACGACATCAAGATTGGGATTGAGAATTGCCCGATGTCGTTTACGGCGGATGAATGGCCGGGTGGGAAGAATTTATTTACAACACCGGCGATCTGGCGGCGGGCATTCAGCGATATCCCCTCGAAACATTTTGGATTGAACTACGATCCGTCGCACTTTGTGCTGCAGCACATGGATCCCGCGAGTCCGCTCAAGGAGTTTCAATCAAAGCTGTTTCACTTTCACGCGAAGGACGTGAAGATTTTGAAGAATCGCGTGAATGAAGTGGGTATCTTTGCGCATCCGAATGAATGGCATCAGGCGCGGATCCCGGGCTTTGGCGAGATGGATTGGGGAAAGTTCATGAGTTCGCTCATGGAGACGACCTATCGCGGGCCGGTGTGTATCGAGGTGGAGGATGATACCTTTGGTAAGTCGTTGGATGGGCGGCAACAGGCGGTCCGAGTTGCCGGGAATGTGTTGCGGCCCTATTTTGGGTAAAAGTAAAGTAGGGCAGGCGTCTCGCCTGCCTCTCCCCATTGAGACAATTGGCCTAAGAGAACAAAGCTAAAATGAAATACACGTTTGAAGAATTGGCGGGGATGATTGACCACTCACTGTTGCATCCGACGATGACGGATCAGGAATTTGAGGAAGGTTGCCGTATCGCGGCGAAGTACAAGGTGGCATCGGTTTGCCTCAAGCCCTACCACGTGAAACGCGCTTGTGAGTTGTTGAAAGGAACCGGCGTGCTGGTCGGATCGGTGATTGGTTTTCCGCATGGAAATGCCGCGACGGAGTCGAAGCGTTACGAGACGGAGCTGGCGTGCCTCGATGGCGCAGTGGAAATCGATATGGTGATGAATGTCGGTAAGGCGCTAGGCGGGGATTGGGCCTTTGTAGAGCAAGACATTAAGGCGGTATGCGACGAAGCACATAAACGTGGTGCCAAGGTCAAAGTCATTTTGGAAACGGATTACCTGGGCAAAGGTGGCGCGGGATTGAGCGCCGACGAATTTAAGAAAAAGGCGTGCCAAGTATGTGAGAGCGCCGGCGCGGACTGGGTGAAAACGTCGAGTGGGTACGGCTTTGTGAAACAGGCCGACGGGAGCTACAATTACAAGGGTGCGACCGAAGCGGATTTGAAATTAATGCGCGCGAGTGTGTCGCCAAAAGTGCAAGTGAAGGCGGCCGGTGGTGTGCGCGATTTGGATGGCTTGATTATGGTGCGGGATTTAGGTGCGTCACGTTGCGGAGCCAGTGCGACGGTGGCGATGTTGGAAGAGTATCGAAAGCGCGAGGCGGCGGAGAAAAGCGGAGAGAAAGTGGAAGGGAAGTCGGCGGGGATTGGGAAGGGTGGGTACTGAGTCGGTCACATGCTTGTCAGGTTATTAGAATCATTTTTTGGAAGCAACCGTTTCAAATACGGTAAATACCGATTGGAGCAGGTTCTGGAGATTAAGGATTGTCAGTATTTTGTTTGTCGTCCGCTCGTTAGGCCGAGAATTGAGCCGAGTTTCCTGCGTTCGGAGAATGGAGAGAGACGATGGAAGATTGGTTCTGCCTGTTTTGGGCGGCCGTTAATGTACGTGGTATTTCCGTGCGAAAAGGATTTCGTCGCCACTAGTGGAGAGATTCTAATCGGCGAGCCAGATGATTTGGCTTCTCGTCAGGAGGACAACTCACGACCGCCCGCACCAAAAGCGCCATAGATTAGCGGTCTGGCAAAGCGAACGCTACAATCATACCGCCAGATGGCCGACCAGATTTGCCTCCGCCGGCGGAGATTACAACAAATTGGCGGCCGTTGACCATGTAGGTGCTGGGTGTGGCGTTGCCGCCGAAGGGGAGCGTGGTTTTCCAGAGAATTTCGCCAGTCTTTTTGTCGAAGGCGCGAAAGGTTTCATCAGCGGTGGCCCCAATGAAGATCAGGCCGCTGGCGGTGACGACCGGACCGCCGTAGTTTTCCGTGCCGGTAGGCGGGATGCCACGGGCGGTGAGTTTTGCGTATTCACCGAGCGGGACCTTCCATTTGATTTCGCCGGTGTTGAGATCGACGGCGTTCAAGGTGCCCCAAGGCGGTTTGATGGCGGGATAGCCCTCGTGGTCGAGGTAACGGCGGAAGCCTGAGAAGGCATAAGGCGGAGTGGTGTCGCGCGAGGTCGGAGCAGTGGACTGGCCTTCCTGGCGTGAAGCGGTGGGTTGATTGACGCCAAGAACGTAATCCAGGATAGCGTTTCGCTGGGTGTCATTCAGAGAATCGAAGGCGGGCATGCGGCCAGCGCCTTGCTTGGTGATCTGGAAGAGTTGTTCGCGGGGCTTGCGACTGGCGACGTCAATCAACGACGGAAAACCACCGGCGGCATTTCCGGCGCGATCAAGTCCGTGACATGGTGCGCAGAAGGCCATGTAGTCGCGTTCACCGCGAGCGACCGCGGTGCCATCGGACCGGCGGATTTCCACCATCTGCACTACCCAGGGCATTTCGTTGACGTTGACGTAGTAAATGCCATCGGGATCGGCTGCGCCGCCGCCCCATTCCATGCCGCCATCGAAGCCCGGGAACATGATCGTCTCCCGGAGGCTTGGCGCGGGGAAGGGACCGAAATTGGGAGAGACGCGGATGCGGTCGAGCGTGTTGGTGTACGCCTGCGGAGAAATTCTGGAAACATCCGCTTCAGTATAAGCGTGGCGCATTAACGGCGCGGGTTTGGTAGGAAATGGCTGCGTTTTGGCGGCCTGTTCGCCGCGCAATTCAGATTGAGGGACAGGGCGCTCTTCGATCGGCCAAAGCGGTTTGCCGGTAACGCGGTCGAAGACAAACAAGAGACCGTGCTTGGTGCCTTGAGCGACGGCGTCAATTTTCTTCCCGTTTTGGTTAACAGTTAAAAGAATGGGAGAGCAGGGGAGATCTTTGTCGAGGAGATCGTGGTGGACGATTTGATAGTGCCAGAGGCGTTTGCCAGTTGTGGCATCGAGGGCGACGAGAGAATTGGCGAAGAGATTATCGCCATGACGATTGCCGCCATAGAAATCAGGCTCGGCGGTTTTGGTGGGGACGTAGACGATGCCGCGTTGCTCGTCGAGTGCCTGGCCGCACCAGGGCATCACGCCGGTGGCGGTTTTGTAGGCATCGGCGGGCCAAGTCTCGTGACCGACTTCGCCCGGGCGTGGAATCAGATGGAAGACCCAACGTCGCGCGCCGGTGCGGACGTCAAATGCGCGAACTGCCCCCGGTCCGCCGATGCCGCCCATGATCAGAAGGTCCTTGTAGATTACGCCAGGTGTGTTGAGGCCGACATTTGGAGTGTTGTCGACGTCCAAGCCTGTACCCAAGTGCAGCGAGCCGTTTTCACCAAAGCTGCGGATGGGCTTGCCGGTTTTTGGATCGAGTGCATAGAGGTGATTGCCGACGCCCGTGAAAAGGCGCGCCTCGCCACCCGTTTCATTTTGCCAATAAACCAAGCCGCGCTGCCGACTACGATTCCCCCCGGCGCGCTCCGATTGTGAATCCCATTTCCACAGCTCCTTGCCTGTGGCGGCGTCGAGGGCAATGACTTTCCGCGTGGGAGAGGCAGTGTAGAGAATGCCGTCGATGATCAAATTGTTTGCCTGATATTCTCCTTTGTCGCCAGTGTCGTAGGTCCATGCCACCTTCAATTGGGTAACGTTGCTGCGGTTGATTTGATCGAGGGATGAATACAGTGTGCGCGTTTTGCTGCCCAGGTACGCGGGCCAGTCGACATTCGCTGCAGGCGCGGCGAATAGGGTTGGGGCGGCGAAAACCAGGAATGTCAGGAAGAAAGAGTTTTTGCGCATCGAGGGGATAATGTGAAATGGAGGAAAGAGATATTCAATGGCGATGTTTGATAGGCGCGACATGGAATTCGGAAAGGAGTGCATTCCGGGGACAACAATTCGCAATTGAACGAAAGCGGCAAAGTCGCAACTAAGGTAGCTTTTCCACCGTGAAGGCAAAACGATTTGATCATTTCATGGCTTTTTGGGAGCAGTTAAATGCAGTGAAAAGCCATAAACCGCAACGAGAAGACCGACGCGTGACACGCGCGAAGGCCAGTCTCAAGAGCGTGCTGGCGAGCCGCTAGTTTCGTCCGCGCCATCAGAGAAAGGGGGATTGCACTGGCAGCAGGTGTTGCTACGCTGGTGCTTACGATGACATCGCTTATTTCCAAAAAAGTTGCGGGGGCTATTTACCAACAAATTGGATTGGAGTTTTTCGCGGCTATGCAATACGAGGCAATCTCGGCATGGTTTAAATTGGAGGGCTTGCCCCGATTGTCCGCGCATTTCGCACAGCAGGCGAGCGAGGAACGGGACCACGCGCACCGTTTTATCAAGTTCGTCCTGGATACAGGAACGCAATTGGAATTGCCGGCAATTCCGGCGCCGCAATGCCATTTCAAGTCCTCGCGGGAAGCAGTGCAAGTAGCGTTGGATCACGAATTGAAAGTCACCGATTCGATCAAGGCGTTGTTTAACCTGGCGGACAAGGAAGGAGATCGATTCACGCAAACCTCGTTGCAATGGTTCATCACGGAGCAATTGGAAGAGGTTTCTTCGGCGGATGAGTTGCTGCAAATGGTGAAGCGGTCCGGTGATGGTGGAATCTTAATCGTCGAGCACTTTCTGAGCAACAAGCCGGTTGTGCCGGGACGCAGGGACGCGAAGTAGCTTGGGGTTTGTTTGATTCTTATTAAAGATTCAAGATCAAGACGACGATGCTGGTGATACCCCCGCCAATCGCCAACCACCCCCAATTGCGCGTCATGGGGAGTTTCCACCAAAGGTAAAGACCAGTGCCGATCCATACGAGCGTGGTCACGCAGAAAATATCCACAAACACGGCCCACAGCTTGTTGAGCCAGCCTTCCGCACCGTAGCCGACGCGCTGATGGAGGCGGGCGAATAATTCGACCCACGCGAATTTCTTTTCCTCTGCGCGCAATTTTCCGGCGGCAATGTCATAAACCACGCGTTTGGGGTGCCAGAAATTCTGGACGTTGATATTCAGCCGCTGGCCTTGTTTTTGTGCAAAAAACCCGCCATTCAAACCGTTCGCCGTCAGTATCTGCTGCGCGGTTTGTCGAAGAGCGTCTTTGTCTTCAGGCACAGCAACGGTGTAGTCCTTTTCCCATAGCGGCAACCACTGGGGGTCGGTGGGACGAAACTGGCGAAAATACGCACCGTGATTAAATAGAACGGTGGAGAGGGCGTACATCATTATCCAAGGGATCAGAAGCATTCCCAGATAAAGGTGAATCCGACGAAAAAGGAGATTCCAGTTGGTCATGGTGGTCAAATGGTTGCGAGCAGCACGCCGAACATCGCGAAGCCGAGCAGCGCAAAGCCGGCGCCCAGAAGACGCGCGGGCTTGATTTCCCACCACATCCAAATGCCGGAGGCTACCCAGAAGAGCATTCCAGCCACAGCGAGATCGACCGTCACGGCCCAGATTTTCGACGGCGCAAAGGGCTGATCGTAGCCATTTCGGAAATGGGCGCGATTGAGAAACATGGGCACGTTTAACGTCTGCTTTTCAATCAGAAGCTTCTTTTCCTTTGGAAAATAAGTCACGCGATGGGCGGCACGGCTGCCGTTGCGATTGATGACCATCTTTGGCTGGCTTGGACCACCCTGGACATTAAATGCTCCGGACAAATTCAATTGCTCGAGAATTTGCCCAGCAACTGCCCGTGAATCGGCATTGTCGGAAAAGGTGCCCGTGAATTCGCTTTCTTCGACTTTAACAAATGGATTGAAGTCCCCGCCGTAAAAATTGCGCACGGTTTGATTGTGGTTCAACACCAGTCCGCTGAGGGAATAGATGATCATCCAGGGCGTGAGGAACAACGCCAGGTACATGTGAGTACGGCGAATGATTTTGGAGGCGTTAACATTGCTCATGGCAATAGCAGTCTTTGAATTGTGTCAGCGTGAAGACTGGTTAAAGGCTTGGCAAGGTGAATGATTTTTGTCCTTGATTCCCGGAAAGGATCATCAACGATTCATGCATGAAACCCGCTCCGCTGAAGATCACGCGTCGTCGCGCCTTATCCACTACGGCAGCTGCCATTGCGGCGGCAACCACCCTCCCAAAATGGTTTGTCGAAGAATGCGCCGCGCAAGCGGAGGCACCCAAGCCGAAATCGGCGAATGATCAGCCGACGGTGGCACTGATCGGTTGCGGGGGCAGGGGAACGGGAGACGCGAAGGCGGCGGCGAATTTTGGACGGGTCATTGGCGTGTGCGATCTGGATGAGAGCCGGGTGGCTGCCGCAAAAAAGATTTGGCCGGAAGCGACGGGTTATTCGGATTTCCGCAAGGTGATGGAGCAAAAGAATATTGATCTCATTGTGTGCGGGACAGTGGATCATTGGCATGCGTTGGTCTCCATTGCGGCGATGCGCGCGGGCAAGGATGTGTATTGTGAGAAGCCGCTCACGTTGACAATCGATGAGGGTAAGCATTTGGTGAAGGTGGCACGCGATACGAAACGCGTTTTCCAAACCGGTAGCCAGCAGAGGAGTGACAAGAATTTTCGTCTTGCGTGCGAACTGGTGCGAAACGGACGCATCGGCAAGCTCAAGCATGTGAGCGTTTGGCTGCCGTCGGGACGGCGAGAAGGACCGTTTTCGCCATCGCCGGTGCCCGCGGGATTTAATTGGGATGCGTGGCTCGGTTCAACGCCGATGGTCGAGTACGTGAAGGAGCGGACGCACGTGACGTTTCGGTATTGGTGGGATTATTCGGGTGGGACGATGACGGATTGGGGTGCGCATCATAATGACATTGCCTTGTGGGGCATGGGACTGGAGCGCAGCGGGCCAGTGGGCATCGACGCCAAGCCGCTGGTGGAAATGATCCCGAATGGTTTTAGCGCTTACAGCGAGTATGAAGTCAATTACACCTATGCGAATGGCGTAACACATTCTTGCAAGAGCACGCCAGCGAATGCGTGGAATGGTGCGGTGGTGGACAAGAATGGCCAGCAGCATGGTGTGAAATTTGAAGGCAGTGATGGTTGGATCTGGGTGACTCGCGGCAACATTTCGGCGAGCAATCCTGATTTGCTACAACAGGAATTGCCATCCAGCGCGACGCGCCTTTACACGAGCAACGATCACATGGGCAATTTCTTCGATTGCGTTCGGTCACGCAAACAGCCGATCTGTGAGGCCGAGATTGGGCATCGCTCGGTATCGGTGTGTCATCTGGGAGTGATAGCATTGCGACTGGGGCGGAAGCTGAAGTGGGATCCGGCGAAGGAGGAATTTGCCGGAGACAAAGACGCGAATAAGTGGATTGCGCGGGAAATGAGGAAACCGTGGGATTACAGTTCGGTGGGGGATGACGCAGAAAGGAAGAGGGACAAATGAACTTATTCGCCGGACTCTTTCAAATGGGTTGGATGGAATATACTAATTTCGCCGTTATCCTTGCTTTGACTTCGTATCGGTCGAAAACAAAACGGAAGCAGTCAGAAACCAAGTCAGGATCTGTGGACAAAATCCACCCGGAAAATTAGAATTCATATATGAGCGCGGTTGATAAAATCAAAGCTGCGGCGGCAAAGCTTAAACCCGATGAACAGTATGAACTGTTCCGTTGGTGGGTGGAATCGGATGGCTTTAAGGAACGACAGCGCGCCGCTCTGAGCGTGGAATTGGCAAAAGGGTTGGAAGATTTGGAGCAAGGCCGGGGCGGGCGCTAAATTGAAGAACTAAGAAGCACGTCTTCACCATTGAAAAAAGATAGGAGATTGTTTCCTGGTGGTCTCGACGACCGATTTGAGCTGGTCCTTGAGAGGTGCGGGAGGGTTCTCCTTGAGTTTGTCTAAGATTTTAATGACGTCTTCTTTGGAGTTCCGCAATTCACTCAATGCACGGAGGGCTCGGATGGCAGTCTCCGCGTCCTTTGAGGCAGCAGCAATTTCCGCCAATACGTGAAATGCCTTGGAATCCCTCGGGTACTTGTTGGATAGAAAATACGATGCCACGATTCGTGTGTTGTCGTCGGAACCGTCCTGAGCTTTTTCGAGATCGGCAAATTCCTGAGTGTTGAATTTTCCGCAAAATGGATTCTCGCAGGTTGCGTATGCGGCAAGTTCATACCACTCGAAGTCAGGGATGTCATTTTTCATGATTGTTATCAACAACTCGGGACTTGAGTGCACCAAACCCAGGACTCTGAAAATATCCTTGCGATATTCACGACTGCCAATTGCCTCACCTAACACCTTGGCCAGTCGTTGATCGGGATTCAGACTGTAAAGACCCTTTGCGGCGGAGACCTTTCTTCTGAAATCAGTTGAATCAATTTGCTGCTCCAGAATCGGAAGAGCGGCGTTTGCGAATGGTTCTAACGCGATCCAATCCGCTTCCAAATTGAGTGTTCTCCAGTACAGAGCGACGTGCGATCTGGCGATGACACCGGCAGCCATGATCTTTGGCGAACGAAGTGTCCCCTTTCTGAGGGCTGTCAGGAATTTCGAATAATCGATTAATCCTGAGTCGATGGCTTCTATGAGCAAAGGTTCAACCTTTTCAGCGTGATTCCCCGCACATGACAACTGTAGAAGTGCCTGCTCCCGAACATCCTTGTCCGGACTATGTAATTGATCTGCCAATAATGAAATCAACAATTCTCCGTCCGGCTGCAATTGATACAACAGGTCGCGTGCGCTCTCCTTGATTTCAACGAAAGGATAGGAATCACAGGTCAAAGGACTGCGATGCGATTCTTCGGACTGAGATTTGATGTCCATGAGGCGATCCGTAAATGCATCCCAAAGCCGCTTGGTTCGTTCCATGAGTGGCTCCTGGAATTCCCGGTCCAGTGCCTTGTCGATCCGCGAAACAGCAGGGCCATCAGTCGTGATTTTAATTGTCTCAACAAGGTAAATGATTCCGGCTGGGCCTATCGCTTTAAACGCTGCAACCGCCTCGTGATCGGCTCCGTCCTTCTGCCGGTCTCTCCCGTAGTATCGCACCAGCCAGCGAGAAGCGGGATCGCCACCGTATTCGGGCTCCTTTTGCTGAATGGAAAACCAGCAGGCGATACACGTAAGCGACAGCGAGGTCAAGAATGCGATTCGCGATTTCTTGGACCAGCCTCTTTTCATACAGAAACAAAGCTAGCAGTCGTGCAGGGAGATGTCTCTAAGGTCTGTACGGTATGTGTGAATTGAAGCAACTGATTGATTCCAAGGCAAAGCTCTGAAATCCATTTTCGTGACGTCAAAGATTCATGCCCCCTGAGGGATACCATTGCTGCCGCCGAAGACGGCGGCGTTGGGAGACGGATTACAAAGCATAACCGATCGAAAACTTCTGCTTTCGAATGACGTCGAGTGCGTGCCCGATATGATCCGCCCCACCCAGGAGGGGAGCTGGTTTCGGGTGCACGATATCATCTAAAGACTATTGTGGTTTAGTCAGGACGATGAGATTGGCATTTGCGCAGAGCGGGAGTTCTGCGGTCCGGGTTCGTGGGTTGCTTGACATTGGTGGGGGCTGTCTTCAATTTCTTAGCCCGGTCTAGCTGGATAGGTCCGGCAGCCGGAAATTTATGAACGAATTACACAATTTATTTCAGTCTCTTCAATCTTTTGACCTCGGTGGTGGGAAACAGGGCAAGTTCTACTCGCTGCCCGCATTGGAATCGGCGGGCGTGGGGCCGATTTCGCGGTTGCCGGTGTCGATCCGGCTGGTGCTGGAATCAGTTCTGCGCAATTGCGATGGGTTGAAGGTGCAGGAGGCGAACATCAAGGAGTTGGCGAATTGGAAGCCAACCGAGGCGCGCACGGCGGAAATCCCGTTCGTGGTGGCGCGGATCGTATTGCAGGATTTTACGGGTGTGCCGCTGCTGGTGGACCTGGCGGCAATGCGGTCGGCGGTAGCGAAGCTGGGGAAGAATCCCAAGATCATCGAGCCGCTAGTGCCGGTGGATTTGGTGGTGGATCATTCGGTGCAGGTGGATTTTTCCGGCAATGCAGAGGCGCTGGGGAAGAACCTGGAGCTGGAATTTTCGCGCAATCGCGAGCGGTATCAATTTCTCAAGTGGGGCATGCAGGCGTTCGACACGTTCAAGGTGGTGCCCCCGGGCATTGGAATCGTGCACCAGGTGAATCTTGAATATCTCGCCAAGGGCGTGTTGGAGCAGAACGGCGTGTATTATCCGGACACGCTGGTGGGAACGGACTCGCACACGACGATGATCAATGGCATTGGCATCGTGGGTTGGGGCGTGGGCGGCATCGAAGCCGAAGCGGGAATGCTCGGACAGCCGGTGTATTTCCTGACGCCGGATGTGGTGGGAGTATATCTCACGGGCGCACTGAAGGAAGGTGTGACCGCGACGGACCTCGCACTGACGGTGACCCAACTGCTGCGCAAGACTAAGGTGGTGGGCAAGTTCGTGGAGTTTTATGGACCCGGTGCGAAGGCGCTCCCGGTGGTGGATCGCGCGACGATTGCGAACATGGCGCCGGAGTATGGCGCGACGATGGGCTTCTTCCCGATCGACGAAGAGTGCGTGAATTATTTGAAGGCAACGGGCCGCAGTGATGCGCATTGCACGATGTATGAGAATTATTACAAGGCGCAGGGCTTGTGGGGAATACCCGAGCAGGGGCAGGTGGATTACTCGCAAGTGGTGGAACTGGATCTGAGCACGGTGCGGCCGAGTGTCGCGGGGCCGAAGCGTCCGCAGGATCGCATTGAGTTGGGGAATTTGCGGCGGGAATTTTTCGGCGCGTTTCAACGGCCGGTCGCGGAAAATGGCTTTGGCAAGAATCGCGCGGATTTTTCGAAGACGATTACTTTGTCGGCGGAAGGACCGGTGAAGCCAAGCGGCGGCAGCCAGGAACCCGTATCGACGACGCAAGCGATGGCTGCGAACACGAACCCGGTGACGGAGCGCGAAATGGTTTTGAATCGGCCCACGCCTGATCCGGTGAAAACGAGTCCGCCGGCGTTAAAAGGCAAGATTCGGAATGGCTCAGTGGTGATCGCGGCGATCACGAGTTGCACGAATACCTCGAACCCGAGCGTGATGCTGGCGGCCGGTTTGCTGGCGAAGAAAGCGGTGGAGCGCGGCTTGAAGGTGAATTCCGTAGTGAAGGCGTCGCTGGCTCCGGGATCACGCGTGGTGACAGATTACTTGAAGAAGACGGGGCTGACGCCGTTCTTGAACAAGTTGCGTTTTAACACGGTGGGCTATGGGTGCACGACCTGCATCGGCAATTCGGGTCCGCTGCATCCGGCGGTGGAAGAGGCGATCACGAAGAATGATCTCGTGACGGCGAGTGTGCTGTCGGGTAATCGGAATTTCGAGGCACGCGTGCATCAGAATGTGAAGTCGAACTTCCTGATGTCGCCGCCGCTGGTGGTGGCCTTTGCGCTGGCAGGGCGCGTGGATATCGACATGAGTTGCGAGCCGCTCGGCAACGGCAAGGATGGCGAGCCAGTGTATCTCGCGGATATTTGGCCGACGTTGCAGGAAGTGCGCGATGCGATGCAATCGGCGCTGAAGCCCGAAGTGTTTCGCAAGTTGTACAAGGATTTCGCGGCGCAAAATCCGAAGTGGAACGAAATTCCATCGAGCACGGGCAATGTGTACGAGTGGGACACGAAGTCGACGTACATCCAGGAACCGCCGTTCTTCACGAGCTTTGGCATGGAGCCGGGGACGATTGGATCGATCACCGGCGCGCGGGCTTTGGGTGTGTTTGGTGATTCGGTGACGACGGACCATATTTCACCGGCAGGGGCGATTAAGAAATCGTCGCCAGCGGGAAAATACCTGGTTGAGAATGCCGTGGCGTTTGAGGATTTCAACAGCTACGGCTCGCGGCGTGGCAATGATCGCGTGATGACGCGCGGGACGTTTGCGAATGTGCGCATCAAGAACCTGATGCTCGGTGGCGAAGAAGGCGGGAACACGCTCGGGCCGGATGGGACGAAGATGTCGATCTACGACGCGTCGATGGCGCATCAAGCGAAGGGAACGCCGCTCATCGTGGTGGCTGGACAGGAATACGGGACGGGCTCGAGCCGTGATTGGGCTGCAAAAGGCACGAACTTGCTGGGTGTGAAGGTGGTGGTGGCGCAGAGTTTTGAGCGCATTCATCGTTCGAATCTCGTGGGCATGGGAGTGTTGCCGTTGCAATTCAAAGAAGGAACGACCGCCCAGACGTTGGAGCTCGATGGGACTGAGACGTATGATGTGGTGGGGCTTGGGACGGACTTGAAGCCGCAACAGGATTTGACGTTGAAGATCACGCGCAAGGATGGAGCGTTGGAAGAAGTGCCCGTGCGATGCCGCATCGATACGCCGATTGAAATTGATTATTATCGGCACGGCGGGATTTTGCCGTATGTGCTGAGGCAGTTGGTGGCGAAGGCGTAGTGTCATGGTGATAAGGCGACCAGAGACCGAGTCGGACGGAGCGCCAAGCTTGCTTGGCTCTGAAACCATGATTGGATAGTGAATCTCGCTTAGTGACGAGAGTCGAAATTGTTTGCTTGGACAAAGGCCGAGCAAGCTCGGCGTCCGTTGCATGAGCGCAACACAAGCCTTGGCGCTTTATTCCAGGTGGGCTCGCGTTAGGACTTTGCCTCTATTGCTGCCATTGGTTTGCCTAGCGCATCTGCCTCTGCCTTCGTGAGCACAATCTCCACCTGCAAGCCAGACGGCGACAGATTCTTCACGGACACCGAGCCCTGGCACGATTCTACGCAGGTCTTCACGATGGCGAGGCCAAGTCCGATGCCGCCGGTGTCACGGCTGCGGGAGGATTCGAGGCGGAAGAAGGGATCGAAGATTTGCTGAAGCATTGGCTCCGGGACACCCGGGCCGGAGTCGGCGACCATGATGGTGACCTGATCGTCTTTTGTGATAGCGGAAACTGTGATCGGGCCAGCGTGGCCGGCGTAGCGCAGGGCGTTGCGGACGAGGTTGGACACGGCGCGCAACAAGAGTTCCGGCTCCGCCATGGCATGCACTGATTCCGGCACGTGGATTTGCACCTGGGTGCTATCTCCTGCTTCACGATCGACGGCTTTGCGGGCGACGTCTGCGATGTTCACGGAGACGGTTTTGATCTCCTTGGCTTTCAAGCTGGCCTTGGAAAAGGAAAGGAGTTCGTTGACGAGCGTGGACATGTGTTGGACTTCTTCACGGACGTCGTCGACATACGGTTTCTGGCTTTCGTTGGCGCGCTGCTCGAGGATGCCGAGCGCGGCTTGCACGCGGGCAATCGGAGAACAGAGTTCGTGCGCGATATCGCCGAGAAACCGTTTTTGGCCCATGACGAAGCCAGCGAGGCGCGAGGCCATGCGATTAATCGCTGAACCCAGTCGGCCGAGTTCGTCGCGGCGTTTATCATCCACGCGAGTGTCGAATTGACCTTCGGCTACCAGTTCGGTGGCATGAGTTATTTGTGAAACGGAACGAGTGATTCCACGAACGAGCGGAATCCAAAACAAGACGGAAACAAATAATGTTCCCACGCCGACGGCGATCCACGGGATGACATCAAAATAAAGCCCACCTGCACTGAGCGTGTCGGACCTGATGATGAGCGAAACGGGTGAAGGGCGGGTGCGGTCGCGATCAAACGCCTGGATGCGGGCAATGACCCAGTATTGGCTGGGATTGGCCGTGTGAACCATGACCTTAAAATTCGGCCCAGGTGGGCCGCCACCGCCGGGGCGCGCCTGACGAAACTCGGGGTTGGGTTCACCCCTAAAAGGCCCTTTGCCATCCCGAAAGGAACCGTCACGGGAGAAACCGGAGCCATCCCGGCGAGGGCCGTCCGACGGAGAAAATTCAGAGTTGCCCTTTGGCCCAACCGGTGGGCCGCCTGGACCGCCGGGAGGGCGAGATCCAGGTCGAAAGCTATCGCGACCGTCGCGGCTCGGTTCTTCATTTGGATTTCTAAACTCTCGCGGGGGGCCCCACGGTTGGCCGCGCCGATCAGCTTGTAGTTTCGATGAAACGTCGGCAGGAAGTTCAACTGGATCTCCTCCCACCTGCACGCCATCGGCAATTCGAAAGAGGTAGAACTGCGCTGGATACACGCTGTTGAAGCGCTTCAGAACATCATTCCACTCAGTCTTGGGTCCGACCAGTTCACTTGATATGAGCTGCGTGACCGACTGAAGGTGATCTCCCGCCGGTCCACTGAGAAGAGAATCGAGCCCCAAATGAACCTGCGCGCGCAAGAACAGGTAGAAGATGACGACCAGCAACAGCAGGTTAAGAAAAAACCAGGCCAGGATCTTTGCGTAGAGTGGAAAGCGGAGGTTCATTGTGGTTGATCCTAAGCAAATTCCGCGTCCGGATTGATCAACATGTATCCCGCCGAACGCACAGTTCGGATAAAGCGAGGAGTCTTGGGATCGTCGCCCAGCTTTTTTCGCAACGCGGAAATATGGACATCGATGGAGCGATCAAACACGTCGTAGTTGCGATCGCGAATTTCATCCAGCAATTGTTCTCGGGTTTTGACTCGGCCCTTGGCGCGCGCCAGTGACAGCAGCATATCAAATTCAACCGGCGTCAATTCCAGCAACTGGTCACTAATCACCGCCACGCGCGAACCGGCATTGACGCGTAACTGGCCGATTACTATTTCGGGTTCGCCTTCGCTGTTGGCCGTTTTGGCTGCTGCAGCAGTGCGGCGCATTACCGCACGCAAACGAGCCAGGAGTTCACGCATCGAAAAAGTTTTCGGCAGATAATCATCCGCGCCAATTTCGAGACCAACGATTCGATCCGGCTCTTCACCGCGCGAGGTCAGCATGAGAATCGGGACGTCCGACGTTTTGCGGATTTGCTTTAGCACTTCAAATCCATCCATGCCGGGCATCATCACATCGAGAATGACTGCCGACCAGTTCTCTGCATTGACTTTTTCCACTCCCTCAAGGCCCGTGTGAACACAAACGGCATCGTAACCCATGGGCCCAAGGTAATCCTTAATCAGGCGACAGAGCTTCCGATCGTCGTCGATCATCAGGATTCGCGTGGCCTGGCTCGAATCGCCTTGCCTGGGAGTTGAATGAGTAGTCTGCATCAATTTGATGTTAACAGAGTATCGGTGATTTAAGCACAAATCTCCAACTTTTACACTTCCTTAACAATATTCCCCTGGCTTCACACAAAGCCTTAACGCAGCCGTAGTCTATTTATTACAGAAACTGGTAACGAACCAGCGATAAAATATGAAACTGACCAAACTCAAAATGCTCGGCGCTCTCTTAACCACAACTCTGGTAATGGGCGCCACACAAACCGCCCATGCACAAGACCGCCCCGGCGGCGGAAATTTCAATCCCGAAGAAATGCGGCAGCGCATGATGGATAGTATGCGCGAACGATTCGATGTGAAGGATGACGCGGAATGGAAATTAATTTCTGAACGGATCACCGCAGTGATGGACGCGCGCCGAGCAGTGGGTGGCGGGCCTGGCGGTGGTGGACCCGGCGGCCCGGGCGGATTTGGTGGGCGCCCTGGTGGTCCCGGCGGTCCTCGTGGTGGAGGTGGTGGTGCGGGCGGGGATGATGGTGCGCAAGGCCAAGGGCCCGGTGGCGGGCGCGGCCCTCGCGGACCTGGTGGACCTGGAGGCACCGGAGGATTTGGTGGTGGACCTGGAATGAACCGCGAAGCCAACCCCGACTTGGATGCGCTTCAAAAAGCAATCGAAGCCAAGGCCTCGCCTGATGAGATCAAGGCAAAACTGGCCCGGGTTCGCGACGCGCGCAAAGAAAAAGAAGCCAAGTTGGAAAAGGCGCAGGAAAGCTTGAAGGAAGTGCTTTCGGTGAACCAGGAGGCGCTCGCAGTCACGATGGGGTTATTGAAGTAAATAAATTTGGTTGAGCTGCCGGAGCCGGGTACAGGCCCGCTCCGGCAGCTCGGAAGAATAAGGAAATATGAACACGAAAAGATTGATCGGAACATTGCTCGCAGCGGGACTTTCGACTGCATGCGTTTTGAATGCAGCGGAAACACCGGCCAAGAGCGCGACTGGCACGGCGACGAAAAGCCCCGTGCGAGGCGTTTCCTTAAAACCTTCCGCGACGAAGGCTGCTGGAATCATTGAAGCAGCAGAGGAGCCGACGATTATGTTGGATTTTCGTGGCGCGCAATTGGATCAAGTTCTGCTTTACCTCGCCGAAGCAGGCGGGTTCACGATTTTTATCGATTCCCCTGTACGGGGTACCATCGATGTTTTCAGCGCGAAACCGCTGACAAAGAAGGAGGCGCTCGAAGTGCTGAATTCCGCATTAAACAAGAATGGGTACGCGGCCATCGAGACCGGCAAAATGCTGACGATCATGACCAAGGAAAAGGCGGCGAAGTCTTTGACAAAAGTGATCACAGGCACCGATCCCAATGATATTCCCTCCTCGGCTGAGATAGTAACCCAGATCATGCCAGTGGCGCATATCAGTGCCGGACAACTAATTCGTGAGTTGGGGCCGATTCTGCCGACGATGCAAGCGATGGTCTCCAATGAGGCGGGCAATGCGATCATCATTACTGACACGCGGGCGAATATTCGCCACCTCGCGGAAATCGTGACGGCATTGGATACGGCGCTGGCGAGTATCTCGGGGATACGTGTGATTCCATTGCAGTTCGCGGACTCGAAGTCAGTCGTCACGTTGCTCAAAGAACTGTTCGCCACTGATAATTCGCGCGCTGGCGGAAGTGGTGGAGGCGGTGGTAATGCGACGAGCCGCTTTGGAGGAGGAGGACCTGGAGGGGCTGGAGGTCCAGGTGGATTTGGCGGCCTCGGAGGATTTGGTGGTCCGGGCGGCGGCAACAACGGAGGAGGAAATCGGAATGGCGGGAACGGCGGCTCGGGTGGCAGTGGGTCGGCCGCGGCGGTGAAGGTAGTGGCGGTGTCGGACGAGCGCAGTAACTCTGTCGTCGTTACAGCGCCGGATGACGTGATGCCCACGGTTGAAGAGGTTATCAAGGCGGTGGACATCAATGTGGAAGACCCGACCGAGCTGAAGGTGTTTCAATTGAAGAATTCCGATCCAACAGAAATGGCCACATTGCTCGCGGGACTTTTCCCCGATGATACGAAATCCGGCAGCTCGGGCGCTAATTCTCGATTTGGTTCGCAAGGCGGTGGCCCGGGAGGATTCGGTGGTGGGCCAGGCGGCGGTGGTCAAGGTGGATTTGGCGGAGGCAACAGTGGCCAAGGCGGTGGAAATTCAGCTGCCGGCGGTAGCGAGCGGGCAAAAAAGCAAAGCCGCGTGCTGGCTGTGCCGGATCAACGGACTTCATCGCTAGTGGTCACGACGTCTCGCGCCTTGATGGGACAAATAACGGATATGATCGTGAGGCTGGATGCTGATTCATCCCGCAAGCAACATGTTTACATTTATAACCTGGAGAACACGGATGCACAATCCGTGCAACAGGTTCTTCAAGACTTGTTCCAAAGTTCGCAGGGCACTACTCGCACTTCGCGCGGAAGCACGCAAAACGATGCGTTGGCGTCGCGGGCGACTCAATCCAGTACCGGCACTACCGGCGGGAGCGGGTTTGGTGGCGGCCAGGGTGGGGGGCAGGGTGGCGGCGGCGGACAGAGTTTTGGCGGCGGTGGAGGCCGATAGTCACCTCTGAATTTGCTTTGTAGCGACGGCGCGGATTGCTTGCGATCTGCGCTGGTTCTTTTTTCGTCATCTCAGCAGAAACTTCCCGGCATTTTCCTTGTTTTATCCCTAAAACAGTTGTTTATTGCCGGGCAAATACGATGATAGTTGTTGTTTTAGTTTCATGAGACGCCTGATCTGTTTTTCGAGGAGGACGACGTTCCTGTTCCTGCTGATAACGGCCCTGGCTGGCTTCATCGCGCCCGCAATTGCGAAGACAAATATTGTCGTGATGCACGATCGGACCTTCGATCCTGCTGATCTTACGATTAATGTTGGAGACACTGTAATTTGGCAGGTGGGCGATGGTGCGCATACCATTACCAAGGAAATGGGTGTGAGCGAGCCATTCTGCGGGTCTGCACTTTATGATGGATCGACGCCTCCATGTGTGGCCACGTTCGGCAAGGTCGGGGATTTTGCCTATTATTGTCAGGCGCATCTTGCTTTCGCCATGCGCGGCATCATCCGTGTAATCGCTGCTCCCAACAACGTCCCCCCAACCGTGAGCCTCGTCTATCCCGTCGCCAATAGTTCCATTGCCTCAAAAGGCACGAATGTCTTTACGGCCACCGCCTCAGATACCGACGGCATCATCACTCGGCTGGAATTCATCTTCGGCTTCACTCCAACCGCGATTACAAACTCCATCGGCATTGTGACTAACACAATTGGCACCAATACGATCTTTACGCTCGAGACCTCGACCAATACCCTGGAGATCGGAACCAGAATCAGCTTGCTGGCGAAAGCTACCGACGACCGCGGCGCAGAATCCTTTTCCGATGTGATCGCGGTCTTTGCGGGGCCGGTCCTTGACCTTACGTTGGTCACGGACAACATTTTCCAATTTCACGTGCCGGCGACAAATATGCTGAAGTTCATTCTGCAGACTTCCACGAATCTGACGAATTGGGCTTCGCTTTACACCAATACGGTATCAACGAACGGCTTGATCTTCACCAACGATGCACCGACGACCAACACTTTCAGATTTTATCGCGTGAAGTTGCAGCCTTGATCAGGATTGCGGCGCGGTCGTCTTGTCTGGTACGGAAGGTTTGGGTTCCTCTTGAGTCTCGGAGTTGAGGGGTTTGCGCACCGGAGTCGGCTCTTGTTTTGATTTCTTGGAGCCGCGGTTCTTTTCGGCTTGTTCTTTGGCCGCGTCCTCTTCTTTCTCTCGTTCCATGCGGCGCATGATCTCTTTGTTCTTTTCTGTAAGAGTGCGTTCGTCTTCGAGCAATTGCATTTCGGCGCGTTTAACACCAGCAAGACGATCTCGCTCCGTGTTGGCTGCAAGTGAAGCGTCCTCGGGCAGGCGCAGCACGGTGGGGCGCATCAACACGATTAGTTCCACGCGTTTGTTGCCATCCGTTTTGCTGCGGAACAAGAAGCCCAATCCGGGAATGTCCTTCAGGTAAGGGATGCCGGACTTGCTCATGCTCTTGGTGGAACTGATGAAGCCACCGAGAATAATCGTTTCACCATCCTTGACGGCGACCTTGGCGGAAGCCTGCCTTTTCGTGGTAGTAGGCACGTCGTTGCCGTCAATTTGCGTGGGGACGCCCAGTTGTTCGATGTTCTGTTGAATGTCCATGACCACCAACCCATCCGGGTTGATCAGCGGCAACACGTTCAGGGTAATGCCGACCTGGGTTTGCTGGTACTGCGAGCGATTGCCGCCATTGATATCGGATATCGTCCCGGTCACGTACGGAACCGTGTCACCGACGAAGAGACTTGCTTCGGTAGCATGAAACGTCTGGATGCGCGGACGCGACAGGACGTTGACCGTGCCATCAGTGGCGATCGCCGTAAGTGCCACCTGCCAATTGTTGCCAATCGAGGTGAAATAGCTGAAACCACCAGGGAGCGTGCTCGGCTGAATAAAACTGCCGTTCGTGCCACCGCCGAAGAAATTTCCATTATTGTTTCCACCAAATCCGCTGAGGTTGTTGAGAAAGCGCTTTTGCGTTTGGGCCGAGGACACGCCGACTTGCCGCGTGTCATCCAATGAGACTTCCATGATGATTGCTTCGATCAGGACTTGCGCCTGGATCAAGTCGATCTGCTCGACAACCTTTTTTACCGACTTGATGTCGTCGTCGGTGCCAAACACCAAAAGCGAGTTGGTTCGTTCGTCGGCCAGGATCTTGGCATCGCCGAGAAGCGGGCTGCCGCCCCCGCCGCCGCCGCCTGGACGCACGGCCTGTTGGATGCTTTGGCGAAGACGGTCCGCAAAATTCGAAGCGGCTCCACCGGGAGTGGTACTGATTCCGCCGGGCGCGCCAATACCGCCAGGCGTCGTTACCGTATTGACCCCGGTCGGATACGATCCCGGCGCGCCGCCGCCGAAGGGCGTCGCTCCGAAGCCAGTTGTTCCCGTATTGCGCGATCCCCCACGCGAGTTGCGCGTCGCAGGAGTTCTGCCGGAAGCACCGGTAGTAGTCACACCGCCGCTGGTGAGGCTGCCCAGGACACTGGCGATATCCGAGGCCAGCGCGAAGCGAATGGGAATCACCTCGAGTTTTTCGTTGAGCGGAATCTCGACATCGATCTGATCGATGATTTCCAACATGCGTTTGATGTTCGCCGCGTTGTCGCGAAGAATCAGAATGCCATTGTTTTCAATGGCGAGGATGCCATTCTGCACTTTGGCAAAGGGTTGGATGGCTGGAACCACATCGCCCGTGCGGGCAAATTTTAGTGTCACCACTTTTGTCGTGTATTGCCCGGCTTCAGGAAGGTTGCTGACGGCATTAGTGTCTCGATTGATCACACCGCCTTCCTGCTGGATTTGAGCGGTTGGCACAATCGTCACAAATTTGTCTCCGACCATCAGCGTGCTGATGCCGTTGAGCGATAGCACGCTGTCGAGTGCTTCCTTGGCTTGCTGCAAGGTTAATTCGCTTTGAGTCTTCAGGGTGATTTGCGCTGCGGGCAACGAAGACGGGCGGAGAATCGTTCGGCCGATCAATTCCGCGTAGACATCGAGCACTTGCTCCAGTGGTGTGGCCTGGAACTTGATTTGCCCGGCTTTGATCACTCGCTCACCGGCTGCATTAGTCGTGAATGCGTTTGGTGTCCGCATAAAATTGGTTCCGCCCTGGGCAGAGGGAGGCAGCGCGCCGGCGACACCGGGAGACGTAGGTGGAACCGTCCGGGGCGCTGGAACCACAGGAGTGACGGGCGCCGATTGCGCTGGGATTGTCCGCGGCGGGATGCTCGGCGCTGCGCCGGGTGATATGGGTGCCCCGGGAATGGTGCGCGGCGGAATGGACGAGGGGGCGTTGGTTCCGGCGCGCGGTGGCACCTGAGCCAGTAGGGAGACACCCAGTGTGGCTACGCAGAGCAGTGTGAGTAACGTTTTCACAGTTTCAAAAGTTGCCAACGTTTACCGTTTGTTTTGAGAATCCATTTGTTCCAGTAATCGACCCAGGGGACTGTACCAGTCTCGATCTGGCCCCTCGCATCCGTAAGTTGAACGCACTACCGTAAAATGCTTGTCTCCAATCAGGACAAGGTTGATTCCATTCAAGGACAATAAGCTCTCCACGGCTTCGCGTACCTGCGCCACGGTCAATTCGTTAGCGGCTGTTAGTGTCACGCGCACCGGAGGCACAAAGAGGTTGGAAAGTAATCTCCGCCCGCTGACGTCTGCATAGACTTCTAACACACGCTCCATCGGAGTATTCTGAAAATTAATATACCCCGATCTCACAGTCATCTCACCGGCCGCATTTTTGGCAATTGCGCCTGGATCGCGCACGAAGCTCACCTGCGCCGGTACTGCGAGAGCAGGCTGTTGTGGCGGCAATTCCTGAGCGTTTAATAGCGCGCTAAGGCTCGCCGTCATCAGAATTGAAGGGTTTAGTTCCACCAGTTTTTCAGTTCACTATTTTTTTCCGGGCGCGGGCGCTTTCGATGCCGCCGCTGTGGCCCTCTGATAATTAGCTACCAACACCACATTTGCCGAGAGGTTGGTAAAATTCGGTCCTTGCGACAGGCGAAGATCGCGCACCCGGATGGTCGAGGCGCCGTCGCTCAAGTGGTAAAGAAAGTCGACGAGGTCTTTTTCACCGCTGACAATCTGCATCGAGAGGTTCCATTCTTCGAAAAACTGATTGGTCACGGTCATCGCGCTTTTGTTTGGACCTGACATGTTCTGCACGGTGATGTTTCCTGTGAGCGCCATCTGTTCCACCTTGCGGCGAAATTCCACCGTCTGGTCAAACGCCGCGATTTCTGCGGCATCCAAACCGGGTTGCAGATCCTTCAGCTTCTGTTGGTATTCCGGGAGTTTCTTAATCTCCTTTTCGTACGATTCGCGCTTCTGGCGCAGATCGTTCAGCTCCTTCTGCACCTTTCCCCAGTCCTGGAAGCGCGGCCAGACAAACCAGATGTTGAACATGATGAACAACACGATGCCGATCCCCGCCAGGATTCGCTTTTCCTGCGGGCGCAGAGTGAATTTTTCCACGGGCGCACTCATTGTGGTTCCATGTTTCTCATTTCACATTCGAAGCCCCAGAATACGGTGCCTTGACCTAATGGACCAGGCCCGGTTCGAGTCGGGCGGATATCGATCTTTGAAAACATGTCGCCATCGTTGAATTGGATCCTTTTCAACGCTTCGAAATAGTCCGTTACTTTCGCGGCTTCGGAGGCGATGCCATCCAGTGAAATGGTTTTTCCACGAGTGAATGCGAGACTGGTCAAAACCAATTCTTCCGGCAATTCCCTCGTGACGGCTTGCCACACGTTCAACGCAGCGAATTTAAGCGCAATTTGATTTTTGACGACTTCGATGCGCGCTTTTTCCTTGAGCGCCTGCGTGTATGCGTCGTTGAGCTTGGTAACTTCTTTCTCGAGGAGCCCCTTTTGAATCTGGAAGTAGTTAACCGCGCCAAGGTACGCCAGCACGCCGACGATGTAGAGCAATACCAATGCGCCCAGTCCGCGCATCCAAACGCGATCGATGAGTTGCTGCCGGTATCGCACCGCGTATTCGGATGGCAGCAAATTGACTTTGCTCTCACCGCGAGCCACGCGTTGCGCGCTAAGTTTGGCAGACTCGGCCTCGGTGAGGGATCTTTCAATCTCCACTGGTTTGCCTGCCCACGCGCTAAACGCTTCGGTCCACGGGCCCGCCAGGCTTGAATCTGCCACCAATCTCCACGCGGGCGGACTTGTCATCCAGCCTTCGAGTTCGCCAGCCCACGCGGTCTTGGTTAATTGTTCCCCAATTTCGGCCGCAAAATTCTCCGGTCCGCTGAGATGCATCAGACTCAAGGTCTGAAGCACGCCCCCGTACCACCAGGCAGTCATCGCCAGCAGTTTGCCGCCAAACGGAATGACATAGATCCACGCCCCATCGGCGTCGATTTTCGTCGCGAGCAATTGATTGAGGCAGGGAACTTCCAGTTGATCGGCGAGAAATCCTTTGCCTTCCAGTTCTCCGAGGAATGCTTCCACCTGGTCGCGTGCGACAATGATTACCAGCACCGTCTGCAGTTCCGAGGGCGCGGTCGTGTGCGAGGGAATCACTTCGGCCGACCAGACGATTTGCGCGACCGGCAACGGCGAGAGTTTTTCCAACTGGAACTCCAGCATCGACAGCAACTCGGTGTGATCGCACTTTGGCAGCTGGATGACGCGCAGGAAAACCTGGTCGAGTGGCAGCCAGGCGATGTTGAGTTTGCGGACGACCAGCGCTCGCCAGTCTTTGCGAATGTACTTTTGCGGTAAGGGCGCGACCACCGAACCGTTTTGTTCGGCGGTCAAGTTCGCTTGCCCGCCCCCGGTGGAGAAACGCCAGAGATGACGCTTTTCTGTCCCCAGGCTCAGGACGTTGCAGCTATTGGGGGGCGATTGTTTCACGCGTTCAACCCCTTGAGGTGTTCTTCGGTTTGGGTCACACGCAAGACTTCTTCGATCGTGGTGACACCGGCCTTCACTTTCGTCCAGCCGTCGTAGCGCAGCGATTTCATCCCGCCTTCGACCGCCTTGGCGGCCAAAGTCGATGCCGGTGAGCGATTCATAATCAGCGGCCGCATATTCTCATTAACGATCATCAACTCATGGATGCCTGTTCGGCCCTGGTAGCCAAATTGCCGGCATTGTTCGCAGCCAGTGCCTTTCCAGAATTTCGCAGTTTCAATTTCATTTTCTGGAAATCCAATGCGTCGCAAATAGTCCCGCTCTACTTTTTGCTCTGACTTGCAATGCGGGCAAATCGTGCGAACGAGGCGCTGGGCCATGACGGCTTCAACCGATGATGCCACGAGGAATGGCTCAATCCCCATGTCGATCAAGCGCGTGAAGGCGCTCGGCGCGTCGTTGGTGTGCAGTGTGCTGAACACCAAGTGACCGGTGAGCGAGGCGCGGATGGCAATTTCCGCTGTTTCCTGGTCGCGAATTTCCCCGACCATTACCACGTTGGGATCCTGGCGCAGAATGTGGCGCAAGCCCATCGCGAAGGTCAGGCCAATATCGCTCCGAACCGCGATTTGGTTGATGCCCTTCAATTCGTATTCCACCGGTTCCTCAATCGTAATGATGCGCTTGGTCACCGAGTTAATTGTGCTGAGGAAGGCGTAAAGCGATGTGGACTTGCCCGAGCCAGTAGGCCCCGTGACCAGCACGATGCCGTGCGGTTTTAGAATGATCTCGCGGATGGCCGCTTCTTCGTGTGGCGGGAAGCCAAGCTTGTCGAGGCCGAAAAAGATTTTGCCACGAGTCAGCAAACGGAGCGATACGCTTTCGCCGTACACCGTGGGCACCGTTGAAACGCGGATGTCAATTTCCTCGCCTTTGATTCGAACATTGATGCGACCGTCCTGCGGCAAACGCTTTTCGGCAATGTTCATGCCCGACATGACCTTGATGCGCGAGATCAGTGCGGCCTGAAAGCGTTTGATTTGCGGGGGCAGGGGGGTCTGGTGCAGGATGCCGTCAATGCGGTAGCGGATGCGGAGTTCGTCTTCCGCGGGTTCAAAGTGGATGTCAGTCGCACGATCCTTGTAGGCTTCCCAAACGATCTGGTTAACAAACTTAATGACGCTGGCTTCCTGGTCACCTTCGGTGATCTCCTTGTCCACGATATCCAGGTCTAACGTGTCATCGCCTTCGCCCATTTGCTCGAGGGTTTCTGCGCCAACACCATAATACTTCTTGAGCGCCTTCTCGATTTCCACCCGCGTGGTTAAGCCGAAGGTGACCGGGCACTTGGCATCGAACTGCACCGCGCTGAGCAGACCCGTATCGAAGGGATTGCTTACCGCAACTTGCAGGACGTTATTCTCGAATTTGACCGGGATAACGAAGTATTGAAATGCCACCTTCGTCGAAATCTTGGCGCGAGCTTCCGTGGAAAGCTCTAATTTGGGCAATTCCAGGTATGGCCAGCCGAGAATCTGGGCTAACTTTTGGAGAAACGCCTCCTCGGTCGTCCCGATTTCACGGCAATAGAAAGCAAATAGTGTTTCCGTGGAACCGTTTTCGACGGCGACACGCCACTGTTTGTTCCATTCCTCGAGTTGCTGGGGGCTGGCTAAAGCTGCCTGCGCCAGCACGTTCTTAATCGATGTAAATCCCATGCACGTCGCTATCTGCTACGTTTTGTAAACAGCTTACAATACAGAAAGTTGCATAAATGGTCAAAAAATATCGCCACCCAGGCGCGCCCGAATTCCAGTTGTTGGAACCATTTAACTCGTTGGACTGTTCCTCGGCTATAGGGCAAAGCCCCTATGACGTTTCCTCGTTGTTTTCACTTTGGAATTCTCTGCCAAACCGAAACATCATTTTGAGTTGTTTACTTCGCAGTCGAGTAGCGTTTGGGGTGCGGTGTCGAGCGGTAGCAAGCCATTGCTTTTAAACAGTGAACACGCAAACTGAACAATGTTGTTTGCACCAGTTGCATCTGTGTCAACTTGACTATTTCTTTGTAACTCGCAGTATTTGAAGCACCTCAAATTAAATAGACCATTGTGGTGCATTTTTCAGTTTCCGTATTGCGGATCTCCTGATCCATTCTGGCACAACACTCCTTAGCTTACTCTTCAAATCCAATTTCATGCAGCTTCTCATTAAATCAATGACTTATGAAGAATGGACGTGCTCCCGCGGCATTCCACTCTCCGCGAAAATATCTCCCGCTTCCATTATGCATAATGGATCGACGATTCCGCCCCTTTCATAAGCCAAGACACTACGACAAAATCTCATTTTGTCAAATCGCTTCGTTCGCGCAAGGGCGCAAAGCCAACCGCAAACCTTCACTCCTCTCGCCGCATGGCTTGCCGCGCGACTTCACGAAGCGAACGTCGTATCATTCGTGTTCGCGCTTTGTCGTGCACGTTGGTTCATTTCACGTAAACCGACGAAGTTCAAAGCTTGTATCCAAACCAAAGGCTGGCTATAGACTCCTAACCACCAGTAAGGGATCTTGTGATAACAAAAGGGAACAAACCATTTCAGAGGACGGCAATATTATTTCTGGTCGCCCTAATCATCGGGCTTGTGACGGCATTTCATCTCACGGCGGCGGAAACCGATCCCCTCAAGATCAAATGGATGACGAATGAGGAAATGGGTAAGGAATTATTCACCATCCCGGTCCAGCTTCCTGTCGATGCGGGCCCGCGCCTCAAGGCCTATGTGGATACAAAAAACCTCTCCGGGAACGGATGGGATCGGCTGATCAATGCCACCGGCAATTTAACCTATGCAGACTTGCGCCCGGCCATGTCAGCCGAAGATCCCGCCTTGGATTGGTTTTATCGGGCGCTTAGCACCAACACCAGTCCGGTTATCCGATTTTTCAGTCTATGCGTCCGAGTCTGGGGATTGGGTGATGCCGAGGCCGCCACAGAATTGGCCGCCTTGGGCAAATTCGAAAACATGTCCGCTCAGGATAAATGGAAATTAGAGAATTGCTTCCACGGCATTGGCATTGACCCGCAACGTGATGATGCCAAAGAAATCCTCCGATTCCTGAGTGCCATGCGCAAAGGGAAATCGCTGCGTCCCAATCCTGGTTCGCCCGCTCCGGATTTTGAAATCTCAACCTTCGACGGTAAAAAAATTCACCTCAGTGATTACAAAGGCAAGGTGGTATTGTTGCACTTTTGGGGAACGACCTGCGGTCCGTGCATTGCGGAGTTTCCCCGGCTTCAGGAGGAGTTAAAGGATTGGAAAAAAGCCGATCCCGATTTTGTCGCCATCGGCGTGGCGTTGGATGACAGTTTGGAAGACCTGAATAAGTTTCTTAAGAAATACGACCTGAATTGGATCAACACGACTGACGGTCGAGGGTGGGGTGGCCAGGCTGCGAAGCGTTACTACATTAATGGCATTCCCTCAGATGTGGTGATCGACCGCGACGGGAACGTCGCCGGATATTTTCGACAAATCGTCGATGGCCTGATAGGTTCAAAGAAATCACCCAAGTCTAAGAGCAATTGACATTATGAATACACGACTCATTACCCAAACATTCGCCCCGCAGGGTCGCCGTCAATTCCTTCGCCACATGGCCTTCACTGCGGCGTTGTTCACCGTCCCCGGTGCGTTTGCCGAGGAATTGATTCGCACGCCTTCACAGACCGAAGGGCCCTTTTATCCCGACCATTTGCCTTTGGATACCGACAACGATTTGCTCGTGCTCAACAATTCGATTACGCCAGCCGTGGGCGACGTCACGTGGCTGAGCGGCCGCATTCTCGATGCCAAAGGTAACCCGCTGCGTAACGCCGTGGTGGAAATCTGGCAATGCGATAACAACGGCGCCTATATCCATTCCAAGACAGGAAACAAAGAAAAGCAGGACAAAAACTTTCAGGGATTCGGGCGCTTTGTGACTGGATCAAGTGGTGAATACCTCTTCCGCACCATCAAGCCAGTGCCGTATCCGGGGCGTGCGCCCCACGTGCATTACAAGATCAGGCAGGGCGGCAAGGATTTGCTGACGACCCAATGTTACATCAAGGGCCATCCCGGCAACGAGAAGGACGGTCCATGGAAAGGAATTAAGGATCCCAAACAGCGCGAGGCTGTGTCGATCGATTTCTCGCCACTGAAAGGGTCAAAGATTGGTGAACTCACCGCGAAGTTTGATGTGGTGCTCGGGGTCACCCCGGCAGCGTGAGCGACGCTAATCGTGGCATTCGGCAGGGCAAAATGAATGGTGATGCGCGAAGTCTGGTCGCGGTGTTGATACTGCTTTCACTCCTGGCTGGATTTGGATGCGCGACACAATCTCCACCGAAATCTGATCTGGCGGCATTGGAAAAAGACCTGCAAAGGTTAATGATGTTGTCCCTTCCTGTCTCCACGTTCGAGTTTAAGGAAATTCACAGTGGCGACGTGAGGGTCATCAAGCTCAGTTTTGCCGGATCTGATCCCAACAGGACAAATGAAACCCTCGGGGTGTTTCTCGGACTTCTGCTCGGAGCGCAAAAGAGATATATGATTTATCTGCTCAACGCCGGTCTGACGAAGGCAAACGGCGGAACAGTTCCGGACAATATTCAAATCGTTTCAGACACTTTTGAGTCACGCACACAAAGCGGAGTTGCCGACACGAACCGATGGTTTTTTGCCGCCGACCTGGACTACTGCTCAACCTGCTGCGCGCTGAAAGATAATAAATCCGACAAAATCGCCAGATATCGTCCAGGAGACACGAATGAAGTTCATACGTGGACGAAGTTGACGCTTGATAACTGGAGCAATTACTGGAGTTCGGCTGATCAAAAATTCAAGATCACCCAAAACTACGGAAACTAATATCGCAGCCAATTAACACCCCGAAGCATCGTGAAAAACTACTTCGCCATATGTGCGGTTCTCCTTTGCCAGCTTGCCTTTGCTGCCGATCCAAAAACTGGCGCGGCGACGCTGAATCCGAATCTTCCCACGTTGTTCGTGACCGGGGATTCGACGGCCAGCAATAGCGCGAAAGGCCAACGGGGCTGGGGCGATCCCTTCAAGGATTATTTCGATCCGGCGAAGATCAACGTGCAGAATCGTGCGCGAGCCGGTCGCAGCACGCGCACATTTTTGACGGAAGGCCTGTGGGATAAGGTGCTCGCCAATTTGAAAGCTGGGGATTATGTGCTGATTCAATTTGGTCACAACGACAGCAGTCCACTAACTGGCGAGAAAGGGCGCGGTTCCCTTCCGGGAACTGGTGATGATGCCAAAGAAGTGCAGAACAATGCCGGAAAGGACGAGGTGGTTCATTCGTTCGGCTGGTACCTGCGCAAATATATAACTGACGTCAAAGCAAAGGGCGCCACGCCGATTATCCTCACGTTGACGGTCCGGAACATCTGGAAGGATGGCAAGGTCGAGCGCGGTTCGGGCGGCGGACGCTTCACCAAATGGGACACGGAGGCTGCGCAGAAGGAAGGGGCGATCTTAATCGACGTGACGAGCATTATCGCGGATCACTATGACGCACTGGGCGAAGAAAAAGTGAAAGAGATGTTCTTTGGTGATTATGCTCACACCAGCCCCAAGGGCGCGGACTTGAATGCGTCGCTGGTCGTCGCCGGGCTTAAGGCGATGAAGAGTGAGCCGATTGAGTCATATCTTTCTGCCAAGGGCCGCGAGGTCAAAGCGGCAAATCCTGCGACGGTCATCCAAGGCAAACCCAATTAATCTATGAAGCCCTCGAGTGCAATCACTTGTTTCCTCGGCATGCTGGCGATTTCAGCGATGGTCTTCGGCGCGGAAAATGCCGCGCCAAGAGCGCCGCTGAATCCGAAATTGCCCACGGTGTTTTTGATTGGCGATTCCACGGTCAAAAACGGCCGGGACAATGGCGCAGGCGGTTTATGGGGTTGGGGAAATCCGATCGCGGCATTGTTCGAGACCAACAAAATCAATGTTCAAAATGATGCTCTCGGTGGCACGAGCAGCCGCTCGTTTCAAACGGTCGGTTTGTGGGCGAAGGTGCTCGACAAGGTGAAGCCCGGTGATTTCGTTATCATGCAATTCGGTCACAACGACGGCGGGCCGTTGGACGATGCCAAGGCACGGGCGTCTTTAAAGGGAGGGGGTGAGGAGACGAAAGAAGTTACCATTCAAGGCACCGACAAAAAGGAAGTCGTGCACACCTACGGTTGGTACCTGCGTCAATACATTGCGGACACGAAGGCCAAAGGCGCGACGCCGATTGTTTGTTCGTTGATTCCGCGCAACGACTGGAAAGAGGGCAAGGTGCCGCGTGCCTCAAACAGTTACGGCAAATGGGCCGCCGAGGCAGCGAAAGACGGCGGCGCGTTCTTCATTGACCTGAACGAATTGATTGCCGCGCGTTACGAAAAGATCGGGCAGGAAAAGGTTACGAAGGAGTTCTTTGTCTCAGAGCACACCCATACCAGTTTGGCCGGCGCGAAGCTTAACGCCGAATGCGTCGTTGAAGGCATCAGGGCATTGGCAGATTGCCCACTGAAACAATTTCTGGCTCCGATACCCGCGAAATAGTCGACGGACGATCGGCAGGCTTCCTGGCGGTTGCGAAAAATGACATGCCGAATGGAAACCGTATTCCCGCAGTAAGAATGCGGTTTTCCGCTTTTAGGTATTGAACAAGAAGACTGTTGAGAAACGAAGGGCAAACCTTCGCTACGTCGGAGGTCGGCTCATCGGCAGACGTTGGTTGCGGCAAGAGTTTGGAAAGGAGACGCCACCCGATGGCGGGCAGAAAATGGGGAAATAAGCGATAGGACGCTAATTCAACGTCGAATCCCGCATCGCGAAGGAGACCGCACACTTCCTCGCTCCGGTAGCGATGCCGCGTGTGTACTGCCACGTCATGCTGACCGCGAAGAATTTCAAACGCGGCCACCTGGAGGATCAGAAGCCCATCGGGCCGCAGCGCATTGAAGAGATTACGTAGAACTACCGATTCGTCCCCGATCATCCGGTGATAGAGCACGTCGATAGTAGTGATGACGTCGTACTGTTCGGTCCCAAGGGAATCGCTCATCAAGTCGCAGTGAAGTACACGACGAATGCCGCGGGAGGCAGTCGCTTCGAGAGCCACCGGATGGACATCGCAACCAGTCGTGGTACCGAATGGCTGCATGAGCTGGCACAGTCGGCCAGTGCCGCAACCGGCGTCCAGGATGTTCAGTCGCCGGCCCTGCCTGCGTTCCTCCGCGCGGACTCGGTCGATCACCAGGTGATGCAAACCGAGGTACCACCAATGCCGCACCTCTGCCTCATACATGAGCTGGTACTCACTTGCTTCCATTTTTCAAACGTGTCCCAAGGCTTGCGGCCGCGTGGGGAACATTCACCGGGTGAGGTTTGGTCTCTCGCGAATGGCGCAAAACGTTCTCAACTTGATTGACGACTTGCTGTGCTTCTGGTTCGAGGGGTTGAATCTTCGCCGCGATATGGAAATGCTCCATCGCTTTTTCGTACTGCTGGCGCGCGGTGTAGACTTGCCCCAATAGAATCTGCGATCGGTAATGATTGGGCTTCAAGCTGATCGCCTTTTGAAGGGCTTCGAAGCTTTTGTCGTAGTCAGCCAATTGCGCGTACGCAAGACCAAGCCCGAAATAGAGTTCAGGGTGATTCGGATCAATTCGAAGTCCCGCCAGACCCGCCTCCAAAGCCTTGTCGTAGTGGCCGAGCAGGTTTTCACTGGTGGCCAGATTCACATGACCAACCACGGACTTGGGCTCAAGCTGAACCACCTTCCGCGTGCAGGCGGCCGCCTGTTCGAGGTCGCCTTGAAGATAATAGACGCCCGCCAGATTGAACCAGGGCCGCGCTTTGTTTGGGCTTTTTGCCGTCGAGTCCTGCCAGAGGGTCAATGCAGAACGCCAGGTCTGGTTGCGTGACATCGTAGCCACGCTCAGGAGGGCTACCCAGAGAATGCTGAACGCGGGAACGGCATACGGAAACGAGCCTCGACTCGCCAGCCGAGTTCTCAATAGATCGAGACCGCAAACGATTGCCGTGAACGCGCCGATGGAAGGCAGATACGAACGATGTTCGGCCATGACATCGGGCAGGGGAACGATGCTGGAATCAATGCCCAGGGTAATGAAGAACCAGGCGACCGACGTGAAGAGAAGAGCGACCCGTGGGTCGGTTCCGCGCTTGCGATACCAATACCACGCTCCACCAATAATCGCGGCCAGCAACGTCAGCGAAATAATGACGCGCGATTGAAACAACGACGTCGAATGTGGGTAGTCAGGATCAAGATTGAGCCCGGTCGGCCATAGGATCAGCCGCAAGTAAGTCAACACGACGCTAAACTGCGTTAACGCGTAATGATACGGCGAATCATTGGCGTAGTTTACGACGTTCAGCATTTCTCCTACGCCAGTATCTCCAGTCTGCACCCTGGTCGTCAGCAAAATGAGGATGGGAATCACCGGCAGGCATGCCAGATGCGGAATCACGCGACGACAGGCGAGCTTCAACTGCGTACCGACCACGATCCAATCCACGAGTATCAGGATGAACGGCGCCGTGAAGACATTTTCCTTGGAGAGCATTCCCAGCAAAAGCGTGGCGACGGAAGTGACACGCCAGATGATCGCGGATTTTCGATTATCGGAGAATGTCGCGAGCAAATGCGTCAGGAGCGTTGCCAAAAAGAAAAACGCGGCCAACGAGGTGAATCGTTGCACGATGTAAGTCACTGATTCGATTTGCAGTGGATGGACCAGGAATGCCGACGCCACTCCGAGGGATATAAAACGGATGGAATACGAGGAGAGCGAGGTCTTTATTTTACTCAACAACAGCCGCAGGGTGAGAAAAATCAAGACCGCATTGGCGCAATGAATGAGAATGTTAACGGCGCGGAATGGCCTGGGACTGAAGCCATCCGCAGCGTAGTTCAAATAGAATGTCGCATATGATACCGGCCGCAGAATGAAATTAATTGCTAAATCCGGATCGAGGCCTTGCTGTTTCGGATAATTGGCGAACTGGCTGAAATTCCACAGGAAGCCAAAGCTGTGACGGTCTGTCACCAATGGATTTTTTGTGAGGTACAATTCGTCGTCAAAAACAAAGGGATAGGAAAGAGTACCGGCATAGAGCAACCAGCCTAAAACGATTAACAGGCTGATGCTGATCCAACGAAATCGCGGATCACTCTGCTTCGGTTCTGGCGCGGATCCGGGCTGCGGCCGGTTGGAGCGTGCGGCTTTGGCAGGCATTTTAGTTGTGCGGGCGATGCTTCAGGAGAGTTCGCACCAGGAATTGGGGATCACGTGAAAGATACTTATGAATGCGGCCAACGTACTCGCCGACAACCCCTATTGAGAGCACCATTACTCCTCCAAAAAGCCAGGCCATGGCCGTCCACATGCTGTTGGGCGGAGCGTCTGCGACTGGCAGAATCCAGGTGCTGGCGATATACAGGGCGCCAACCAGGGCCGCAAACGCCGTCAGGATTCCGAGCACGGCAAGCACCCGCAAGGGATAGAGTGAAAAACCGACAAACATGTTGGCCCAAAGCCCAATGAGTTTTGCCAACGTATAGCCCGATCGCCCCTGTTTCCTCGCATCGTGGCGCACAGTGACGCAACTCAAGCGACGTGTGGCGCGCAAGACAATCGCGTCCAGATAAGGATCGGGTCCCACATAATTGATCGCTTCCCGTACGACGAACCGCGACAAGATTTTGAAGCTCGAAAGATACAAATGCCCAGGTTTCTTGAGGGCATACGTCGCCATCCAATTGTGGAACCGGCTTCCGAGCGTCCGAAAACGGGAATGCTTCATCGTTTCGTAACGCGTATAAACGACGTCGTAGCCCTGTGAAATCTCGGTGACCAGTTTCTTCACTTCCGACGGGGGATTTTGAAAGTCGTCATCCATGATGACACAGTAATCACCTTCGACGCAGTTGAGCCCGGCCATCACGGCATTGTGTTCGCCGAAGTTTTTTGAAAGGACGACCACGTCGACAATGTCGGGATGCTTTTCGTAAATGCGGTGCAACGCGGCCACTGAATTATCCCGACTGCCGTCATCGACCAGGACCATTTGCAAATGATAGGTGTTGCGGAGATCGTCGATCAAGGACTGAGCCAGATGTTCGATGGTGGATTCCGAATTGTAGACCGGGATGACGATCGAGACCTTCACGGTGTTGGGCCGGGCAGGTACTCGAGCCACCCAGGCGCCCTTGCCATCGAGCAGCACGGCTTGTCCTTGCGGGGTGAGTGTTTCAGCAAACGAAGTATTTCCCAGACGCTTGCGCGCAAGTTCAGTCATGGCATCCGTCGCACGCTCACTCAAGTAAAGCCTGCCCTTGGCGACGCATCGGATGGCTTCGACAATTTTGTCAGCCGCCTCGCGTTTCATAACATAACCGCTGGCACCAGCACGAAGTGCCCGGTCCGCGTAATGCACTTCGTCATGAATCGATAACACCAACACCGGCAGGTTCGGATGATTTTGGCGCATGGCCGTAATCATGTCCGCGGCTTCGGTATTCTTCAGGGACCAGTCAACAACGGCGACATCCGGCAGCAAGCGAGCCACGGCCTCGTGGGCGTCGCGCTCGTTCTCCGCATCCCCACAGATTTCAAGGTCATTTTCTCCGTTGATCAGGGCGGCAAGGCCTGTGCGGACAATGGCATGATCATCAACAACGAGGACTTTCTTCTTTAGGGCAGGACTAGTTAAACTCATGAACGGGTACGTCAAATGTTGGAAACTGTATTGGGTGAAACTGTACCACTCCAAACAGTCCAAACAATCGGCGCACTCCCGCGTCGTGAGTCAGGGATTTACTCTTGTGATAGGTAGGGGTTTTCCCTGACCTATTCCGCCTTGTAAGGATCGATCGATTCGATTCGAAAACGTCTCTTTACCCCAGCCAATTCAAATTCCACTTCATCCCCGATCTTGTGGTTAATCAGCGATTGGGCAATGGGGGTCAAATAACTGATGACGCCTTTTTCAGGATCTGAATCCCAGGCGCCAAGAATCTCGAACCCTTCGACCTGATTCGAAGCCAAATCTGTCACTTTGACCTTGGTGCCGATGCTGACGGTCTCTGTCTTGGCATTGGCAAAATCCGTGCCGCGGGCGCGTCCAAGCTGGGCTTCGAGCTCGGCCTTTTGGCGCATGAGGATTTTTTGCATTTCCTTGGCCGCTTTGTACTCGTGATTTTCCCGCAAGTCACCGTAGCTGCGGGCGATGGCAATTTCCTTCGAATTGGCAGGAATCTTCTTCTGGACGATTTCCTGATAGTCGTTCTTGCGCCGTTCAAGACTGCTCCATGAAACAATCAGTGAAGTGTCCTGTTTGGTCGCTTCACCAGAGATCATCGACTGCACGACGGGATAACTCTTCACAATGCGCGCAAGCAGCGACCGCTTATCCATGTCATCGAAACTGGGTGAGAGCTGCAGTGCCCGAGTCAAGTCCTTGATAACTTCAATATCCGCCGAGCCGATCAGTTCAACGAGCAACGTCGGGTCATCGAGAATAAAGTCACGCAGCCGATTGGAACGCTTTTCATTGAACTGATCGCGTTCCATCGCTGTGAGCATCGCGCGAAACACTTCCGGCCCGAGAATGTCAGCGAATGAATCTGAGCGCTCCTTCGCAAGCCATAACAGCATTTCGCTGCTTGCCTGGTGTTGCGCCACCATTCGGGCGATTGTTTCCTTAAGCAGATCCAGTTTGCCATGCGCAATCAAAAGGCTGGCGCATTCACCGCAGACCTTGGCCGGCGTGGCATTGAGGATCCCGAGAATTGCCTCGTGCCAGAGATTTGGATTGGCGTCGCGGAAAGCCTGCAGGGTCCGCTTATGCTTGGCAGCGGGCATCTGCTCAAGGAGCGCGCCAAGCTTTGGATTCTGCAACCAAATCGCACTCCCGGTGATTTCGCCTTCCTGCGGAGGCAACCCCGCCGTGGTTCGCAAATCATCACGTACAAAAATCGCCTCCAACGCCAGCGCCGACTGAGTACGCTGATGCGATACAATCTCAGTGTTCAACGTGGTAATCGCCTCAGTGATAGCCGTGGTCTTGTTTGCGAGGTCGGCATAGTTCTTGAGAATCTCGTTGGCAACCGTCAGGCGAGCCTTGAGGCCCTTGGCCGCGCTGAATTCCCCTGTGAGCCGGTCCTGTAACGAAACTTCCTGTGACTGGTAGACGATCGCGTCGGATTTCTTTAGAGGCACTTGAAAATGCCCGTCCTTTTTCAACTCCCGCTTGGCCACTTCCCACCATTTCTTCCAATCATCCGCAATGACGTCCGGAACCAGTATCTGCTGGATTTGTTCCAAAGTCGCCCGGCCCCCATAGCTTTGGAGGACCAGTTTGATCAAATCAAGGTGATGGAGGGCGGCCATTTGGCGCAGGGCAGCCAAGTCGGATGACTTGCGTGCGAGGATATGGTCGCTTGATATCGGCTTGAGCGATTCCGCAGCAAAAGCCAGGTCCATGGAATGGCCAGTCTTGTTTGGGAAATCGATCGTGAAACGGCCAAAAACCGTGTCCACGGTGGTGATTTTCCCGAAGCCCCAGCTGCGGTGCATGCAATAACCCCCTTTGGCGAGCATCATCAGCGGCTCGACATGTTGCCGGTTTATTTTTCCCGCTGCGGCCATTTTTTCAAACTCTTCTCTCATATATAATTTCTCGCGTCAGTCTGAGTAAACGCCAATATTATGGAGTGCTTGAACAAAAACCAAGAGAAATTGCCTTCCATGTACTCAAGCGCCGTGAAGCGGGCGTCGATTACGTGGAGAATTTGCTGGATTCGGAACTCGCAGGCAAGCGTCTTTCTCCGGCCGACCGTGGCTTATGCGTGGAACTCGTTTACGGCGCAGTGCGCTGGCAGGCCACCCTGGACTGGCTGATCTCCCGCAAAACCGGCGGACGCACCCAGAAAATCGGCCTTCAGATTCTCCTGCGCCTTGGATTTTACCAAATGTTCTGGCTCGAACGCATTCCAGACCACGCCATTGTCAATGAAACGGTCGATATTGCAAAACGCCTTGGTTTTGGTTCCCAGTCCGGCTTCGTCAATGCGCTATTACGTGGCTACGCGAGGGAACGGGAGGAAACGACCGGGCTGTTACAGGAGTTGAAGAACTCCAACCCGGCTACCGGTTTCTCGCACCCACAGTGGCTGTGGGAACGCTGGGAAAAAAGATGGGGCAGGGAAGGTGCCGCAAAATTAATGGAATGGAACAACGCCCCTCCCAAAACCTATGCGCGAGTCAATACCTTGCGGGCCGAGCCTGCCAAAGTGATCGAGGAGTGGCGTAATGAGGCCGTGGTCTACGATTTTACTCAATTTGAGTGGATTAACGAGCAAATCCTTTTTGAGTTGAAGGAGCACAAGCCGCTGGCTCGGCTCAAGAGCTTTGAGCAAGGGCTCTTTTACATTCAAGATCCAAGCACACTTCTCGCCGTGCGTATGCTTGGGCCACGACCAGGCGATGTCGTGTTGGATTTGTGCGCAGCGCCAGGTGGGAAGGCGACGTTTATTGCCCAATGCATGAACAATCAGGGCAGGGTCGTGGCCCAGGACAACCAGCCCGAGCGTCTCAAATTGATCCAGGAAAATGCTGCCCGACTAGGCGCCTCGATTATCGAGGTCGGCACGCCGAAAACTCCAATTCCACTCTATGACAAAGTCCTGGTTGACGCCCCTTGTTCCAACACGGGGGTCATGCGCCGCCGGGTCGACCTCCGCTGGCGCATTCGCCCCGAGGAGATTGATCGACTTCAACGCACCCAACTCGAATTGTTGGATGCTGCAGGCAGGTTGCTCAAGACCGGTGGAACGATGGTCTATAGCACCTGCAGCGTTGAACCGGAGGAAAATCAGGGTGTCGTGGAAGAGTTCCTCAAGCGATATTCGGACTTTAGATTGGAGTCGCAACGCGATCTGATTCCGTTCCGAGAGAGTGTGGATGGCGCATTTGTCGCAAAGATCGTCAAGTCATCATGAGATTTGCGGAATAAACGAGCACGCGTGAGAATCCCACAGGTGAGCCGTTTACGAAGGCTGGTATTTCTTTCACGGTTCAAGCAGAGTGGTTTCGTGTTCCGTTTCAATTAAATGAATGCAGAGTCGTCCCCGCTGCCGCCGCCTGTTCCTCAACCTGAGGCGTGGGAAAAGCACGGCGTAAAGATCGCGCTTGGGTGCCAGGTCCTGTTACTGGCCGTTGCCGGCTGGCAAAACCGCTTTCAACTCAATACCGATGGCATTGCGTATCTTCGGATCGCGCACTATTACGCCACCGGCCAATCTGACCTCATGGTCTCCGGCTATTGGGGACCGCTGCTGAGCTGGCTGCTCGTGCCGTTCTTGAAATTGGGTTTCGAACCCCTGTCTGCCGCGCGAGTGGTGATGGCTTTGTCCGCGCTCGTTTTCACCACCAGCTGTGCCCGGCTTTTCAAGAGAATGGATCTGGCGCTGGGTCGCCAGGCGGTGGGCGTTTGGATAGCTGTTGCACTCAGCACCTTTTGGTCAGTGCGCTATTTGACGCCTGACGTCTTGTTGGCGGGCTTGATGGCTGTCGCCTGCAGCAACCTGATGGACAAGCGTTGGGTCGAAGATTGCGAGTTGGCATTGCAAACCGGTTTGATCTGGGCAGTCGCGTATTTGGCCAAGGCCGTGGCGTTTCCGCTGGGATTCCTAATCACTGCCGGGATTGCACTGTTTTGGAAACGCAGTGGCACAGCGCCGGGAAAAGTATTTACCAGCGTCGCATGGACTCTCATTCCATTCATGCTCGCATCCTTGCCATGGATCGTGACGCTTTCGATCAAGTACAAGACGGTGACCTTTTCCACCAGCGGCCCAATTAACCACGCGCTGGCGGGCCCGCCCGATGCCGAGCGATATCACCCATTTGCGAGAACCTATCATCAACCCGAGGCTGGCCGCGTCACGTCGTGGGAAGATCCCTCTCGCATGAAATACAATTTCTGGTCGCCCACCGCGAGCAAGGCCAATGCGCTGCACCAGGCCAAGGTCATCGCGGGCAACGTGCCGGCAGTGTTTCATTGGGTCGGTGGCATCAACCCGTTTGGCGTTCGCCTGATGAATCGTGAATTCAACCCGCAGGAAATTTTCCGGCTGATGCCGGGTTTCGATCTGTTTTATCTGGGCGTCTGCGCGCTCGTCGGTTGTCTCATTGGCTCGCGGCGCGACTCGCTCGTCCAGGAAAAGTGGCGCTGGGCGATCGTGCCGGCGGTCTGCATCATGGGAATTTATCTTCCCGTGTTCCTGCTCCAGGATGATCAGCGTTACATGTATCCGCTCTTCCCTTTTCTTTGGGTCGCGGTGAGCGGCGCGTTCAATTGGGTCATGAGGCACTCGGCGCATCGTGGGACGAAAGCCGAACGCACGAGTTGGCGAATCGTCGTTGCCTCGTTCGGATTGCCGGCGCTGTTTTGGATGCTCGTGGGTCTCGTGGGTATTCCCAATCCTGCCAGCGATTGCGCCCGGGAGTTGGCGCTGCGCATGAAATTAGCCGATCTTCGCGGCGCCATTGTCGGCAGCGGGCAACTTCCTGGCGGACGCACCGGTTTGTTTACGGCGTTTTTTCTGGGAGAACCTTGGTACGGTGATTCGTCGTCACCGACGCCCAGCGGTTACCTGTTTTCAAAGGCGCGATTCGTGATGGTGCATCGAATTCCAGCGATCACCGGCCCATTGGATCGTGACCCCGCCTTCCACGACTTGGATCCCAAACTCTTCAAGAGTCCTGAAGAGGCTGAGAACTTTCCGATCAAGGTATACGAACTAAAGAACGATCACCCGTCGCACGATTCGCGGATATAGGTTCAAGGATTCTGGCCCACGGTAACGTAGAAAAAGATCACCGGCGTATTCGCGATCGGATCAACTGCACGCACCGTGATTTCTTCCGTTCCATTTCCCATATCCACCGCTGGCATGACCGTAGTCGCAATGAGCGGATTCAGTTTCACATTCGTGCTGGTGTAAACGGTGATGGTCGAATCCGTCAGATTCTTTTGGCGAGTGAATCGCACGGCGCGATACATTTGCCCATTGGCTTGAACGGTCACGCCAAGAGGCAGTGCGAAGGAAGCGACGTTGTTCGGATGCGTGCCGAACGTGTATTCCAGGAAGTTATTGAGACCATCGCCGTCCGGATCCTGTGCAATCCCATCGTTCACGCCAGCCGTCAATCCCTTGCCCACGAGCCAGGCCGAGTAGGTTTGCCCGGTAATTAATGAAAGCATTGCGTCCTGGCTGGTTGAATTGCCATTGGCATCCGTGACGATCACGTTGTAGTTCCCTGCATTTCCGGCCTGCACGCTTGCCAAAGTCAACGTAGAGTTGGTGGCGTTGTCGATCGTGGTGGTCCCTTTGCGCCATTGAAAGGTCAAAGGCGCTGTGCCAATCGCAGCAACTGAAAACGTGGCGGATTGGCCGGCAAGCACGGAAACATTTTGTGGTTGCTGCACAATGCCGCGCGCCGGCAAGGGCAGGGGAATGTAGTTCAATTTGGCGAGGTAATTGCGCGGCACACCGTCGAAGGTGGTGAATGAACCGCCCGCAATCAAACTGCCATCAGAAGCCTTGGTGATGGTGTGTATCGCGGGCGCGCCCGATCCCGTTGCGCCGCCGGTGACGGTACCGAACGTGGTATCGAGTGCGCCGCTTGACGTGAGCCGTGCGAGGCAATTGCGCGTTGTTCCGTTCACGCTGGTGAACGCGCCGGCGATGATGAGTTTGTCGTCCAACTCGACCATCACGTCGTACACTGTTCCGGTTCCGCCGAGATTGGCATTGAATGCCGTGTCAAATGAACCGTCCGTGTTGAGGCGCGCAATACCGAGGCGCGATTGGCCGTCAATCGTTGTGAAGGACCCGTGCACGATGATTTTGCCGCTGGATTGCAATGCAAAACCAGTGGGTGGAAGCGCAGATGATCCGAGTACCGTATTGAAGCCTGTATCAAGCGAGCCGTTGGAATTGTAACGAGCCAGGCCGATCTTGCTGGTCGCCCCTACGGAGGTGAATCGTCCACCGATTAGAATCTTCCCGGAGGCATCGAGTCCCACTGCCGTGACCGTGTCATTCGGTGTCGCCGGCGGATCGAATGAAGAATCGAGGGAACCATTCGTATTGATACGAGCGACGCGTACTTGGAAAGCGTCATTGACCGTGAGGAAGCTGCCGCCGATCAATATTTTGCCATCGGGTTGCTTGAAAATGCCGCCCGATGATTCTCCTCCGTCCAGGAATCCGTTGATACTCAGCGTCGGTTGCGCAGCCCGGTTGCCGTTACTGTCGAAAAAGGCCAATCCATATACCGTTGCTGAATCAACCGAAGCGAAATGGCCGCCGATCGCGAAGCCTCCATTGTTCAGGGTCTGCACGGGAAAAGTGCTGTCATCGAACGAAGGCGCAAAGGAATCCAACGACAAATCATTGTTCAGGCGCATGAAGTGGTTACGTGTCTGGCTGTTGTACGAGGTGAATTTTCCTGAGACGAGAATGCGGCCATTGGCATCGACATCGAGCCCATAAACAAATGGAGCGCTTGCTCCGAGCGTCCCCGGAACCACATTGGTATCGAGCGTTCCAGGAACTGGAGCTAGCCCGGGTGCTCCCACCACGGAAAGACTTGCGCCCCTGCTTACGGTGGCGCCCAAATAATTGGACACTTCAACCGTATAAATTCCCGCGCTATTGGTGTAAGCTGGAAACGAATAAGGATTATTCGTCGCGCCTGTAATGTTCACGCCATCTTTGCGCCATTGATAGTTGAACGGCGGCGCACCAGATACCGAGACGCTGAACGCGGTTCCGAAACCTTGCGTGACAATCAGGCTGGCCGGGTGTTGCGTAATTGTGATCTCGCCCAGGACGGTCAGGCTTGCAGCCTGGCTTGTCTTGTTCCCGCTGAGGTTGGTGATCACGACATCATACGTTCCGGTGTCGGTGTCCAACGCACTCACAATGGAGTAGGTACTGTTGGTGGCGCCAGTGATGTTGTTGCTGTTCTTGCGCCATTGATAACGCACGGTGCTCGAACCTTGTGCCGTCACCGCAAAGGTGACACTCGCTCCGCGATTGACGACTTGCGATACGGGCTGACTTTTAAAGGACAAGTCGGGGAAATAGATTTGCACCCGCTGTATTCGTGACTGGATCGTGGGCAGAATCACTGCCAGCGTCCCGCCAATTAGCGCAGAACCATCCTCCAACATTTCGATGGCATAAACGGTTCCGCCAGTCGTCGTCGCAAAAGGAGAAACAAAATCGGCAGCCGATGATCCACCAGACGTCACGACTGCCAGGTAAGGTTGGGTACTCCCGTTGACAGTCGTAAAAAAGCCACCAAGCAACAAGCGGTTGTTGGGCAGGAACGCCATGGCATTCACATATCCATTGATGGACACGTTGAAACTGTTGTCCGTCGAGCCGTCCGAAGTCAGGCGTTTGAAAATTGTGTTGTTGCCGTCGCTATAGTAGACCTTGTCATCGGGCGCAACGTGCACGCTCCTCGCAACGGTGATTGGGCCAAATCCCGTGGCCCCTGTCCCATCGGAGTTGATGACTCGCATGCCAAATCCACCGGCGATAATGATTTTGCCCGTGGTCTGCACTGCCATGTCAAACAACTCACCGGGTGAAACGGTGACCGTGGAGAATGATCCATCGAGACTGCCGTCCGACATGAAGCGATACACGCGGCCGTTGTCGAAAGCGCCGCTGCCCGTTGCCACGAGAACTTTTCCATCCGTCAGACGAATCATGCGTTTGACGGCGGAATTAATCGGTGAAGTGAACGCCGGGTCCACCGAGCCATCCGAATTGAGCCGGACCAGCCAATTAGTGCCACCGGTCCATGGCACAAAGTCACCGCCGACGAGCAATTTACCGGTGACTAATTCAATGATCGCAAACCCGGCGGCTGGTGTACCGCTGCCGACTGCGCTGAAATTTGTGTTTACCGACCCATTGGCATTGATCCTCGCGGCATCGCCCGTAAAGAATGGGGATTGAAAATATCCAATATCACCGCTGACAAAGAATTCATTGCTGGACGTTGGAAAAATGTCCCGGACCAAAGTATTGCTGAAAGTGTTGGTGAAATCCGGCCTTAACGCGCCGGGCCCGATCACACTTGCGTAGACTGACGCGCTGGTGACCCCTGGGGGAGTCGCATTACTCACGGATACCGTGTAACTGCCACCATTCGTGACCACGGCGTTAGTGATGACTAGATTCGTGGTTGTCGCCCCGGAAATGTTCCCGCCGTTGACGACATTCACGCCATTTTTCTTCCACTGATAGGTCAAGGGCGCAGTGCCAGTCGCCTGCACCGTCAGCGAAAGGGTTTGGCCCTGGTCGATCACCGAGGCTTGCGGTGGCACAGTAATACTCGGAGATGCCGCCCACGCAGCCGACAGGGAAAGAAAAAGAACTCCAAAGAAGCCAATTAGTCTTCTTGAGACCGCAAACAAATCTCTCATTCGTACAACATCATTTCCGTTCTAATTGGCGACGCACAGGGACGTTAATGTACCAAGGCAACACGTCGGAAGCAAATACTGTAAATCACCGGGGGCGTCGAAGGAGGAATGTTCCACTCCCCTTTTGAAAAGAAATAGGTCCACGATGGACCGATTTCAAACCGGAGAAAGCCTGCCGTGCCAATTTGCACCCATTTACAACGACTTGCGAAAGTAACGTCCGTTCGTAGTCCCCAATCGCACCGCAGCCCCCCCTTCCCTGGTGTTTTACCCGTACCACCGTACCAAGGGCCGTAAACATTGACGATTTTTAACAACGACCCGTACCACAACCCGTACCAAGCCGTCCCATCCGTACCAAATCCACGCATCCGCTCCTGGCTATCCCTGACCCAGTTCACTCACTCCGTCACGGTTATTATGAACTTGATGAAAATCTTCTTAGTGGTGCTCAGTGGCGAAGTTGCTCGAATGGTGACCCTCCGCATGCCCGGGCCCAAGTCCTCCTCCGTCACGTATGTCCCGACCAACGAAGTGAACTTCACATCAGTTGCCGCGACCACGCTGACCTCTATCCCCGTAAAATTATTAATGATGGCGACCTGGGCCTCGGCATACGTTCCAGTCACCTCCGGAACTGTGTATTCAGTGATGACCGGCTTGTCGCCCACCAGGTTGGGATGGGTGCCAAAAAGATACTCACAAATATTCTTATAGCCATCGCCGTCCGCGTCATCAAACGGCCCATCGTTCACCCCGGCAGTCAAGCCCTTGTCCGCGATCCATTGCGAGAAACTCAGGTACGTTCCCACAGTGAGCGTGACAGGAGAACTGGTCGTGTTCCCGTTGGCGTCGGTCACTACGACATCATAGCTGCCGGCATCGTCTCCTTGTACGCTGCCGAAGGACAATACGGCATTTGTCTGGTTCTCAATCGGGTCTCCGCCTTTGCGCCACTGGAAGGAGAGGGGAGCCTGGCCCACGGCACCGACGGAGAACTCCACGTGCTCGCCGGGCAGCGTAGTAACATCCTGCGGCTGGCGAGTGATGGCGCGAGCTGGAGGCGGCAACGGCGGGCCGAAGATCTTCACGAGGTTGGTTCGTGCTTGTCCGTCAAAAGTATTGAAGGCGCCGCCCGCGAGGTAATTGCCATCGGCAAGTCGTACAATTGAATAGATCGACGGTGTGCCGGGTGAGATCGCCGCTCCTGCGCCCGTCGCAAACGAAGTATCGAGGCTGCCGTCGGTGTTCAACCGAGCGATGCGTCCGCGAGCGGTGCCATTGACCGTGGAAAACGTTCCTACGATCACCAGCTTGTCATCGGGATCTACTAGGACGTCGTACACTTTGCCGCTAACGGAGAGATTGGCGTTATACGCCGTGTCCATTGAACCGTCGGTGTTCAATCGCGCAATGCCATAGCGAGTGAGGCCATCGAAGGTGGTGAAATTTCCGTACACCACGGTTTTGCCGTCGCCTTGAAAAGCGAATCCCGAGATCGGAAGAGAGGTGCTGCCGACGACGTTGGTAAAGGTCGTATCCACTGAGCCATCGGAATTATAGCGGGCCAGTCCGATTCCAGATCTGGCTCCCACGGCGGTAAAATATCCGCCCACCAATATCTTCCCACCGGGCTCGCGTGCTACGGCGGTTAACGCATTGTTGGGATTGGAAGCCGGAACGAATGAAGTATCCAATGACCCGTCGGAATTGAGACGGGCGAAGTTGAACCTGAACGCCTCGTTAAACGAGTTGAAAGAGCCACCCATTAGAATTTTTCCATCCGGTTGAACAAAAAAACCACCCTTGGTGCCACCGCCATCGACATTGCCGCTGCTTAACTGAGTCTGGCTCGCCAGCCGAGTGCCTGCGGAATTGAACAGCGAAAAACCTGGCTGGGTAAAGCCATTGACCGTGGTGAAATAACCGCCAAGGATAAAGCCATCATTGGGCAATACCGCCTGCGGATAGGATGCGTTGTTCAGCGTGATGCTGGTGCTGTCCAGCGAAAGGTCTGAATTAAGGCGCATGAAGTAGGTGCGCGCCTGGCCATTGTAAGTAACAAAATTTCCGGTCACCAATACGCGTCCAGTGGAGTCGGTTGATAATCCATACACATACGGCGCGCTCGAGGTGAATGGTCCAGGTGTAAAACGAGTGTCAATGGTTCCCGGGGTTCCGAGCGGAGTGCTGCTCCCGACGACAGATAGCGACGCGAGATCGCTGACCTCGACATTCAGCGGATTCGCCACCAAAACATCGTACGAGGCCGCATCGCTCACCAAAGCAGAGCCAAAGACCAGGGTGCTATTCGTCGCACCAATGATGTTCGTCCCATTTTTGCGCCATTGATAGGTGAACGGAGTCGCGCCGGCGGCAGTCACGCTAAAGCTCGCGCCGAATCCCTGAGTTACTACGAGACTCACCGGCTGCATTACAATCGACACGTCGCCCAGCACGGTGAGCGTTGCTCCTTGGCTGTATCCATTGCCGAAACTATTTGAAACGAACACGTCGTAAGTTCCAGCGTCGCCATCGACGACCGTAGGGATCGTATAACTGGCTCCAGTGGCTCCGGAAATATTGTTCCCATTCTTGCGCCATTGATAACTCACCGCCGCGTTACCGCCGGCCTGAACACTAAACGTCACGCTCCCATACCGATTCACCTTCTGTGAAACCGGCGAGACGTTGATGAAGAAATCCGGTGAATAAATCTGCACGCGCTGGATGAATCGTTGTGTGACGTGGCTACTGATCTGGACGTTGCCACCCACGAGCGCCGAGCCATCCGGTAGCATTTGAATCGCATAGAGGGCGTTGGCGGCAGAGAAGGTGTAGGGCGAGACAAAGCTGCTGAGGAGAACTCCGTTGGTATCGAGCAGCGCCAGGTAGGAGTTCGTCACTGCGCCGACCTTTTGGAATGACCCGGCAATCACCGTGTTACCGTTGGTCAAGAACGCCATGGCGTTGACCTGCCCGTTGACCGTGCAGCTGAAGGTGTTGTCCAAAGTGCCGTTGGCATTATCACGGACGAAGTTGAAGTTATTGTCAGAAACATAGATCTTCCCATCCGGAGCGACGAACAACTTAATGACAGCGCTATTGAATCCGGCGCCAAAACCGGAATTTGGAGTTCCGTTGGTATTGATCAGCGACAATAAACTGTATCCCTGGCCGGAGGTTTGAGTGAACAACCCGCCTGCGAGAATGCGGCCGTCGTCCAGTGGGGCTAAATCATATAGTTGAAAATTGAACGTGGTGGTTGTGTACGTTCCATCGAGCGAACCATCTGCATTGTATCGTCGCATGTCAGCGGCCGCGAACCCGAGTGAAGTAGCACCCACCAGGATTTTTCCATCCTGCTGGACTGCGGCTTTTGCGACGATTCGCTGTGGAGCGGTCAAGACTAATGAGGGATCGAAAGTTCCATTCGAATTGAGCCGAGCGAGGTATGGATAGGTTGTGCCATTGTAGACAATAGACATGGAGCCTCCGAGAACAATCTGACCATTTGGCTGGCGCGCAAGCGAAGCGACCGTCCCGCTTATGTTTGTGACCGTGAAAGGCACCGAACTCGTAGCACCCGTAACCGTAATTCGGCGCGGCACCAACGCCCCCGCAACGAGATACTCGCCGTTGTCCATGGGCAGGATGGCATTGACCTGGCCGGCATTGGTTAGACCGAATTCGGGACGAAACCCTCCCGGTCCAATGACAGTCACTGCTGCGCTACCGCTGGTTGCATTCCCAAAGGCATTCGTGACGAAGACAGTGTAAAGGCCGGAATTGGTGACAGCAGCCCCGGTAATCGTCAGTACATTGGAAGTAGCGCCGCTAATCGAACCATTATTGGTTAGATTCACCGAGTTGTTTCGCCACTGGTAAATGAGTGGCGCGGTGCCATCGACTGTCACCGATAACGTGATCGTTTGCCCTTGATTCACGATGAGCGTGGCTTGTGGTTGGACAGTGATCGTGGGGCCTCGATTGACACCGAGCGTGACAATTGAACTCGTCACGCTGCCAAATGAGTTGCCTACGACTACCACGTAGGACGCGTCATTGGTGGCTTGAGCGTTGATCACGGAGAACTGATTGGACGTCGTTCCCACGAAAGTTCCACCGTCCGAAATATTCTGATTGTTTTTCCTCCACTGATAAGTGAATGGCCCCGGACCGGCAGCTGTTACGAAGAAATTTGTCGATCCGTTCAAAGCGATAATCGTGGTCAATGGTGTCAGGGCCGTGATAATCGGAGGGCCGTTCACCGTGACCACGGCGGAACTGCTCAAGCGACTTCCATAGTCATTATAAACTGCCACCGAGTAACTGCCGGCCCCCACGACATTGATACCCGTAATCGTTAGTGTAGCGGTGGTCGCGCCACTGACAGGACCGCCGTCCGTGAGGGCGTTACCGTCCTTCAACCACTGGTAGCGCAGGGTTGAGGAACCAGTGGCGGTGACCTGCAGTGTCAGTGCTTGGCCTGCCGTCAGTGTCTGATTCGCTGTCGGTTGTCCCGTGATGCTTGGGCTGCCCTGGTCGGGAATGGGAGCCTGCAGGATGGAACCGCTTTCACCGCCGATGAGCAAATTGCCGTTGCCAGTGGCAAAAGCCGTGATGGTCGCGCCGATATTGGAAATTTCCCGCGTCCAGTTTGTTCCGTCCGAAGAAGTGACAAAGCCTCCGCCAAACGCCGCGGCAATGAATTTGCCGTTGGCATATCCAACCGCGTACAGCAGTGCGTTTGTGTTTGAGGTTCGCGCGGTCCAGGCGACGCCATCGGGTGAGGTGCGAATCGCGCCGTTCAAGCCAACGCAAACGAAAAGATTGGTGGCGAAGGTGATTCCATACGCATCAATCGGGCCGGTATTGGCCGTCCAATTCGTCCCGTCGCTTGAGTAGCGGGTCGCACTATTCCCAATGGCCACAAACTTGCCCGCCCCGTAAGCCACATCCCTCAAGTCGCCCCCCGGGATGGTGCGAGTGACCCAATTGGTGGCATCAACGCTACTCATTACCGCCGCACCCAGCCCGACGGCCACGAACTGCCCATTGGCGTAAGTCACTTTTTGCAGATTCACGGCGGCCGGTAATGTTTGTGGCTTCCATTTGCTGCCGTCTGTGCTCGTCTGTGCGACCGTCACACCTCCGCTGGTGCCAACTCCGACAAACAAACCTTTACCGTAAGTGACCCCCGCTTGGGCCACGGAAACATTTGCAGCAGGTTGCCACGTGGCAGTATCGGTGGAGTAGGCATAACCTGAGCTGGTCGCGGCCACAAACCGACCATTGCCATGGGTCAGGGCGGAAACATTTGGCCGGCTGAAATTGAGCGTGTACGACCAGTTGGTGCCATCACCACTAGTCATGGCGAGCCCGCCTTCACCCACGACGCGCATCGAACCAAACCCGCTGCTTTCCCAGGCCGCCATTGAGCGGGCCTTGTACGGAGAACCAAGTTTTATGGTCGTCCAGTTGGTGCCGGCGTCGGTCGACCGCAGGATCATGGCGTCTTCGGTGGCGAGTACGATCATTTTGGAAAGGAAGCCTAAGCCGGTGACGATTCGGTTGGTGACGCCCGTGTTTCGAGTGGTCCAAGTAATGCCGTCGGGGGAAGTAATCACAGTTCCTTCGTCGCCAGCAGCCACGTAACGTGAACTCGCGCCAAGCTCAGCGTAGAACACTTTGTTAAGAGTGGTTCCGACTCCAGAATTTACGTTCACCCAAGTGACGGCATTAGTGGAACGTCGAATAACGCCGCCGGAACCCACTGCAGTGAACACCAGCGGAAAGCTGGCGTTAACAATTGAACGCAAGTCGGCGGTGGTCCCGGAAACCTGGTTGGTCCAACGCAGCGGCAGCAGCGATCCGGTGTAAGTGGAGATAATCGTTCCCTTGCGTCCCACGGCCGCGGCGATTTGTGTCGTGCCGTTAATCGCAATCCCGAGCAGGTCTTCGGAGGTGGGTGAGGGCGCTGGCACGGTGGTGCTGTTCAAGGCGTTATTGGTTTCTATCAAGCCGCCATCGCCGACGCGAATGCCCGGGTTGAACAGCGCGGCATTGAAGGGCGCGAATGTGTTGTAAGTTTGCGAACTCGTCGTGTAGACATCGCGAACATCGATGCCGATGCTTGAATACGATAAATTGGTCCAAATCACTCCCGCGCTGGAAATCTCGATGGCGTCGCCTACTGCGACGAAAGTATTGTTTCCGAAGGCGATTCCCTTGGGCTTGGACTGAAGCTTGTTTACCGGGAACCAGTTGGTGGCGTTCGCAGAGTAAGAAATCGTCTCCAATGTGTTTCCTACCACAAACTGGTTATTACCAAAGGCAATTTTCGAGGATGCGTTGAACCCGACGTTCAGGTTTATGGCTCCACTCCCATCAGTCGCCGTGAATTGGTAAATCCCGGTCGACGTGGCAAGGAAGTATTTTCCGCCGTTGAAAAGGGCACCAAGAATCGTGCCGCCAGCCGTTTGTCCGGGATTCCAACTCGTGCCATCCGTGGAGGTACGGAAACTTCCACTGGAGCCAAACGCGATGAACAGGTTATTAACGTAGTCGATGCCTCCAGTCGGAGAGCCACTACCCGGACTGGTCCAAGTGGCTCCGTCGGTGGAGGTGTAGACGGTTCCAGCGGAGTTCACCACCACGAACTTACCATTGCCGTATGCGACTCCGCGGGCGGCGAAAAAGCCTGCTGTGAGGGTTCGTAGGGTCCAGGTAATCCCATCCGGTGAAGATATCGCCGTCTGGTCATCACCCACGGCCACCCAGACTCCAGCGCCGTAATCGACATCGTTCAAGGTCTTCGTGGTGGGTGTGCTGCGGAAGAACCAATTGCGTCCGTCGGTGGAAGTGGCGACGGCTCCAAACGCGCCGACCGCCACAAATTGTCCGTTGGCATAGGTTACCTGGTTCCAAGTGCTGTTGACGGGCAGGCTGACGGGTTTTGGATTACGCCAATTGAGGCTGCTGGCCAGCGCACCGCCTGTTCCAAACCCGCCACCCGACATGCTCGCTTGGACTCGATAGGTCGTGGTCAACCCGCCGCTGGTGGTGCTGCCTGTCGAATTGATGGTTCCCGACGTGATAGTGCCAGTGGTAAGGTAAAGGGGATTGGGCGTTTGCCAGGTAATGGTGCCGGTGCCATTAACCGTTCCGTTGAGACTATTGCCGTCGGTGATGTTGCCATTGCTATCAACCGTAAAGGCGTCCGCTCCGGTGGACGTCTCTGCTTGGTTAATGGTGCCGGAATAGGAAATGTAAATCAGACCAGTATAGAAGCCGGCATAGGGCGACGCAGCGAAACTCGGAATAAGGGTGCCAAGGAAGAGGGTGACAATGCCGGCCAACTTTGAAAAACGACGCAATTTCGGCATACAACGATTCTATATTTAATGTTTTTGCTCAGATCCCCGGGACCAGCTACATCAGTCCCTCGATACACACCATGTGCATCGGATTAGTCAATCAAGTCTGCGAAATGGGCCTGATCACCCTCTCCCCACCGTCCGTGGCTGGGCAAGAAATGGAAGCCGACTTACACAACACTCACAACAGCAATAAACTGCGCTAACTCAATCCACTCGAAATCATTTGTGATAATAGCATTTTTTGTACCATTATTAGACATAATTGTCCACATTTTAGGCAGCTGTTGCAAGTCAAATATGTCGGCGTTTTGCAGAAAATTGAATCTGTGGGCTTGTTTTTTTTCAAAAAGTCGGTATAGGTCTGCGCGCCCGGTCGGGTTTGTTGTGCCGGAGCGTATTGTTGTACTGAACTTTTGTGATCGCCCGAGAACATTTGATGTAACCAGCTTCTAATTTTCGAGCCGTCTTCAAACCAGTTGTACCACCGGTATCGTTGAAGTTATTTGCAAATGAAAAACCTTATGTGCGGTAGTATCGCGTCCCGTTTCGGAATTCTCTGTCTCGGATTATTCCTGGGGATCTCGGGTAACCATTCGATCTGGGCACAAACCTGGCAAACGGTTGGCGGAGGCGTGCCCGTTGGCATGGTCCCTACCAGCGTAGGTGCGGGAAGCGGAAATACACTTTACGCCGGTTTTGGAGGCAGCGGCACCTATAAGTCCACCGACAATGGTGTCACTTGGACCAAGATGAGCAGCGGCTTGGAATCGGTATCGGGAGATCTTAACAGCCCCACCGTCGATGCGCGCTCCTTTTTGAAGCTCGGCACTCGCATTGTGCACGGCACGACCGTGCAGAGTTGGGCGCAACACGGCGGCCCCTTCAGTATTCTATTCGGACAACGGCGGTAGCTCCTGGACGGCGGGCTCAGCTCCCGGCGTTACCATTGCGCAGTTTCTCAGCATGGCACAGTTGGGGAACTACGCGTTCGCGGCGGATCCACTGGATGGTGTTGTCTGGCGGAGTACTGACAATGGAGCGAATTGGGTTTCCAGTCGAAATGGTGTCCCTGGATTTCCCTTCAGTGGTTTTAGCGCCGGGATCGGGCAAGCCGTCACCACTGTGGGTACACGGGTGCTACTCGCGACCAAGATCTGGGGCATCTACGCTTCGGACGATTTGGGAACCACTTGGGTTGAAGCTAATAACGGCATCGCCCTGACCCCTTACCAGATCCTGCCCTTTCGGATCGGGACCGCGATCGTGACTGCGGCCAACGGCAATGTGTTCGCCGGCATTGACGGCACGATCTTTTACAGCACCAATCAAGGGGTTACCTGGAACTTTGCGATCAATGGTCTTCCAATTACTGGCGTCCGAAGGATGACGACCCTGGGCGCGAAGGTTTACGCCACGACGCAGAATTCCTTCCTGGAAATTGACGCCGCGACCCTATCCATTCAACGCCTTCCCTTCACGGGTATGGATACGGTGCAGGATGATGCTTTTTATGCGCATAATGGATTTTTGTACGTGGGTGGTGCTTCATCCCTGAAACGGCTGAGTCTCAATACCGCAACGCGCCAGAATTTTGCCCCAGCGTTTTACCTTCATCCGGTGGGCGGAAACAAATTGGCCGGGCAAAGCCAGACCTTCTCTGCGGGTGCAAGCGGAACGCTTCCGATCACCTATCAATGGCGAAAAGGCGGCCAGCCGATCACAGGCGCGACTAATGCCAGCTACATCATCAACACGCTCATTGCGCTGGATGCCGGGACTTACGACGTGGTCGCGACGGGCCCCGGTGGTACGGCCACCTCCACGATCGCTTCCGTCAGTGTGCAGACGATTGTGCCCGGCGCGTTGGATTCCACGTTTCCGCCAAACACAAGCGCGACCGGCAATGCAAGCGCCTCTGTCAACTCCGGCACCGCTGGACAGATGTTGGCGTTTGATCCCTTACCCGGGGGCTCCTATTGGATGGCCGGCCAAATTGATCGCGTGCGACCCAATGCCGCTTTTGCCAATTCCGACCTGATTCGGATCGCGGCGGATTTTACGATTGCGCAAGACGCGCTGGTAGGCAACGGCGCCAACCCGGCAGGTGGGGCTTCCATTGAAGATCTGTTGCGCGATAGCCAGGGGCGTTTGCTGGCGGCGGGTGATTTGAGTCATCCGAATCCCAATGCCTATACCACCAACGTGGTGCGTTTTTTGCCGAATAATACTGCGGACAGCTCCTTCAAGCTGTACATGACGAACGCCGCTGGCCTGAAGGTGATCGTGATCAAAGAGTATCCCGGTAATAAATATATTATCGGCGGCACATTCACCAACGTCCAGGGACAGGCGCGCAACCGGCTTGCTAGAATCAACCAGGATGGTTCGCTCGATACTGCATTTGACCCCTTCAGCGGTTTGACTGGGACGTCAATTCAAGACGTTGCGGTTTTGCCGGATGGCGCAGTTCTGGCGGCAGGTAGTATGGTGGCCAGCGTCGGCGAATTTCCGAGCTTGCTGGTACGTTTTACGTCTGCGGGAGTGATCGATCCGAACTTTACGCGCATCACCGCAAGTGCTGGTGGGACTGGATATGCCGTTCTTGCGCTGCCCAATGGCAAAATCATGTTGGGGGGCGATTATCTGGGAAATCCCTTGCTGCGACGTTTGAATGCCGACGGGACTACCGACTCCTCGTTCGTCCAGGGCGCTTTCGGTGGGTCGGGTCCCAATGTTCGCGCCTTCGAGTATCAGCCCGATGGCAAGATTTTGGTAGCTGGCAAATTCTCCTCTTACAACGGCGTGACGCATGACAGTATCTTCCGTCTTCTTCAGGATGGATCCTTGGATCTCAGTGTGGATTTTCCGCGTCCGACGACGATTCCCGCCGGTCGTTCGGCACGGGCGGTGCGAGCGTCGGCTGACGGGCAGTACATCTACGTCGGGTTTGAAAGCGGAACCTCGTCTACCGCCACGTACTGTCGGTATCTTAATTCATTTGATAATCCGGTGATTGCTGCGCACCCGGCTCTCACCTCTGTGTTAAAAAATGGCACAGCCACGCTTCGCGCGGATGTTTTTTCCACGAGCACTATCACTTACCAGTGGTTTAAGAATGGTGTCGCCATCGATGGCGCTACGACGAATACGCTCACCTTGAATAATGTTCAGGAAAGTGATACCGGAGCTTACACCCTGCAGGCGACGACCCAGGGAATCACGTTGACGTCCGATGCCGGAAATCTGCGTGTCCTCGCCGCGCCAGTGCTAGCCAGTTCTCCGGTGTCGCTGTCGGTGTTGGGTGGCAAACCATTCAATATTCCCGTGGACGTCTACGGCGCGCCACAGATGATTTTGCGCTGGTACCTTGATGGCGTTCGGATCACGAACAATTTTCACGGCAGTTCCTATCTGAATATTACCAACGGGACGCTCAGCAACACTCTGGCCCGTTTGCCGGACGCCGGATTGTATCAGTTGGTCGCCAGCAACAATCTCGGCATGGTCACTTCTTCGGTGCGGGTAGTCATCATACCGCAACCCGCGCACCTGTCGCCAACCTATGTCGGACCGGGAACGGGCGCGCAAACGGCTTTCGCGGCCGGCAACGATGACGCTGCGATTGTGTCAGGCACGAATATCTTCTTTCCAGCACAGTGGGATCCGAAGCTTGGAATTCACGTGACTTGAAGTCGCGGC
>JADMIO011564979.1_pt1 | contig 67976 bp, 49 predicted proteins | sample 8958161 | NCBI WGS metagenome assembly JADMIO01 (sample SAMN16585339, study PRJNA669376) | soil metagenome | isolation source: Crop rotation soil | place: USA: Cullars Rotation, Alabama | collected 2011 | reverse complement strand
GCCGCGACTTCAAGTCACGTGAATTCCAAGCTTCGGATCCCACTGTGCTGGAAAGATTTTTCCCAATTTTTGGGAGCACTCCCAAAGTTAATGTTCCCAAAAGGTGATTTGGATACGCAATTTATGCTGCTATCTTCGGTTGCATTTGTACTTTTAGGGACTGTTAAAAACCTGTTATTTACACAAACGTTTCCGATATTGGAACACCCGAGAGGACTTTAAACTATGGTTCAGTTAGATTTTATTGTGATGTCTGTTTTTGCCGTGCTGATATTTGGTATCGGGCTAACATTTACCCGTGCAGGGAGCAAAAACGGGCAGGCATTTTTTGAAGCCGGCGGCGAAACACCCTGGTGGATAAACGGCTTATCGTTGTTTATCAGCTATTTTTCGGCCGGTACATTTGTGGTGTGGGGGTCTATAGCGTATAAGTTCGGCCTGGTATCAAATATGATCCAGCTTACCATGGCAATAAGCGGTTTGCTGGTCGCGATTTTCATAGCCGGCCGGTGGAAAAAAACCGGTGTTAAAACCGCGGCAGAGTTTATAGGCAAACGGTTCGGGCCACGGTCGAAACAATTTTATACCTATCTCATTTTAGCGCTCAGTTTATTTACCACCGCTTCGGTTTTATACCCGGTTGGTAAAATGGTGCATGTGGCCACACCGTTCGGGTTAAATGCCTGTATAATCGGTATCGGTCTCATCATCGTATTGTATACCGCTGCGGGTGGCTTGTGGGCAGTTTTAGTTACCGATGTGGTGCAATTTGTTATCCTCAGTGCATCGGTTATTATTGTTATCCCGATAGCTTTTACCAAGATAGGCGGCGTACATAACCTGATCAATAATGCCCCCGCCGATTTCTTCAGGCCTTTTAATACCGACTATACCTTTGGCTTTATGCTGGCCTTTATTGTTTACCAAACAGTTTACATTGGGGGTAACTGGTCTTACGTACAACGTTATACCAGCGTTGCAACGCAGCGTAATGCTAAAAAGGTGGCCTATATTTTTACCGGTTTGTATTTGGTTAGCCCATTGATATGGATGCTGCCGCCTATGATCTATCGTATTATCAATCCCAATCTGCATGGCTTAGAGCCCGAAGGTGCTTATATGATGCTTTGCCAAAGCGTGATGCCTGCCGGTTTGATCGGTTTGGTTTTGGCCGGGATGATATCCGCAACATCAAGCAAAGCCAATACCACCATCAATCTTGCGGCCACGGTTTTTGCTACTGATCTGTACAAAAACCTGATGCGCCCCAAGGCATCCGAAAAGGAAGTAATATTGATAGCGCGCCTGTTTACCTTGCTGTTTGGTATAGCCACTATTGTTTTTGCTATTTTAATACCAAGTGCGGGCGGGATAGTTGAGGTAGTATTAAGTATCGCTTCCATAGCTGGTGGTGCTTTGTTCGCGCCTATCGTATGGTCCTTGTTTTCAAAATATCAAACAAGCTTAAGCGTGGTTTTGGCTACCATTATCTCGTTACTCATTAACCTGTTTTTTAAAGTGATAAGTCCGGTGGCATTCGATATTAAGTTTAACCGAACTATCGAAACTATTTTAGGGGTTGGATTACCAATTTTAATACTGGCTGTTTTTGAATTTTACTACCGCTCAAAGGGCGCTGTGGCTCCCGGAGCTTTACTGATAGCCGAGGAGGAGATAGCAATCGAAACCATAACCCATTCTGCAGAACATCATGCCGAGGCCGAAAGTCAGAATATTTTTGGCATCAGCGTTATCGGGGTTTCGATAGGTGTAGTAGGGTTGGGCATTATGGTGTTGGGTTTTATGGCAACTCAATTTTCGTCAATCGTGGTTACTGTTGGCGCGGTGATCCTGGTATCATCGTTTTTTATATGGCGCATATCAAGGCGGCGGGCGGCGCTTTTAAGCAAGCGATAAGAGTTAGCCGATGGGAGCATTCCCAACAGGTGGGAACATTCCCATAGAGATAGTTCCCGGTTATTTGTGTTACGATAGCCTTTTATAGATTAATATTGAATATCCGTTTATTGCACACCACTGTGAGGTGATAGACGGGGTAAACCAATTATAAATACAATTTAATGAAAAGATTTTTCCCTCTTCCTATCCTTTTACTGTTGCTGTTTGGGCAAAGCTATGCCCAAAGCAACGATATCAGCCTTTCCTCAAAATCACTCACTGTAATATGGGGCCAGCAAAGCGATGGCTGGCATGTTAAGAGCATAAACGCGGGTGGTAAAGTATTGGCCAATCCATCGGGAGCGTTTACGGTTATCTATTTAAACCGTAAGCCCGCGGCTAACCTGGTTGACGAAGATATTGAGGGGAAGGCCTATACCTTTTATCCCGAAACGGCAAAAAAGTCGGCCGATGGCACCATTACTTTCACCCAGAAATTGCGTTTTGGCGTGATGGAATCCAAATGGAAGATTGATCCCAATTATCCTACAGATATCCAGGTTGAAATTAATGTAAAGGCCATACTGAAAGGCTCATATTCGATAGCCAGCCCGACCCTGGCCGTTATTGATCCAAAACAATTGGATTGGGGTATGATACCGGGTAACTGGTATGGTCGCGAGATCCAGAAAGATATCAATTTGTCGACAAAATACAGCCAGGGGCTGCCGCCGATACCCTATTTAGCCAAAGAGCGCAACACCATGACGCTGAGTCCGATGATCACCACCAAGGATAAAGTTACCCTGGCCGTGATACCTGATCCGGGAATGGGAGCAGACTCGTATGAAAAAGATTCGATCACCAAAGGTTTGAATAAACTGGGCATGTCGACAATGGATCGTCACAACCAGCTAACGCCGGTAGCTTATGCACCCGTGTTGGGCCAAACAGGTTCGATGCTCCAGATTGGCGAAACTGCTACCTTAAAGTTCAGGTACTCGGTGCAGGCCGCTGATTGGTTCCCGGTTTTTACCCATGCGGTGAACGATATTTATCAGTTTTCGAATATGCTGAATATCCAGCAGGAAAAACGCTCCTTATCCGAAAGGGTAAACCTGATGCAGGGATACTTGCATAACGATAAAAAATCTAACTGGAGTGTATGGGATGCCAATGGTTTGCAAGTAGGAGCTAACGGCCAGAAAAATGCGGACGTAGGCGCTTTGTGCATGCTGGCTTACGCCGGAAACAACGCTACACAACAAAAACACCTCCCTTTTGTACGCAATTACAAACTGGCTATACAGGAAACCGCTCCCGGCTTTTTTAACGGCGCCGCAATGGGTGAGTATTCTGACGAGGATGGTATTTTATCAGAGCGCGGTAACTGGGTTGAGCCGCTTTACACCACATACTATACCCTGATGGATATGGGAAACATGCTGCTGTTCAAACCCGATGATGCGGAATTGAAAGCGCGTGTTAAGCTTGCCGCCGAAAAATTAATAGCATGGCAGCATCCCGACGGTGGTTTTGATGTGGCATATGATCGCGTAAGCCATCAGCTTACTTTTCCCGACCTGCAGGATTACCGCCCAACATGGTATGGTTTGTTAATAGCTTATCGTGTGCTTGGAGAGCAGCGTTATTTGGATGCTGCTAAAAAAGGTGCCGACTGGCTGGTGAAAAACGCGGTTGATAAAGGATATTATTTAGGCGTTTGCGGCGATGGCCGTAACATCTGGGATTTTGCTACCGCGCAGTGCTCTGAATCTTTGTTGGAATTGTATAAGATCACCAATAACACTTATTATAAGAACGCCGCTATCGAAGCAGCTAAAATTTACGCTACCTCAATTTTTACGCAACCTATTGCAACCCGTACAATTAAAAAAGTGGCCGGTGTTGATCGCCAGGATTGGGAGATCAGCGAGACAGGCTTAAGTGTGGAGCATATCAGGGGTACTGCAAGCGGCGGGCCGATATTGATATCGAGTTTTGCAGGTTTGTTTACACGAATGTTTGAAATGACAAATGATAGCCTGTACCTGCAAATGGCTCGTTGCGCTGCCCGCGGCCGTGATGCTTATGTTGATGGCGAAAACGGCCAAAGCATTTACTACTGGAACGGTTTGGAAAACGTAGCCCGCGGCGCTAAGCTTTTCCCGCACCACGCCTTTTGGCAGATAGGCTGGATAACCGATTATTTAATATCGGAAGCACATTTGCGTTCTAATGGCAAGGTTTCTTTCCCAGGCGGATTTATGACACCGAAGGTTGGGCCCCATGTATCTTACGGTTTTGCGCCAGGTAATGTATATGGCGCGAGCGTTAGCCTGAGTATGCCTGAAGGTATGCTAAAAAGTGCTAACCCAAACTTCGAATACATAGGGGCTTTGAGCGGAAACAAGGATAAGCTATATGTTATGGTGCTTAACCAGTCGCCGCAGCAACAAAGCGGCACAATGAATATCGATGCCGCCAAAATTGGCGATGGCATTAAAACCTGGACAAAGGAAGCTGTATTGCAAGGTGAAAAAATAACCAGCGCCAACCATTCTGCCGGAACACTTGATCTGAAAATTAAGCCATGGGGTATGAGTATAGTAACCGTTGATCTGACCAAATAAACTGACATAACTTAACATGAAATATTTGAATAAACCGGCACTGCTGCTGCTTATACTTTGCATCAGCGGCATTACCACTCAAAAAGTGTTAGCGCAGGAAACAACATCCTACGATCCCGAAAAGGTATACGAAGAGCCAACCGACCCGAAAGTCAAAGAAAAAGTAGCGCAGTGGCAAGATCTTAAGTTCGGCTTGTTTATGCACTGGGGTACCTATAGCATTTGGGGCATTGTGGAGTCGTGGTCGCTGTGCCCGGAAGACCATCCTTTTACACAGCGCAAGGGCCCCTATGCCAATAATTGGTACGCTTACAAACAGGCTTATGAAAACCTGCAAACGCAATTCAACCCAACCAAATTTAATCCCGATAAATGGGCCCGGGCGGCAAAGGATGGCGGCATGAAGTATGTGGTTTTTACTACCAAGCACCACGATGGTTTTTGCATGTACGATACCAAATACACTGATTATAAAGTAACCAGTACTAAAACACCATTCTCATCAAATCCTAAAAAAGACATTACCAAAGAGGTGTTCAATTCTTTCCGTAAGCAGGATTTTATGATAGGTGCCTACTTTTCAAAACCGGACTGGCACAGCGAAGATTACTGGTGGTCGTACTTTCCGCCGCATGACAGGAACGAAAGCTACGACCGGAAAAAATATCCTGAACGTTTTAAACGGTTTACCGATTTTACCTATAACCAGGTTGAAGAGTTAATGACTAATTATGGTAAAGTAGACCTGGTTTGGTTTGACGGGAGCTGGATAAGCATGGATATGGCCCCGATAGCAAAAATGGCCCGTAAGGATCAGCCGGGAGTTATTATTGTGGATCGCCATGGTAAACCCGAATATGTGAATTACCTTACACCTGAACAAAAAGTGCCCGATCACTTTATTCCGCACCCGTGGGAAACATGTATGACGATGGGCAAATCATGGTCGTACATCGAAAAAGAAGAATATAAACCTACCCGTAAACTGGTGCAGCTATTGGTTGATATTGTAGCTAAAAACGGTAACCTGCTGCTGGATATTGGTCCCGGCCCTGATGGCGAATGGCACCAGGAGGCTTACGATCGTTTAAAAGAGGTTGGCGCGTGGATAAAAACCAATGGCGAAGCTATTTACAGCACCAAACCTGTTACGCCTTACCGCCAGGATAAATGGGCCTACACCGGCAAGGGCAACGCTTTATACGCAACCTATTTACCTGCTGAAAAAGAAATGGAGTTGAGTAATACAATGAGTTTTTTTGCTCCGGGCATAGCCAATAATGCCAGCGTTACGCTATTGGGGATTAAAAAGCCTTTGAAATGGAAACGCGATGGCGATAAAATAGAGGTGACGATACCGCCAATTGCTATACAACAATTAGCCAATAAACCTGCATGGGTATTTAAGGTGATATAGTATCATTGAGCATGCTTTCACAAAAATACCTGCCCAAATTTTATCAATGGATGCTGATCGTAATGATCGGCATTCCGTTTTTTGGCTATAGCCAAAACAAATTACCCTATGTTTTAGATATGGTTCACAATAACCCGGGTGAGCCGTTAACCCAAACCAGTTATAACGATCCGTTTAATTTAAAAACGCAGGGGTACACCGGGCGGGTAATGAACGATTTTACCTTTGTACATGCTGCAATAACTTACGATAGTTTTGATAAACGCATCTTTCCGGCAGGCAGCAAGGAGCGCGCATGGGTGTTGAAGGCCGCTGAGCGTGTGCGCATCAATATCAGGAAGGCCCATGCGGCGGGTATTAAGGTTTACTATTTTACTGACATCATTGTATTGCCTAAAAAGCTGGTAGAACTGTATCACGATGACATATGCGATGCCAGGGGGCAGATAAGCCTTGAGCGACCCAAAACTATGGAGATACACCGGCTGATGCTTAACGAGGTTTTTGATACTTTCCCTGACCTTGACGGATTGGTTATCCGCACCGGCGAAACTTATCTGAATAACGTACCTTACCATACCGGCAATAACCCGATAACCAATGGGCCGGAGAGCCATATAAAGCTAATAAACCTGTTGCGCGAAGAGGTTTGCGTTAAGCGTAATAAAATGGTGTTTTACCGCACATGGTCGTTTGGTGGGATGCACGATGACCCTGATTACTATCTTAATGTGGTGGATAAAATAGAGCCTCATCCAAACCTGGTGTTTAGTATCAAACATACCAAAGGAGATTACCAGCGCACATTTGATTTTAATCCAACACTTACATTGGGTAAACATCAGCAAATAATTGAGGTGGAGTGTCAGCGCGAATATGAAGGCAAAGGCGCGTTTCCTGATTATGTTGCCAATGGTGTAATTAATGGCTTTGAAGAGTATAGCGGTAACGCGCCTCAAAAAGGTTACAAAAGCTTAAACGATATTAAAAACAGCCCACAAATTAAAGGCGTTTGGACATGGAGCCGTGGCGGCGGCTGGGTTGGCCCCTACATTACCAACGAGTTTTGGTGTAAGCTTAACGCCTGGATAATGAGCCATTGGGCGCAAAATCCCAGCCAGACAGAGGAGCAGGTTTTTAACCGGTTTATGGATGCCAATGGAATAAAGGGTTCATCGCGGCAGGCATTCAGGGAGCTATGCCTGTTATCGGCGAAAGCCGTGTTACGCGGGCACGATAGTGCCAAATTACCTTTTGATAAACAATGGGCCTGGTGGACACGGGATGAATTTTTGGGCGGTAACGAAACTAAATCGACATTGGATAAGGAGTTTAACAAACTATACCCGCAAGGCTTGCTTAAAACTGCTGTTGATGAAAAGTACGAAGCTGTAAAGCTTTGGCAGCAAATAGTTGAATTAAGCGCTAAAATACATTTAACAAACAAGGCCGATGAGCATTATATCCAGACATCGTGCCGGTATGGGTTATTGTTGCACCAGATAATTGCCTCGGGCTGGGATATTATGGCCTTAGGATATGAAGGGGATCAAACTCATCAATATGATCGCGAAAAGCTAAGAGTAGCTATAGCCCAATATGATGGCTACTGGAAACAATATCGCCTATTAAAAGCTCAAAATACAGATTGCGCTACGCTATACAAGCCATACAGCTTTGTTTATAAAGCACCCGATTACCATGGCGACGCGGGTATGGATGCGTCGGTAAATAAATATCGTTGACGCCTTTTTATTATCCAAAAATGTAATACCGCCATTATTGCCATTGGCCGGATTAAATACGCCATGTCCGGACCGGTTTATTAATTGTGGGATGGGAGCGTTCTCATTTATTGGGAACATTCCCATAAAATTAATGGCGCTGCATTGAGTAAAGCAACCTGCTGCGCATCTATATTTGATTGCCGGTTTACCAATACCACGGCAGTAACATTTAATCCCTAACAACCTAAAAAATCGTTTGCAATATTATACCAACATTGCTGTTGCAATTAGCCCGATATGAAAAGAAATCCACTCTGTATATTACTGCCATTATTTACTATGGTGGTTGTTTTACCCTTGTTTGCACAGCAAACCAAACCCGCCGAACATTGGGAATTTGGTAATTTTGGCGCAAATTCAGGCGGCAGGCTAAAGCTGGAAAAAGGTAAATTAACCATTAATACCCAACGCACCCGCCATGCCTTCGACGAGGCCGACTCTTATAGCTTCGCCTGGCAAAAGCAGCCTTTTCCATACGATGATTGTTCGAGATCTGCCATCAGTGTTAAGATAGATAAATTCACTATTGGCTCGGCCGGTATCATGATGCGCTCCAACCAACAATTGGGTTCGGCAAATGCACATCTGGAGGTTAGCTCAACCGGTGATGTATTGTTGTTTTATCGCAAAGCCGATAACGAGGCCACGGCTTATGCCCGTGTAGCATCGCTGCCGTTCCCAATGGAGTTAAAACTGGTGAGGCAAGGTACCGTATTTACAGGTTATTATAAAAATTCCGCCGGCCAATGGGTTAAAGGTAACTCGGTTATTGCAGGTGTTGGTACCGACCCGCTTGTTGGATTTTATGGCTGCTCGGGCAGTAACCCGCAAATAGGATATTCGGATGAAGCAAATGAAAACATGGATGTTACTTTTAGCGACTGGTCCATTACTTACGAAGAGAATTTTATCCCGGCCGAAAAGAACTTTAAAGATAAGATGCCTGTTAAGCCAAATACGCTGTTGCGTGATAACTTTGACGATGGGAGCTTATCAAACGGCCCGGCAACGTTAATTAACCCCGTATGGGATGGTATTAAATTTGGTAACCTGCCTGTAGATAAAACAGGGGGCAGGTATTGGCGCAAAACCGGCGACGGTACCTTTTACCTCGGCAATAAAAAATGGGCAGATTACCAGGTAAGCATCGATTTAACATTTGATGTAAACAGTAACCCCGCAAGCGAATTCTTGATGCAGTTGCGTAACCAAAATATACCGGTGTATGTGATGCCTAAGTACTATTCGGTTGCTTTGCGCGATGACAATAAGCTGGTGTTCGAAAAGTTTGAGCAGGGCGCGGTAAGCTTTACTAAAGCGGTTACCATTCCACGGTATTTAGACGGCACGATGCATAATTTAATGGTGAAACTACTCGACAGGAGCTACGAGGTATACCTGGATGGTAAAAAATTGATATACGGTGTTGATACCGATCGCGCCATTACTTATGGTAACATGTGCCTTAAATTTACCAACGTATCCATGAACATTGATAACCTTGAGGTTTTAAAAATTGACGACCCGATAAACGGCGTTGCCGACAATTACCTGCAGGATTATTATGATAGACCGCTGCCGGCATACCTGAAACAATATGGCTATTAACATCAATCGAATGAAACTATATACCATGATAAATATTTACCGACGCGCGGCCATTATTCTTTTACTGATAACTGCATCGTACGCTGCATTTTCCCAAAAGGATAACTCGCCCAAACTATTCCAGGTAAGCACCGCTGAAACGCATCCCGGAGATGCGGTACAGGTTAGGGGAGAATATCTCGATAAAGTAACCGGCATACAGATTTGCCGTTTGAGTGATGATAATGTAGATAACGCTTTGCCATCCTATGTTCCGCTTCCGCGGGAAGATGATGCTTTGGATAATGGCGGTACCAATAGGCGCGTCGCGCCTTTAGTGCAAGGGCAAACCGCATTAGTTGACGGGTTAATGCAGAATGGACAGTCGCTCAAATTTATTATTCCAAATGATTGGCGGCAAGGTGTTTATAGCTGCAAATTGGTGGATGGCAATAACCAGCCTGAAACATTTTACATCAACGTGCCTAAAGTTAACTGGGCCATTAGCGAGGAAGGTTTTTTGAAAGCCCTTGCCGGAGATTACCTGCGTATCCAGGGGAAAAACCTGTTTCGTAATGGGGCGCAAGGCCAGGCCGTATTGATCTCCGAAAATGGAAAGAATACTTACCGTGCAAAGGTTGAAAAGGCTTTTGATGATTACTCGGTGAGCGTCAATATTCCGGCCAATACTCCTAACGGAACCTATCACTTATATTACCACAACGGGCAAGGCGGCAAAACAGCCTGGAGCGAACCGCTTAAAATAACCGTGGTTAGTAAAACTGCGCAGCTTTGGGATAAAAAAGTATTCAACGTAAAAGATTTTGGCGCCAAAGGCGACGGTACCAATAACGAAACCGATGCCTTCCGCGCAGCCCTTGATGCGGCAGGTAAAAATGGCGGAGGTACAGTATATGTCCCCCGTGGACGGTATATGCTAACGGGCGACCTGATTATGGCGCCCTACACCATGCTAAAAGGTGAGTCGAGGGAATTGGTGCAGATATTTTGGAACCCTTTGAGCTGGGATATTAACGAGCTGCCGAATAGCCTGATCAGCGGTACGCACCATTTTGCCATAAAGGATATGGTGCTATGGTCGTCAAGAGCGTGGGGGATAATCATGCTAACCGGCGCACCGAAAGAGCAGGGGAATATCACACTCGAAAATCTTATTGTAAGGCAAAACGCAGAGTTGTCGGGTAAGATCTACCAGGTAAAGGCTAACCGTGATATTGTAGAGCAGGAAATAAACAGCCGCTGGACAAAAACTGGTATCATCCTTCGCGGCGAGAACCTGAAGATCCGTAACTGTGAGTTTAACTCGAGCGGTATGTATACCTTTTTCGCAGCAAGCGGTTTTATACAGCATTGCCGTTTTGAACGCAAAGGTGTGGGGGTAAACCAGCCTTATATGCTGGTGCACCCTAAAGGTTTGATATTTGAAGACTGCTACAAACAAACCGATGGTTACGGATACGCGGCTACTATAGACGAAAGTCATGATTTTTACGAAGCCCGCAACACGTTACCTTACAACTACACCAATGACCGTGAAGCTATGACCTTTGATGGCGGCAGTGGCGGCTACGCTGGCCCGGTGGTGGCTGCTGCGGGTGCAAACATTGTTTTACCATCCGATAATACCAACAAGTTTCAATGGGTAAACAACAAGTGGATAGGCGGCGGTTTGTTTATTGTTGAGGGTAAAGGAGCAGGTCAATTCCGCAGGATAGTGAGCCACGGGCAGGATACTATTACGGTTGATAAACCATTCCTTGTTCAGCCGGACGCCACGTCGATTGTGAGTGTTACTACTGTACGGCATAACTTTGCTTTTGTGAATAATGATGTTACAGATGCCGGGGCTTACCAATTTTATGGTTCTGCCGTAAATGCCGTGATCTCGGGTTTAAAAATGACACGCTGCAATGGCATAGTGAGCCGTGGCTCGTTGCTGTATCACGGTAAACAGCCTAACTGGTATATCGACATTGTGAACTGTGAGCTGAAAGAAGGTAATTACAGTCATTGGTGGGGGATAGATGACCGTGGTCATTCAGGGTTTCAAAACATCAACCTTATTGGTTCGGGCGGTGGCGGTTTAAGCATCGGTACCATCATCAGGCGCAATAAATTAAGCCAATATAGTTACATGCGTACCTCGCCCGGCGGCAACCCTAATGCAGTAACGGATGTTATTATCGAAGATAATAGCTTTAATATTGCCAAAACGGCCATATCACTTGGTGGCACGGGTACCAATACCTCAAACGTGCTTATCCATAACAACCATTACACCGAAGTGGATAAACGCCTTGACACCAATGTTAAGCCAACGAGCTATTTAGTTTTGGATGATAATACCCCGGTTAAAAAGTAATCTTTGATATTAAAAAGCCGCTTCATATTTGATCATAAAGCGGCTTTTTGCTTTGTTGCTGATCACCAACCCGGGTTTTGAACCAGGTTAGGATTTAAGGTAAGCTGTTGTGTAGGGATTGGATATAAGTAATTCTTTTCAGCAAACAGGCGGCCTGTGTTATCCAGTATCAGCGCTCCATTGGCATCTTTGGCATTGGTAGGTACAGGCGTTAAAGCATTAGGGCCAAGCTGTGCCTGTGTACCCACGTATTTAATACCTATTGGCCATGGGCTAACAAATGCGCTGGCATTGCCATATGCAGTACCACCAACGTTGGTAACCAGGTCTGTACCGGCACTATGCCAGCGTTTGATATCGTCGAACCTGAATCCTTCGTAATACAATTCGATGAAACGCTCCCGCCTGATCTCGGTGCGAAAATCGAGCCCATTAGTTAAAACAAACGCGTTTGTTAGCGGCGGCATATTTTTATTAACCCGTAAACGCACCAGGTTAATTGATTTATTCAAGTCGGCATCGGTGATGGCGCCATTACGTTCATATACCGCTTCGGCATAGTTTAACAACACCTCGGCATACCTGATCACCGGATAATCCTCAGACTCTTTGGTATCGGGGCAGTTACGCTCGGTTACCCATTTTTGATTGGTGTAACCACCTATCTGGGTGGTTTTTCCTACCGAATTAGCATTGTCGGCAGCATCGTTTAACCAGGTTACCCGGTAATTGGCATTGCCGTACCAGTAATACATATTCATTACCCTGATGGTATATTTTAAACGGTTATCGCGGTTCGCAAACTCCGATTCATAAGTTTGAAATCCCTGGAAAAGAGGAGATTTTTCGATCGGTAGCCCGTCCTGACAAAGAAAAGCATTAACATACTTGTGCTGCGGGCCGATCTGGGTACCCTGGCGGCTGATATTGGTACCGATGGTTTTAAGAACATCATCATACCGGTAAGATAAAATGTATTCGTGATTAGCTGTTTTGGTAACACCTGCAGGGTTTGACTTTGGATTTTCAAGAATAAACAGGTATTTCTGCGATGAATCGCCAAGTATGGTGCTGTTACCACCCAGGGCGTTTGAAGCGGCTGTGCCAAAAAGCGCGTACTGATTAGAGGCAATTACCGCGCCGGAGGCTGCCGAGGATACATCAAGCAAGGCGTTATACCTGGAAGCATCGCCATTTCTGAACTTTTGCCAGGTGGCTTCATATAACGCCACGCGGCCTAAAAAGGCTTGTGCCGCAGGGCGGGAGATCCTGCCGAAGTCTGCTGAAGAGGCAGCAATAGAGGCCGGAAGATCGGGTATTGCAGCTTGCAGATCGGCTATGATCTGGTCGGCTATTGCATCCCTGGTTGCGCGGGCGCCATAAAGTTCGGACGAGGTAAGATCCAGTGTTTTGGTTACGAGCGGAACGCCGCCGTATATTTCTAATAGCTCAAAATAGCAATATGCCCTGAAAAATTTTGCTTCTGCAATATATGGGGCTATACTGGCTTTATCGCCAAAATTGGCTGCCTTTTCCAACAGGTAATTGCAGTTTCTGATGTTATTGTAATTGTTTGTCCAATTGCCATCGGTGGCAGGTACTGTGTTGGTGCCTGCCCCATACGAGCCACCACCTCCAAATACATCTGCACGGCCATCATAATGTGCGTTATCGGCAAAAGAGTTTCCGAAATTATGGAGATAGCCGTAATACTGATTTGCAAAGGTTTTGAAATCGTTGGGGCTGGTCCAGTAAGCCGCGTCGGAAAGTGTATCAAGCGGCTTCAGATCAGTGATTTTGTTACAGCCCAGTGTAAAGACCAATGCCAGGGCAAAGAAATATATGAGTTTACTATTGATAGTTTTCATGTTTGTTAATTAAAAAGTGATGTTAGCGCCTAAAGTAAGGTACCGATAGAATGGATACCGCTCATTGCCTTGTGTGGTACGGGTTGTTTCCGGGTCCCAGCCATCGTTTATGCCGCTGGCCTCCCACAGATCGCTTCCGGAAATGTAAAATCTAAGCGCGCTGATGGCTTTGGTTCTTTCCAGTAATTTTTTAGGTAAGGTATATCCTAACACGATATTCTTCAGGCGAACATACTCTCCGTTTTCAACCGACCAGGTTGATGCCTGATAGTTATAGGCATTGATACCGTTTGTATGCAGATTAGGGAAAAGGGCATTTGGGTTATCCGGAGTCCAGGTTTTACCTACCCATGCCTCAGCCTGGGCCTGGCCAAGCGCGGTGTAAGGAGTGCGCCAGTTATTGGCACTTCCGTTTGCCCTGAAAATTGTTCGTTTACCTACACCTTGAAAAATGGTGTAAAAATCAAACCCGTTCCATTGCAGGCCTATGTTTAATCCAAAAGTATAGCGGGGTATATCACTTCCAAGGTAAACAAGGTCTCCCATGTCGGCAGTAGAGGTGCCAATGCTTAGTTTGCCGTCGCCGTTTACATCTGCAAATGAGTTATCACCAGGGCGCAGACCCGAATTTTGACCAGGCAGGTTGGTTAACGGACTTGCAACGGGTATTCCTATATTGTTGATAACGCCGCCCACGGTATAGTATTTATTGTAGTTATCCACCTCAGCCTGAGTTTGAAGACGGCCGGCATATTTAAGGCCAAAGTACGACCCAAGCGGGTAGCCTTCTACGGCACCGTTGTAACCAGCTCCTAACAGGGGCGTTCCGTTATAGTATACCAGTTTATTCTGGCTATCGGTAATATTTGCCGAAACGGAGTAGTTTACTTTACCGATATGGTCTTTCCAGGTTAGCATGCCTTCCCATCCCCAGGTTTCGAGGTTGCCATTATTGCTTTGCGGGGCCGATGCTCCGAGTACACCCGGATAGGTAACGCTGATGAGCATATTTTGGTTGTAATTTTTAAACACCTCGAATGTTCCCGACAAGCGGTTTCGTAAAACCTCGAAATCAAGGCCGAGGTTGGTCTTTTTTACAGTTTCCCAGGTTCTGTCCAACGAAACCAATGAGCCGGCCGTTTTTACCTGTGTAGCAATACTTGAGCCCAATAAGGTGCCGCTGCTGCTTACGCCCAGTTGCTGGATATAATCGTACAGGCCGATACCACTTTGATTACCTGTGGTACCATAGCTTGCGCGTAATTTTAAATTATCGAAAATGTTTAATTTTTTAAGAAATGATTCTTCCGAAATACGCCATCCCACCTGTAAGCTGCCGAAAGCTTTCCACCTTTTATCATCAATAAATTTAGACGAACCATCGTACCTGCCTATGGCCTCTAATAAGTATCGGCTATTAAACGCGTAGGTAAACCTCCCAAAGTACGATCCCAGTGCATAGTGATTGCGTTGTTCATCATTCACCACAAAACCCCCGGTTCCGCTTGATAAGCCGCCGCCTAAAGATGGTACGGCGTCGCTGCCCAGGTTATAGGTTCGTGAATTGGTCATATCATATTCGTCACGTTCGTATGATGTTCCCAGCATCAGGGTTATATCGTTATATTTTTTAAAGGTATTGGTATAGGTAACCTGGGCTATCAAATTGTAGTAAGGGTCGATAATGTTTTGCCTGAAGTAGTTTTCATTGGCCGATGTGTTTCCGGCGGTACCAACGCTGGGTGTTGTTGATATCAGGAATTTATCATCATAAGAATAAAACTGGATAGATTTGGTTTGCACCCGATCGTCCTGGTACCACATGTTATAACCCGCGGTACCTGTGAATGTTAAGTGTTTTAAAAATTTATAGGTTAAGATACCATTCAGTAATGCCCTTGTGTTATTTTCCAGGTTGTCTCCGCCATCGCGCAGCTGGCCCGGAGGACTAATTACACCACCCCACTGATAAGGCCGGCCCGATTGGGTAAAGGCGGGTATGCCGGGCTGGAAACCATTGCCCAATGCGCTGTAACTGCCTGTTGTATATAAAGTTGGCTGCTGAATGTCGTTTTTTTCTAATGATAAATTAGTTGCAAACTGCACCTTGTCGCTAAATTTATAATCATTGCTGAAGCGAAGGTTATAACGCTGGCTGCCATTGTTGCCGAACTGTAACTGACTGCCATCATTAAGATAGCCTAAAGAAACACGAAAGGTGTTTTTTTCCGATCCGCCCGAAAAACTTAAGTTATGTTGTGTAGACGTAGCTCTGCCCCATAACACGCTTGACATTGGCGCGCCTATAAAATCGAGTTCCTTTACGTCGCCAAACATGGGTACCGGCAGGCCATTGTAAACCAGTTGCGGTGTTGCCGACAAAGAACCGGCATATCCGGGAATTTGCGATGCCAAAACCACCGTACCCTCGTTGGCAACAGCAAAATTAGCCATCTGGTACCACAGGTCGGTTGTTGGTACTACACCATAATTGTCATTGATCTTTGCTTGTTTTAATCCGTCGGCCCATTCAGGAATAGTGGTCATTTTAGGTTGCAGGCCAATCAGTTTTTCGGATACCGAGGGACTGTACTGAACGGTAAGCTTTCCGTTTTTTCCTCTTTTAGTTGTGATGATTACCACACCGAAAGCGGCCCTTGCTCCGTATATGGCTGCAGAAGCGTCCTTTAGGAAGGAGATATTATCAATATCATCGGGGTTAATTGAGTTTAGCTCATTGTTATTATTGAGCGCCACACCATCAAGGATAACCAAAGGATCCTGGTTATTGATAGACGTGGCACCGCGTATTTGGAAGTTCCAGTTCTCTCTGCCTGGTTGTGCCGAGGTACGTGTAACCACCACTCCGGGCACCTGCCCCTGCAAATTGGCAATTGGGTTATTGGTTGGCCCCCTATCCTGAAATTCTTTAGCGCTAACGGTAGAGATAGCGCCCGTAACGGTTGCCAGCTTTTGGTTACCATAACCCACAACCACTATTTCGGTAAGGCTGGTTCGGGATGGTGATAATTTAATTAACATGGGTTTATCAAAAGCTGCCTTTTGAGTTAGGGAAACGTAGCCAATACTTTTAAATTCAAGACTCCCGCCATCCGGGACGTTGATCTTAAAAGAGCCGGCGGCATCTGTTGCTGTACCAATTATGGTGCCTGTAAGCAAAATACTGGCTCCAATAACCGGTTCGCCTGTAGCGGCATCAATAATTTTACCTGTAACGGTGTGTTGCGTTTGTGCCAGTATAACATGGCTGCAAAATGTAATTAAAAGCAGCGGGAGCAGCCGTTTTAATTTCCATTTTTTTTGAGTAAAAAAAATCATCATTATAAGAATTAAGGGTTAAAATTGGTTAATATCCTAAAGCCTATAGCGCTGCGTATGCTGGTTAGTACTGCTGTTAAAGGCTATAATTGTGTATAAGACAATTGCATGTAAAATCCATACTCATTAATTGATTATTTTTTGCCAGTGCTAATTGTGCGATAAAAAAAATCCCGGTATCAATACTTCGATTGCCTGTAAAAACAGGAACTGTTACTTTTTTACAAACTTTATGTTTTGTACATGCTCGCCTATATACATATTGGCCATATCGCCGGTTTTGTAAAAAGCAGGTTTACCATCCATATTATCGGCTATTATTTTGCCGCCAATGTTCAGGTTTTCAAACAGGATGTTTTTTACAGATCTGGTATCATCGTACCCTGAAATTATTGATAATCTTTCCGTGGTTCCGGTATAGGTTACATTTTTAAAAAGCACATCATAAATACCTTTGCCGGCAGAGGTATTGTATTTTTGATTATACATTACCCGGATATTAATAAGTTGGCCTTTGGTGATATGTTCGACGCTGACACCGTCGAAAGATATTTTTTGCAGCAAATTAGAGTCGCCGGCGTTTAAAGCCATACAGCCCTGATAATCTATCTGGTTCTCATTTTGCTCCAAAACATTGATCGCACTGAATTTTATGTTCTCAAGAGTATCAGGGTGGACAGAATCACCATGCGTGCCAATAAGCAGGGGGTGAGCAACATCAGCCCATAGTATAGCATTTTGTACCGTTATATTGCGGCTATTACCGTAATAATTCCACCGGTGCCCGTATATGGCTATGCAGTCATCAGAGTTACGCATATAAATATGGCTGATATCAATGTTTGAGCTGCAAAAAATATCTATCCCATCAGCATTACCCTCGGAACTGAAGGATTTGAAGTTGCTTATTTTTACGCTGTTTGACTGACCGATCAAAACAGAATACTTATGCGGCAAAACAACAATACCCTCTATCTCAACATTGTTGGAAAACTTAACTGTTAACGCGTCATTACGTGATGATCTCTGACCAGTTGCACTTGCACTTGTTTTACTGCCCGATAGAACATCAACCTCTAATTGCGTTAATATGCCTCGTCCGTAAATATGTACGTTTTTGACATGATCAGTGGTTATGCTGCCCTGAACAATTGCGCCGCCAGCAATATAAACGGTTTTGTTTGACGGGATATTTAGCCGGCCAATGTAATGAATCCCCGGGCCATAATAAATTATACTGGTATCCGCAGCCGAGGGGATGTTTTTTTCGATAGGGTTAGCAAATAGCTGCAGATTTTTAAACACTTCGCCATTAACCTCTATCGAAATATACTGAGATACCGACATGAAAAAACGAATGGTTTTGCCAGTGATGACGGGCTTAATACCTAACGAGGCCTGCCTTACTTTTACTGTGTTAACAGGCATATTAACGGTAATCTCAACTTCTACCATTCCATCACAATCAAAATAAGCGAAAGCTGATTTTTGGGTGCTGATCTTAGCATTGACGACTTTGGCAACACCGGCACTATACACATCTACTTTTTGCCAGCCGGCCCCTGGCTCGCGTACTTTAACACTATATGCCGTGCTGCTAAAAGCGCTTTTAGGAGCCGGGTAAGTTACAATATTTGCCAGAACGAGGCGGGGAAACAGAAATATAAGCGAACAAAAAAAGAAGTATCTTAATTTCATTGCAGCGTGATGAAAATTTAAACGGGAATTGAGTTAAAGGAACTTAAAACAGAGTTTAATTGTTAAGGTATCGCCAGTCGCCTTTTTTAACATCTAAAACCCATGGTTTGGGCTCAGGGAGTTTTAAATTGCCATTGCCCAGCTCTAATGGCATCCATAAATACCTGGAGTCCCATTGTGTGGCTGGTCGCCAAATATCAGCCATGAAAATAATGGTTGTTGATCTTTCGCCGACCACTTTTAAAATCATGGTCGACTGTGAGCCATACGTATTTGTTTCGGGTGGCGCGATATCTTTAAACCCGGACCACGGACCCTCTAAAGATTTAGCTGTAGCGTATTTGTTAGGATTGGGGCGCCATCCTGTTAAAGCAGAGCCAATGGCATAATATAAGTTGTTGTAATGAACTATGGCGCCACCTTCCATATGCTCAGGGATTAAACACATTTCTTTTTCCAGGCTTAAATAATCATCAGCAAGTTTGGCAATACGAAAGCCCCAAGGCCGATCTTCAAATACCAGGTAAGCCGTGCCATCGTCATCAATAAACTGCCCTATATCGCGGCTTTCGTGATCTAACGGTCTGAAACTTTTTAAATATTTAAACTTGCCATCCGGCTTATCGCATACGGCGATGCCTACCCTGGCAACTTTGTATTTTTTGTCATCCAAATGAAAATACATGACGTATTGCTTGTTTTTTTTATTGTAATAAACTTTTGGCCTTTCCAAAATCCATTGTGGGCCTAAATGCTCCGGATCTGTCATTTGCACCACATCACCTTTAAAGGTCCAGTTAATCAGGTTTGTTGATGCGTAGCAGCTTACATAACGTTTATTGGTATCTAAGCCTTTGGCGCGCTCTTCGCCGTACCAATAGTAAGTATTGTTTACCTTAATAATTCCGCCGCCATGGGCCTGGATGTGATTCCCCTGGGCATCGGGCCACAAACCGCCCGGATTAATATACCCGTTTGATGCTTTTTGCGCTAAGCAGGTAATTGTTAAACAATTAAAACATAACAAAATAATAAAAACAGCTTTACCTTTCATGGAGTATATACTTAATAACAGTAAAGACAAGCATGGCAGGTTTTTATACTCATGTTGTACCGCTGTTATTTAAGATATGTTGGCTATTTACAGGGGGAAGAGTTTATATGGCTATGCGGCAGTTTTGAAAATGCACGTCCGAAACTAATTCATTGCGCAATTGCAATATGCCACGGTGCACATTATTTACAACCGATTGATATTTGATGCCGGTAACTTCGGCTATTTCATCATAATCCCAGCCATCAAAATACCGCAAAAAGATCATCTCTTTTTGTCGTTTGGGCAGGGTATTAAGCGCTGTTGTTAACATCCGGTTTATCTCTGCCGAGTTTTCTTTGTTTACCAGTATTTCTTCCTGTGAAAATTCGATATCAAAATCCATATCATCTGTTAAAGCAACGGATTGGTTTTTACGACATTTTAAGTAATTGAATGCCAGCGATCGCGCCGATTTGAAAAAATAGACCTTAATGTTAACTATTAAACCGATGGTTGCCCTGCGTTCCCACAGTTTGATAAAAAGATCCTGTAAAATGTCCTGACTGATATCTTCATCTTTAAAAATCTTTAAAAGATAATGATATAACATAGGGTAAAGCTCATGATGGATGCAACTAAATGAAGCAACATTGCCTTGTACAGACTCTTTCCACCATTGCGATAACTGGTCACTTTTGTTCATAACTGGTTGGTTAGCATTAGGTTTGCCTACTCAATTTCTACCTGTTAAAAATACCCGGGCTGCATAAAGGCGATGTGGTTGCCTCACTAAATCAGTTAAGTAAATTTTGTACGATAGAGTATAATTTGGTTTAACAGCTACTAAATTGAGGCGTTTATTTGAAAACAAAGGGGGGCAAACCGGTCATTTATAGGATACAAATTCCGCAATAAGGGGGTAAACTAAACTGATTTAGTGAAAAGGAACGCGTGTTTTGCGATGGGATGCAGTGTTATTATTCGATAACCTTGAATTTCTTTTTAAACAAGGGCCTTTTTTGACGTAAAAATGCAGAGGGATTTGCTTCGAAAAGTTTAAAAAACTGGGCGCGGAAGTACTTGATATTATTAAAGCCACACTCCATTGCTACCTGGTTTACGTTCATATCGGTTTGTATCAGTAATTCGGCGGCTTTACGTAAGCGGATGTATCTGATGAACCCGTTTACCGAATGACCCGATAACGATTTTACCTTTCTGTATAAATTAGAGTGGCTCATGCCGATCTCATCAGCTAAAACCTTGATCGAAAAACCAGGGTCGGTAATATGTTTTTCAACGATGACAATACATTTCTCCAAAAAAACTTTATACTCTTCGGAAATGGAAATATTACCCGGGCGTAGTGTAACAGCATCGTAAAAGTAGCGTTGTAAATTGCTGCGTATTTGCAAAAGGTTGGCCACCCGCGCCACTAACAGGTCTTTTTCGAAAGGTTTATGAATATAATCGTCGGCACCGCTTTCCAGGCCCATTATTTTCCCTTCGGGCGATGAACTTGCCGTAAGCAATATCATGGGGATATAATTAAGAACCGGATCTTTTTTAATAATCGCGCACAGCTCGATGCCGTTTGTCCCCGGCATCATTACATCACAGATAATCAGGTCGGGCAGCTTTTCTTTAGCTACTAAAAGCCCTTTATCTCCGTTTTCGGCTCCGTAAACTATGTATTGGGTATCCAAAATACTGATGATGTATCGTCTCAAATCTGTATCATCATCAATAACCAGTATGGCTTTCCTGTCGGTAAAAATTGTTTCCGTTTTAAATTCTGAGTTATCAGGTTTGCTGGCTGCGCTTAAGGCAGCAGGCTGGCTGGAAAGCTCATCTAAAAGGGGAGAGGAGGCAGATTCGATTTGAGATATAACCTCGTTAGGGTAATGATCGACACCTTTTTTAAGCTGTAAAATAAAGGTAGTCCCCTTGCCGGGAAGACTTTGGTAACTAAGCTTGCCATGATGATCTACTGTAAATTGTTTAGCCAGATACAGGCCAATACCAAAACCTGCCTTTACCGGTTGCCCTTCCTCTTTCGACCGGTAAAACTGGTCAAACAACTTTTCGCCAATATGTGTTGGTATGCCAGGCCCGTTATCAATTACGCGTATCTGTACTTCGTCATCCGTATCTTCAATAACTACCAGTACCTGTTTGCCGGCCGGGCTATACTTTATAGCGTTCGACATTAAGTTGAATAAAATGATCTCGATCTTTTCGCGATCGCCAAATATCATCAGCTTCCGATCGGGCGTAGTTAGCTCAAAAGCTATTCCGGCCGCCTTGGCCTGCTGCTCAAAACATAAAAATACATCATAACAAACCTGGCAAATATCAATAGGCCCTATATTAAGGCTGACCATGCCGGCATCAGCTTTTCTGAATAATAGCAACTGATCTACCAAGCTTAAAAGGCGTCTTGCATTACGGTAAACAATATTCAGGTCAGCCTTTTCATCTCCTGAACTTTGTTTAAGCAAGTCGTTAATGGGATTAATAATTAAAGACAGCGGTGTTCTGAATTCGTGTGATATGCCTGTAAAAAACTCCAAACGTTTATTGTTTAACTCGCGCTCTTTTTGCTGGATCAGTTGCTGGCTGTCTGCATTTACTTTGGCGAGTTTGATCTCATATTTTAAGCGGGCCTCGCGAGAACGGTAACTCAAATACCAATAAATACAAAAAACTAAAACCAGCAGGTAAAAAGTATATGCCCACCATGTACGGTACCAGGGCGGCAGGATAATCACTTTCAATGCGACCTCTTTTTTTATCCATTTGCCTTCGCTATTTGTACAGTTTACTTTAAAAATATACTCCCCCGGATTAAGCCTGGTATATACAGCGTTACGGATATGGCCAATATCGTTCCAACCCTTATCCCAGCCCTCCATCATATAGCGGTAGCTGATCTTTTCCTGCGATGAAAATTCGATGGCGGAAAAGTTAATTGACAGCGAGGCTTCGTTATACGGAATAGTTAATGATCTGATCTGGCTGTTTTGAACCGCTGATATGTAAGAGGGTTTTTCGCTCACCAACGATCCGTTAATTTTAAAATCGTTGATAACAATATTAGGAGTGCTGTTTACGGGAAGAATATGCTGCGGGTTGAACAGAGTTAATCCGTTGATACCTCCAAAAGCGAGATCGCCGTTCTGTAGCGAAAAAGAGGCGTTAAAGTTAAATTCCTTATTCTTTAAGCCGTCACTCTCAAAAAAGCCGGTAAAAAGCTTATTATCTACATCAAAACGGCATAAACCATTGTAAGTGCCCATCCATAAGCAACCATTTTTATCCTCTTCAATGGTCAATACATTATTACTGGTCAGGCCATCATCTGTTGTGTATTGTTTAACTACGCGGCCCTGTTGCCGGTTAAACAGCATTAAACCCACCTCGGTACCCAACCAAAGGTTATCCTTTTTATCTTCGTGGATAGCTCTAACAGGTTTACCCTTTGCAAAATAGCTGCTTTTCTTGCCTTGTTTATCGATACGAACGAGGCCATCAAAGGTTCCGCACCAAAGCGTACCCTCATGATCTTCGTTAATTGCCAATACATTTTTAAGCGAAGGATCGAACAGGTTAAAGCGGTCGCTATTACGGTCGTATAAAAACAACCCATCCTGTAAGCCACTCGCCCACAAATTTTTTTGGCGATCTTCATAAAGTATCCAAAAAACTATGCTGACGGGCTTATTCGCTTTGTCGTATCCAACATACTTTTTAAATGTGCGCGTATCCGGTTGAAAAAGATCGATCCCTCCGCCATAGGTCGCGATCCATATTTTTTGAGTGAAATCTTGTTTAATACTGGTGATGAAGTTTGAGCTTAGCGTTCCAGACTGGCGTGGGGCATAATGAAAATTATCAAAGTGATCGCGGCTATGATCCCATAAACTTAGTCCGCTGCCATCTGTGCCGATCCATAACCGGTGCTGGGTGTCTTCAAAAACCGATTTAACAAAATTGTTGATCAGGCTATTTGGATTGGTAGGATTGTGGCTGATATTTTGAAATCGTTCCTTAACATTATCGATAATATTGATACCTCCACGCAGGGTACCGATCCACATTCTGAAATCCTTATCGCGATAAATTGCATAAACAGAGTTACTTGATAACGAATGTTCATCAAAGCCGTCAGACAAATGATCGATTTTTCCGGAAGTTCTGTTTAAAATATTAATTCCCCCGCCATCTGTCCCTATCCAAAGGGTATTGCCGGGCATGGTTTGAAGGCTGGTGATCCGATTGGAACTCAAACCTCCTTTTTCCTCATTGATCATCCTGTCAACCTGGTGCGTTAACATATCAATATGATACAAGCCCGAGTTTGTGCCTGCCCAACAGTGCTGTTTTTCAATAAACAAGCAGGTTACCCCTTTAGAATCAGGGCCGATTAACCGGATACACTTTTGTTTCCTGTCATACACGCACAGGCCCTTTTTATCAACCCACAGATACACCTGTTGTTCGGGAGTGATAAACAGCGCTTGGGCAAAGTAATTCCATAAACTACCCTGCCAATCCCGGTACGGAATTTCGATCCCCTGATCGTTTCCCCTTTCAAATAATATCAATCCATTTTCCTGCGATGCTATAAAAACATTTCCTGGCCGATCTGTTTTAATATCCCTGATGTAGGCTTTGATCTGAAATTGTTTTGTTTGATCTGCGCGTGAAGCATATTTTACAGAAAATTTATCTGAAACAGGGTTTAATACACTGATACCCTGCCTGGTACCAACCCAAATGTTGTTTGACAGATCTTCGGCAATGCAATTGATATAGCTATAAATTATGGAGTTTTTATTGGTTGGGCTGTTCCTGAAGATCTTAAAATCGTATCCATCGTAGCGGTTTAAGCCATCGTATGTGCCAAACCACATATAGCCCTGATGATCCTGGAATATACAGCGTACCTCGCTTTTAGAAAGCCCGTCTTTTACGCCCAGCTTACTAATTACAGGAGCCGCAGTAGTTAACAATGATGAGGGAAACGAAAAAAGCAGGCATAAGACAAGCCTAATGATATGATGAGAGAGAACATTAAGCCTGAGCAGGTAATTTGATCGCTGTAAGTGTATCTTTTTATTCAAGCTGCAAACCTGTTTAATATTAAGAAATTAAATAGCCACATTAAACAAATGGTTAGATAGCGAGCGCATAGGTTAGTATCCAACAATATTAATAAAAGCTTATTGGTTATTTGCTTTTTTGTTTGGCTACGGCAATTTTCGAGAAAACTACTTCCCAATGCTTTTTTATATCCTGATCTGCTACTTTCAATTTTTTTATTTTGAAAATATCATTCGGATCGATTTCCATCGGTTTCTTTTTCATCGCTTAAAATTAAACAATTCAAACAAGTTTTTATTGTCAATTACCAATTCATGGTGTGGTTAACCATAACACCGGCAGATGATTACTTATCGCCTGTTTTGCCGGGTGTATATCTATAGACATTACAAATGCATTTTTTATACTCATTTAGTAACTGTCAAAAAAAGTAAAATTTAACGGTTCGGTGTTCGCTGTTAAATAAACAGCTACGTTCATATTTTTTTAAAAATGCTTTTAGATATTGCTAAACCGGTTAAGTTTATTTAAGTTTGGTGTGCAGTTATAAAACCAATGTATACCCGATAAGTGGTTAATACAACCTAAAACATTTTTAAAGTGATGATACAAGGTATCAAAATATATTTCGCGGCTGTTTTTATCGCCTTGTTTTTTTGTGCAGAATTACCGGTAAATGCAGCAGTATGGCAATGGTCGGTAATAGTTAAAAACGCCAGGAATAACAACGGCGAGGCTCGTGCTTATTTGTGGATACCGCCAAGCTGCAAAAAAATAAAAGCTGTAATATTTGCCCAAAACAATATGGAAGAGCAATCTATTTTAGAGGATACCCGCTTTAGAGAGGCTATAAGCCGTATGGATATTGCCGAGGTTTGGGTAAGTCCGGCGTATGATGGTTTGTTCCGCTTTGACCAGGGAGCCGGCGAAACCTTTAACGGCATTATGAACGATATTGCCGATGTTTCGGGATACAGCGAACTAAAATATGCGCCGTTTATTGGTCTGGGGCATTCGGCCGCGGCAAGCGCGCCTTATTATATGGCAGCCTGGAATCTCCAAAGAGCGCTGGCAGCCATTTCGGTTAGCGGGCAGTGGCCGTATTTTCGTAACAGCGCTTTTGCACCCGATATTTGGGGCAACCGCAATATTGATCATATACCCTGCCTTGAAACCATGGGCGAGTACGAGGCCGCAAATGGCTGGTCGGCCGAAGGGCTGAAAGAAAGGCAGCAGCACCCGCTGATACCTTTAAGTATGTTGGCCATGCCCGCGCAGGGGCATTTTGCAACATCAGCAAAAAAAATAAACTATATAGCCCTATACATTAAAAAGGTACTACAATACCGTTTGCCCAAGGATACACCTGATGGGCAGGTGCCTGAGCTGATCCCGGTTGATCCAACAAAAACTGGCTGGTTGGTTGATAAGTGGCGATATAACCAGGAATCGACTGCACCGCCTGCGCCGGTTAACAAATATAAAGGCGACAAAACACAGGCCTTTTGGTATTTTGATGAAGAGATGGCTAACCTGACGGCCTTTTACGAAAGCGAACATCGCAACCAGAAGCCACAATTGATAGGTTATGTGCAGCACAATACAATGGTGGCGCAGCGCAATACACATCAGCAGGTTAACCTGAAGTTTGAGCCCGGGGCAGATGGTATTACTTTTAAGATCCATACCTCGTTTTATGATACGGTAGCCGGGGGCAGTCCGCGTTTGCCGGTGTGGGCAGGTCTGCCTGTTGGTGCAAAGCTTGGCCATGCCAATGGCCCTATCAATGTTGAACGCATTACCGGGCCGGTAATTAAGCTGAATGATACTACCTTCCGGGTGAACCCGCAATTGGGTTACTGGCAAAACCCGCACAGTTATGAGTTATGGTTTGCGGCTACCAATGCCGGCGATGATGTTTATAAACCGGCTGTACAGCAAGCGCAAATGCTTGTACCGCCACGCAATGCACAAGGTAAGGAGCAGCATATCACCTTCGCGGCTATAGCCGACCAAAGACCTGGGACAAAAGGGATAAAATTAAACGCGTTAAGCGACGCGCAAGTGCCGGTTTATTTTTATGTGCAGGACGGCCCCGCCGAATTGAACGGCGACCGTATTAATTTGACTGATATCCCGCCACGGGCGCACTTCCCTCTAAAGGTAACTGTAATAGCCTGGCAGTATGGAAACAGCAACGAACCCAAACTGCAGACAGCGGAGCCTGTAGAACGTACATTCTGGATCACGAAATAACATGAAACATAAAGTGAGCCTGTTTTTGTTGTTTGTGTTTGCACTGTTTAATTCCAGTGCACAGTATTACAAACCGCAGGATCATGTTTATCAATACGCGGTAAAAATGGGTAGCCGCATGGCTTATTTATGGCTTCCGCCGGATTGTAAGCAGGTTAAAGGGATAATTGTTTCGCTATCAAATTTATTGGAGCGTAACTGGCTCGAAGATCCTTTGATTCGCCAAGCGGCGACAGATATTGGCCTCGGAGTGGTATGGATAGGCCCGGCCAGGCGTGGCGACCAAACCTTTACAGCCGATATGAAACCGGGCATGGAGGTGATGTTTGAAAAAATGATGGATGATTTAGCGGCAGAGTCGGGTTACCAGGAGTTGCGCACCGCGCCTGTAATACCGACGGGGCACTCGGCTAACGGACAGTTTGCCTGGACATTTGCCAACGCTTTGCCCCAACGTACCATCGCCTGTATTGCTGTGAAGACAGTACCGTTACCGGATACCCTGAAGTTTAAAAATATCCCGCTTTGTTATGTAGTTGGCGAAACCACCGAATGGCCACAGTACCGCGTGCCCGATCCGGCAACTAAACCCGGCGACCGGGATTTTTATTGGCCGGCGGTGCGCGAAACAGCCTTAAAACTAAGGCGGAAAGACGCGGATAATTTAGTAGGCGTTGTAACCGACCCGGGCGGAGGGCACTTTGACTGGAATGAGCGCCTGGCCAGGTTTATGGCTTTGTACATTCGCAAAGCCTGCCAATATCGTTTACCGGATAGCGGGTTATCCGGCTTAAAGCCGCCTGCTAAATTATCCGGCTGGCTAACTGATAACAAGGGTATGGATAAGGATGATTTTGAACCTGCATCATATCCGGCATATCAAGGTGAGGCGGCGAAGGCTTATTGGTTTTTTGACAGGGAAACAGCGCTTGCAGCCGCGGGGTTTGAAGGAGATCGCGTTAAGCGGCAAAAGCAAATGCCAACTTTTGTACAAAACGATCAATTGGTACCGGTGGCCAAGCTGGGCTACGCGGCGTTAAGATTTGAACCTGAAACGGATGGTGTGTCGTTTAGCTTAAACACCGGTTTTTTAGCCGAATTACCGCTCGAATTGATAGGGAGCGGAGCCAAACTTGGCCATGATGATAAACCGGTTAAGCTGCGGGTAATAACCGGCCCTGCTATACAAACCGGGCCAAAATCATTTAAACTGCAGTTTGACCGTGCGGGCATGGGCGGCGAATTATGGATACAGGAAGACGCCGCCGGCGACAGCAAATACCGCCACGCGGTGCAGCCGGGTATGATGCGTATTCCGGCTCAATTAACAGCAGGGGTGCCACAGGTAATCAGTTTTGACAAAATAACTAATGTAAGGCGCGGCACTAAGGCGGTAACGCTGCATGCCACAACCGGTTCGGGGCTGCCGGTAGATTATTATGTAGTGTCGGGCCCGGCCTATGTTCAGGATGGCATAATGTATTTTACACCAATTCCGATAAAAAGTGAGTATCCCGTAAAGGTTACCGTTGTCTCTTATCAGTGGGGCAGAAGTATAGCACCATTGTATCGATCGGCAGAGCCGGTTGAGCAAACGTTTTATATTGAGCGGTAAATTTAACAGACCACAAAAGGCCGGTTTTATTATTAAATCAGTAAAACAGGTTGAGTTTTAACCCAATACTTTTAATAAACAGGTTTTTAGTTTAGTATAATAAAAAAAATGATAAATATTTGCTAAACCGGTTTAGGATAGATAATTTTGATTATTAATGACGCACCAATACCAATCCATTACTAAACTAAAGGCCACGTTATATACTAAACTAAAATTTGTGTTTAGTATAATCATACCGGCTTTTTTTACCATTTGTATCAGTGCAGATGCGCAGCCCCGGTTTAACCCGGAGCCTGCAATAAAATACTGCTCGGCACAGGCTTTGAAAACCTTAAGAGCTATTCCGCGTGATTCGGTTAAATACCCGCGCTGCGTTGACGCCGGTAAAGCCGATTGGCGTTACGTTAAGTACCGCGATTGGTGCAGCGGTTTTTGGCCCGGTATTTTATGGTACCTTTATGAGGGAACGCATAACACCCGGTTTAGTTATGAAGGTAAGCGGTTTACCAAAGGGTTGATACCATTGGTTAATGAACCCGGGTTTGACCACGACCTGGGCTTCCAGATCAATAACAGTTTTGGAAACGGGTTTAGGCTCAGTTGCGACCCGGAATATAAAAAGGTTATTTTTAAAGCAGCCGATTCGCTGGTTACCTTGTTTAACCCCAAGGTAGGCACCATATTATCGTGGCCGGCCATGGTTAAAAAAATGGGCTGGCCGCACAATACCATTATTGATAATATGATGAACCTGGAAATGCTTTTTTGGGTATCGAAAAATGGCGGCGGTAAAAAATATTACGATATCGCGGTAAGCCATGCCGAAACTACGATGCGAAACCATTTCAGGAATGATTATTCGGCTTACCATGTGGTGGTTTATGATACCGTTACCGGGAAGAAGATCAAAGGTATAACTCATCAGGGTTATGCGGACGGCTCGATGTGGGCGAGGGGGCAATCGTGGGCGATATATGGCTTTACAATGTGCTATCGTGAAACAAAAAAGCCGGAGTTTTTAACCTTCGCGCAAAAGGTTGCCGATAAGTATTTAAAAGACCTGCCCCCGGGCCTGGTGCCTTATTGGGATTTTAATGATCCGGCTATCCCGAACGCGCCAAAAGATGCTTCGGCGGCATGTGTAACCGCATCGGCTTTGCTGGAGCTTTCAACTTATGTTAAGGATGCTAAGAAAGCGAAAGAATATCGGCAGAAAGCCGAAACAACCCTTGCCGTGCTAACCAACAAATACCAGAGCCGAGAGGCGAACAGCGCGTTTTTATTGCATTCAACAGGGCATAAACCAGCTGGAACGGAGATCGACGCATCAATAATTTATGCCGATTATTATTATCTGGAGGCACTGATCAGGCTGAAAAAACTGCAGCATGGCGAAATTTTATTCACTCAATTAAACGGAAATAAAAATGATTAAGCGGATACGCTATGTATGTTTAAGTATGCTGATAGTTTGCCTATGTGCAAAAGCATTTGCACAGGCCATTATACCCGAAACACAGGCCCGGGTACAATCGCCGGATAAAAACCTGGCCATCAAATTTTATCAAAAAGCGACGGGCGACAACAAGCGGGTAATGTATTATACGGTTAGCTATAAAGGTAAACCGGTGATACTGGAATCGGTGATGGATGTGCAGATGGATAATCATTTATCAGAGAGCGCGATGGCACTCAAAGTTGATACGCACGAAAACTGGTGCGAGAATTTGAAAGTGACCGGTATTACAACCTTGTTGACAGATACGAGCTGGAAACCTGTTTATGGCGAGAAAAGTTTGATTCGCGATTATTATAACAGCGCAACTATTGCGTTGGTAAAGGATGATAACCCCATTTACAAAATGAATGTGGAGATACGGGCCTATAATGAAGGCGTGGCCTTTAGATATTTCTTCCCGGAAAACGAAAAAGGAACGTATTACAGGGTAATGGCCGAAAATACAACATTTAGCTTACCAGCTGATACCAAAGCCTGGGTAGCTTATTGGGCGCAGGCGCCGTATCAAAAACTACCTTTAAATAACTGGAAATGGGAGAGCGAGCGGCCACTGACACTTGAATTGCCTGACGGTTTGTATGCGTGTTTAACCGAAGCACAAATGGTAGACTATGCCCGCACTAAATTTAAGCTGAGTGCCGCGCAGCCTAATACTATTGTTACTTCAATGTATACACCGGCCGACCTGATATCGCCCGTGGGTACGCCATGGCGGGTAATTATGGTGGCCGAAAAGCCAGGAGACCTGATCGAGAACGATGATCTCATCTTAAACTTAAATAAACCCAGCACCCTGAAAAATACCGATTGGATAAAACCTGGCAAGCAAATGCGTGTAATAAAGCTAACCACCACCGATGCCAAGGCCAATATTGATTTTGCGGTGCAGCATAACCTGCAGTTTGTACTTTTTGATTTTAAATGGTATGGCCCGGCTTTTAGCTTTAGCTCGGATGCCAGTAAAGTAGCCATCCCTGATTTTGATCTGCCAGGTATTATTCAGTACGGGAAAGAGCGCGGAGTAGGCGTATGGTTGTATGTTAATCAGCAAGCTGCCCTGGCGCAAAGCGATAGCCTGTTTGCCATTTATCATCAATGGGGTGTTAAAGGAGTTAAAATTGGTTTTGTACAGATAGGATCGCACCGGTGGACAACCTGGATAGAGAAAATATTTCAACAGGCGGCTGATAACCAGATCATGCTGGATATACACGACGACTGGCGCCCAACCGGCGAACAGCGCACCTGGCCCAACCTGTTAAGCGCCGAAGGCATCCGTGGCAATGAAGAAATGCCCGATGCTACTCATAACACCGTTTTACCTTTTACACGTTATATAGCCGGAGCGGCCGATTATACCATTTGCTATTTTGATAAACGGATAAAAACCACGCATGCGCATCAGTTAGCTTTAGCAGCCATTTATTATAGTGGTTTGCAAACCCTGTACTGGTATGATAAACCGGCTTTTGCGCACAACGAACCTGAGCTGGAGTTTTGGGATAAAATACCAGCTGCCTGGGATGAAACCAGGGTGTTACAGGGTATGCCCGGCGAATATATTACCACTGCCCGCCGCAGCGGTGCCGATTGGTTTGTGGGTACTATTACCAACAACAGCGCGCGCACGCTAAAATTAGCATTCAGCTTTCTGCCGAAAGGGAAAAATTACATCGCCAGCATTTATTCGGATGATGCAGGTGTGCAAACAGCAACCCATGTAAAGGTGGAGCGTGTTAAGATCAGTTCGGCCACGGTTATCAATGTGAATTTAGTGGGATCGGGAGGACAGGCCGTTTGGTTAACCCCCGATAAGTAATCAGTTTTTTTACTGATATGGGAAAAATATTAAAAATTTAGTAAATCGGTTTAGTATTATTTGACACAAAATATAATAAAAACAGGATACCAAAAATGGATAACAACAAATACATTATCAGTGCGGATATTGGCGGATCGCACATTACAGCCGCTATAGTCGACCTGACGAATAAACGCATTATTGACCATACCCGTACCCGGCTCAATGTAGACTCGGGTGGGAGATGGGCAGAAATATTGGGCACCTGGGCAGGGGGATTAAAAGAAACATTGAATAAGTTCGATGCTCCGGTTGAAATGATAGCCATGGCAATGCCCGGACCTTTCGATTACAAAAATGGCATATCCTACATCACGGGTCTTGGTAAATACGAAGCCATTTACGGTTTAAATATAAAAGAGTACCTGGCTGCCGAGTTAAAGGTAAACCCGGATAATATCCTGTTGCGTAACGACGCGGAGGCTTTTTTGCATGGCGAAGTTTTTGCCGGCGCGGGTTTGGGTTTTAAAAAGATCATCGGTATTACCTTAGGTACCGGTTTAGGTTCGGCGCAAAGCAGTGATGGGATAACTACTGACGTGAACCGGGGCAGCTCAAAGTTTGGCGATACCATTGCCGACGATTACATGACTACGCGCTGGTTTGTAAAACGTTACCGCGAATTGACCGGTAAAACGATTGCCAATGTTAAAGAATTGGCCTTGATTGCCGATACCGATATTAAAGTGCAGCAGGTGTTTAAAGAATTTACCAGTAGCCTGGTTTTGTTTTTAAAGGATTTTATTAACGACGAGAAGCCGGAGTTATTGATCATCGGGGGTAATATCGCGAAAGCATCAAAGCTGTTTTTGCCATCGCTGCAGTTTCAGCTGGCGGCTTATTTTGACTATATTGATATTAAAATTGCTGAGCTTGGAGAAGACTCATCAATTATGGGTGCGGCGGCTTCGTTTGATAGCATTGTTATCCAATAATTAAGTTACCAATTAACCAATTATAAACCATTGTATTATGTCGCAAAAGGCAGCCTTTACCGAGAAGAGATTTATTGTCACTTTTATTTTTGTTACCTCGTTATTTTTGATGTGGGGTGTGCTCCACTCCATGAGCGATGTACTGAATAAGCATTTCCAAAATGTGCTTAACCTATCCATATCACAATCAGGGCTGATCCAGTTCTCTGTATTTGGTGCTTATTTTATTATGAGCGTTCCGGCTGGAATATTTATGAAGAAATATGGTTACAAACCCGGTGTAATATTAGGGCTGACCCTGTTTGCAACCGGTTTGTTCTTGTTTGTTCCGGCGGCCAATGCGGCCTCGTTTACATTTTTCAGGATAGCCCTGTTTATAGTTGGCTGCGGCATGGCCACACTCGAAACCGTGGCCCATCCGTTCGCCGCGGCGTTGGGTAATCAGCGCAGCAGCGACCTGCGCGTAAATTTCGCGCAAACATTTAACGCGGTTGGTACCATGATCGGTCCGTTTATTGGTGGGTTTTTTCTTTTAAGCGGTGATACGGTAAAATCAACCGACCTTACTTCGGTAAAAACATTATATGTGGCCATAGCCATTGTGGTATTATTAATAGCCGCTGCTTTTATGTTTTTAAAAATACCTGCACTGGTTGATCCTCATGGTGCTACATCTGACGATGATGTCGAAGCGGTTAATGTAGATGTTGCGCCTTCGAAAAAGTTGTATCAGCATCGCCATTTTGTGTGGGCATGCCTGGCACAGTTTTTTAATGTTGCCGCACAGGCAGGTACCTGGGCATATTTTATCAACTATGGTGTTAATATTATGCATTTCAGCGATGCTAAAGCAGCATATTTTATGAGCCTGTTTATGGGCATGATGCTGCTTGGCCGCATTGTAGGCACATCGCTAATGACAGTTATGGCACCCAACAAATTGCTGGCCACATTTGCAGTTTGCAATATACTGATGTGTATTATTGTAGCACAGCATTGGGGCTGGCCATCGTACATTGCGCTGCTGATGATCAATTTTTTCTTCAGTATCATGTTTCCTACCATTTTTAGTTTGGGTTTGAAGAATTTAGGCAGCGACACTCAGCAGGCATCATCATTTATAGCCATGGGTGTAGTTGGCGGAGCTTTATTCCCGTTTATTATGGGCCAGGTAGCTAATCACAGCGTGGCGCAGGCCTATTACCTGCCTATTGTTTGTTACGCGGTAATTTTCCTTTTCGGATATAAATTTTATAAGGTAAAGCACTAAGATGGGCCTTAGTACTGTGCTTACCAAATAGCTGTTACAACATAAGTGAATGGGAAGAGCCTGAGTAAATGATAGTTGTAAAAACAATGAATTTCTCTACCTAACCAATATAAAACTTAAGTAAAAATGAAAAGAAAAGCATTAAAAATCGCATGTTGTTTACTCGTATCGGTACCGTTGTGTGCTTGCGATAAGCAGCCGGCAAAACAGAGCGTATCCAGTTCTTCAACATCTGCAAACACACCCGTGTTAGCGGTAACCGCCGTAACAAGTTATGCACACCCCGGTATGCTGCATACCGCTGCCGATTTTACACGGATGATCAGTAAGGTTAATGCCGGTACTCAACCACAGTTATCAGGATGGAACAAACTGCTGGCTAACTCACACTCTTCGTCCACCTATGTAATGAAGGGGCCCGTAGATACCGTTTACAGGGGGACAGGCACTCCCGAAAATTATTCGAAACTTTTTAACGATATAGCTGCCGCTTATCAAAACGCGCTGCGGTGGAAAATTGCCGGTACTACAGCTAATGCCGATAAAGCGGTACAGATCTTAAATGCATGGTCGTCAACCCTTAAATCTATCCAGGGAACGTCGGACAGGTTCCTGGCTTCGGGTATTTACGGATACGAGTTTGCCAATGCCGCCGAAATAATGCGGGGCTACAGTGGGTTTTCGGCTGCCAATTTAACTGCTTTTAAAAACATGATGCTCAATGTATTTTACCCAATGAATCATGACTTTTTAACCAACCATAACGGTGCCTGCATCAGTCATTATTGGGCCAACTGGGATGCTTGCAATATGGCTTCAATTTTGGCAATTGGCATTTTGTGTGATGATAGCGCCAAATTTAACGAAGCTATTTATTACTTTAAAAGCGGTGCCGGAAATGGCGCTTATGGTAAGGTAGCCCCTTATGCCTATACTGCTTCGGGTGGTTTGGCACAATGCCAGGAGAGCGGCCGCGACCAGGGGCATAGCTGTTTTGATGTTTCATTATACGGCGCGTTTTGCCAGATGGCCTATAACCAGGGGCAGGATATGTTTGCCTATAATCCCTGGACAGATACGCGCCCCCGCATACAGGGCATGTGCGAATATATAGCGATGTATAACCTTGGCAATACCGTACCCTACACTACCTATACCAACTGCGATCCGGTTACGCAAACAGTTATTTCTTCGGCCAGCCGTGGCGATCTACGGCCGAGTTGGGAGCTATTATATGCGCATTATGTACAGTTAAAGGGCCTTAGTTCGCCAAATATACAGGCATATGCGCAACTGGTAAGGCCCGAAGGCGGCGGTGGTGATTATGGCCCCAACAGCGGTGGTTATGATCAGTTGGGGTTTGGAACACTAACCTATACACGATAAATAAACAATTAATCAAATAAATTTGAGGTAGGGAAAGAATTCAATATAATTTATTGGGGTGAACCGGTTTTTCAGGCTGGTTCATCCGTGTTATATGCTGTTTCGAAAAATCCCGGCGTAATAAAAGCCATGAGATCCCATATTATTTAATGAAATTTAAAAGAGTAAATTTGTTGTTTATATAAGCTGTAAAATATGCAATATGTAGTAAATATTTTGTATATTTAAGGGGAGAATAAAGGATTGGGTATTGATTAACGGCCTTAAGGCGTTTTAAGTTTTCTATTATAAAGGATGAAAAAAAGGATGACGATTGGCGATATAGCCAGTGAGCTGGGAATTTCAAAAACAACGGTTTCTTTTGTTTTAAATGGGAAAGCCCGCGAAAACCACATCAGTGTAGCCTTAGAAAAAAAGATACTGAAACATATTGAGAAGGTAGGTTATCGCCCAAACCAATTTGCACAGGGGCTGCGTACCGGCAAAACCAAGATCATCGGGATGATGATCGAAGATATTTCCGACCCGTTCTTTGCATCTATAGCCCGTATTGTTGAAGAGATAGCTTATAGCAAAGGTTATAAAATATTTTATTGCAGTACCGAAAATGATACCCAAAAAACCAAAGATCTGTTGCAGGTTTACCGCACCCGGCAGGTTGATGGTTACATTATTGCGCCGCCGCCCGGAATTGAAAAGGAACTTCGGGAAATAGCTGATGACGGGCACCCGGTGGTGTTGTTTGACCGTACATTACCCGGACTGAAAGCCGATAGTGTAGTTGCGGATAACTACCAGGGCGCTTACAACGCCATACAGCATTTTATTACCAATGGTTATCGCAAAATAGCCATGATCACCCTGAACTCCGATCAGGTGCAAATGATGGAACGGCAAAAGGGCTACCTGGATGCCATCAAACCAACCAACCAGCTGCCTTTGATAAAAAAGGTTACCTATCATGATGAAAAAGAAAACAGTATTAAAGAGATAGAGGAATTTATAGCCGCGAACCGCGACGTTGATGCCGTGTTTTTTGCCACAAATTATATCGCGGATAACGGCCTCGAATCGATCCGTAACCTTAACCTTAATATTCCTGAAGAATTGGGTGTCATCGTATTTGACGATTATAACCTGTTTCGCCTGTTTACGCCGTCAATTTCGGCTATCTCGCAGCCTATTAAAGAAATGGCCGAACAGGTGATCCATTTAATGCTCGAGCGCCTGTCCGACGATGCAGAACAAACCGAAGTAAGAACCCTGGTTTTACCCAGCACGTTAATGGTGCGCAATTCATCGCTGCCAAAGCAACGCGTTGAGTTTGTACCCGAAAAACGCGAGGGTGGGGTAATTCAAAAAGCGGTTCGTAAATAATTCGTTCTGTTTATTTATTTGCTTATCGCGATGTCTGCTATGTGTTCCAGGGTTGCCGTCTTTGCGGATCTGGTGCCTGTGTTATGCCTAAACCAGGCATCGAAAACCCGCCGCCGGTTGTGCTTCTTTCTGTAAATCACAATATAGCGCTACCTACCGGGACAATGTCGTAAGAGATAAAACCATCAAAAGTTTGTTTAGTAAAATTGCCGGACCGATGAAGAAATTATCGCCACAAGCTTATCAAAGTTTAATTTTTTTTTAGGATTATTTGTCATTTAGATATTTACTAAACCGTTTTAGTAATTTTTTTACAAAAATTGCAAATGTGATGTTGTTTTGTGTGTAAATATTTGGTAAACCGGTTTAGTACTTCTATATTTGATATTACCAATTACACCCGATGTAATAAAACCAATATAAATTTATAATTAACCCCTTTATTGTATTAACCTAAATAAATTGATATGAATGAAATTTCTACAAAAATTTCGGTCAGCGTAAAAGTGCCGCATCGCACTGATCACTTTTTCCGGCAAGGTATCTTTAAACGTTTAAGCATCATATTCGGTGTTGTTTTAACGCTTGGTACTTCGCAGGTCTTTGCGCAGTTAATAAAAGTTACCGGCGTTGTTTCTGATAACCGCGAATCGATGGTGGGCGTAACGGTTAAGGTTAAAGGCACCGCCATTGCTGTTACTACTGACGTGAATGGAAAATACGCCATATCCGCACCCTCTGAGCAATCTGTTTTGGTATATAGCTTTATAGGTTATACACCTAAAGAAGTTACCGTTGGTTCGCAGCGGGTTATTAATGTGACCCTGCAGGCCACCCAGTCGCAGCTATCCGAGGTGGTGGTGATAGGCTATGGTACAGTTAAAAAGCCCGATGCCACCGGCTCTGTTGCTGTGGTGCGCATGAACGAATTAAATAAGGCGCCGGTTACATCTATCGACCAGGCTTTAGCAGGGCGTATCGCCGGTGTTTCGGTAGTATCACCCGATGGACAGCCGGGTGCTGCTCCGGATATCATTGTACGGGGTACGGGCTCCATATCCAACAGCTCAGCGCCTTTGTACGTGGTTGACGGTTTTCCGCAGGAAGGCAACCCGTTTAGTTTTTTAAATGCTCAGGATGTTGAAAGTATCACTGTATTAAAAGATGCTTCATCAACAGCCATATACGGTGCGCGGGGATCAAACGGTGTGGTAGTTATCACCACCAAAAGAGGAGCCGAAGGAACGCCTAAGATTAATTACAACGCGTTTTACGGCGTTCAAAGCATTGCTAAAGAAATGCAGCTGATGAGCCCTTACGATTTTGTACGCCTGCAGTTGGATATTACACCCTCAAATGCCTCGGCGCTGTACCTGGGTAACGGCCGTACTTTAGATTATTACAAAACCGCGCCCTACATTGACTGGCAGGATAAAGTTTTCCAGGTAGCGCCGTTTATGAATCACAGTATCAGTATATCGGGCAGAGCGGGCAAAACCAATTATTATATATCCGGCAGTTATGTCGATCAGAAAGGTTTAATGGTAGCCAGTGGTTTTAACAGGTACCAGGGCCGTATATCGCTTGATCAGGAAGTAATTAAAAACCTTAAGGTAGGCGTTACGGCTAATTACGGCTATACAAAATCGTATGGCAATATACCCAACACACAAAGCCAGGGTATCAGCGGTACGCCAAGTACCCAAAATAATCCGCAATTTAATTTAATGTTTGGTATCTGGGGTTTCCGCCCGGTGAATGGCGGCGATCTGAGCGTTTTAGAAAACACACTTTATGATGCCGAAGGCAGCACGGGCGCCTCGGGTGTATTGGATAGGATGAATCCCTACATCCTGGCCATTAATACCCTTAACAATACCATTAACACCAATTTAAATACCAATACTTACGTCGAGTTAACATTTTTGAAAAAAATTGTATTTCGCAGTACCGCAGGTATCAATATTACAACCAACTATAACGAGTTTTTTAACAACTCGCAAACCCGCGCGGGCAGCCCTTTAACAAGTCAGGGTAACCAAAATGGTTTGAGCGGCGGTATCAGCAACTCCTACAACCCCAGCTTTTTAAATGAAAACACCCTTTCTTACAATACCAGCATCGGTAAAAACCATCATATTAACGCCCTGGTTGGTTTTACCGATCAGTTTACCTCGTCGCGATCAAACTCGTTGAATGCCATTAAGGTGCCTAATGAGGCGCTGGGTGTAAGCGGTATTGACGAGGGCGTACTTAACAACATTAGTGTGGGTACCTCAACCAATACACAGGTTGCTTTTTTAGGCAGGATAAACTATGATTACAAATCAAAATACCTTTTAACAGCATCAATGCGTGCCGATGGTTCTTCAAAATTTTACACCGGCAATAAGTGGGGTTATTTCCCAACCGCGGCCCTTGCCTGGAAGATATCCGAAGAGCCTTTCATGAAAAACATATCGGTGTTAAACAGCACCAAATTTCGCGTAAGCTATGGCTTAACGGGTAACAATCGCGTTTCTGATTTTCCATACGCGTCGCCGATTGCGGTTAGCGGTGCCAACAGTGCTTCAAGCCGTTATTCATTTGGTAATACCATTGTTTCGGGCGCGGTGCCTACCGCCATATTTAATCCCGACCTCAAGTGGGAAACCGGCGCGCAATTTGACGCAGGTTTTGAAACCGGCATTTTAAAAGACAGGTTCAACGTTGAGATCGACTATTACAAGCGCCGTACAAGCAACTTATTGCTGCTGGCCAGTTTGCCTAACAGCATAGGCTACTCATCCGAAATAACCAACGTGGGCGATATCCAGAACGAAGGTTTAGAGCTAACGCTGAGCAGCAACAACATTCGTACTAAAAACTTTTCGTGGACATCAAATTTTAATATCTCGTTTAACCGCAACAAGGTACTGGCCTTATCGCAGGGGGCCATTACCAGGTTAGATCTTAGTGCGAGTCAAACGTTTGGTGCCGATTATTCCAACCAGCCATCATATATTGCAAAAGTAGGCCAGCCAGTGGCGCTGATTTATGGCTACGTGTCCGACGGACTTTACCGCCTTGCCGATTTTGATAAAATTGTAAACGGCACCAGTGTAACCTATCGTTTAAAACCGGGTATCCCATACTATGGCGGTAACCCTGCAACGGTGCAGCCCGGCGACCTGAAAATGAAAGACCTGAATGGTGATGGCGTAACCAACGATCAGGACTATGCTACCATAGGTAACCCGCTGCCCATACATTTCGGAGGCTTTACCAACAACTTTACCTATAAAAATTTCGATTTAAATGTATTTATGCAATGGTCATACGGTAACCAGGTATTAAACGGCAATAAAGCGTTGTTTGATGGCGGTACAACCGGTGATACCCGTAATATGAACCAAAACTTTTTTGCCGAATACGCCGATTACTGGACACCTGCCAACGACGGCGCACAGTATCAGCGACCACTTGCAAACGCGGCCAATGTGCGTACTATTTCTTCACGACTGGTTGAAGACGGTTCGTTCCTGCGTTTAAAAACGGTACAGATAGGATACAATTTTCCTAAAAGTGTTTTGAGTAAAATCAGCATATCTAACCTGCGGGTGTTTGCGTCGGGACAAAACCTGTACACCTGGACACATTACTCGGGTCCGGATCCCGAAGTATCGACAAAAAACTCACCAACAACGCCAGGGTTTGATTACTCTCCTTACCCAAGGGCTCGTGTGTTTGTTTTTGGAGCGAATATTACTTTATAACATTTAAAAATCACGAACATGAAACGAATAACTATAGCCTTGCTCATTATTACCTTTTTGGTGCCCATGAGTTCGTGCAAAAAATATTTAGATACCAAGCCAAGTGATTTTGCCATCACCAGCGCATATTACAGTAACAAACAAGAAATTGACTACGCGTTAGCTGGCATTTACCAGGTTTTACGAACCAGTAACCTGTGCCTCAACTATATGCGTGAAGCCAACGCCGCTACCGACGAAAGCTATTTCAGAAATGGTAATGTGCAGGTGGGGCCGGCATCATTTACCAATGTATCTACCAACGCCATATCTTCTAATTATTGGAACAGCTGCTACCAGGGTATCAACTATTGCAATACTTTTTTAGATAATCTTAAAAATTCGGATGGCAAAGGTATAGACCAGGCATATTTAACCAACTCGAAAGGCGAAGCGCTTTTTTTACGTGCCTATTATTACTTTTTACTGGCGCAATGGTTTGGCGGCGTGCCGCTGCATTTAAATGCAGCTACTAATATTACAGATGGCCAAATGGCCCGTGCAACTCTGCAGCAAACATACGACCAGATCATTACCGATATGACTACTGCCGAAGGGATGCTGCAAAATCAAACTTTCGCTACTTTTGGCTATTCAGAAAAAGTGACCGTTGAAGCGGTGCAGGGTATATTAGCCAGAGTATGTTTACATGCCGCGGGCGCCCCGTTAAATGATACCAAACGCTATGCCGATGCTTTGGCCTGGGCCAATAAGCTCATCGCGTCGGGCAGGCATTCGCTGGTGCCCAGCTTTACTTCGCTGTGGACGGATGAAGCCAAAAACAGGTATAACAACGAAACGATCTGGGAAATTGGTTTTAATATAACCGGCACCTCCGCCTCTCAAAATGTGGGCGGCCCGGTTGGTGCCTGTGTTGGTGTTACGCAGGCCGGCTCGTTCACTACGCCGTTTATAGCTACCGATAGCGGTTATTGCGAAGGTCTGCTTCCCATTCATCCGCGCTTATACAGGGCCTATGCTCCCGGCGATCTGCGCCGCGACAGGACCATCGGCAAATACACCTATACCGTAACAACCACAACCATAGGCAAATCTTATCTTAACGAGTTTCAGCTATGGGAAAGATCACCAGCAAAATGGAGGCGCGAGGAAGAAGATTTAGTGAGTAAAACGGTACGTAACAACACACAGCAAAACTTCCCGCTTTTAAGATATGCCGATGTGTTGCTGATGGCTGCCGAGGCTGAAAACGAAGTAAGCGGCCCAAGTACAACGGTTTATAACAATATCAACCTGGTACGCCGCCGGGCTTATAACCCAACCAATTATGTTGAGAGCATAACTTTTACCAACGCTGCAAGTACCAATTATAATGTGGTACCACCGGTTACCATTACAGGCGGCGGCGGTACGGGCGCAACAGCGCTCGCATTTTTAACCAGCAGCCAGATCTCCTCAATTACTGTTATTACGCCCGGTACAGGCTACACTTCGGCGCCTACAGTTACCATTGGTTTACCATGGGGGGCGGGTGTATCCTACGCTGTTAACGATCAGGTATTTATATCCGGCCGGGCATACCGGGTTACTACTGCCGGTGTATCAACGGCAACGGCGCCAACCAATACGTCGGGCGCAAGCTCGGCGGCAACTACGGGTGCTGTGTTTACTTATGCAGGTGTACCTGCTACAGCTACCGCCGTATTGTCAAATCATTTATCGGCTATTGATCTTACTCCCGGTTTAAATCAGGTACAAATGCGCCAGGCAATTCAGGATGAGCGTTACCGCGAACTGGCTTACGAGTGTTTGCGTTATCAGGACCTGGTGCGCTGGGGTATACTTTACTCAACCGTTAAAAGTTTGGCTAATGATATCGGCGGCACAACGCCTAATATCCCGGCAGCACCGGCAGCTGTTGTAACACCGGCAATTATACCGGTAAATAACATCACACCAACACAAATTTTATGGCCCATACCATCACTCGAAATGATCTACAACAAGTTGATGGTGCAAAACCCGGGCTATTAAGTATGGCGATTTAAAAGGAATTAAAAATTAACGTTTTTGAAAGATCAAAAAAATGAAAAAATATAAAATAGTATTGCTTTGCTGCATTGCCGTTGGGTTGTATGCCTGCAATAAACTAAAGCTAACCACTCCTAACTTTGATGTAACGGTTAATAAAACCACCTGTAAGGTAGGCGATAGCGTAGTGTTCGTTTTTTCGGGTAACCCGGATAATATCGGGTTTTACTCGGGCGAGGTTGGCCACATTTACGATTACAGGCAACGGTCATCGGCCCCGGGGGCATTAAACCAGTTATCGTTCGCAACCGCTACAGCAAATCTTGCAGCTGGCAATACCGGTCAAACCGGTAACCTGCACCTCATGGTTTCGTCAAATTTTACCGGCCAGGTAGATTCACTGCACATCCGCCAGGCCACCTGGACAGATGTTACCAACCGTGCCGTTATCGCAACCAATGCTACATCAATCAGTTCGGGTACGGTAAATCTTTCCGATTTTCAGCAAGCGGGAGATTCATTATACCTGGCATTTAAATACCAAAGCACCACATCTTCAAATGCGGCAAGGGCAAGGCAATATACGGTTAGCGCTTTTGTGTTTCAAAACACATTCCCTGATGGTACCGTTTATGTGCACAACACCATTAATACCGATGTGCGTTTTGCAGGTTTTGCCGCAACAAGTTTTAAAAATACTTCGGTTAAAGATTCGCTAAAATGGGCCATTGGTTCAACACTGGCATTTGCACAGGGCGTTGATAATTTAAGCGACGAAGACTGGGCCATCACCAAAAAATTCAAACTTTCTGCTATTCCGCCCGATGTTGCCGTGGGAATAAAGAACAGCCAGGTAATACTGCCGCAGTATGTTTATAAGTATACCAAACCCGGTACCTACACAGTAACATTTGTTGGCAATAACGTTACCGGCGATGGCATTAGCGCTGTTACCAAAACGTTAACCATAACCGTCACGCCGTAGCATAGCCGGTTTAATTAAAGTTTGAAAATTAAAATGATCACATCATGATAAAAAAAATAACCTTATTTGCTTTAATTATCCTTTCTATTGCTTCGTGCAAAAAGGATAAGTTAAAAATGGACCCGACGATATCTTTTGTGGCTAATGCTAAAACCGTTGGCGACCCTGTATATACCTTACCGCCGCCGTTAAGTACCGGCACAGGGGCATTTACCTACACCAGCAGTAACCCGGCAGTAGCTACCATAAATGGCAACCAGGTAACCATTGCCGGCGTTGGCAATACCACCATTACCGCCACCCAAGCTGCCGACGATAATTATGCCGGCGCTACCATAACAGCAACTTTGCAGGTTTTACCGGTAGGCACGTTTGTAACAGGGCAAAGCTACCAGGGCGGCATTATATTTTATATCAACGGTACAGGGCAGCATGGCTTTATGGTGTCTCCGGTCGATCTGTCAACCTCTGCTCCCTGGGCGCCAACGGTTACCAGTTTGGCCCCAACTGCGGCAACGTCATTTACTCTGGGTTCGGGGGCGGCCAATACCGCCAAGATCATCAATATCTTAGGTAATACCGGTACCTATGCCGCTAAATTATGTACCGATTATCGCGGCGGCGGCTTTAGCGATTGGTTTTTACCTTCCACTGCCGAGTTAGCTTTTATTCGTTATAATAAAGAGATCATAGGCGGTATCCCCGCAAGCGATTACTGGACGTCTAACGAAATTACGGGATCGCCTACGGCACCCAACGCATTATACCTTACCATGGGGCCGGTTAGTGTTGGTACAGCATTTTTAGGTACGGCATCCAATGGTACAGTTATTGCGATTCAGGGCACAACATCGGCCACTACAATTACCTATTATACCTTTAGCAAGGCTTACAATTTTTCGGTAAGGGCAGTAAGGGCTTTTTAATCACCTATGATAAAAGCGCCCGGTTGTATTTGCCGGGTACTTTAATTTAATTTTATGAAGAATTTATTTTGCTGTTTTTGTTCAGTTTTTGTTTTTGCGATAGCGGCCAAAGCACAGGTTACCAAACTTGAAGAGATCAAATCGCCCGATGGTAAAACTACACTTCAATTGGGCCTGGGTAAAAGTAACCACCTTTATTACCAGTTAGCTTATCGCGATAAGCAGGTAACCGGCTGGTCGGCCCTGGGTATTACCGTGAACGGCACTAACCTGGGCGATTCTGTAAAGATCACCGGCACCAATCAGGATAAACACCACGAAACGTTTGCCTGGCCGCTGGGCGAGACAAAAACGATCGAAAACAATTACCAGCAACTTACGCTGCATTGCCAGAGTTCGGGTGTAAGCTTCGATGTTATCAGCCGGTTGTTTGATGGCGCGCTGGCGTTCAGGTATTCGGTAAACAAAGCAAATGGCGAGCTAAGCAGGGTAAATAGCGAAAATACGCAGTATAACCTTACCGGCGATTACACCATATACCAGTACCACGAAGAATCGGTTTTTAGCGCTGTGCAACTTAACGCGCTAACCGGTACCTGCGATTTTCCGGCCACGCTGGTTAACCCCGGCAAATTATATTTGAGCATAGGCGAGGCGGGTAACCGCAATTACAGCAAATGTGTACTGGTAAAAGGCGATGCGCCAAACAGCCTCAAACTTAATTTTTATATCGATACCTTATACCGTAATCACCAGGTATCGGCAATTAAAAAAGATAGCCTGATACAATTCAGGGGCAGCTTTGAAACACCCTGGCGCACCATTAGCTGCGCCGAAAGTGCTATTGGCCTGCACAATAACAGCGAGTTATACATCAAACTGGTTGACCCGCTTACAAAAAACGCCCCAACCTGGGTAAAGCCCGGAAAAGTGGTGAGGCTGGAGCTCAATACCGCTGCCGGTTTAGAAGGTGTGGATTTTGCCGCCAAACATAACTTTAGCTATATTTTATTTGATGCCGGCTGGTACGGCGCCGAATTTCGCACCAGTTCTGATCCAACTAAACCCATCCCGGCTCTTGATCTGCCTAAGGTCATCGCCTATGGTAAACAAAAGGGTATAGGTGTAATTATGTATGTTAACTATGTGGGCCTGAGGCAAAAGCTTGATACCATTTTGCCGCTTTACAAACAATGGGGGGTAAGCGGTTTAAAATTTGGTTTTGTTGATGGCGGTACACAAAAGGGGCTTTCGTGGTTAGATACCGCGATGAAAAAGGTTAACGACTACGGTTTTATTTTAAATGTACACGATCATTACAAGCCAACAGGCTTAAGCCGCAGGTACCCGTTCCAGTTATCGCAGGAAGGTATCCGTGGCGACGAAAACAGTCCGGATGCTTTTCACACCATGGTATTGCCCTATACCCGTTTTTTAGCCGGCGCTGCCGATTTTACCTATTGTTATCCCAATAGCCGTGGCAGTTTTAGTAAAAATTTAAAGGTGAGCAAAGGGCAGCAGTTAGCCCTTACGGTGATTTATTTTAGTCCGCTGCCATCTATATTCTGGTATGGTAAACCTGCCGATTATACCAACGAAAAAGAAATAGAGTTTTTTAATTACGTGCCTACCGTTTGGGATGAGAGCCGTTACCTTGCCGGCGAAATAGCCGAAAATATTAGCGTTGCCCGTAAAAAGGATAACGTATGGTATATTGGCAGCGCCACAGGTTATAAAGATTGGAATACAAAACTGAAACTTGATTTTTTAGATAAGGGTAAGCAGTACGAAGCAACGATATATGAAGATGACGGGCAAAAAGGCATCCGTATCCGCAAAGTTAAAGTAACAAAGTCAAATGATTTACCGGTAAATATTACCGCTACATGCGGGCAGGCGGTAATAATACGCCCTATCTAAAATACGTTAAACAACACACTCATGACCAATATCACTACAGCATTACGATTAACAGCAGCCTGCCTGTTAGCCTTATTAGCAGGCCAATTGCGGGCGCAAACCTTTACACACCCTGGCGTACTGCATACCCAAAAAGATTTTGATTACCTGTACAAGGTTGTGCAGCAAAAAATTGAACCCGCTTACAGTTCGTATTTGTTATTGAAGGATAATCCCCGTGCCTCGGCCGGTTATAAAATGAACGGCCCATACAAAGTTATTTCGCGCGATGGCCAGTACTCCTGGACAAAAACCAAAATGGAAACCGATTTTAGCGCGGCCTATCTTAACGCCATTATGTGGATGGTGACCAAAGATGCCAGCCATGCTAAAAAATCATTGCAGATACTGGAGGCTTACGCCGATACCTTAACCACCATACCTGCAACCAACGATGCGCCCTTGCTTGCAGGACTCGAGGGGTTTAAAATTGTTTACGCCGCCGAAGTACTTAAATATTCGTACAGGGAAATGACATCTGCACAACTGGCAAAGATCACCAAAATGATAACCGGTGTTTTTTTGCCTGTGATTGATAATTTTTATAACACCTGGGCGTATACCAACGGTAACTGGGGCAGCATTAACACCAAAACGTATATGGCCGCGGCAATATTTTTAGATAACCGCCAGATGTACAAAAAGGCGATTGACTTTTATTTGAACGGTAACGATAACGGCTCTATCAAAAACTACGTTAGCGGCACAACCGGACAGATACAGGAGAGCGGGCGCGACCAGGGGCATAGCCAATTGGGGTTGGGCGCTATGGCTACCGTTTGCGAAGAAGCCTGGAAACAAGGCGATGATCTGTATTTGGCTTTGGATAACCGCTTGTTAAAAGGTTTTGAATACGTGGCAAGATATAATTTAGGCGATGATACCGTGCCTTTTACAACGTGGAAGGACATTACCAATAAATACAGTGACTGGAAGGTTATATCAACCATTGGCCGCGGTAAATTTATCCCGGTATACGAAATGGTTTACCATCATTACGTTATCCGCAAGGGCCTTAAAATGCCTTATGTACAAAAGGTGATCGAAAAAATAAGGCCAGAGGATTTTGACCGTGATCAGCCCGCTTTCGGTACTTTTTTATTTTCGGGGCAGTAAGTTTTACCGGTGTAGGCCGTGCTTTAGCAATTTGAACCTTAAATTTTAATTAGCTTAATAATTTGTATGGTTAAAGTTCCCTCTACTATAACCTCATCTGGCGGACATGAACTATTTCCGATCCAGGCAAAGGCTACCCTGCAAAGGGCAGCCTTTTTTTGTTGATCTTCGGTTATTTATTTCTAAATTCAGAAAATAATCGCCTGAATAAATCGTATGAAATTTCATCCGGCCCTGATCTTTATTGTTTTATTCATCATTGGTAGTAAGCTGTCGTTTGCGCAGGATGACCCGGGCGCTGTGATCTTTCATATCCAATCGTCGCATACTGCGTTCCCGGATACGGGCAGGGCCAAGGGGCATGTTTATAGTAAAGTTTTATATACCGAAGCCGAACATTATCATGACAGTACGGTGCTCTTATCGCGCCAAAAAACCTGGATGCCAGGAAAACGGTCGACCTGGTCTTTTGGTTCCACGGCTGGCGCAATAACGTAGATAGCACGGCTGCTTATTACCAGCTTACCCGGCAATTTATAGCCTCGCACCAAAACGCGGTATTGATCTTAGCCGAAACAGCCCGAAACGCGCCCGACAGCTACGGCGGCAAGCTGGAAAACCAGGGAGTGTTTAAAGCATTGGTGAGTGATGTGCTAAACGGGTTGAAAACGCGGCGCCTGGTTGGTAAAAATTGTCAACCGGGGCACATCCTGTTAGGCGGCCATAGCGGTGCCTATCGTGTGCTGGCCCGCATTATCCAAAACGGGCAAATGCCCATCGACGAGGTAATGTTGTTTGACGCCCTGTACGCCGATACCGATAAATTTATGGCTTGGATAAAGGCTGACACCAGCCACCGGTTTATTCACCTTTACACTGACCATGGCGGCACCGCGGGCGAAAGCCACAATATGGTTAAGCTGCTTGAGCAGGAACGTATTACTTATGTTGAAACAGAAGAAAACAATTTAACGGCACAGCAGGTTAAAGCCGATAGGCTACTGTTTATTCACAGTTTGCATGAGCATAATGATATTATCTGTAAGCCGGATAATTTCCAGCTTTTTTTAGAGAACAACCCGTTTCTGAAGAAGATGAAATAGGCAAGAAATACTAACCGATGGATTTTGTTTTCTGTTATTTTTGAACCTTAAAACGGACTGATAATCATTTGATATGAAAAAGTATATTTTAGTTTTTACATTGTTTCTCTCTTTTTCGGGATACGCGCAAAACACCATTAACAATTACAAATATGCGATAGTGCCGGTAAAATTTAGTTTTCTTAGCGAAGCGGATCAATACGCCCTGAACAGTATTACCAAAGCGGTTTTGCAGAATAAAGGCTTCATTGTTTTTTTTGACAACGCCGAATTACCTGCAGAGTTAGCCAACAACAAATGCCTGGCATTAAATACCGATCTGCTGGAAAAAAGCAGCATGTTTAGCACCAGCCTTACCCTTGTATTAAAGGACTGCCACGGCAATGTTGTGTTTAAAAGCAAACAAGGCACCAGCCGCGAGAAGGAGTACCGGCCCGCTTACACTATGGCGTTAAAAGATGCCGTTACATCTTTAGATCAGGTTTCGTATGCTTATAATGGATCAACCAACAACGCCCCTGCGGTAGCACCTGGTACAACAGCGCCCAAAGTAACCCCCGGGCAAGTGGCCGTGGCAACACCTGTAGCATCCACAGGGCTGGTAATCAGTTTCCCTGCTGCTACATTGTATGCCCAGGCAATACCCAACGGTTACCAGTTAATTGATACCACACCTAAAAAAGTTTTAACACTCCTTAAAACCTCGGCCGACAACTATTTTATAGCCAGCAGCGATACCGCCAACGGCATTGTTTTGAAAATAAATGACGACTGGTTTTTTGAGTACTATAAAGATGGGAAGCTTATTACTGAAAAACTATCGGTTAAATTTTGATCGAAGAATTATAAGACGCCATATCTCTTTTTGAGCAAATTTATCATATACACATTATTTGCCCAGGTAATCCGATCGGGATCCTTGTTTAAATATCATCGGATTTTAAGCCATTTTTATCGGGAAACCCACCTCAAAATCGTATCTTTGTTAATGTTATACAGCCCGGTTATTCTAACGGTCGAGCTTATTATTTTCCTGGCTACTGTCTTTAGGTCCACCTTCGGATTTGGGGAGTCACTTATCGCTGTTCCCTTGTTAACTATGGTGATGCCGCTGCAAATGGCAGTTCCGCTGTCTGTGCTGATATCTGTTACCATTGCCGGTGTTGTAGTGATCCAGGATCATCAAAAGATCCATTTAAAAAGCGCCGGAAGCCTGATCATCTATGCCCTTATCGGGATACCCATCGGCTTATGGTTATTGATGCATGTACCCGGCTACCTGGTTAAGCTTTTGCTGGGATTAGTGATCATTGCTTTCGCGATTTATTTGTTAACCGGCAGTCAGCTAAAAGAATTGAAGCATGATAACAAGTGGTGGCTTTTTAGCTGTGGATTATTATCAGGAGTACTCGGAGGCGCCTACGGTATCAACGGCCCGCCATTGGTTATTTACGGCGCTAAACGGCGCTGGACACCACAACACTTCAGGGCTACGCTGCAAGCTTATTTTTTGGTTGCCAGCCTGGCCGGGGTTATAAGTTACTGGTTTAGCGGATTGTTAGATACGGCCCTGCTTCGCTATTATCTGTGGTCGTTGCCCGTGTTGCTGCCGGCCGTGTTGTTTGGCAGGCTGCTCAATTCGCGTATGCAGGGCGAGCGTTTTTTCAAATATAGCTATACGGTATTGTTGGGCCTGGGCCTGTTATTGCTCGTCAATACCTTGTATCACAAATAATGAGGGCCTTTTAATTAAAAGCCCTCATTATAAACCGGAACAAGTTTTATGATCTGCAGTTAAGCGGCCTGACGTGTTTTAAATATCGTTAAGCCAGTGCATATGCCCGAAAGCAAGGTAAACGCTGCCGCAAACGGAAAAAAGTAAATATACTCGGTAACGGCCAGCAGCAACAGGAAAACAGCTAACACCACGATAAAGGATGGTTGCGGATTATTTGACAGCAGCCAAAGCAATATCGTAACCAGCAGCAGCACAAAGATCATACTGATGCCATAGCCGTCGTAAAAAAGCCCGAAAGAAACCTGCCGGCCCATAAACTGAAAATGGACATTTTGCATGGCGGTGGTGACCTGCCCGACAGCGACATTGGGCGCTTCTTTCCAGCTTAGCGCGCCAAAGGTATGACCTATACTGTGCAGCAGCATCAATACCGATGCGATACGGAGCAATAGTTTTGGTTTCATGATTGCTGATCGGCTAAGTTCTTATATAAGTTCAGGATCATGCCCCAGCCCTCATCCATACTCTCGATCGCTTTGCCGCCGCCAAGTTTATCCAGGTCGCGGTGCTCCATGATCACCCTTGTTCTTTTTGGCCCTTCGGCGATAAAGCGTACTTCCACTTCGGTAGTGAGTGCGGCATCATATTTAAAATCGCCGTTGATCTGCCAGTTGAGCACCAGCCTGCCATACGGATCCCACACTAAAATATGGCCCACGTTTACTTCGCTGCCATCTTCGTGCGTGGAGTACCAGCGGCCGTTTGGTTTGGATTCGAGTATCAGCTCGATCATGGGGCAGCTGCCTACATGATGGGTTTTGGGCCACCAGGCGCCCATTTTGTTGGTAAATACATTAAAAGCGGTCTCCTGCGAAGCTTCCACGAGGAGTTCTTTTTTGATCGATTCAATTGTGGTCGTCATGTGTTATGGTTTTTTATGGTGATTGTTTTTTTCTTCCTGTTCGGCCACAAGTTTAAAAGAGGCCAGTGCATCGTTCCAAAATTGGTCGAGGTAGTTTCTCATGGCTAATATTCCTTCCTGGTTAATTGCGCAAATACTGCGGGTACCTTGCTGCTGGATATTGATTAGTTTGGCCTCTTTCAGCACTTTTAAATGCTGCGATACGGCCGGGCGGCTAACGGCCATACCTTCGGCAATATGTACCACCGATAAGGGCCCACGCTGTAATTTTTCGAAAATGGTCCTGCGGGTCGGATCGCCGAGCGCGTTAAAGGCCATGTCATGTTTTTTTAATGCCTGCATAATTTAAATAGTAAGTATTAACTTACGGTAAGTACAAACTTACTATTAAATTTGATCAATGCAAATTATTTTTTAATGATTACAGGTACTTGTGTAATCATTAAAAAATGTGTATATTGTATAAGGCGCGAGGCTGAAAATAATTGCGAATTTGGTAATTAAGTACCGATAAATTATTAAAAAATACCGACAAATACCCACCTTTTTCCAACTTTTATTGCGAAAATGGCAATCAATGTTCTTCGGAAGGATCGCCGGAGTTTAGGGGCGTTCTTTGATGAATGATCAGGTTGATCTGATCAATCCCTGCCACTCAGCGTAAGTGAGCTTTGCCTGGTCACTTGATTTACCTGAGCGGTAAGCAGTTTCATTTTGCCTGGAGTGAATGTCAGCAACAGCCTGATACAGACCATTGGTGATGCCCGCCAGGTAAGCGGCGCCTAAAGCGGAGGCATCGGGCATGTGGTTATTGATCACGGCGCAATCCAGCAGGTCGGCAATCAATTGTAAAACAAAGCGGTTTGAACTGATACCACCGTTAACCATCAGTCCCTGTAAAGGTAAATTTGTATCGTACTGCATGGCATCGATCACGTCCTTAACCTGGTAGGCAATCGATTCGAGCGCGGCACGGGTAATGTGGTTTTTGTTGCAATCGAAGGTGAGGCCATGGATGGACGCCTTGCGGCTCATATCCCAATGAGGAGCGCCTAAGCCGCTAAAAGCCGGGATGAGGTAAACGCCATTGTTATCGGGAAGGGTAGTGGCTATGGCTTCGGTTTGTTTGCTATCGGTAAACAGGTTCAGCTCATTTTTGAGCCATTCGATAGTTGATCCACAGGATACGATAACCCCTTCGAATGCATAATCAACCCTGCCGGGGATACTCCAGCAAATGGTAGTTACCATACCGCTGTTTGAAGTTTGGGGCTTTTCGCCGATGTTCATCAAAACGGAGCAGCCGGTACCCAGGGTAGCTTTAGCTGTTCCGGGTTTGATACAACCTTCACCAAAAGCCGCCGCATGCGAATCGCCGATCATGCTGCCGATCCGGATCGGCGCGTTAAGCAAACCGGCAAAATCCGTAGTGCCAAAATCAAATGCCGATGATCTGATCTCCGGTAGGTTTAGATTATTTAATCCAAATTTCTCCAACAGATCTTTATCCCATTTCAGGGTATGCAGATTGAAAAATAAGGTGCGCGAGGCATTGGTATGGTCGGTAGCGTATTGTTTACCGTTGGTGAGTTTATACAGCAGCCAGGTATCAACCGTGCCGAAATAGGCTTTGCCGTTGTCAATAGCTTGTTTTACGGCCTCGTTATTCTCGTATAACCAAATGAGTTTAGTGCCGGAAAAATAGGGGTCGATGATCAGTCCGGTTTTGGCGGTGATCTCTTCTTCCAGTCCGGCCACTTGTTTTAGCTTTTCGCAGATGGCGATGGAGCGCTTACATTGCCACACTACGGCGTTGTGCAAGGGCTTGCCCGTTTCATCCCAAACCACAAAGGTTTCACGCTGGTTGGAGATACCACAGGTTTTGATATCGTTAACCGACGCGCCGGTAGTTTTAAAATCTGCAAGGCATTGCTCGACTGAAGCTAATACATTTTGGTAAATGTCTTCTGGAACCTGCTCAACAAAGCCACCTTCGCTGTAAATGGTTTGGAGTGGCTCTGTAGCTTTGGCTATCGCATTGCCTTTGGCATCAAATACAATGGTTTTAGTACTGCTGGTACCCTGATCCACCGCTAAGATATATGGTTGTGCCATGCTGTTATTCTGATTTGGTATTGGCCCTGTCGATAATTACCGCCAGTAAGATCACCCCACCTTTAACCACCTGCTGCCAGAAGGGGGAAACGTTTAACAGTACCAAGCCGTTATTGAGCACACCGATGATGATAGCGCCAAGCACGGTACCCATAATGGTGCCTTTGCCGCCTGACAGCGAAGTGCCGCCGATAACTACCGCGGCGATAGAGTCGAGCTCGTAACTGATACCGGCGTTTGGCTGCGCCGAGTCGAGCCTTGAGGTAACGATAATACCGCCTACAGCGGCCAACGCACCGGCGATACTGTAGACGATAATCGTTATTTTTTTAATATTGATACCCGACAGGCGTGCTGCGTTTGCGTTACCACCGATGGCATAGATATACCGGCCAAGCGTAGTTTTATTGGTGATGATGGCTGCGATGATGACAATGATGCCCGAGATCCAAACCGGGACGGGGATGCCTAAAAACCAGCCGGTGCCGATGCAGGCAAAGCTGCTGCCCAGTGATGATATAGGGAAGCCATTGGTATACAACATGGTTAACCCGCGGCCAATGGTGAGCATGGCCAGTGTTGCCACAAAAGGCGGTACCTTAAATTTGGTAATGGTATAACCATTGAAAGTACCCATCAGCGTGCCGATTAACAGCCCGCCGACTATCGCGCCAAGCAGGGTAAAACCGATAAACAGGTTGCCGGATTGGATGGGGATACCGTTCTTTAATAAACCTGCCGTAATTGCGCCGCAAAATGCCAGTATTGAACCTACAGAAAGATCGATGCCGCCGGTTAACACAACCAGGGTCATACCGACAGAGATGCAGATGTTGACCGAGATCTGCCGCATCACGTTCCAGCCGTTATCGACAGTGAAAAACTTGTTGGATAAGATGCTGAGCAGCAAACACAAAATAAACAGCGCAATAAGCGGCTGAAATTTAACGAGGTAAGCTTTGTATGTAGGGTTTAAACTCATAGCTTGTTAGTTAACAGGGGTTATTGCGGCTTTCATGATCATGTCTTCCGTGGCATCGGCGGCTTGTATTTCAGCGGTGATATTGCCTTCGCACATCACCAGTATGCGGTTTGAGATGGCCAGGATCTCGGGCATTTCGGATGATACCATGATGATGCCCATACCTTTGCCAGCCAGTTCGAGTATCAGTTTATAGATCTCGTTTTTGGCGTTGATGTCTATGCCGCGGGTCGGTTCATCCAGCATTAGTACAATTGGTTTGGTAGCCAGGCATTTAGCCAATACCACTTTTTGCTGGTTACCGCCGCTCAGGTTTTTAACGGTTTGCTTAGCGGATGAGGTTTTGATCTTTAACGAACCGATGTACTCGTCGGCCAAAGCGTGTTCTTTTTGCTCATTTAGTAAGCCGCCGGTTTTCAGATCGTTTAGCGTAGTAATGCTGATATTGCTTTTGACATCCAATCCTAAGATCAAGCCATCTTTTTTGCGGTCTTCGGGTACCAAAGCAATACCTGCGTTGATGGCATCGGCCGGGCAGTTAAAGCTGGTGTGATTGTTATTGATATGGATGGTGCCTGTTGATGTGCCTCGAAGCCCGAATATGCTTTCCAGTAATTCTGTCCGGCCGGCACCCATCAAACCAAATATGCCCAGCACTTCGCCCGCGTGCAGGTCGAGGCTGATGTTGTTCAGCAATGTGCGTTCTTTGTTTTCAGGATGGGTTAAGCTGATATTTTTAACACAAAGCAAGGGTTTATCGGTAACCCTAACCTGCGACTTTTGCAAAACGTGCAGATCACGGCCAACCATTTTGCTGATGATGTCAGGGCGGGTTATGACCTTCATTTCGCCGGATTCAACGGTTTTGCCATCGCGCAGGATGATATAGTTATCGGCAATTTTGAATAACTCGTCCAGCTTGTGCGAGATATAAGCAATGGCTTTTCCATCTTTACGCAGATCATTGATCACAGCAAAAAGAGCTTCAACTTCGCTGTCGCTTATCGCGGATGTTGGCTCGTCCATAATGATCACTTCGGCATCGGTTAGCAAGGCTTTGGCTATCTCCACAATTTGCTGCTGACCCACTTTCAGGTCGATGATCCTCGTTTCGGGATCAATGTTTAGCCTTAACCGTTTCAGCAATGCAAGCGTTTTTGTGTGCATCGCGGTCTTATCGAGCATGCCCCAGTTATTGATCAGTTCGCGACCTAAAAAAACGTTTTCGGTAATGCTGAGATAGGGGATGAGGTTTAACTCCTGGTGAATAATGGCTATGCCGCATTGCTGTGCTTTGCGCGGATTATCGAAGTTGACGCAGTTCCCTTTGAATAAGATACGGCCATCGTAATCGGCGTACACGCCTGATAGGATCTTCATCAGGGTTGATTTCCCGGCACCGTTCTCACCAATAATGGCGGTAACCTTACCGGTCTGCAGCTCAATGTTTACATTGTTGAGCGCGGTAACCCCGGCAAATTTTTTGGTGATATTTTCTGCAACTAAAACCGGCATGATTACGGGATCAACTTTAGTGTGACTGGCGTTACTTCGATATCATCCAACTGCAAATGGGCTTCGTTCAAGCCGATAGCGCCGGTAAACTGTACCTTACTTCCTTTTTTTATCTGCGAAAGAACGGGAGGCAGGACTTTGGTGCGGATGATCTTGTCAACCTCGGCCGAAATATTATTCAGGTCCATGGTATTGTTGAATTTGTTCACGTCAACCAAGCCTGAAGCATCACGCACAGCGTTACCGTAAACATAGGCCGTAGCGAGTAGTACAGAGCTGCCCGAAGCAGTTAGCACCGTAAGCCCGTTATCGTCAATATTGGTTACCTGGCCTTCGCCGGCAACTAAAAAATACCGTGTTGTGCCTATAGCCAATGCATGTCCGTATGTTTTGAAGGAGTTAGCCGCATCAGTTTTGAGTAAGCCGATCAGTTTGCCAATTTCGGGCGCTTTGGCTGTTTCGGCAGGTAGTTCTTTATAGAAATAGGTGCTGGCATAGCCCGCTGCGTCGAAAGCCTTTGCTACGCCGGCGTTAACCTCGTCGAGCTTTTTAAAATACACCGAGTTATAGCCGATTATCAGCACCAGCGCAACCCATAAAATATAGCGGATACTCTTTTTCATGCTCTGTTATTTTTTACCGTAAGCTATATAGTCGTTCACATTTTTGGCAGTCACCAGCTCAACAGCCACAGGTATTTTTTGCGGAAAAGTACGTTGACCCTTAAAGTAATCATCGGCGTATTTAGCTGCAGTTTGTGCCATCACTTTAGGGAATTGCATGGCTGTAGCCGATATTTTACCATCTTTAACGTAACCTATCACGTCTTCGGCGCCATCAAAACCAAATACCTTAACATGGTTGGCTTTTCCGGCGGCGGCCAAAGCCTGATAAGCGCCCATGGCCATGGCATCATTACCGCAAAAAACGGCGTCGATGTCCGGGTGCGCCTGTAAAATGGATTCTAAAACTTCCAGGCCTTTGTTGCGGTCGAAATCTGCGCTTTGCTGGGCTACCATTTTGAGGCCGGGATAGTTGTCAACCACGCTGTGAAAACCTTTGGAACGTGCCCAGGTATTGTTATCAGCAACAATGCCTAATAACTCCACGTATTTGCCTTTTTTGTGCAGGGTTTGCACAAAGTATTTGCCCATTTCCACACAGCCGGAATAACTGTCGGACAGGATCTGCGAGGTAGCAACGGTGACGGAGTTTACCTCCCTGTCCATACAAAAAACCGGCACGCCTGAGGCCTTAGCCTTTGTTACGTTGACTACCGACCCGTTTGCATCTGTAGGGTTAAACAGGATGGCGTTATAACCCGAAGCGATAGCGTTTTCAAAGTTGTCGGCCTCTAAGGCTGTATTATTTTGCGAATCGAAGATCTTGGTTTCATACCCCATTTTTTTAGCCTCTGCAGAAGCAGTTTGTGCCAAAAACACAAACCAGGGATTATTTAGGGTAGATACTATTACCGCTACTTTTTTAGGCTGCTTATTTACCGTACCATTATGGCAGGCAGCAAAAACCAGTATAGCCAAAAGCAATAACCAAAATTTTCTCATACGTTTATAATTGGTAGCATACCGGCATAGACCCGGTGGGCTTTTTATTTTTTCAATATCTGCAGCGCTTCGGCGGCTATACCGCTTTCCGAAATGCCGTAATGGTTCAGTATCTCTACCTGCGAACCGGTAACCGTATACTCATCGGGTATACCCATAATTTTGAACGGTTTATGATAACCGTTTTGCAGCAGGTACGATGCGCAAGCTTCGCCCAAACCGCCGTTAACCATATGCTCTTCAACGGTAATAATTGCTTTTACCTTTGCGGCGATGTTAGCTATGAGCTCAGTATCAAGCGGTTTAACGGTATGCATACTGATCACGGTAACCTGGATACCATGTTCTTTTTCCAGCTTTTGCGCTGCCAGTAATGCCGGGTAAACTGTTTCGCCATTAGCGATGATAGCGATATCATTACCTTGTTTGATCACACGGCCCTTGCCGAATTGAAACGTGGTTTCATCAGGATTTAACAAAGGCATCGGCTTTTTGCCGAAACGCAGGTAAACAGGTAGAGTGCTTTGTGCCGCTAAACGCACGGCTTGTTCGGTTTCAAAGTTATCGGCAGGCACAACAATGGTGATGTTGTTGATGGCCCGCAGCACGGCAAAATCATGCAGACTGTGGTGTGTAGTGCCCAAAGCGCCATAACTTACACCTGCGCTAATGCCTACCAACCGTACCGGGTTATCAGAATAGGCCACATCGTTTTTGATCTGCTCCAAAGCACGGGCCGTTAAAAAACATGCAGGTGATACCGCAAACGCTTTTTTACCTGCCGATGCCAGTCCGGCGGCAACACCAACCAGGTTTTGCTCAGCAATGCCTATCTCGATGATCTGATCGGGGAAACGCTCGCCAAAGGCCACCAGTTTACCGGAGCCGCGCGAGTCGCTGGTAACGGCGATGATCTGTTTATCTGTTGCAGCCAGTTCCTGGAGTATGGCCGAAAATACATCCTGGTTAGCTTTGCCTGTTGCGGCGGTGGTGTCTACAACTGCGCCCATGTTATGATCGGTCGGTTAAAGTATCTAATTCGTTTATGGCCTGTTCATATTGTTCTTTCGACGGAACGCCATGGTGCCATTTCAGCGTATTTTCCATATAGCTCACGCCCTTACCTTTAATGGTATGCGCTATTACAAGGCTTGGTTTACCGGTTTTAAATGGCAGGATGCCCAAAGTATCGGTCATTTGTTGCAGATCGTGCCCGTCAACCTCGCGCACTTCCCAGCCAAAGCTTTCAAATTTGGCGTCGATGGGGTCGGTATCACAAACATCCTTATTTGGGCCGGTTATCTGTAATTTGTTGTTATCTATAATCGCGCAAAGATTATCCAGGTTGTAATGTGCTGCCGTTAAGGCGGCTTCCCAGTTTGAGCCCTCAGGCAGCTCGCCGTCGCCTAAAAGGGTAAAAACTTTATAGTTCTTTTTATCCATTTTCGCGGCAAGCGCAACACCAGTGGCTATAGGCAAGCCATGGCCAAGCGCCCCGGTGTTTTGCTCAACACCGTTTACTTTTTTGGTAGGATGGCCGATGTAATGCGACTGGTATTTGCACAAAGTTTCCAGGTCGCTTTCGGGAAAAAAGCCTTTGTCGGCAAGCGTTACAAAGAGCGCTTCCACACAATGCCCTTTACTTTGAATGTACCGGTCACGATCGGGAGATTTGAAATTCTCCGGACTAACATTCAATATCTTGTTATACAATACGTTTAAAATATCGATACACGACAAGCTGCCACCGGTATGCCCCGCATTGGCGCCCACAATGTATTTGAGGATCTTTTTGCGATACTCAACCGACTTTTGAACCAATTCTTTTACCGTCATTATGCCCCCTCTAAATCTCCCCCGGTAGGGGAGACTTGTTATTACTTGAATTTTTTTAAGCCCTCCCTACCGGGGAGGGTTTGGGTGGGGCTTAGTGCTGATAAACTTCCCAACCCATGTAATTGCCCAGGGCTTCTTTTAGTATCCCTGCGGTGTTTGAAGCATTCATTACCACGTGATGCTCAAAGCCATTGCGGCATACGTATTGCATCAGGCCCTGCATATTATCGATCTGCGCTACGGCGCGATTACCAAAAGTGTTCAACGGATCGTCTGTCAGTTTGCCCTCGCCGATGTAAGCTTTGATGATGCCCTTGCAATCATCTGTGCTGATGCGGCCGAAAGTTAACGGTGATGCAGGCGTACGGCCTGCTAAAGCGCCATAAGTATTTGCCTCGCCAACGGTAGTACCTAAAATAGGAGCAGTGCTGATCTCGATATCCGGCAGGAACGATTTTGCCCAGTTGCCGCAATGGAACAGTACGCATTTATTCTCATCATCGGCGTAGTTGTTGTTCCAGTCAACCAGCGCGCTTGGTGAACCTGAGGCCAGCTGCATGGCATACATGCTCAGCGTCCCGGTAACGTCAACCTCGCAGGCGCTTGGCAGCATATTTTCGCTCATGATGCTCATACTGGTACACACGTTACAACCGTAATTTTGCTGTAATGATGTCCAGCATTGTATGGCAGTCGCATCAAGCGCATTCTCTTCCATAAAGTTGTTCAGCACCACATCCAGTTTGGCTATTTGGATCAGGGCTTCGTCGGGCGTGCGGCCCTTGGGCGCGTAGGCCAATATTTTGTCCAGTCGTTGTTTAACTACCAGATCATTCTTGGTCAATTTATTGGCGTTACCGAGGATCTCCGAAAGGTCCACGGTAACTACCGAAATACCGTTTCGCTGCAGTATCTTCTCGCTGTAGCGGACGGTGTTAAAACCACCCGGACGAGCGCCGACAGCGCCGATACGTACTTTGCGCAAACCTTTAACTACGCGGCAAACAGCAACAAAGTCAAGCAATTCCGGCCCAAAGGCTGGGTTGTTTGGATGAATAACGTGTTGGCCGGTGATGGTATATTTAATGCCAAACTGGTATAGGTTATTGCAAGCCGATATTTTACCGCACCACGAATCGCGGCGGCGGGCAACATCCAGTTTGTTCAGATCGTCGGGATAGGCTTGTATCAGTACAGGCACATTCAGATTAGCCAGTTTCAATGTCTCGGCAATGCCGCGTTCGTCGCCAAAGTTTGGCAGCACTACTAAAATACCGATAATGTCGTCCTGGTTTTTGCGAAATAATTCGGCACATTGCTGCGCATCCCGAAAAGTTTCAACACCACCTAATTTAGATTGCTGCTCATCGAGCATAACGGGGGTAAGGTTCAGTTTGGCAAACAGGGCTAAAATATCCTGCCGTGCCTCGGCCACCAGTCTGTCCGGAAAAAAATCGCGATTACCGATGATGACACCTAAAGTAGTTTTATTGCTCATTATAAATGGCTATGCAGTTTTTATATTGGTTATTGTACCGTAAGGCAAACGTAACTTACGGTAGATAATATTTTATATTCTATTGGTTGTCATGACGATAATGCCATGTGGATTTATTTGTATACGTTCAAAACTATGATAATGCGCCTGTTATTTGTGATGATAGGTTATCAAAGTTTTGTAGGATATTATCATTGGCTTAAACATGCTGTTTTTTGATCTTGTAACCGTTTACACCAAAGTATATGATCACCAAAAAGCAAATGAGCGGCACAATATAACCCATCTGGATATTATCATGATTCAAATCGATCACCGTACCCATCAGGTAAGGCAATATCGCACCACCTACTATCGACATGATCAGCCATGAAGAACCCGGTTTGGTGTCATCGCCAATACCATCAATGCCCAGGGCAAATATGGTTGGGAACATGATCGACATAAAGAATCCTATAGCGCCAAGGCAGTATACTACATAAGCGCCCTTGCCTAAAATTGCAATCACACAAAGCAGGGTAGTAATAACCGCGTAAATAGTGAGCAATTTGTTCGATTTTACAAACTGTAAGAATAGTGTGCCTATAAAACGTCCGCCCATAAACAACACGCCATACATGGTTAAATAGTAACCGGCCTTTATTTCATCAAACCCGGCGCCTTGTTTAGCCATACGGATAAAAAAGCTGGTAACACAAACCTGCGCACCCACATAAAAAAACTGTGCCACTACCGCCCAGGTTAAATGTTTGTGCCGCAGTGCGCCAAAAAAGCTCCCGCCCGATGTTTCTTCTTTCGATATACTTTTTATTTCGGGCAGTTTAGCGATAAAGAACAGGATAGCTATCACAGCAAGCGTTGCGGCAAGTATACCATACGGAAGCTTTACCGATGATGCCTCGTGTAATAAAAAGGCCGAACGTGCTGCGTCAGGCATAGCTTTCAGTTGATCGGCTGTGTACTCTTTGCCTGATAGGATAAAAAGTGTACCCACAAGCGGACCAACAAACGCTGCGGTTCCGTTAAAAGCAGCTGCAAGATTTAGCCTGGTGGTTGCGCCGGCCGGGTCGCCAAGTATAGTAGAGTAGGGGTTAGCGGCGGTCTCCAAAATGGCAATTCCGCAACCAATAATAAACAGTGCACCCAAAAAACCAGTATATGCCAGCGCATTTGCCGCCGGGATGAACAAGGCCGCGCCAATGGTAGCCAAAATTAACCCAATGATGATGCTGTTTTTATAGCCAAATTTTTTAAGCAGCATGCCTGCAGGTATCGCCATAATAAAATAGGCTAAAAATATCGCCGTATCCACCAATGTCGATTGCCGATTATTCAACTGACAGGCCTTTTTTAAGTGAGGTATCAGTACACCATCAAGATTATGGACCATGCCCCACAAAAAGAACAGGCAGCAGATCAATACAAATGGTAACAACAGGGTTTTACCCTTTAAGTCTGCCTCGTTTATAACACCATTTGGTGCGCTATTGCTAATACCGGCCATAGTTATGTGTTTTGTTTTCTTTTTGCCATCAGCAGATGGTCGCAAGCCTGTACTACCTCGCCATGCTGGTTAATGATCTCTACGTGCTCGGTCACAATGCCGAACTCCGGCTTCTTGGCATCGCTCTTTGCCGAAATGGTGATCTCCGAGTGTATCGTATCGCCAATAAATACAGGCTTGATAAAGCGCAACGTGTCGTATCCGCGTGAAAACGCTTCAGGATTGATCTCCGACGCGGTTAACCCGATACCGATACTGAACACCATGGTACCGTGTGCTATACGCTGTTTAAAAGGCTGCGTTTTGCACCATTCGGCATCCATATGGTGCGGAAAAAAGTCGCCCGTGTGGCCTGCGTGAACCACAAAGTCGGTTTCGGTAATGGTGCGCCCAAGCGTAACGCGCTTGTCGCCTATGGTGTAATCTTCAAAGAAGGTTGATTTAAAATACATGTTTAGTTATTAGGTTATTGGTTACGCGTTTATTTCTACATTATGTCATTGCGAGCGATAGCGTGGCGATCCCTGAGAAAAGTCGGCGACATGTCCTTTGAGATTGCCACGTCATCGCTGCTTTCAGTGCGCTCCTCCTCGCAATGACATGGATCTCATACAAACCGCTCCGCCACAACCACCCCGCCATTATCACTCGATAGATAAGCGCTTTCTACCACAGCCATGGTTTTGATCACGTCTTCAACACTTGTTGGTAATATATCGGTTTCACCAAGCTTATAGCGCATCAGGCTGCCCATGGTGCCGATAAAGGCATCTGGGAACCACGAGCCTTCCAGCGCTATCTCTTTCCATTCGGGTGCTTTATCTTCTTCAACCAGGCAATATTCAAACTTATCGGGTACACCATGTGGGTAATTCATTAACAAGCCCATTCGTGCTTTTATAGCGCCTTTGGTACCTTCCCATTTGATAAAGCTTTCCTGGTTATGCGGTCCGAATGAATGATCGTGATTAGTATTGATCACTGCGTGTATGGTATCGCCGTAATCGAATAAAATCGTCGATCGTGATGAAGATAAGGTTTTCGCCGGATGCTTTAAGGTCTTAGCCATCACAGTCCGCGGATCACCCAAAAAGGACCGCATCAGATCGATATAATGGATACTGTGATACTGTATCTCCAACCGTGGATGTACCATCACGAACGGAAACAATTCCCAGGGCGTTTGCAAGGTTACCCTTACTTCCATATCATATAACTCACCGATCATACCCTGACCGATCATGTACCGGGCTGCGCTTACAAAGGGAGCAAAACGCAGCTGGCAGTTAATAGCTGCAGCTAAATTCTTTTTCCGGCAAACTTCCAGTATTTCTTTGCTTTGCCAAAAGTAATCGCCCATTGGTTTTTGGATCAGCACACCCGCGCCATCGGGCAGTTTGTTCAGTGTTTCCACAAACTGCTCAGGCATAATCGTAATATCGTAAACGGCATTGGCCGGTGCGTGTGCAACCGCATCATCAACGGTATCATAAACATGCGGAATTTCCCATTCAGCGGCTAATTTTTCTGCCCGTGCCCGTGTACGGTTAGTAATCCCAAACACGGTGAAGCCAGCCTTTTTGTATGCCGGCAAATGGGCATCACCAACAATACCGCCGGCACCGATAATAATAATGGGTACAGGCGTTTTGGGCAATATCGGTTTATAAGGTGTTTGCATAATTGGGTCTATCTAACTGGTTTATCTTTTGTTGCCCGTTGGCAAGTAGTTGTTCAATCGGCGTATCACTATTAATTGCCTGCAACACAACTTCGTCAATAATTTTAGCTATTTGCGCCCAATTACTTTTTTGCGGCAGTGAGCGGGCGTTTTGGTGAAGCTGTTCTAATTTATGGTAATAGGGGATAATGGCATTTACGCCACCATCAACCCAGGTAGATATTCGGCAACCGATACCGCCCTCCAAAGTGAGCAATTTATCGTTTTGCTGATTGATGGCAAAACGGATAAAATCATAAGCGGTTTGTTTATGCCTGCTTCCGCTGCCAATAGTGTAAAGCCAGTATACATTTAAAGAGGCGGATTCATTTCCCTCAGTGCAGGGTATCAGCGCAATATCAACTTTACCTTTTACCACCGATTCATCGATCACTTCGCACATGGATGCAAAGCCAAACCAGTTCACCATCATAGCTGCTTCGCCGCGGGCAAAGGCCATACCGGTTTGCACCGACTCATATTGCATGGTTTTTGGGTGTACAGCTTGTTTATTACGTAATATATCCCGGTAAAAGATCAGTCCTTCTGCAGCAGCTACGGTGTCAATATTCACGTGCCCGTTTTTATCCGTCAACTCACCGCCACGGGTCCATAGTTGCAGGCAAAAATCAAATACCGTATTATGCCCATCGGGTAAACCTGCAAAAACCGTCCCGTAAAGGTTTTGCTCCGGCCGGTAAAAAAACTGTGCGATGGTTTTAAAATCATCCCAGCTTTTGGGTACTTGTAACGGTTTACCAAATTGATCATAAAAAGCCTGCTGCTCTTTACTATTCTCAAACAGATCCTTACGGTATATCAAACATTCCGGCCCGTCGTGAAAAGGCAACCCGGCTATAGCATCGCCAAGCCGCTGCATGCCCAGCAACGAATTGCTCCACCCGTTTGGAAAATCATCCGGCGGATTTTGTGTGATATAAGATCGCAGATCCTCTAATGAACCACTTTCCCACGCTTCCAACAACCAATCGGTAACTACATGAGCAATATCCCAGTCGCCGTTTTTTAAACCATTATTTTCCAATATTGCGGTGTGCAGATCGTCCAGGTCCATTGGCACCATTTCGGCTTTCAGGGCACAACCCGAAACAGCACAATAACTATCCCACAGCTTTTGCAAAGCCGTTTCAAACGGCCCGAACTTACGCACCGCTATTTTAATTGTGTCAATCTGCATGGCTCAATTGGTTTAAAATAGCTTCATTATCCTGTCCAAGCTTTGGTGAGCCTTTGGCCGATGTGAGCAACTCGCCGTCAATACGGATAGGGGAGCGCGTGGTGCGGTATTTAAAACCATCGCTCATGGTTACTTCCTGCACCATATCCAAGGCTTTAAAGCCATCGTTTTGCATCAACTTATCCCAGCTTAATACCTCGGCGCACCAGATATCGGCTTTTTGTAAAATATCGAGCCAGTATTCCGTTGTATTGGTTAATAAATGGTCGGCAAGTTTGGCCTTGATCTCATCTCTTTTGTGGAAAGCTTCACCTACATCGGCATATCCCAATAAAGATTCGCAGCCTAACAATTCGCCCAATTGCGGAATAGACCCCATGGCTAATGCCATATAACCATTAGCGGTTTTATAGATCCCGTAAGGGGCGCCTAAATAAGCATGCGCATTGTTTTTGGCCGAACGCTCGGGCAATTTGCCATCGTAGTAGTAAGTAGTAATTGCTTCAAATTGAAAATCGATAGCCGATTCAAGCATACTAACCTGTACTAAGGCTCCCTCGCTGCTGATGGCTTTGCGATAAAGACAAGCTAAAATGCCCTGTGCCAAATGATTTCCGGCCAGCATATCAATAATAGATAAACCCATAGGTACCGGTCCGCCGGCGTTACCGCTTAGCCAGGTTAAACCTGATAAAGACTGTAATAACAGGTCCTGGCCGGGTTTGTCTTTCCAGGGCCCTTCTGTTCCGTAACCCGATATTTCACCATACACTACACCCGGATTTACTTTGCATACGTCTTCATAATCAAAACCTAAACGCTCCATTACACCAGGGCGAAAATTATGCATCACCACATCGGCCTGTTTAATTAACTCCCAGATATGTTTTTTATCTTCTGCGTTTTTGATATCTGCGGCAAAACTCTCCTTATTGCGGTTTATAGCATGGAACACCGAAGACTCGCCGTTCAAAATAACGTTTGAAGTGTACAGATGCCGGCAGATATCACCGGTACCCGGCTTTTCAATTTTAATAACCCGTGCACCAAGGTCGGCCAGTTTTAACGCTGCCGAAGGCCCCGATAGGAACTGACTAAAATCGACCACTAAATAATCTTCCAATGGCCTCATATCAGTTCAAATTGCTGGTTTATCAAATCGGTTTGGGCACCCGGACGGGGAGCGGATACATCACTGTAAAGCCTGTTGCCGTTAATACGGATAGGGCAGCGGGTTGTGGTCAGGCTTCCGCCGGAAGGCAATTTAACTTCCTGCTGCATGCCTAATACCTGGTAGCCCTGGTGTTGTAGGGTTTGGGCGTAGGTATAAACTTCAGAGCACCAAATGCCTTGAGCATCCAATTTGTTAACCCATTGGGCGGTGGCTTTAGTTTTGAGCCTTTCGGCGAACAAGGTCATAATCTCATCACGATGTTCAAACCATTGTGCCTTGTCGGGATAAACATCCGATACATCACAACCCAAAGCATTACCTATTTTATGCAAATCGCCCATAGCTAAGGCGATATAATCGCTCTCAGTTTGATAGATCCCGTAAGGAGCACTTAAATAAGCGTGGCCATTACCTTTTACGCTGCTGCGTTGCGGTAATTTACCACCATCGTTTAAATAAGTGGTGATCACTTCAAACTGCATGTCGAGTACCGATTCCATTAAGCTCACCTCAACCAGCGCACCGGCATTGCTTTTTGCCCGCCTGATCAATGCCGCCAGGATTCCCTGCACAAAATGTGCCCCGCAGATCATATCGGCGGTAGCTAAACCAAAGGGCACAGGTCCGGCATCGGCAGTATCGGATAAATAAGTTAATCCAGATAATGATTGAATGAGTAAATCCTGCCCCGGCCGCAAAGCCCATGGTCCCCTGGTACTGTAACCGGTAACCACACCATAAATAACACGTGGATTAATCGCTTTAACGGATTCGTAATCCAAACCGATCTTCTCCATCACGCCGGGGCGAAAGTTATGGGTGATCACATCTGCTTTTTGTATCAGTTTTTTGATATGCTCCATATCGCCGGCATCTTTCAGGTCGGCAGCATACGATTCCTTATTGCGATTAATAGTATGAAAAACCAAACTATCGCCATCAATAAATATATTGCGGATGGCAATTTGCCTGCCTGCTTCGCCTTTTATCGGGCGTTCAATTTTAATAACCCGCGCACCCAGATCTGCCAGTCGCAAACCAGCTGTCGGCGCAGCCATAAACTGTGCAAACTCTAATACCAAAAGGCCTTCTAATGGTTTCATTTATGCCTGTACTTTAGTTTTAGATTTAACATACAGATTGTTTAACGCAGCTAATACCTGCAATTCATCGCCGCCCTGCATCAGGTAGTCGCGTACAATATCTCCGGCATAGTCCTGAAAAAACATGTGACCAAAATACCGCGGGCGCAAATAAGCGCGTTGCAGTGCAGGCAGGGTATTAGCGAAATAATTATACGTCTTCAGGTTAGTATCTTCATCCGTCCAGGCGGTTAAATGCCCGGGCTGACCGCCGTTA